>Ga0066903_100000582_pt1 | contig 23568 bp, 17 predicted proteins | sample PanSoiMetaGPlot1_FD_67491 | JGI IMG/M metagenome (GOLD analysis project Ga0066903, IMG submission 67491) | Tropical forest soil microbial communities from Panama analyzed to predict greenhouse gas emissions - Panama Soil - Plot 1 (version 2) | ecosystem: Environmental > Terrestrial > Soil >... | reverse complement strand
GACACCGCCATTATCACTTACAAGGCCAAGATGGATGCCACGTCCGAAGGCAAGGACGTGTCCGGCAACTTCAATGCGGGCTCGGTGTGGCACATGGCTAACGGCGAGTGGATAGCCATCTTTCACACGGACTCGAAGGTACCGTCGTCGGCTGGCCAATAGTGCCTGACGATTAGTCGGAATTCCGCAATTTTAAGATCGTCGCAGAGATTGCTGCGACTCTGCCGATCGTTGACTTCACTCGCGCGAGACCTATTCTGACCAAGAAGCAACAGTGCGGGGGAGCCGCAATGGCTGAGAGTCCAGTGTGATGCTGGAGACCCCTTGAACCTGATGCGGGTAATGCCGCCGAAGGGAGCGAGGGTCTGGTTTCGGACTGAGAAATGTCAGCCATGCGGGCGATCGCGCATGGCTTTTTATGAATACGCAACACGATCGAGCAACTGTAGCCGGGGTCGTTGACCCCGCCCCAAGTGGGTCTGCGCACAACGCGGTCAACGACCGCGGCTACAATTTCCCGAACTCGCGCAGGATTTACGTGGGTGGCCATTTGCATGCAGACGTTCAAGTGCCTATCCGTGAGATCTCGCTCGCACCCACGAGGTCGATGAACGGCGAGCGTGAAGTGAACGGTCCGGTGCGCGTTTACGACACCAGCGGCCCGTGGGGAGATCCAGATTTTCACGGCGACGTCACGCAAGGTCTGCCGCTGTTGCGTGCCAAATGGATCCGCGACCGGGGCGATGTCGAAGAATACGAAGGCCGAGTCGTTAGGCCGATTGATGATGGGTGGCTGTCCGAGAAGCACGCTTCTATCTCAGCCCAACGCTCAACGCCCAATAGCCAGAGAAAAAAAGGCAAGTCCGGCTCGGATCCCTCAGCTCTCAACTCTCAACCATCAACTCTGCGTAAGCCTTTGCGGGCGAAGCCCGGCAAGGCGGTCACGCAATTGTATTACGCGCGCCAGGGGATCATTACGCCCGAGATGGAATTCATCGCGATCCGCGAAAACATGCGTGCTGTAGCCGGGATCGGTGATCCCGGCGCCTCTATCAACGATCGGCGCAATAGGAACGATCTGGCTTTCGCGCATCCTGGCGAATCCTTCGGTGCAAACATTCCGCGCGAGATCACACCAGAATTCGTTAGGCAAGAGATCGCGCGCGGGCGCGCGATCATCCCAGCGAACATCAACCATCCGGAAAGCGAACCGATGATCATCGGCCGAAATTTTTTTGTAAAGGTCAACGCCAACATCGGCAACAGCGCCGTGGCGTCGTCGATCAAGGAGGAAGTCGAAAAGATGCGTTGGGCGACCAAATGGGGCGCCGACACGGTGATGGATCTGAGCACCGGCAAGAACATTCACGCCACGCGCGAGTGGATCATTCGCAATTCGCCCGTGCCGATCGGCACCGTGCCGATTTATCAGGCGCTGGAAAAAGTCGGTGGCCGCGCCGAAGAGCTCACCTGGGAAACCTATCGCGACACACTGATCGAACAGGCGGAGCAGGGGGTCGATTACTTTACTGTTCATGCCGGTGTCCTATTACGCTTCATCCCCTTAACGGTTAAACGCGCGACGGGGATTGTTTCCAGGGGCGGGAGCATCATGGCCAAATGGTGCCTCGCGCATCATCAGGAAAGTTTTCTGTACACGCATTGGGACGAAATCTGCGAGATCATGTCCGCCTACGACGTCAGCTTTTCCATCGGTGACGGCTTGCGCCCGGGGTCAATCGCGGACGCGAACGACGAGGCGCAGTTCGCCGAACTCTTCACGCAGGGCGAGCTAACCAAGCGGGCGTGGGCGAATCATGTGCAGGTGATGAACGAAGGCCCGGGACATATTCCGATGCACATGATCAAGGAAAACATGGAGAAACAACTTGAGTGGTGCGACGAAGCGCCGTTTTACACGCTCGGCCCACTCACCACTGACATCGCGCCCGGATACGATCACATCACCAGTGCAATCGGCGCTGCGATGATCGGCTGGTACGGCACGGCGATGCTTTGCTACGTCACGCCGAAAGAACATCTCGGGTTGCCTAATAAAAAAGACGTTAAGGACGGCGCGATCGCGTACAAGATCGCCGCCCACGCCGCCGACCTGGCGAAAGGGCATCCCGGGGCGCAGTATCGGGACAACGCGATTTCAAAGGCAAGGTTTGAGTTCAGATGGGAAGATCAATTCAATCTCTCGCTCGATCCCGAAACAGCGCGTGAGTTTCATGACGAAACTCTCCCCGCCGAAGGCGCGAAGACAGCGCATTTCTGCAGCATGTGCGGTCCTCACTTCTGCTCCATGCGCATCACAGAAGACGTGCGAAAATATGCTGCGGAGCGCGGCCTGACAGACGCCGAAGCAGTCGAATCAGGAATGCACGAGAAAAGGAACGAATTCCTCAAAAAGGGTGCTGACCTATACGTAGAAGCGTAGGGCTACTCCTCAAGCGCACGTCTGCTAGATTCGGCTGGTGACCGTCCCGGATTGGCTGCTCGACTCCGACCCCGCGATCCGTTGGCAGGTGTTACGCGATCTGGCCGATGCGCCGGCGGAAGTCGTGGTTGCCGAGCGCGCGCGTGTGTGGAAGGAAGGCTGGTGCGCCCGACTGCTGTCGTTGCAAGGCGATGACGGTCAGTGGGCGGGAGGCGCGTTATTTCCTAACGGGAGGTGGGACAGGAACGCTCCGCAACCTTGGACGGCCACGGCGAACACTCTCGTGCTGTTGCAGGACTTTGGGGTCGATCCCCGTGACGACAAGGTTCGTCAGGCCGTCGCGAAGGTCCGGGAACACTGTCGTTGGGAACACGCCAGTCAGCCGTTTTTTAGCGGCGAGGTCGAGCCGTGCATCAACGGGATGGTCGTCGCGCTTGGCGCCTACTTTGAGCAAGATGTCGATAGCGTCGTTGCACGACTTATTAGCGAACAGCTAGAGGACGGAGGATGGAACTGCGAGGCGGAGAATGGTTCAGTGCGTTCTTCTTTCCATACTACAATCAGAGTTCTCGAACGCCTGTTAGCGCACGAACGTGCTACCGGTGGTTCGGGGCAATCGCTTGCGGCTCGCCGCCGCGCTGAGGAGTATCTACTCGAACGGAAGTTATTTCGGCGTAAGAGTACCGGTGAGGTCGTCAACCCCGCCTGGCTGCAATTCTCGTTTCCAACACGCTGGCACTACGACCTGTTGCGCGGTCTCGAATATTTCCGTGTGGCTGGCGGTCCGCCAGACTCGCGCACGGACGAAGCAATCGAGTTACTCCGCTCCAAGCAGCAGCCGGACGGCACGTGGCTTCTTGAGAACACTCATCCCGGCGCCGTCCACTTTGCACTCGAAGAGGGCGATGGTCGGCGCAGCAGGTGGAACACGCTGCGCGCGCTGCGGGTCCTCCGATGGTCCGAGCAATGATGCTCGCGCTCGGCGCTGAACCTTTCACCCGTTCGCGACTCGAAATCAATCAGCCGCTGAGCGCCTCGACGGTTGATCCCTCTCACTTCGCTGAGTAAAAAGGCTCGTTGTCGAGCTTCGACAAAGAAGGCTTGCGATTGTAGAAGCATGACAATAAGGTTGCGCGCATGGACAAGGTACGAAGCGAACTTCTACAGGGCACACTCGATCTCCTTATTTTGCGGACTCTGGCTGGCGCGGCTTTGCACGGCTGGGACATTGCCAAACGCATCGCGGTGGTTTCCAATGACCGTCTTTCCCTCAAACAAGGCTCGCTCTATCCGGCATTGCATCGTCTTGAGGACCGCGGATGGATCGAAGCCGAGTGGGGAATATCGAAAGCGGGCCGGAGCGCGAAGTTCTATCGGCTGAGTCGAAGGGGCCGAAAGGAGTTGCAGGTGGAGAAAGCTCATTGGCTCTCCTTCGCTACCGCGGTGCAGAACGTTCTCGAAATGGAATAACCAATGATGTTCTCCGAAACATTCCGCTGGCTGCGAACAAGGTGCAGTCGCCTTTTCTGTCGTGGAAAAGCAGAAGCGGCTCTCGACGCCGAACTTCAGTTTCATCTGGATCAACTGATCGCTCAATTCCGCGGAGAAGGGATGACGGAACGCGAGGCGCGGCTGGCGGCGCAACGTGAGTTTGGCAATGCGGTAGTTTACCGCGAAGAGATTCGTGATACGTGGCGCCCTCCGGAGTTAGCCGACATCTGGCGCACGTTGCGCTTTGCGTCGCGTTCGCTCCAGCGCAGTCCCGGGTTCGCTTTGCTCGCCATCATCACACTCGCCCTTGGGATTGGCGGGAACACGATGATGTTCAGTGCGTTTACTTCCATCCTGAAAAAGCCGCTTCCGTATCCCGGGGAGGAGAGGTTGGAGCGCTTTAATCGCGCGACGCCGCAGAACGCGACAGGCGACTTTTCCCCAGCGGACTTTCGTGATTTGCAACGAGCGGCAGCGAGTTATGGAGAAGTTGCCGCCTATACACCGTCGGATTGCAGTTTGTCGGAGCCGGCTCGGCCCGCGGAGATAGTGTCTGGAATACGCTGCACGGCAAACCTGCTCGGGCTTCTCGGAGTGCCGCCCCAACTGGGTCGAAATTTTCTTCCACAGGAAGACCTTCCAGGAAACGACCGGGTTGTGATTATCAGTGACCGCTGCTGGCAGAAACGCTTTGGTGGGAAAGACGACATCATCGGCCGGACCTTGCGGGTCGATGGTCAACCGCACGAAATCGTTGGCGTGTTGCCCGCATCCTTTAATGACTGGCGGCATCTGGGCTGGGTCGATTTTTTCCGGCCGTTCGGTTTCGATAAAGATAAGATGAGCGACCGTAGAGACACGATTCTGCGAGTCATAGGACGCCGTTCCGCATTGTTGCCACCCGCGCAAGCCGACGCGTTCATCGCAAACTTCGGCGCGCATCTGGCAAAAGACTTCCCGGAAGTGAACGCTGGGAGTTCCTGGCGCGCGGTTTCGCTGGCATCGACCACGCATGGCAGAAGCCTCCCCGCGATGCTCAAAATGTGCATTGGCCTTTCCGCTTTTGTGTTGCTCATTGCCTGCTCGAACCTGGCGAACTTTCTTCTCGCCCGAACCATCACGCGGTCGCGCGAGTTCGCGGTCCGTTCCGCCTTGGGCGCATCGCGCGGGCAATTACTTCGACCGCTCGTCGCGGAAACATTTTTGCTCGCACTCGCCGGAGTGGCGCTGGCGATGCTCGTCGCGCGGTGGGGCGCCGACTGGCTTTCCTATCGCTCGATCGGAGAGAATGGCGAGCCCGTTACTCTTGTTTTCAGCTGGTCCGTCTTCGCATGGGCTCTGGGTGCGTCATTCATTACCGCGATCGCCTTTGGGATGGCACCGGCACTCTTTGCCTTGCGACTCAACGTTAATGAAGCGCTGAAAAGTGGCGGACGTGGAATGACGGGGGATCGCGGCCATCGCCGTTTCCGCCAATTTCTAATCGTCGGCCAGTTTGCCATGGCAATGGTGCTGCTTGCCGGCGCGGCCGTTTTCATCCGCGGCTTGGACGAGCTCAACCATCGGCGCGCGGGTTGGCAATCCGCGCATTTGATCACGGGAACGATCGTGCTACCAGCCGCGAGCTTTCCCGACGATCAGCAGGTTAGGAACTTCCACAGCCTGATGCTCGAACGGCTGCAGGCGATGCCCGAAGTCGCATCAGCCAGCGTTTCGTCTTTCACGCCATTTTTCGATTGGCCCGATATTCGCAAATACATCATGCAGGGCCGGGCCCTTCCAAAACCAGGGCACGAGCCGGCTGCGGCGGTAAACACGGTTAGCTCCCGCTACTTTGAAACGGTTGGGACGCGCATCCTCACGGGACGTTCCTTTGACGAGCGCGACACTGCGACTTCGCCGAAGGTAATCGTTGTCAGCCAGGCTACCGCGCGCGGTTTATTTGGAAATGAAAGCGCTCTCGGAAAACGGCTCGCGCAAACTGGCAGCGACCCACAGGAATGGGCCGAGATCATCGGCATCGCGGCCGATGTAAAATCCGTCTTACCCGCGGCGCCGCAGGTCACATTTCAAGTGTACGAGCCGACGGAGCAACACCCTGTCCGCTATAATGAGATCATGGTGCGCACGGCGAACTCTGCGCCGGCCAGAGTGGTGAATGACATTCGCAACGTCATAACCGGGCTTGATCCCGATCTTCCCGTGCATGATCTGCAATTGGCCGATAGCGCAATCGATCGTGCGAATTATCAGATCGCCATTCTGCGCGACATCCTTACGTTGTTTGCCATGCTTGGACTCGGCCTGGCGTCGGTCGGAATTTATGGCGTTATCGCGCGCACGATGGCGCAACGGACTAACGAGTTTGCCATTCGCTTCGCTCTTGGTGCGCGAGCCCGCGACATTAGCCGGCTCGTTCTTGCTTCTGGAGTGAAACTGGCGCTCCTCGGCTCCGCCATCGGATTGATTGGAGCGCTGGGTGTTACGCACATCCTTGCTGCCTGGAACTCCGGCATGCATCTCAACAGCACGTCAACTGTGCTTGGCACGACGGTTTTCCTGGTCGGAGTCGCGCTCGTCGCTTGCTGGCTTCCCGCCCGGCGCGCGGGGCGGATCAATCCAATCGACGCGCTTCGAGCGGAATAGATTCGCTGATTACCTGATTGCGGAACAGCGACGATGGTTGCGTTTTCGATGACGATCTCGCAGTCTTGGAGAGCAACATGAATATCGAAACACTTCATATCGGAATGAAAGTACGCCATCCGCAATACGGCGTTGGTTCGGTAAAATCAGTTACCGAGCAGGCAGCCGAGATCGTGTTTGAGGACGCATCGCGGACCATTGCGCCCGCCTCCAGCGATCTCCAACCTGCCGAGGCGACCGCTCGGGTAAGCGAATTAGCGATGCCGCTGGCGAACCTGATCCGCGATACCGCTCACGCAGTGCTTGAAGCACTCGGGCTGGAACAAACGGATGCGGTTGTAGAAGGTCTTGCGACGCGATGGCAGGGCGGAACCCTGGTCATGCAACCGGCCGATACTTCGCTTCAGCCGAAAGAAGTCCCGCTCGAGACATTCTTCCACAAAATCGTCATGATCCGGAACAACCTGCGCGTTCTCGAACAGAAGGTGAACGCGAGCGAGAAGTTGAGCGAAGCCGACAAGTTCGACCTCCAGCAATATATTACCCGCTGTTACGGTTCGCTCACCACGTTCAATATCCTTTTCAAGAACAAGGACGATCAGTTCCGCACCGGGCGCTGATCATTTTTTCCCTTTGTGACGACGATCGGCCGGATTAAATCCGGCGCGGCAGTTTACGCGAAGGCGTAGTTGTTACTGTCCCGGCACCGGGGATGGCGAACTGGAAGGATTCGACTGATCGAACATTCCTCCTTGTCCATGTCCATAATGTCCGCTGCCACCACCACCACCGTGATGCCGGTGATGCTGCGAAGAATCGTCTGACGAATCGTTGTCAGCGCAGGCAGAGCAGAAGAGCACACAGCCAAGGCAGAGCAAACCCAGCCATGTCTTCACGGATTTGAGAAGATTCGAAATTCCCATGACACAAATGACCGGAGCGAACGAAGAATGGTTACGGAATCATCCATATTCCCGCCGAATACCCTAACTTGTTACGTGGGGAAGATTTTGACCCATGTTCTACCGTCAATTCCTGGAACCGCTGATTGTTCCGAAGCGGATCGAACATTGGATCGAGTCGCAGCAGTGCAGGAGTGAGTGGCACGCGCGAAGCCAGTGCGCCTTCGGACGGTATCGACAACAGTTTCTGTAGTGTCGCGATCGCGCGATCGGGTTCTCCGAGTTGTGCTGCGACCCGGGCGAAAACCTCGAGGGGAGCAGGACCATCTACCGCGTCTTTTTCCAGCGGAAGCACATTCATTGCCTGTTCTGACAAAGCGAAAGCCGCCGCTTTGTCTCCGAGCCCCATCATAACCAGCGCGAGATCACCGATGAGGAGATAGTTAGCCGGTTGTTCCTTGATGAACGGTTCCAGCTCCTTGCGCGCCTGCTGCCAACTTTTCTGGGCAGCGGAATGGTCACCCGCCACGTCTTGTGCCCAGCCTAACCAGAAACGCAGCTCACCAATGTTGTAACCCAACGCCGGATCAGGCTTGGCAAGTATTTCACTTAGTCGAGAGATCATTTCTGCAGGGCGACGTTCGAGGATTGCCTGGTAAACTTGTATTTCCAACGCGCCGGTGTCGTCGGCCGGCGGCTTAAGTGGAGCGAGAAGGGCACCAGCCCGCATAAGGTCGCCTTGCGCTTGTGCAATCCCAGCCTGCTGCGCAAGGGTATCGAGATCATCCGGAATAATATCGAGCACCTGGTCAAACTTTCGCAGCGCTTCCGGAAAACGACGGACTAGCATGTAGGATTGCGCGTGCTGGGTCAGCAGGGAAGCGTTGCGCGGATCGAGGCGCTCAGCCTCGTTGAAATAGGACTCGCTTTGCTCCCACTGACCTCGCCGGCGCGCGACGTACGCAAGTGATTCGGGAATCTGACTGCTATTTGGTAGGAATTGACGTGCCTGTTCAAAGTAGCGCACCGCGGCGTCGTTCTCTTTCAAACAGGCGTAGTAGTAATATCCTTTCGCGAGTATGGCTTCGCCGAGATTCGGCTGGAGAGCGAGAGCGGTTTCAGCAGCCTGTCCCGTCTCGTCGCGGAGGGCTTCCGTTGGTTGAAGAGTGAGTGTGAGATAACCGAGCGCATCGACGTACGAAAGCAGCGCCCAGGCCACAGCAAATTTGGGATCCAACTGCACGGCTTCTTTGAGATACTTCTGTGCGCTGAGCGTGTTGGCAGGCGAGTTTCCCGTTTTCAGTGTGTACGCCAGACCGCGCAGATAGGCATCGTAAGCCTGAGGATTGTTGGTCGGCCTCGCTGCAATAACTTCTTCTTCCCGACCAGTAAGCTTCGCCCGTAACTGATCGGCAATGGCTTTGGCCACCTCACTCTCGACGGAAAAGATGTTAGTCAGTTTGCGATCGAAGGTCTCGGCCCAGAGATGCGAATCATTCGCAGCTCTAATCAGTTGCACATTCACGCGCACCTGATCATTCGTTTTCTGGACGCTACCTTCGAGAAGATTGGCGACACCGAGCTGCTTCGCGATTTGAGAGGGTTTCTGAGTTGTGTCCTTGTAGCGCTCTGTGGACGTGCGCGAGATCACTTTGAGATCCGCGATCTTCGAGAGCCGGGTCAGAATCTCGTCCTGGATCCCATCGGCGAAGTAGGCGTTGGATTTATCCTCGCTCAGGTTTTCAAATGGGAGAACCGCGATTGATTTTTCATTCCTCGGTGGCGCAGGGGCGACAAAAAAGTAGCCAGCCGCGACGGCCGCCAGCAGCGCCGCCGCAAGGCTAGCTAACACTCCCCGCTTATGCCGTTCAATTTTGCTAACGAGAGAGTCGCCATCCGCCTTGCTCTCCGGCGAAGAAGTTTCCACTTCCAGTTTCCCCTTGAGAACGCGCAGATCGGCGAGCATCTCCGTAATCGCCTGGTAACGCTCATCACTGTTCTTGCGCAACGCTTTTTGCAGGATGAATTCCAGTTTGCGGGGAACATCTTTCCATACGCCGGATAACGGTGGCGGCTCCGCTGTCAGAATCGCGGCGATGCAGTCGCTGGGCGTCTCCCCGCGAAACGGCGGGCTGCCTGCCACCATTTCGTAGAGCACTACGCCAAGGCTCCAAATGTCCGACCGCGCATCGACTTTCTGACCGCGCGCCTGTTCCGGCGACATGTAACGCGCAGTGCCTAACACAAGCCCCGGTCGCGTTCGCAGCAACGCCGTTGCTTCGAGATTGCGATCGTCTGACGTCGACCTTTGCTCTGTCAGCTTGGCAATCCCGAAGTCGAGCACCTTCACGTATCCGTCGGGTCGCAACATGATGTTTTCAGGTTTGATGTCGCGATGCACCACACCGGCGTCATGCGCGGCAGCCAGCGCTGAGGCTACCTGAACGGCAATTTCCACCGCCCGCTGCGGATCTATTCTCGCGGATGCAAGAGAACCGCGAAGAGTGATGCCTTCGATAAACTCCGTCGCAATGAATCGCACGTTTCCATCTGCGCCGATCTCGTACACGGTTAAAATGTTCGGATGATTTAAAGCCGAGGCGGTTCGCGCCTCATTTGTGAACCGTATCAACTGCGTCTGATCGGTTGTCAGGCTCTCTGGTAGAAGCTTGAGTGCGGCTTTGCGCCCGAGTCGCTCATCCCGCGCGAGGTAAACCTCGCCCATTCCGCCGACGCCGATGAGCGACTCGATCCGGTAATGACCAATCACTTTTCCAACCAGCGCGCCGGACCTGTCGTTAGTCACAAGCTCGGGAGCGACTTCGAAAGCTGGTACTTCAATAAAATTCTCCGCGCGGTCATGGGAGGCGAGCAGAGACTCCACTTCGCGGCGCACGCCTTCGTCACCGTGGCAAGCCTCATCAAGAAATGCTGCTCTCTCCTCCGGCGCGCGTTCGACGGCTGACTGGAAAAGATCGCTGACCTTTTTCCAGCGCTCGGCTTTCATCAGGTTTCTTCCTCGCTCAGCTCCCGATAAAGCCACGCCTTAGCCATCGTCCATTCTCGCTCCACCGTTCGCGGAGAGAGTTTCAGAAATTCAGCCGTCTCTTCCACCGTTAAACCGCCGAAGTAGCGCAACTCGACGATCTGACTTTTGCGCGCATCCTGTGCGACCAACCTTTCCAAAGCTTCATCGAGGTCGAGCAATTGCTGCGATCGCGTTTGTGTCACTAACGCGGCTTCGTCGAACGTTACTTTTACCGCGCCGCCGCCACGCTTGAGTGATTGGCGTTCACGCGCGTGGTCAACCATAATGCGCCGCATCAATCGCGCTGCCGCCGCGATAAAGTGGGTCCTGCCTTGCCAGACCGGCGTCCTGTTATCCACGAGCCGCAGGTACGCTTCGTTGAGAATGGCGGTGGTTTGCAGTGTGTGGCCGGGACGCTCCCGGCTCATGTAATGGTGTGCGAGCCGGTGCAATTCAGGTTGCACCAGGGGAACCAATTTCTCTAGCGCACTCTCATCTCCGCCGCTCCAATCACCGAGCAGTTGGGTGACCTCTTGCCGCGTGGATGGGGGCGTCGTCATACAAGCTGCTCGACGCCGCAAATCCTAACACGATCGACCGATTTTTACAGCACAGCTCGGAGGCGATCAAAAAAACTGCGCTGTCGTGGCGGGTTTCGGATGGCCTTTCCGCTTTAGCACATGAACCGGCAAAACATTAGCCGGACAAACCAAACAGAAAGCAAACCTCAACCAAGAAATACATATGCAAACCAAACAATCAGTAATTAACTCAAACAATCATCAGCCTTCGGCTGCTTGCCGTGAAAAGCATGCAGCGATGAAGCTGGCAAATCGTTCGACCCTCATAGCCGCCTTTGGCGTGCTATCGGTGCTACTCTTAGTTCACCAGGGTGCAGACGCGCAGGGTATTCGACCCAGGGCAGAGGCTACTCAGACACCGCACCTGGTGCCGTCCAGGTTCGACCTGGTACCGGCTTCAGATGCCATCGCAGGCTGCCAAGAGTTCGAGAACGCAGCGGCAAGCGTTACCGTTTTTCCGAGGGAAGACGAACGCGGTGTGGATACGCTGGATTTGCACGCTTCGGGCCTGCGACCCAATACGACGTTTGCGGTCTTCCTGACCGAAATGCCAGTGCCTCCCTTCGGCGCTGTTGAGTATATCGGGGACTTCACCACGAATGCGGCGGGCAGAGGGGCTGTCCGTGTGGATGCCATCATCAATGAGGCGTTCGCATTTAATAACATCACCGGGGTGCGTACCGAGTTAAACCACATAGTCTTCTGGTTCGCCGATCCGAATGATGATGAAGTTTGCGTGCCTGGCTCGGCTCCCGGACACTTCGACGGGGACGATCAGTCCGGGGTCGCGGCGATGTCTTCGAAGAACTTTCTCCCTGGCGCGCCGCTCCCGTAACAGTGCAGCGCCATTCCTAACAAATGCGTGGAGTGGGATGCGCCTTAATCGGCGCTCCCCTCACGCGAGTGGCACAGGAAAACTGCAAACTAGAAAGAACGAAATTACAACATGAAGACGATAATCACCCCTCGCGGTTCACTCTTCAGCATTCTCCGTTCGCGATCCGCTTCTATTCTCATTGCACTTGTGCTTGGCACCCTTGCGCTTGGCCAGAGGACGGAAGCGGTCAATCCGCCGCCGGATGGCGGCTATGCCGGAGGCAACACAGCGGAAGGGCAAGATGCCCTCCTTAACCTTACCAGCGGCACATTCAACACAGCGGTTGGTTTGTTTTCGCTCAGGAGCAACACCCAAAGCAAATTCAACACAGCCGTCGGCGCCGGCGCGCTCCTCACCAATACCGCAGACAAAAATACAGGCACTGGTGCTGGAGCGCTTTTAAACAACACCGTCGGTCTCGAGAACACGGCCAATGGGAGCTTCGCTCTTTCAAAAAACACCATAGGTGCCGAAAACGCAGCCTTTGGTGCGAATGCGTTGATTAACAGCACCACCGGAGGCGGTAACACGGCCTTGGGCTTTCTCGCGCTCCAGAACAATACCACTGGCGCCGGCAATACAGCTGTGGGCTTTAATGCCGGTTTTGGTATCACGACGGCCAACAACGTTATTGTTATCGGTCCCAACAGTGCTGGTCAGAACGTAGACAACAGCTGCTTTATCGACCAGATCTTCGGTGCAACCTCTCCCAATGGAACTGCTGTTTTCATTAATTCTGACGGCAGACTTGGCACCGTGACCTCCTCACGGCGCTTTAAGGAGACAATTAAGCCAATGGAGCAAGCCAGTGAGATCCTCTTTGCGCTTAAACCGGTCAGATTCCATTACAGAAAGAAAATTGACTCGGCCAGAACACCGCAGTTTGGACTTTTGGCCGAGGACGTCGAAAAAGTGAACCCTGACTTGGTGACGCGCGACAAAGAGGGAAAACCTTACAGCGTGCGCTACGACCAGGTGAACGCGATGTTGCTCAATGAATTTCTTAAAGAGCATCGCAAGAATGAGGAACAAGAAAAGACAATCGCAGAGCTAAAATCTGGAATGACGGCCCTTGCAGCAATGGTGAAGGAACAGGCATCTCAAATCCAAAAGGTTAGCGCACAGCTTCACACTGCGAGTCCATCCCATCGCGGACTTCGAACGAGCAAATTCGCCACAGGACGAATCCCCGCTGGCGGACCTGCGCCGCAACTGGTCAACAATCCTTGAAGCCGCTGCCGTCCAACAAAACAGCAGTAGCATTTCAACAATCAGCCGTCGCGCTTCACCGCCTGGCGGCTTTTTGTTTCAGACGCGCAGCGCTCAGCACTCTTTGAACTCGCTGGCGTCAGACATGGTCAACCATGATGCGCCGCATCAACTGCGCGGCGCCGCAGCAGTTAGGTGACCTCTTGCCGCGTGGATGGGGGCGTCGTCATACAGGCTGCTCGACGCCGCAAATCCTAACACGATCGACCGATTTTACAGCGCAGCTCGGAGGCGATCAAAAAAAACTGCGCCGTCGTGGCGGGTTTCGGACGGCCTTTCCGCTTTAGCACATGAACCGGCAAAAACATTCGCCGGAAAAACCAAACAGAAAGCAAACCACAACCAAGCAAAACCTATGTATACCAAACAATCACTAACCAACATGCACATTCGTTCGACTGTCATAGCCTCCTTTGGCTTGCTGTCGGCGCTACTTGCAGTTAGCAACGCTGCACAGGCACAAGACATCCTGGACAGGGATGCTGGTACGCCGATAGTATTCCAGGCGGCCGGAACAACCCCTGAGTCGATTCAGAGCTCAGTCGATGCGTTTCGCGCTGCCTTGGGGATTCCGAACAACGGCAACAACCCAGGGCCGCTGTCACACGGCCGTCGCGAGATCAACTGGGATGGAGGCAACCCCAACATCCTAGATACAACAGCTCCGGTAACTCCGTTTAACGTGTTCCTGAACACTCGCGGCAGCCAATTCACGACACCCGGGATCGGTCTGTCGCAGGCTCCTCCCTCGGGAGGCCCTCAGGGCGGACTTGCCGTGCTCTTCAGTAATCCTACCTATGCCAAAACCTTCAGGACCTTCAGCCCATCGCGGTTGTTTACTCCTGTAAGGAGCAATATTACCAACGCCTCCTTCTTCATACCGGGTACGAATGGCACTGTTCCGGCAGTAGTCCGAGGCTTCGGTGCCGTGTTTACGGATGTTGATTTGCCAGATGGCAAAGGACCTGCCCCGCACAAGGGCAGCACCCTGATCGAGTACTTGGACAAGGACAGCAGGGTGTTATTCACCAGCTTCGTTCCGGCATCTCCGGGCGATGGAAACCTGTCCTTCTTCGGCATTGTGTTCGGCGACGCGCGCATTGGGGCGGTCCGGATTCAGAGCGGTGATACTGCGCCAGGACCGAATGACGACAAAAACCATGATATCGTCATGATGGACGATTTCATCTACGGCGAGCCACAGCTTATCAAGTAAGCGAAGACGACGTTACACGATAGATTAGTATGGAAGCGCCGCTCAACCTGAAGACAACGGACCCAACACATAGAATCTAACGAGAACAAAACGAGCTGCCGGGCGGTAACGAGCGTTGAATGGACGCTCATCCCCGGCAGCTCATTGCCGTTCTGCGGCTCCTCGCAGCGGCGGACTTTTACGGTTTAACGTTTGACCGTTTACGCAAGAACCTGATTGTGAGACCATCACTCTGTGAACACGCCCGAACCGATGGAGCAAGAGGTCGATGAACCGTTCAACGGCGCAGAGCTGAGCGAATCTGTTCTCGCCGCCGATTGGGAGTCGCCAGAAGAGGAGGCCGCATGGTCAAACCTGTAGCCGGGGAAATCGTTGTCATTCCGTTTCCGCGAACCGATAGCGAAAAGCGACGACCCGCCCTTGTGATTGCCGATCTTCCGGGAGCGGATTTGATTCTGTGCCAGATCACGAGCCGCGCGCACTCCGATGGTTTCTCAATTCCGCTGGATAATACCGATTGTGAGCGCGGCGAGGTCGACCGGCCCTGTTTCATTCGTCCACAACGACTTTTCAGCGTCGAACAACACGTCATTCTTCACTCGGTTGGAAAGGTCACCCAAACGAAACTCGACGAGGTATTGAAAAGAGCGCGCGAGTTTTTCATCGACTAAAGGCGGAACACGTTATCCCGAACGAGTTGGCAATTTTTTGTTGGTTTTTCTGTAGAGGCAGCCGTGTCGGCTGCGGAAAATGATCGATCAGCAGGCGGCACGCCTGCCACCGCAGGTGATCTTTGAGAGCTTGCAACCGCTTGACATTACCCGGCGCGTCGAGCAACAAAGGAGCGCCGGATGAAATTTCTCACACGCCGCTTCGCCAAGGCTCCCGAGGGAACGGCCGCGCTGTTCTTCATTCAGATCTTCGCGACGCTCGGCTTCGCCGTCCTCTACTCGACGCTGGTTCTGTACGCGACGAAGCATCTGCACCTTGGCGTGAAAGAGGCCACCACGTTGATGGGCGTGTTCGGCGCATTTAATTACGGCCTGCACCTCTTCGGCGGTTACCTTGGCGGCCGCTTTCTTTCGAACCGCAACTTGTTCGTTGGGGGCATGGCGCTGCAGGTGATCGGTTGCGCCTGCATCGCAACAGGCACGCTCGCGCTTTTCTATGTCGGCCTCGCTCTTTTCCTCACCGGTAGCGGCCTTAACGTCACATGCATCAACATGATGCTCACCCAGCGCTTCGCTCCGGAAGACCCGCGCCGCGAGGGAGCCTTTCTCTGGAACTACGCCGGCATGAATGTCGGCTTCTTCGTCGGTTTCAGCGCTGCCGGTTATTTCCAGGCAACCCAGAGTTACTCGAGCCTCTTCATCTTCGCCACGCTCGGCAACTTCGTTGCCATCATCCTCGCCGTGCTCACTTGGAGGACTCTCGCCGATCGCAGCACCATATTGCTCGATGCAACGCCGAAACAGTTCCGGCTACGCCAAGTCATGGGCATCGCCATTCTCATCGGCCTTGTTCCCGTTGTGTGGTTCTTGCTCCAGCAGCCCAGTCGCACCGAGACGCTGGTCAAGATGATCTGCGCCGCAGTCGCTCTCACATTGATCTACCTCACGGTTCGCCACCAGGATCGCCGCGAGCGGCGGAACATGACAGCCTATCTGATTCTGACGTTCGGTTCGCTGATGTTCTGGTCCCTCTATCAAATGGCGCCGAGCGGCCTGATGCTGTTTGCGGTTAACAACGTGGACCTGATGCTCGGTCGCGTAAGAATTCAGCCGCAGTGGATTCAGAACATCAACACTGTTTGCATCGTGGTCGGCGGTCCTGTGCTCGCGTCGCTCTTCACTCGAATGCGCGCGCGTGGGTGGAGAATCGACATTCCGCAGCAATTCGCAGCGTCGCTGCTCTTGATGGCGCTTGCCTTTCTCATTCTCCCGCTCGGGATCAAGCTTGCGGGCGCGGATGGCAAGAGCGCGTTCGCCTGGCTCTTTTCGAGCTACGTGCTCCAGAGCATCGGCGAGCTGCTCATCATGCCGATCGGATACGCGATGATCGGCAAGCTCGCGCCGAAGCGATACCAAGGCGTGATGATGGGCAGCTGGATGCTCGTGACCGGCCTGGCGTCACTGTTTGCAGGCGATTTTTCTGGAATGATCCCCGAACCGACCGGCACCACGGCCGTCGCCACCAATGCCGGTTACGCAAAGCTGTTCGCAGAGTTGGGCCTAGGCAGCCTCGCGGTCGGCATTGTGCTCGTCGTGCTGATTCCGTTCCTGCGCAAGCTGATTACCGACAAGGCTGAGACGCCTGCCGCGGAAATCCCAGCGACTGTCGTTTCCGTCGCGTAAGACTTTCTCTTTTCGACTGATCGCTGTAGCCACGTTCCGGCCTGTCACGTCAAAGCCTTGTGAAGGCGCATGCGACACCTCTGGCGATTAGGATGCTTTACAAAAAGAAGCGACTCAGAAATTTGAAATCTGAAATCGACATCAGAAGTGAGATGAATGCGCGAAGACCAATATTCGCAGTTTGTTTCTGATTTGCGCGTCACCTGGGCACAATGTCCCATTATCGGCAAAATTGCATAGACTTCGGGAAAATAGTGCTATAGCTCGTGTTACGTGATCTAATTCCTGAATGGGCGCTTCCGAAACGGTTTTACAGGCCTGGCAGCCATTCTTTACGGCTCAGCTTGGCGCTGCCGCGACACTTGGTGGATTGGTTTTTGTGGGGCTTTCGCTAAATCTCAACAAGATCCTGGCGTATGCCGCGCTGCCGATCAGGGCCATGATAGCTCTGATCCTTCTTCTCCTTGTACTGATCGTCTCATCGATCGTTCTGATGCCTGGCCAAACGTTAAGGGCCATCGGCATTGAGACATTCATCTTTGCAGTTATCGGATGGGGTTTGGTTACGGCAATGGACCTTCATGTATTTCGGAAGCGCGAGCTTCAGAATAAGCGCCAGTATGTTCTCAACATGATCCTTCTTCAGGTAGTGACGCTTCCTTATGTGATCGGAACTTTAATGGTCCTGTTAAAAAACACGTCCGGATTTTACCTCGTGGCCATCGGAGTTGTGGCGTCATTTGTGAAAGCCGTTATCGACTCCTGGGTACTTCTGGTTGAAATTAATCGATGAAGTTGCGGTCGATCTCGCAGACTTACCATAAACATCGAAACGCTCCATATCGGTATGAAGCTGCGCTATCCGTAATACGGCGTCGGGGTGGTGAAATCGCTGGCCGGCCAAACAGCCGAGATCGAATTCGACGACGTGCAGCGGACAATCGCGCCGGGGTCCAGCGATCTGCATCGGGCGGAACCGACCGCTACCTTGAGCGAGTTCCAAATTCTGGTCGCAAATCTGATTCGTGACACTGCTCACGATTCCTATGCGGCGCATCCTCCGCTAGTGCGGTTCTGAACCGGCACTCTCCGCGAGAAAGGTTCTCGAATTGCTGGAAGTCGAACCCATGCGCCAGATTATTTGAGACCTTCGCCCTCCAATTTCCGTAGAAGTCAGCGTGAACCCCTCAATGAAATCACGATTGGCACCGCTCCCTCTACCACGACTCGCACGGGTCGTTCTTCTCTACACGCGCGACGACGACTTCCAAAGCATTGTCAGACAAGCGCTTTGGGACACCGGCACGATTCTCCTCATCGCACGAACCGTCGAGGAGGCATTACAAATTGTTTGCCGACGAAAGCGTGAGTTGGATGTTGCTATCATGGCTTTCGATGAAGATTGCCGCGCGATTACATTGCTGCGCGCCGTACATGGGTGCTGTGAGCAGCTGCCAACGCTTGCTGTTGTTGACAAAGATTCGGAGCAGGCAAGGGCTCTCGCCTACGCGAACGGCGCACGCTTTTGCCTCCGCAAACCCGTCTCGCCAGTAGAACTGGCCAATGCTATCGCCGACTTGGAGCCGACCGCCCCGCAACTCGCCGTCGCTTAACGAGCCAGAGCTTTTGGCTGCCTACCAACTGTAGTCGCAGGCGTTGGCCGCGACAATCCCTCCGAATGAAACCCCCGAAGGTCAGCGCTCTCGGCTACAACTTCAGGATCGGGATGATCTCAGTTTGAATGGGTTGCCCTGTGACTTCGATGTCTTTGTCTGAAACGTAAACGTTAATTTCCGATCGAATACCAAATTTTCCTTCCAGATAAATTCCGGGCTCAATTGAAAAACAAACTCCCGGAACTATGCGCCGCGAATCGCGCGTCTCGAAATCGTCGATGTTAACACCGTTGCCATGGGTTTCCTCGCCAATCGAATGCCCGGTCCGATGCGTGAACTGCTCGCCAAAACCTGCGCGCGTGATCACGCCACGCGAGACATCATCCACTTCCGCGCCGCGGATCGGTTTACCGGCCCGAACATTTTTGCGGATGAAATCGACCGCCGAATCGCGGGTTTCACGCACAATGTTGAAAATGCGTGAGTACTCTTGGGGAACGGTTTCGCCGACATAACCGGTCCAGGTTTGATCGGTCGCGACTGCATCCGGTTTATTCAATTTAGTAGCCGCATCGATCAGCACAAAATCGCCGCGCTTGATCGGTGAATTCTTATCCTTTGTCGGCATGTAATGTGGGTTAGCTGTGTTCGTGTTCACCGCCACGATCATCGGCTCTCGCTGCATTCCTTCCTCGCTGTAACGACAAAGCATGAACTGCGCGATGTCCCACTCAGTGGTTGGTTCGTTGGCGCGAATCCGGCGCGCAATCTCGGCAAACGCCGCCTGAATGATGCGATGCATTTTGTGGGACGCTTCCACATGCATCTGGTACTGCGCCGGTGAAAACACGGCCTCGAATTTTTGTACCAGTTCCGCGCTCGTGACTGGTTCAACTCCAAACGATCGTACGAGCTCGATGGTTCCGGCATCTACCCGTGAGATGTAAGGGATATCGTTCATTGGCGAATACTGCATCGCGATACGCTTCTTCGATCCCTTCGCCGCCGGGCCGAGCGCTTCCTGAAGTCGAGAATGCAATTCCTGCCAGCCGCGAAAGATGAGTTTTTTGCCGGGAAGCCAGTCGAGTTTGAACTGCTCGATCGACTGCACAATTTTCATCGGCTCGCCCGAGGCCGGGACATAATAAAACCATCGGCGGGAGACGGGCATGTTTTCGTCCAGCTTAAGAATCCGATAGGCCAGCGGATCGCTGTGCCGAAAATCGTAAAAGAGCCAGCCATCCAGTTTGGCGTCGCGCAACGCAGCCTGAATTTCAGCCACCCGGTCTGCTGGAGATTGTTGTGCGCGCATTGATACGACAAAGGTGAAGCAAAGAACGGCGACTGTGAACAAACAAAACTGACGCGATTTCATCGAGGATCGAAGTATCACTTGGTTACGGAATCGCGAATGATTTTATTCCGCATTCCGCAATTGTCCGTCCCAGATCTATGACGATGGTGGGAACGTTACTACACCGCGCTTCTTATGCACAAATAGCAATGCGCCACTGCGACTTAGTCGCCCACAACGATTTCTCACTCGACAACAACATCACTCTTGAGGTGGCTAGCAACTCCGGTTCGCCGTCCTTTGCTCAACGCTGGTTCTGGACGATACGGGATATAACCGGGGTCGTGTTTTAAGTATTTTGATGGATTGACCCTTATTCTCGTTAGGCTAGAGCCCAATCACCACCGCCTTGGTTTCCGTATATTGCTCCAACACTTCGTGACCCATTTCGCGGCCCCAACCGGATTGTTTGTAACCGCCAAACGGCAGAGCGGCATCAAATATGTTGTAACAATTGATCCATACCGTACCGGCTCCTAATTCGGCCGCAATCCGGTGCGCCTTGGAGATGTCACGGGGTCCAGATACCTGCCGCAAGGCCGTAATCGGTCTGGTTCGCGCGCGGAATTAAGTCCTCCGGTTTGCTGAATGGTTCAGCCACCACCACCGGGCCGAAGATTTCTTCGCGCACAATGCTCATGTCGGGCTTCACATCTTTTACCACCGTGGGTCGGACGAAGTAACCGCGGTCACCCGCGCGGGTTCCGCCGGTGACATAACAGGCACCGTCCTGCTTGCCCTGGTTCATGTAATTGGTCACGCGAGCCAATTGTTCTTCTGAGACCAATGGTCCCATCTGGGTATCCGGATCCAATCCGGGACCGAGTTTGATTTTTTGGGCGTGCTCGGCCACCCCGTTTACCACCTCATCAAAAACCGACCGCTCGACCATGAGTCGAGAACCGGCGCAGCAACATTGGCCGTGATTGAAGAAGATCGCGCTGGCCGCGCCCGCGATCGCCGCATCGAGGTCGCCTGCATCCTTGAAGACGATGTTGGGAGATTTCCCCCCAAGCTCGAGACTTACCTTCTTCAGATTCCCAACTGCCGCGCGGACAATGATCTTGCCGACCTCGGTTGAACCGGTAAAAGCAACTTTGTCCACATCAGGATGTGCCGCGAGCAGACCGCCGGCGGTTTCGCCGAAGCCGGTGACAATGTTCACCACGCCTTCGGGAATTCCTGCTTTAAGAATTAATTCGCCGAGTCGCAGGGCCGACAATGGTGTTTGCTCCGCAGGCTTCATCACTACGCAATTCCCGCAGGCGAGCGCCGGACCGAGTTTCCAGGCGGCCATCAGCAGCGGAAAATTCCACGGAATGATCTGTCCGACGACGCCGACCGGTTCACGCAGGGTAAAGGCGTGAAACTTTGCACCGGCCGCATAGGGAACGTTGATCGGGATCGTGTTGCCTTCGAGTTTCGTGGTCCAACCCGCCATGTACTGGAACAGGTCCGCCGACAAAGGGACGTCAGCGACCCGGGCGACGGCGCGAGGCTTGCCATTATCGAGCGACTCAAGTTCGGCAAGTTCATCGGCGTGCTCGAGAATCAGATCGCCCACTCGCCAGATTAACCGGCCGCGTTCGCTCGACGTCAGGCGGCGCCACGGACCGGACTCGAACGCGCGGCGGGCTGCGGTTACGGCGCGGTTGATATCTTCCTTGTCGCTATCGGGTACGCGGGCGATGACGGAGGCCTCGGCCGGGCCAAAGACATCAAATGTCTTGCCGGACGCAGCCGGAACCCATTTGCCGCCGATCAAATTTAATTTTCGTCGCTTCAGCCAGCTGGCGACGCCGGAACTAATCCCTCGGGTCGCTCGTTTGGATGGTTTGTGGCCGTTTCCCTCGCTTCCGTTAGCCCGACTCTTGAGTGCAGGAGTGTTCATACGCCGATGCGAAGTGGTGGTCGTCTTCATAGGATTGGAATTGGATACGTTCTCGTCGAGAATCTACGATTCTTTTAGCCCCCGTTTCGTCCAGCGCAAGGCACGAATTCAATGCATTCACGCTTGCGCGAATTTGGCAAAGCCGTGGCCAATCTCGCTGACCTGGGTGAAGATTGAGAGCCGCACGGCCGCGCGCTTCCTGAAGCCGCGCATGCAATTCCTGCCAGCCGCGGAACACAAGTTTTTCCCGAGAAGCGAGTCGAGTTTGAACTGCTTCGACTGCACAATTTTCACCGGCTCGCCCGAGGCCGGGACGCAATAGAACCATCGGCGCGAGACGGGCATATTGTCATCCAGCTTAAGGATCCGGTAAGCGAGCGGATCGCTGTGCCTGAAATCGCAAAAGAGCCAGCCATTCCAGCTTGGCATCGCGCAACGCAGCCTGAATTTCCGCCACACGCTCCACTGAAGATTGTTGCGCACGATTGGTCCAACAAACGTTAAACAAAGAATGAATGCTGCTAAGGTATTAATGCGAGTCTGAGAATGGCGGGAACGTTATGCAACGCGCTTGTTATGCATAAACAGGAATAAATATTGCATTGCGGTAAACGCGAGCGACAAACTGAGCGAACCGGACAAGTTGTTCGGGAATCTTTTCCCGGTGCAACCATGTTCGACCTGCAACAGTATATCACCTGCCGTTACGGATCGCTCACCACGTTCAACATCCTGTTCAAAAACAAGGACGACCAGTTCTGAACCAGTTTGTAGATGCTGTCCTGAAATTTCTCGTCTAGTTTTGCCGCGCAATGAATTCACCTTCCTTTGTAGACAGGCAGGAGCATTGAAAAATCTAGCGCGACAGAGTGTCAGCGGCCGTCCGCGGGTGTCCGGTAAGAAATGCGGATTTTTGTCGTCGGCTGCGACACTGACGTTCGTATTAGCAATAACTTTCTCAGTCTGCGTCGACGTCTCGGCGGCGGAGTTCTCGCTCAGTACGCCGGTCCTATTTGAAGGGGCTGTCGACGGTTCCGCCGGCGCTGATGTCGGCGGCGGATTCTTTGTCGGGGCAACTGACGAGGATAACGAACTTCGTCTCTACGATGTCAAAGGAGGCCCTTCACCTAAGACGTTAGACGCCGGAGTAGAGGCGGCTGTTAAGAGCGCGCTTGGGCTACAAAAGATTAAGGAATGCGACCTCGAGGGCGCGGCTAGAATTGGAGACCTCATCTTCTGGATCGGTTCGCACGGGCGAAATAAAGATGCGAAGGAGGAGAAAGAGAGGCAGGTCCTGTTCGCAACCAAACTTACCGGAGTCGGCAAAGACGCGAAGCTGGAGATTGCAGGAAAGGTTTACACACAGCTTATCGATGATTTGCTAAAAGATTCGGCTCTCGCGCCGTTCGATCTGGCCAAAGCCGCCACACTTGCGCCAAAGGCCGAGGGAGGGCTAAATATAGAATCTCTCGCCGCCGATGCCGGCAAGCTGTGGATCGGGTTTCGAAATCCGCAAAGCAAAGACAAAGACGCGTTGCTCATTCCGCTGCTTAACCCCACGGAGATGATTAAGGAAGGCGCCCGCGCCAAACTCGGCGATCCGCTGCTCCTTAATCTCGGGGATTTGGGGGTGCGAGATATGGCTGCCTGGGACGATCGTTTCTTGATCATTGCCGGGGATTTTGCTGATCGATTCGAACCGGGTGCGAAGCCTTCGCGCCTTTTTTGGTGGAAGCCCGGCACTGACCCAAAGGACATAGGGGTTGATTTCGACGATCTCAATCCCGAGGCAATCATGATTATAGGCGATGGCGACAACGCGAGGATTTTGATCCTTAGCGACGACGGAAAGTATCCGGGGCGGGCGGATAAAAACGCTTTTCGGGGCGTGTGGCTGCAG
>Ga0066903_100000581_pt1 | contig 23571 bp, 20 predicted proteins | sample PanSoiMetaGPlot1_FD_67491 | JGI IMG/M metagenome (GOLD analysis project Ga0066903, IMG submission 67491) | Tropical forest soil microbial communities from Panama analyzed to predict greenhouse gas emissions - Panama Soil - Plot 1 (version 2) | ecosystem: Environmental > Terrestrial > Soil >... | reverse complement strand
TCGCCCATGCCGCCGGACCCGACGCGACGGACGATCGCGTACGTGCCGATGACCTGACCGACCGCCAGCACCGGTGCCACCGCTTCTACCTGTTTACGCTCATCTATTTCGGAGTCGCACCCGATCAATTCCTTTTCGTATCCGCCTGTCAAGGTATCATCGGCACCTCAGCAGGTGATGGCCGAGAAGACGACGCAGCGTCGCAACGCGACGGAAACGCTCGGCGGCCGCGGCGGGAAGCTGGCGATCGTCTGGGTGTTTCCCGACGCCGATGGTCGGGTCACTTTCCTCGCGTCCGGCCGCACGGTGCTGGGGCGCGACTTCACCTGCGACGTCCGTCTGCCGGGCGACCAGATGTCCCGACAACACGCTGAAATCACGAACGAATCCGCGATGCTGGTGATCGCGGATCTGAAAAGCATGAACGGCACCTACGTCGACGGCAGTCGCATCTCGCGGGCGCCCATCGACGAGGGCAGCGTCATCCGCATCGGCGACTGGGTCGGCGTGGTGGTGAAGCTTGCCGCCGAACCGGACGGCGCGTGCTTCCAGCAGATCATCCCGGGCTATTTCGGCGGGCCGCGGACTCTCGCCACCGTCGAGCCGTTGCGCAAGGCGGCGACGAGCGACCTTTCAATCGTCATCGAGGGCGAGACCGGAACCGGCAAGGAAGGGATCGCGCGGGCGACGCATCTCTGGAGCGCGCGGAAGGGACCGTTCATCGCGGTCAACTGCGCAGCTCTGCCGGAAACGCTCGCGGAGGGCGAGCTGTTCGGGTACCGGAAGGGCGCGTTCACCAGCGCGGACCGCTCCAACCCCGGCTTCTTTCAGGCCGCCAATGGGGGGACGCTGTTCCTCGACGAGGTGGGCGATCTGTCGTCCGCGATTCAGCCGAAGCTGTTGCGCGTGCTCGAGCAGGGCGAGGTGACGCCGCTCGGAGAGGCGAAGCCGGTTTCAATCGACGTTCGCGTCGTCGTGGCCACGCAGAGGCCGCTCGGCGCGCTGGTCGAGGAGAAGCGCTTTCGCGCCGACCTGATGGCGAGGCTGGACGGACTGCGGATCAAGTTGCTGCCGCTCCGCTCGCGCGTCGAAGAGGTCCCGTACTTGTTCACGCATCTTCTCAAGCCGAAGTCGGGCGCGCAGGCCGTGCCCGGGGTGGATGCCACTGTCGTGGAGAGACTGTGCTGCCACCGTTGGCCGCTCAACATTCGCGAGGTCACCAATCTCGCGAAGCGCGTGATGGCCCTTCACGGACGCGAGAAGATGCTGAAGCGCAGCCACCTCGTCGCGCTGATGAGTGAGCCTTTGCCGGCGCCGAAAAACGAGCCTGCCGCGGCGCCCGTCGCGCCGCCGAGCCCCGAGCCAACAGGCTTGACCGCCGCCGAACGCGAGGAGCGGCAGCGCATCCTCGAGGTCCTCGACCGCTGCGCCGGGAATCAGACGGCCGCCGCCGAGATGCTGGACATGGCGCGTAGCACCCTGATTCAGAAGTTGAAGCGGTACGGCATCCGGCGGCCCCAGGCAGATCGCGAGTCATAGTCCGGACCGCCGCGAATTCGCCCGGTCGATCCGTACGGATTCGTGCGCAATCTGTGTCGTCTGCCGGTCAGATCGACCGACCGACCGCCATCGCCTGTGATCCTGAATGCGGCCGCGCCGCCTGGCACGGTCTCTGCCTTTGCCGACGCCATGACGATGCAAAGGCTGGCACTGATTGCGACGCTCGCCCTGACGGTCGCCGCCTGCGGCCCGGCCATGCTGATGCCGTCGGAACCACCGTCGGACCCGCCGCGAGACGCGGGAAGTCCAGCAGTCGGAGGCGCGGGCGGAACCGCAGGCTCGGGCGAAAAAGGAGGCGCGGGCGGCGCTCCTCCTAGACCCGGCATCCCGCTGGTCACGAACGCCGACGGCTGGCTCGAGCCCAACCCGGCCGGCGCGCTCGGAATGTGGTGGTCCGCCAACGATTACTTCGGCCCGGATCTGACCCCGGGCGCCGGAGACTGCCCGGCCGCGGGCTTCCCAATGAGCGCCTGCTCGACTTTGACGACGCCCGTGCCGGGGACACCCTTCCGGCCTGACCCGGGTGGCCGCGGCATGTGCGCGTCGGGAACGTCGGCGCAGGTCGTGATGGGAAGCGACGGGACGCTCGCGTGGCCGTCGATCTGGGGAAACATCATCGGCTTCAACGTCGCCACCCTCGATCCCGACCCCATGGCGGTTCTCGGAACCTACGATGCGCCCGCGCACGGCATCACCGGCTTCGCGTTCGACATCGATGCGGTTCCCGACGGCGGCCATCTGCGCGTCATGTTCGCCAACCCCGGCACCGAGAACCACACCGCCTACTGGGCTGGCGCCGCCAACGACATGTCACCGGTCCTCTACCCCGGCCACTACGAGTTGCGCTGGCCCGAGGTTGGCGGCCCATTGTGGTACGCGGGTCCGCCGCCCTTCGACCCGACGAAGATCGAGTGGATCGCGTTCCACATCGTGAGCACCAACGTCGCGCCCGTGCCCTTCGATTTCTGTCTCAGCAACCTCGCGTTGCTCACGAACTGACGTGAGACGGTCGCTCGCGCTGGGCAAAATCAGCGCCTTTTCCAGCCCGATTTGACAGGTCTGTTCGGATAGCGGACCCTTTAGGCTCGTGATTTCGCGGCGATTCACCCGATGGCAGAAGCTGGCGGCGCTGGCGCCCGCGCTTTTGTTGCTGGTCAGCCTGCCCGCGCAGGCGATGCTGCGCTGCCGGATCGACGGGCTGCTGCGGCCGACCTGCTGCTGCCCGCACCAGGACGAGAGCGAGAGCGCGACGCCCGCGATCAAGGCGCAGGATTGCTGCCAGCGCGAAGTCAGGGACAGCAAGCCGCTGCCCGTGGCGGTCGCGCGGCCGGAGAATCGCGAGATCACGCACCTGACCGCGGTGGCGCTGGCGGCGCCGTCCGTGCCCGCGCTGGCGCCGCCGGTCGACCGTTCGGATTGGGCCTGGCAGCGCTACGGTCCCGCGCGCGAAGGTCCACCGCTCGTCCTGCTCAAGCACGCGTTCCTGATCTGAGGGCGGATCACGACCCACGCTGACCCGTGCGCGCCTGCGCGCGGTCGGCTCTCGGCATTCGTGTATCCACCTCAATCCGTTTCGGGAGCGCCTCATGAGATCCGTTCGATCGATATTTCTGTCTTCCCTCACATTTCTGATCGCGTGGAACGCGCGCGCCGCCGACGGCGACGAGGCCGAGCTGGCGCGCAGCGCCCGCCTGGAAACGATCGTGCGCGTCGCGCTGGAACGAAACCCCGACCTGGCCGAGATCCAGGCGCGGGCGCGCGCCGCCCAGGCGCGCAGCGACGCGGCGTCGCGGCTGCCGGACCTGGAAGCGAAGTACGAGCAGTGGGGCGTCCCGCTGCAGCGGCCGTACGCGCTCGACGAGGCGCAGATGCTGATGGTCGGCGTCCGGCAGACTTTCCCCGCCTGGGGATCGCTGGACGCGCGCGGGCGCGCCGCCGCCGAGGAAGCCGGCGGCGTCCAGGACGCGTCGCGCGCCCGCCGCCAGGAGATCGCCGCCCAGGTGAGGCGCACCTACGCGGCGTACTACCGGTCCGATCAGGAGCTGCGCCTGCACCTGGAGCACGTCGGCCTGACCTCGCGGATCCTCGAGCTGGCGCGCCTCAATCAGCGCACCGGCCACGGCAGCCTGCAGGACGTGCTGCGGCTGGAGGTCGAGCTGACGCGCGTCCACACGGATGTCGCGCGGCTGGAACGCGAACAACGATCCAGCCGCGCGCTGCTGAACGCGCTGATGAACCGGCCCGGGGACGCGCCGCTGGGACCGCCCGAGGACCTTTCGATCACGCCCCGGACGGACGTGGCGGCGCTGGAACGGAACATCGACGCCAATCGGCCCGAGGTGGCGGCCGGCGCGCGCACCATTAGGCGCGACGAGGCGCTGGTGGACAGCGCGCGCAGTTCGGGGCGCTTCCCGCAGCTGATGCTGGGCCTAGACTACTGGTACATGCCGACGTTCCCGTCGGACATGCGCCACGCGTACAGCGCGATGGTCGCCATCACCTTGCCGTGGCTGTCCGGGCGCCACGGCGCCGAGCAGCGCGAGGCCGAGGAGTCCCTGCAGGCCGACCGCCACGCGCTCGAGGCGACGAAGAACACCGTCCGCTATCAGCTGCGTGACGCCGCCGCGCGCGTCGATTCGGCGCGCCAGTCGTTCAGCATCATCGATCAGGACGTGCTCGCGCAGGCGAAGCGAAGCCTGGAGGCGACGCAGGCCGCCTACGCGGCCGGCCAGGGCGACGCGGTCGGTCTGCTCGACGCGCTCCGATCGTACCTGCAGGTGCGGATCGAGCGCGTGCGCGCGCTCGCCGAGCTGGCGATGAGCGAGGCCGATCTGGAGCGCGCCGCGGGAACGCTGGCCGCCGGAGGAGAGACGCGATGAAAAGCGCAAACGACCTCGAGCGGGTCACGCCGCCGGAAGGCTCGCCCATCCCGGAGGGTCCGCCGCGCGGCGTCCGAACGATGGCGATCATCCGGTGGGTGCTCGTGGCGATCGCAGCGGTGATCGCGGCGGGTTCGATCGGGAGTTACTGCACGCGCTCCGGCAGCGGCACGACGAAGTCGACCACGGCGGCCGAGCCGTCGGCGGCGCCCGAGCAGCAACTCTACTACTGCCCGATGCACCCGTCGGTCGTGCAGGACCACCCGGGCGAGTGCCCGATCTGCAGCATGACCCTGGTGCCGAAGCCGAAGGGGAACGCGACCCCCGGAAGCGCGGCGGCCGGGCAACCGGGGGCGGCGAACAACCCGGCGCCGGTCCTCGGGCTGTCGGCCGTCGACCTGGCGCCGGAACGGATTCAGCTCATCGGCATGAAGACCTCGGCAGTCAAGCGCGAGGCGCTGGGCGGCGAGCTGCGGACGGTCGGCGTCGTCGCGCCGAGCGAGCGCGGCCTCGCCCAGATCACGACCCGGTTCGCCGGCTGGATCCAGAAGCTGCTGGTCGCCGAGACGGGCGAGCGGGTCCGCCGCGGCCAGGCGCTGGCCACCATCTACAGCCCCGACGTGCTGCGCGCCGAGCAAGAGTTGCTCGTCGCGGCAGGATGGAACGCGGGCGCCGACGGCAAGCCGACCCACGACCTCCACGGCGGCGACGGCAGCGTTGGACTGGCGGCCGGCCTGGTCGCGAACGCGCGCCGCCGCCTCGAGCTGCTCGGGATCTCATCGCAGGAGATCGACGAGGTGCTGCGCACGGGCAAGGCCGTCGAGGCGATCGCGATCCGATCGCCCGCGGAAGGGTACGTCGTCGGCAAGAACGCCGTCGCCGGCGTCGCGGTCCAGCCCGGCACGGTGCTGTTCGAGGTCGCCGATCTGTCGCAGGTCTGGGTGACCGCCGACGTCTACGAGCAGGACATCTCGCGCATCCACGTCGGCCAGCCGGCGCGCCTGGAGCTGTCCGCGTACCCCGGCGAGGCCCACACGGGCAAGGTCCGCTTCATCTATCCGCTGCTCGACGCCAGCAACCGGACCCTGCGCGTGCGCCTCGAGTTCAAGAACCGCTCCGACCGGAACGGGCCGCGGCTGCGTCCCGGCATGTACGGCACGGTCTACCTGAACCTGCCCGCGACGACCGGCCTCACCGTCCCGGCCGAGGCTGTGGTCGATACCGGCGAGACGCACTACCTCTTCGTCGCCAAGCAGGCCGGCCACTTCGAGCCGCGGCACGTGAAGATCGGCGCGCGCGCCGAGGACCGCGTGGAGATCCTGAGTGGCGTCGCCGAAGGAGAGTCGGTGGTGACGACCGGCAACTTCCTGGTCGATTCCGAGAGCCGCCTCCGGGCGGCCATCGAGGGGCAGACGGCCGGCGTCGGTGCGCCGGGCCCCGCCACCCCGCCGGCATCGACCTGCGACGCGGACATCGACGCCCGCAAGTTCCCCGACAAGTTCCAGGCGTGCCGCGCCTGCGAGGTGCAGCACCGCGGGATGGGAACGATGGAAGAGGATTGCAAGAAGGCAATCCCGAAGCCCTGGCGCTGAGGAGCAGAGATCATGGTCGGCAAAATCATCGAGTTCTGCGCCCGCAACCGCGCTCTGACCCTGATCGGCGTCGGCTTCGCGCTGCTTGCATCGCTGTGGTCGATCAAGAAGGTGAAGCTGGACGCGATCCCGGACCTGTCGGACCCGCAGGTGATCGTCTTCACCGAGTGGATGGGCCGCAGCCCGACGCTGATCGAGGACCAGGTCACGTACCCGATCGTGTCGAAGCTGATCGGCACGCCCCACGTCACCGACGTGCGCGGCTTCTCGATGTTCGGGATGTCTTTCGTCTACGTCATCTTCGACGAGGGGACCGACATCTACTGGGCGCGCTCCCGCGTGCTCGAGTACATGAACGGCTTGCGCGGCGCCCTGCCCGAGGGCGTCAGCCCGACGCTGGGGCCGGACGCGACCGGGATCGGCTGGACGTTCCAGTACACGCTGACCGACAAGTCGGGAAAGCACAGCCTCGACGAATTGCGGACCTTCCAGGACTTCACGCTGCGCTACGCGCTGGGCAGCGTGCCGGGCGTGGCTGAGGTGGCGAGCGTCGGCGGCTACCAGAAGCAGTACCAGGTGACCGTCGATCCGAACCGGCTGCGCGCCTACGGCGTCACGCTCGGCGAGGTGATCGACGCCATCCGCCAGTCGAACAACGACGTGGGCGGCCGGATCATCGAGTTCTCCGGACGCGAGTACTATGTGCGTGGGCGCGGCTACATCCACGACCTCGGCGCGATCGAGAAGATCGCGCTGCGCGCGAGCGGCCCCAGCGGAACGCCCCTGCTGGTCAGGGACGTGGCCACCGTCCGCTTCGGTCCCGACATCCGGCGCGGTCTCCTGGAATGGAACGGCGAGGGCGAGGCGGTCGGCGCGGTCGTGGTCACGCGCTATGGCGAGAACGCGCTGGACGTCATCGAACGCATCAAGAAGAAGATCGCGGAGCTGAAGCCGAGCTTCCCCGAGGGCGTCGACCTGACGATCGCCTACGACCGTTCCGGGCTGATCGATCGGTCGATCGGCACGCTGAGACGCGCACTGGCGGAAGAGGCGAACGTCGTCAGCCTGATCATCCTGCTGTTCTTGCTCCACGTCCGCAGCTCCCTGGTGCCGATCCTGCTCTTGCCGATCAGCGTGGCGCTGGCGTTCATCCCGATGGTGCTGCTCGACATCCCGTCGACGATCATGAGCCTGGGCGGTATCGCCATCGCCATCGGCGCGACCGTCGACGCGCAGATCGTCATGATCGAGGCCGGGCACAAGAAGCTGGAACACGCGCCGCCCGGCGCCGATCGCCGCCGCCTGCTGATCGAGGCGGCCAAGGAGGTGACGCCCGCGATCTTCTTCTCGCTGCTGATCATCGCGGTCGCGTTCCTGCCCGTGTTCACGCTGAACGGCCAGGCCGGGCGGCTGTTCAAGCCGCTCGCCTACACGAAGACGTTCGTCATGCTGATCTCGGCGCTGCTGTCGATCACGGTCGCGCCGGCCCTACAGGACCTCTTGATCCGCGGGAAGATCAAGCCCGAGCGGGAGCACCCGATCTCGCGCTTCCTGATCGGTCTCTACGAGCCGTTCGTCTACGTCGCCCTGCGCCGACCCTGGTCCACCATCGGGATCGGCGTGCTGGCGTTCGCGTCCTCGGTCCCGATCTGGATGCGCCTCGGCCACGAGTTCATGCCGCCGCTGAACGAGGGCGACCTGCTGTACATGCCGATCACCTTCCCGAACATCTCGATCGAGGAGGCGAAGCGCCAGCTGCAGTACCAGGACCGGATGCTGCGCAGCTTTCCCGAGGTCCGGACGGTCTTCGGCAAGATCGGCCGCGTCGAGAGCGCCACCGATCCGGCGCCGATCACGATGGTCGAGACGACCGTGCAGCTGCGGCCGCCGACGGAATGGCGCAAGAGGCACCACGATCGCTGGTACTCGGGCTGGTCGCCCGGCTGGTTGAAACCGGTGTTCCGGCCGTTCTGGCCGGAAGAGCAGCCGCTCTCCTGGGAAGAGCTGACGACCGAGATGAACAGCAAGATGCAGTTCCCGGGCTGGACCAACGCCTGGACGATGCCGATCAAGACGCGCGTCGACATGCTGACGACGGGCATCCGGACGCCGATCGGGATCAAGATCTTCGGGACGGACCTGAACGAGGTGGAAAAGGTCGGCGTCTCGCTGGAGCACGTGCTGGCGCCGATCAAGGGAACGCGCAGCGTGCTCTACGAACGGAACCTCGGCGGCCTGTACCTGGACATCATCCCCAAGCCCGACGAGCTGGCGCGCTACGGCCTACGGGTCGCCGACGTCGAGCGCGTCATCGAGAGCGCGATCGGCGGCGCCCCGATCGGCACGACGATCGAAGGCCGGAACCGGTTCTCGATCAACGTGCGCTATCCGCAGGACCTGCGCAGCAACCTGGAATCGCTGCGCCAGGTGCTGGTCCCGATCGGCGGCGGCAGCGGCGGCAGCAGCAGTGGATCGATGGGCGGCGGCAGCGCGAGTCCGATGGGGACGCAGGGCGCCCTCGAGACGCCGCCCGCGAGCAGCGCGTTCGCCGCCGCGGGTGCGCTCGGCTGGCCGAATCCGATCTTCCTGGCCCAGAACATGGAGGGGATGGGCGGCGGCGCGTCGCCCGGCGCGGGCTCGAATTTCGCGAGGCCGCGCCTGCCGAACGGTCCCAGCTCCGCGACCGACATGCCGTCCGGGGGCCTCGGGGACATGGCGCCGATGGGAGGCGGCGGAGCGATGCCGTCCCTCGGCGTCGGCGGCGGGATGCCGTTGCCGGCCGCCGGACCGCTGGTTACGCCGGGCGCCACGGCGAGCGGCCGGTCCTTCGTCCCGCTCGGGCAGATCGCCGACATCAAGGTGGCCGGCGGCCCGCCCATGGTGCGCGACGAGGCGGGCCTGCTGGTCGGCTACGTCTATGTCGACATCGACCAGCGGCTGCGCGACATCGGCGGCTACGTCGACGAGGCCAAGAAGGTGGTGGCCCGCGCCATGTCGAGCGGCGAGCTGACCATGCCGCCCGGCTACTTCCTCAAGTGGACCGGCCAGTACGAGCAGCTCGACGAGATGCAGGCGCGCATGAAGCTCGTTATCCCAGTCACCCTGATGATCGTGATGCTGCTGCTGTTCTTGCAGTTCAAGAGCTTCGTCGAGGTGCTGATCATCCTGCTGTCGTTCCCGTTCGCGCTGATCGGCAGCGCCTGGCTGCTCTGGCTGCTCGACTACCGGCTGTCGACGGCGGTCTATGTCGGGATCATCGCGCTGGTCGGGCTCGCGGCGCAGACCGGCATCGTCATGATCGTCTACATCGACCACGCCTACCAGCGACGGAAGGCGGCCGGGCTGATCCGCAACCTCGACGACATCGTGGCGGCGCACATGGAAGGCACGGTCCAGCGCGTGCGTCCCAAGCTGATGACCGTGTCGACGATGCTGATCGGCCTGGTGCCGCTGCTCTGGGCCACGAGCTCGGGCGCCGACGTCATGAAGCGCATCGCGGCGCCGATGGTGGGCGGTCTGTTGTCGTCGGCGTTCCTGACGCTGGAGATCATCCCGGTCGTCGTCACCTACTGGCGCCTCGAGCAGCTGCTCTGGGAGCGGCTGACCGCACTCGGGTCTCCCCTCCTCCGCCCGCTGAAGATCGACGCCGTCTTCATCGCCATCGCCGCCCTGGCGGTGACAAGCTTCTGGATCGGCAGCATCTACTTCCCCTCCCACATCCGCGGCCTCGCCGTGGCCTGGCTCGTCGCCGGGCTTGCCTTCATCGGCAGCGTCGCGGCCTACCTCGTTCACCGACCCGCGGCGCGCCGGATGGTCTGGCCCGCCGGAGCATCAACCCGATAGGAGCGAAATCGACATGATCACTCTGAAAACGAAGCTGCTCGTCCCCGTCACCGTCCTGGCCCTCACCCTCGCGGGCCTCGCCGCGGGCGCCCGCGCCGCCGGCGACAAGAAGACCGACGCGCCCGCCGCGGACGCGAAAAAGATCGACATCGCAATCACCGAGAAGGGCTTCGAGCCGGCCACGATCGACGTGAAGAAGGGCCAGCCCGTCGAGCTGGTCTTCACGCGCAAGACCGATCACACCTGCATCAAGGAGGTCGTCCTCGACACGGGGTCGAGCAAGGTTCAGAAGCCGCTGCCGCTGAACACGCCCGTGGCGATCAAGACGAAGTTCGCCAAGCCGGGAACCTACGTCTGCGGCATGAACATGTTCTCGGGGACCGTGAAGGTTCAGTGACCGCGTCGCCGGAGCCACCGCGAGAGCGCGCGGGCGCCGAACCATAGCCCGGCGACGACGAGAAGATTCTCGGCCAGCCCACTGGCGCCCCGCCCGCCGCAGAACGGGCACGCGAATGCGACCCCCTGAACGCCGAGCGACAGACCCGCGATCAGCAATGCCCGTGTCATCCGCATCGCGGACACAATACTAGCGCGACCTCGCGGGCACGGCCCATGCATGTTGCGCGGTGACCCTCGCGGTTCCCCGGGGTCGCCGCGGACAAACCATGACGCGCGTGTCGCGGTAGTCTCAGCCCGGTCGAGACGTGGGGCATAGGAGGCAAGGGTTAAGAAATGGGCAACGCCGCAAGAGTCTCGGTCGCGCTGATCGCGCTGGCCGGCTGTACGACCACCACCGCGATTCACCCTGAGGAGATCGGTCGCCTGGACGGATACAACGTGCAAACCTCGCCCGCGCCGCGCCAGATCGAAACGCTCGGCGGCGGGAAGATCACGTTCGATAAAGACACGGCGCTGTATCTCGATCTCGGTGGGGAATCCCAGGGGGGACGTTTCGCGGCGATTCGTGCCCAGGACCAGACGTTCGAAGGTCGGACGCTGAGCGGCCGCGACGTACGGGCGTCGATCACGCAGATCAGAAGCGCGCGTGTCGAGCAGCCCAACAAGGCTGCGCCCGTCATCGCCCTGCTCTCCGTGTTGGCGCTGGCGGCCGTCGTCGGTCTCTACGTCGCGACCCAGCAGACCGCGCACCCGACGCCCACCAGTGGGCGTCCGCTGCGCATCGAATCCAAGATCGTGGTGGCGACGCCGTGCGGTTCGGAGGGCTGGGGCGCCGAGGGCGGCGAGCCCGACACGACCCGGCTCTCGCCCGAATTGCGCGCTGCGCTCGCGGAGGCGTGGACGACGACCGCCACGTTCGAGCACGCCTCCGTCCCCGCGTTCGCGCGAATCTCGACGACGCTGGTCGCGCTCGGTGCGCCCGCGCGCCTCGTCGAGGCGACTCACCGCGCGGCGCTCGACGAGATTCGCCACGCGCGGCTCGCGTTCGGGCTGGCCGCGGCGTACGGGGGCAAGCCGGTCGCGCCCGGGCCGCTCCCGGATCTACAACGCGCCGCCGCGGTCACGGCGTCGACGCGCGCCGAGCTGGCGGCCGAGACGGTCGTCGATGGATGCCTGGCCGAGGGCGTGGCGGCCGCCGCGGCCGAGGAGGCGGCGCGCCGCGCGGCGGATCCCGTCGTGCGCGCGACGCTGCAGGCGGTGGCCGCGGACGAGGCATCGCACGCCGAGCTGGCCTGGGACATCGTGCGGTGGTGTTGCGAGGGCGGAGACGCCGCGCTCGGCGATCGACTTTGCAGCCTGGTCGATCGGGCGCCGCAGGTCGTCGGTCCGGCCCTCCCGGCTGATCTCGAACGGCAGCTCGAAGCGCACGGACACCTCGGCGCCGCCGCGTGGCGCACGCTCGGCGAAGAGGTGCGGGCGAAGGTGACGACCCGGCTGGCGGTCTTTGCGCGCCCCTCTCCCTAACCCTCTCCCCGCTTCGCGGGGCGAGGGGATCGGATCCGATCAGCCCGGCAAGCTGTCTCCGGGGAAGCTCCGACAGGCGTGCAGCTCGTACAGCAGGACACCTTCTTTCACGGCGGGGTCGTCCTTCATGAGCCCGTCGACCTGATCAACCGGTGCGTCGAAGATTCCGACGCCCGCGACGGTGTCGTCGCCGACCGGACAGACGATGGAGAGCAGACGCTCCGCGCGCAGCGCGAAGTTCCGCCGCCCGTGCTCCCAGATGATCTTGTCCGCGCCCGGCTCGTTCATTCGCGGTCCGGGCCTCAGGATGAGAAGGCTGTACGTCCTCGTCTTCGTAAGCATCTCGCGCATGTATTCGTCGCTGATCGTCTGCATTGCGGCCTCCGTCTATTGAGTTGCGATCGCCTTCCCCGTTTCGAGCAGGCTCTTGAGCGACGACAGCATCAACGGCCAGCCCGCGATCGACCCGGTGTACGTCGCGGTCGGGCCCTCGAAGTCGTCGTGAACGATCCGCAGCTTGGTCGTCGATGCGCCTGCGGCCGATAGCTCGTAGGTGACGCGAGAGGCGCGATCTTGGGCGACCGTGTCGTCCCAGTGAGCCTGCCACGTCATGACCAGGCGTTTCTCCGGCTCGACCTCCAGGATTTCGCCGTCGACCACCTTGAACTCGCCGTCGCCGACGTAGGCGTACGGCGCCCCCTTCGTCAGCCTGCTATCGAGGCGTGTGCCGTAGACGTAGTGCTTCGTCATTTCACCGTCGACGATCCCCTTCCAGACCTGTTCCACCGGTGCCGCGATGTAGATGTCGTACGTGTACTCGAGTTTCTTCGTCATCTGACCCTCCTCTCGTTCATCGTTTCGCGTTCACAACCCCGGCTGGGCGAGGTTGTCCAGGTAGCCTTCCAGCCAAGTCAGCACCCGCTCCCACCCCCGCGCGTGGCTGCTGCACGCCTCGGAGCGCTTCAGGAAGCCCTCGTGCCGAACGGTGACGCGCGTGCCGCCCGCGATCTCGTCCAACGCATACGTCAGCTTGGTCTCCGGGTGGTTGGCGTCCCAGTCGTGCTGCCATGTCTGGACGACGCGTCGGGGCGGCTCGATCTCCAGGAAGCGGCCGTGCACCGAGTAAGGCTGTCCGTTCGCGCCCTTCCCCTCGACGCGCCAGTCACCGCCGACGCGAAAGTCCGCTTCCCAGCTGTGCGCCCGGTACGTCTCCGGCGAGCCCCACCATTGCATCAGCTCCCGTGGATTGGTGAGCGCCTGGAAGACCCTGTCGATCGGGACTGCGATCTCCACCGTCGCCAGCACCAGGCCCGCGTCGAGATCCGCCAGGGCGCGCGCCTTCGACTTCGTCATTTCGAGACTCATTTCTTTTCGCCCTCCAGGTAGCGCTTCAGGTTGTCGAGGTTCACCTGCCAGAAGGACCGGTAGCCTTCGATCCAGCCGGCGACCTGCTGGAGCGCAGCCGGCCGGAGGCGATAGAGCCGCTCGCGGCCCACGCGCTCTTCGCTGACCAGCCTCGCGAGGCGCAGCACGCGCAGGTGCTTGGAGACGGCGGGGCGCGTGTGCTCGAAGTCATCGGCCAGCGCGTTCACGGCCGCCGGTCCGGCTCGCAGGCGGTCGAGGATCGCCCTTCGCGTGGGGTCCGCGATCGCGCGAAAGACGTCCGCATGGGCGTGGGCTCGATGCATCTTTAAACCGTAACCAATCGGATTTTTCTTGGCAGCCACTGGATCAGAGGTTGGCTCCGACCGAATCCCATATTGGTATCCATTTAGTTACCAATAAATCGCGAACGGTGCAAGGCGATTCTTGCGGCGGCGCTCAGATGGTTATCCGGGCGGCAGGGGGCGGCGTAGGGCGGGATCGCGCAGGTATGTGTCGGTCAGCCGCCGCGGCCGGGAGAGGCCGAGCATTCGTAACGGCGCGAGCGCGAATGCCGCCAACGCCTGCAGCGCTTTTCCAGCGTACGCCTCGACCACCAACCGCAGCTTGCGCCCCCACGGCAGCTCGGCGAGCGGACGGTCCGCCAGGCCCATGCGCCGCAAGCGCAGCTCGTGACTCTCGGCGACGGCGTTCGCGAACGCGGGCAGCCGGCTCATGATCGGGGCGTCCGCCGGCAACCGGCGCGCCATCGTCCGCGCCAGCCGGCGCACCGCCCCGAGCGAGACGAGGCTGAGGCCGAGCAGCCGGCGGCCCGTCGCCGGCCTGGCCTTCACGATTTGCATCGTCTGCCTTTCGCCGAAATCGACGTGACGCTCCTCTTGCTTGACCGCCCGTCTCAGGATCTCCACCGCCTCGGGATGATCGAGTGTGTCGATCATCCCGTAGAGCGCCATCAGCACCATCCCCTCGCCCGCGGCCATGATGATACCGACATGCTCCGGCCACGACGCGGCCTTCATCCCCGTCACCAGGAAGCGGACCACGCGGTGCGGGGGACCGGGCTCGACGCCGACGAGGCGCATGATCCGCAAGAAGCTGTCGACGTGCTGCAGCTCCTCCACCGCCTGCCGGGCCAGGAACCGCGCGGACTCCAGGTCGGGCGCGTCGTAGAGCCACTCGCCGATCTGGTTCGCGGCGACCTCGCCGTAGAGGAACTGGTCCAGCAGCCAGCCGAGCAGCGCGCGGTCCTCGATCGGCCGCAGCCGCGCGCCGCCAAAGTCGAACGTCATCTCGTCCCGCGAAAGCAGCATGCCCGCCGCGGACCGAGCTTAGGACGGTTCGTCGGGAAGTCCGCGGTGGCGATGTGACAGCTTGGTTTCGCCATACCGGTAGCGTGGTAAAGCGGAGGAACCGACGTGCGCGCCTTCATCCTGAAACGCTACGGGGGACCGGAGAGCACGGCCCTGACCGATGTGCCGCGGCCCGTGCCCGGGACGGGCGAGCTCCTCGTCCGCGTGCACGCCGCCGGCCTGAACCCCGTCGACTACAAGACGCGCGCGGGGGGGTTGAAGATCATCCGCAGGTATCCGCTGCCGATCGTGATGGGGAACGATCTGGCGGGCGTCGTCGAGGACGTCGCCCCGGGAGCGACGCGCTTCGCGAAGGGCGACCGCGTCTTCGCGCGTGTGGCCAAGGAGACGCTGGGCGCGTTCGCCGAATACGCCGTGGTCCACGAGGACCACGCGGCGCGGATGCCGGCCTCGCTGGACTTCCCGGCGGCGGCGGCGGTCCCGCTCGCCGCGCTCACCGCGCTGCAGGCGCTTCGCGACGAATTGCACCTCGGCGCTGGCCAGCGCATCTTCATCCCGGGCGGCGCGGGCGGTGTCGGCACGTTCGCGATCCAGCTCGCGAAGCATCTGGGCGCGCACGTCGCGACGACGGCGTCGCCGCGGGGCGAGGCGCTGGTCACGCGGCTCGGCGCCGACGTCGTCGTCGACTACACACGCGCGCGCTTCGAGGAGACGCTGTCCGGTTATGACTGCGCCTTCGATCTGATGGGCGGCGACACGCTGGCGCGCCTCTGGCGGGTGCTGAAACCGGGCGGGCGCGTCGTCTCGATCGCGGGAATGCCGGAGCCCCTGACGGCGCGCAAGGATCTCGATCGCGGCAGCGGCCTGGCCGCGTTGTTCTGGCTCGCCAGCCTGCCCGAGCGCCGTCGTGCCGCGCGCCACGGCGGGACTTATCGCTATCTGTTCATGCATCCGAGCGGCGCCGACCTCGCCCATCTGGCCTCGCTGATCGACGCCGGGAAGCTCGAGGTCATCGTCGACCGCGTCTTCCCCTTCGCCGAGATCGACCAGGCGATGGCGCATCTGGAGAGCGGCCACGCCAAGGGCAAGGTCGTCGTGACCATGGGATGAAGGCTGTCCTGGTGATCGCCGGCCTCGCTGCCGCCGGGTGCGTGGCAGGTCTCCCGAACGCATATGACGCTGGGGCGGACGGCTGCGCCGGCGACACCCCGTATGGGCACTGGGGCGGAACGGGCTCTCTCTGGGTGCGCTGACCGCGCCCAGCCCGCGCCGCGCTGGCGGTCCAGACGCGGCGCGGATTGATCTTCGGCCGTCCGTCAGGACCGCCGCTGGCTCTCGATCTGACGTCCCAGCTGCTCTTGCTTCGCGCGCAGCTCCGGCGTCAGCTCCTTGCCGAAGTCCTCGGGCGAGAAGATCGGGCGCAGCGTCACCTCGACGCCGCCGTCGAACGGCGCGCGCTTGATCCACTCGACCGCCTCCGCGATCGTCTTGACCTCCCAGATCCAGTAGCCGGCGACCAGCTCCTTCGACTCCGCGAAGGGGCCGTCGATGACGGTCCGCTTCGACCCGTCGAACCTCACCCGCTTCGCCTGGGAGGTCGGCGTCAGGCCCTGGCCGTCGAGCATGACGCCCGCCTTCACCAGCTCCTCGTTGAACTTCATCATCCCGGAGATGAGCTCTTCGGTCGGCATCACGCCAGCTTCGGAATCCTTGTTACCCGGTACGAACACCATCACTCGCATTGTCGTTCTCCTTTCGGTTGGCTTTCGTTGCCTCTAACCTGGCGACGAACGAGCCCGGGGCCGATCGACAGGCGCGCACGCTTTTTCTCCCGCCGAGCCTTGGTCGCACGAATTCGCTGTCGTAACAAGCGCTTAGGCGGCACCATCGCGCCGTGGACCAGCTTCTGGGCATGAAGATCTTCGTCCGGGTCGCGCGGCGGACGGGCTTCGCCGCAGCGCGCTCGCAAACGTCGACCGATCGACCACCAGCACGCGGTAGCCCTTGCGCGCCAGCAGCATCGCCGTGGGTGAGCCGGCGCAGCGAGCCCCCAGGATGATCACGTCGTATCGCTTGCTCATGAGAACAAGCTAGCCGGGCGCGGATCGCCGGAGAATCCGTCGCGCGGGGAATGGATTGTTTCCCGCGCGGAAATGAACGTTACGGCGCGGCGGTCAGACGTTGCCGCAGCGCCAGGTCCCGTTGGGCCTGCACGTGCAGAACTGGCCGCTGCTGTTGAGGCAGCTCACATCGTTGTTGCAGGCACCGTTGTCCGTGACGCCGGCTGCGCAAGCGGGGTTCCCGCCGCCATCGCCTGCATCGACCGGATTGCCGGTGCCACCTGTTCCGGCCGCTCCGCCCGTGCCGCCCGTGCCGGCGTTTCCGCCCGTTCCCGCCGTGCTGCCCGCGTTTCCACCGGAACCGGCCGTGCTGCCCGCGTTTCCGCCCGCCCCCGCCGTGCTGCCCGCGCTTCCACCGGAGCCTGCGGCCCCGCCGGTGCCGCCCGGCTTGTGGTTGTCCGAGCTGCTGCAGCAGATCGACGCCGCAAAGAACGCCAGCGCGACCCTCAACCCGATGATCTGCAATCTCAATTTGCGCCTCCAGTCCGGTCCAGCCGACAACTGCGACCGCGAGGCTAGACGATCGGCAGGAGGCGCGCAAGTTCCGCTCCGATCTACCGTCTCGACCCGACAAACAACCGCTGAACCGCTTCAAACAATTGGAGTTGTACGTTATCGGAAGACGTTTAATGTGCGCGCAATGAAGCGTTACTGAAAAGACATGTTTATACAGGCAATGGTTGCTTGACGGTTGACAACGACCCGTGAGAAAAGTCCCCCCGCATAAAAATGTAACTGCGCGCGCTCATCTCGGTGCGCGGAAGAAGAAAGGGAGCAGGGACGATGAAGGATTGCACCGGGTTCCTTCGGCGGGCGCTGTCTTTTCCTCTGGTGGCTCTGGCCGCCGCAGCGTGCGTGAGCGGATGCGCGGGACCTCCAGGAAGCACGGGCACCGGTCCGGGCTCGGCCTCGACGGGGTCGGGTTACGTCGGCGCGATCGATACGGGCGCGCGCGACTTCGACATTCGCGGCATCATTCGCACGACGCTGGCCGCACCGATCACGGCGATGTCATCGGCGCGCCAGCAGCTCCTCGACAGCCTGCGCGTCGCCGCGCCGGGTGAATTCGTGGTCCGCTACAGCGAGTTCAACGACGCCCCCAGCCGCCTGACCCGGCGTGGGCCCTCGCTCACGGCGGCCAGCAGCGCGGCCCCCAAGCTGATCGCCACCGGCTTCCTCAAGACATACCGTGGGCTCTGGGACCTGTCCGATGCGGATCTCGCCGACAGTTACATCTCGCGCGACTACGTGACGGATGCGAACGGCGTTCACCATTACACCGTCCAGTTCCGCGCCGCGAACAACGACGTCTTCGGCAGCGTCGTCACGATCAACCTCGACGCGAACGGCGGCGTCATCAACGCCTCGGGCCAGCCCGTCCCGAGCGCCCGCAATCACGTCAACACCACGACGCCGGTCATCAGCGACACGGACGCGGTCACGATCGCGGCGAAGGCGGCGCACGTCCAGAGCATCTCCAGCTGGCAGCCGCTCGGCCTGGTCTACTTTCCGCTGAGCCGCACGGAGGTGCGCCTCGCCCGGCACGTCATGTTCGAGGAGGTCGGCACGACGTATCTGTATCGTTCGCTGGTCGACGCGGTCGACGGCCGGTTGCTCTGGCGCAAGTCGCTGACCAGCTACAACCACATCCCGACGCACGGCGAGGTCTTCACCAGCGACAGCCCGATTCCCAACACGCCGCAGGGCAGCTCGGTGGGGACGGTCGCGAGGGTGGACAGCCCCTTCACCGGCATCCTCGACTTTCCGCACGACGACAACCACTTCGACTGGTGGGCCGGCGCGGCGCGCTCGACGACGACCAGCAACAACGTCGACGCGTACACCGATCGCGACGGCGACAACTCCGCCGATCCGGGGAGCCGACCGACGCCCGGCGCGGGCGAGGACTTCACGTTCCCCCTCGACTTGACCATGGACCCCGGCAACAGCCGCGACGCCGCCGTTGCGAACCTTTTCTACTGGAACAATCGCCTCCACGACTTCTTCTACAAGCTCGGCTTCAACGAGGCATCGGGCAACTTCCAGAGCAACAACTTCGGTCTGGGCGGATCGGACGGCGACGCGGTCCGCGCGGAAGCGCAGGACAACGCCGACGGGATGCCGCCCTCGCTGTGCAACGCGAACTTCTCGACGCCCGGCGACGGAAGCCCGCCGCGCATGCAGATGTTCCTGTGCGACAACACGAACCCCAAGCGCGACGGCGATCTCGAAACCGTCGTGATGGGTCACGAGTACACGCACGGCGTCCACGGGCGCCTCGTCAACACGTCGGGCAGCCAGGCGGAAAACGAAGGCTGGGCAGACTACTTCGGGCTCTCGGTCGTCGCCCAGGCCAGCGATCCGTACAGCGGAAAGTACGGCGTGGCCGACTACCTGTTCGGCCTCAACGGCGCCGGCATCCGCAGCTTCCCGTATTCGACCGACACGTCGGTCTTCAGGCTGACGTACTCGTCCCTCAACACCGGGTCGGGCTGCACGGTGAAGACCTGCTCCAACGACCCGACCAAGACCTGCTCGCAGGACTCGGATTGCGGCATGGGCAACACCTGCGACGGAAAGGCCTGCGCCTTCCAGGAAGACTGCAAGCCGCCGCGCACCATGGTCGATCAGGGCATCTGCCAGACCGAAGTGCACTTCGCCGGTTCGATCTGGGCCAACCCGATCCTGACGGCGCGCTTCAACCTCGTCGGGAAATTCGGGTTCGCCGCCGGAGAGAACGCGATGAATCGCCTGGTCATCGACGGCATGAAGCTGGCCAGCGACAATCCGACGTTCCTCGACGCGCGCGACAAGATCCTCGAGGCGGATGAGCAGGACTTCGGCAGCGCCGATCGCTGCCTCATCTGGGCCGCGTTCGCCCAGGCGGGCATGGGGTTCACGGCGTCGACGACGGGCGTCGACGACATCAACCCGGTCGAGCGGTTCGACGTTCCGACCTACTGCTCGCCGGTCCTGCAGGTCGACGCGCCGGCCTCGTTCGGAACGGCGTGCGCGGGCGATTCGAAGACCTTGCCGCTCGAGGTGTTCAACACAGGCGGCGGCGATCTCATCGTCACCAGCATCTCGCGAACCTCGGGCAGCACGGACATCTCCCTCGACGCGCAGCCGCAGCTGCCGGTGTTCATCGGCCCCGACAGCCACGTGGACTTCACGGTTCGCTGCGCCCCGACCGGGACCGGAAGCGCCACGGCGACGTTCCGGATCAAGAGCAACGACTCCGCGAACCCGACCAAGGACATCGTCTACACGTGCAATCGCGGCGCCCCCGACATCAACCTGGCGGTCGCCGACACGGGCGACTTCGGCGCCGTCTGCTCGGCCGATCACGGCGATCTGTCGCTGACGCTGCTGAACGCCGGGACCTGTGACCTCAGAATCAGCAGCGTCTCCACGATCCCGGGCGGCGGATCGTTCAAGCTGCCGTCGAATCTGCAACTGCCGCTGGTGCTCGCCGCGGGCACGGACTTCGCGCTGCCCGTGCGCTACGCGCCGGTCGCGTGCTCGGCGACGCCCGAGACCGGCACCGTCCGCGTCACCAGCAACGATCCGGACGAACCAACCGTCGACGTGGCCGTCAAGGGCAACGCGCCCTGCGGCAGCATCAACGTGGCAGTCGCGGACTCCGGTGCGTTCGGCGAGGTCTGCCAGGGCGATCACGCCGATCTCAATCTGACCCTCTTCAACCAGGGTAAGTGCGACCTCCTGATCACGGGCATCACGCTGGTGCCGTCGGGCGGCTCGTTCGTGCTCCCGACCGACATCGTGTTCCCGCTGGTCCTGAGCCACGACGCCGACTTCAACTTCCCGATCCGGTTCGCCCCCAAGGCGTGCTTCGACACGCCCGAGCAGGCGATCGTGCGAATCTCGACGAACGATCCGAACCGCCCGACGGTCGACGTCGACGTGAGCGGCACGTCGCCGTGTCCGAACCTGGTCATCGACCCGGTGGCGGAGACCGGCCCGGTCGCCTTCCCGGCCACCGTTGTCGACGCGGCGAAGAACCTGGGATGCTTCTCAGACCAGGTCATGGACCTTCGCAACAACGGAAAGTGCCCACTCACCATCTCGTCGATCAGCGCCGCGGGCAACACGAACACGCTGGACTACGCCGTGATCGAGCCGAGCGTCTTCCCGGTGACGCTGCCGCCGGGCGAGGAGACCCTGGGCGTCAGGATTCGCTTCACGCCCCAGGTCGATCTGTTGCCGCTCGCGCCGACCGAAGATCGCGGTACGCTGACCGTGGTGAGCAACGATCCCAACGGCGCCGCGACCGCGGGCCTGTGCGGCGAGGCCGTCGCGGGCAGCGGCGCGCGAATCCTGGTCTCGGACGTCAGCTCGGGGACGCCCGTGCCGCTGTCGACGGTCGACAAGATCACGATCGACTCGAAGGGCCTGAGCCAGCCGGGACCGATCAGCCTGTCGTTCACGTCGGCGACCCTGCAGCAGGCCACCGTGTGCGGGCACGTGATCCGCTACCAGGTCGATCAGGAGACGCTGCCGCCCGTGAACACGACGGGCAGCGATCCCGCGTCGTCGTACGAGGCCGGAGCGAAGCTGGGCAACCTGCAGACCGCGGCGCAGTTCTCGCTGGGTCAGTGTGACTTCCGGCAGGTCCAGCTCGAGCTGAAGAGCTCGAGCTCGACGGGTTGCACGCTGATCCCGACGGGCGGCGCGTGCACGACCGACGGACAGTGCTGCTCGGGCAAGTGCCGCGGTCCGTCCGGTGGCATGACGTGCAACTAGCCCCGCCGACCGCGTTCGGCGGACGGGCACGGGCGTGGGCCAGCCTCTCGGCGGCGGCCCTCGCCCTTTCTCTGGCGGCGTGCTCGGGAGCGGGCCGCCCGCTGATCGGTCCCGACGGAGGAGGCACCACCGGCGGGTCGGGGACCGCCGGAGGCAGTGGCGGAGGCGGAGGCCCGTCGACGGGCGGGCACGGCGGCGATGGAACCGGCGGGGGCGGAGGCGCGTCGACCGGCGGACGCGGTGGCGCGGCGGGCACCGGAGCCGGTGGCGCGTCGACCGGCGGCCGCGGCGGCGCCGGGACGGGAACGGGCGGCGCATCGGCCGGCGGCCGCGGCGGCGCCGGCACCGGAACTGGCGGCGCGTCTGGCAGCGCCGGCGCGTCGGGCGGCGGCTCCGGCGGCTCCGGAACAGGTGGTGGCGCGTCCGCGTGCCCATCCGGAACGACATCGAGCGATCGATGTCCGACGGCGGACGCCGTCTGCACGAGCGCCGGCCTCTGCTGCAAGTGCATCGCCTTCACAGCGGCTTCGTGCGGACTCCAGTGGGGCTGCTCGGTGCCCGCGAACAACGCGGCCGACTGCCCAGCGACGGCGCCGGCGTCCGGCGCGGCGTGCCCGACGGCAAAGCGCACCTGTCAGTACTGCGCCGACAGCGGCCCTGTTCAGCTCCGCTGCACGCAGGACGCAGACGCCGGCACCGCGCACTGGGCCGAAGCGCCCCTGCTCACCTGCACGGCCAGCAACTGACCGCCGCCAAGCTTGCGACCTCGCGTGATCGCGTAATGGCGTTGCGCCTATACTTTCCCTGTGAAGGCCTTGCGCGGCGCTCCGTTTCTGTGTGCGCTCGCCTGCCTCGCCGCCTGCGACGCCGAGCGGATCCTGGCGATCTCGAGAAACGCCACCGCGGACGCGGGTGATGCGGGCGGTGACGCCGGCGGCGACACGGGTGGCGCGGATGTGAGCCCGGGCGACGCCGGTCAGACGTTCGGAACACCGACGATGGTGCCCGGGCTCCGCAGCGACACCGACGACGTGGAGGACCCGTCGCTGACGTTCGAGGAGACCGAGATCTACTTTGCGTCTCCCACCGGAGGCCAGAACGACATCTGGGTCAGTCGCCGCACCCTTGCCAGCGATCCCTGGGGCCCGAGCACGCTGGTGGCCGAGCTGTCCGGCCCGCAGAACGACCAGGATCCCGAAGTATCCGTGGACGGCCTCGTCATGTACTTCAGCAGCGATCGCGCCGGCGGCGGCCTGCGTCTCTACGCCTCGATACGACGGACGCGGGATACGCCGTGGCAGACCCCGACGCCGGTGGGCACGCTCGGCGCCTCCACGCTCGACGCGGCGCCGTCCCTGGATCGAAGCCAGCTCTACTTGGCATTCGCCTCGCAGCGCGGAACGGCGACCGCGTCTCATCTTTTCTCCGCGACGCGCCCGGACGCGTCCGCCGCCTGGCAGAGCGCCAGCGAGATCACGGCCCTCAGCTCCGCCTGGCAAGACAGCGATCCCGCGCTGTTCTCCGACGGACGCTCGCTGCTGTTCGCGTCGAACCGGCTGACACAAGGCGGAACCGCGGATCTGTTCGAGGCGACCCGCGCCGATGCGACCTCGCCGTTCGCGTCGTCGCTGGCGCCCGTCAGCGAGCTCAACACCGCCTCCGCCGAGGAGGATCCCTGGGTCTCGCAGGACGGCCGCCACATCGTCTTCGTGTCGGACCGGAGCGGACGAAAGCGCATCTACGAAGCGCGCCGCTGACGGTCAGAACACGACGCCGACCAGCAGCGCGGCCACGGGACGAACCCGGTACGGCGTGAACACGTCGCGCGTGTCGCTGGCAGTCTTCACCGTGTACCGTTCGGCGAGCGGGTAAACCTCCGCGCCGATCGCGACGGCCACGGACATGCTGCCGAAGATCCGCTCGATCTCGGCGAAGGTCTGTACAGAAGGACCGCGCGCCCAGAATGCCGCCGCCGGCTGCAGGTCCGGCGTCGTGACCGTCGGCTCGACGCGCGTCAGGTCCAGCCCGAGGCCCAGCCCAGCCAGGATTGAAAACTCCCCGAGAGCCACCAATCGTCCTGCCGCGGACACACTGATGCTTCCGGTCGAAAGCCGGGCTCGCACGCCGTCACCGGCGATCGACACCGGAGCCGCCAGGCGTACGGCGGCGGCGACGTGAACCGGGGCGAATCGTGCGA
>Ga0066903_100000580_pt1 | contig 23573 bp, 17 predicted proteins | sample PanSoiMetaGPlot1_FD_67491 | JGI IMG/M metagenome (GOLD analysis project Ga0066903, IMG submission 67491) | Tropical forest soil microbial communities from Panama analyzed to predict greenhouse gas emissions - Panama Soil - Plot 1 (version 2) | ecosystem: Environmental > Terrestrial > Soil >... | reverse complement strand
TTCACCTCATCAGAGCCGTCGGATGGCGGTCCCACTGTTGCATTGCTTCCCGGTGCTGATCACTTGAACCTGGGAGGCACAATGAAACCGAGAATCTGGTCGGCGGCGTGTGTGGCGATGGCATTCGGGATGACTGCGGGCATGTTCGCGCAGGATCCGCAGAGTGCGCCACCGTCGTCCGCACAGAAGTCCGCCAAGACCATTACCGTATCTGGATGCGTCACGAAGGCTCAGCAGAGCCCGACCGGCACGACCGGCGCGACCGGCGCGGCCGGGACCAACGAGGCGAAGTTCGTGCTGACCAACGCGGCGCTCGCGTCGAAGGATACGGCTGGAACGGCGGGCGCGCCCGCGACGGCGATCGCCAGCGAGTACAAGCTCGACGCGTCCGATTCCAAGCTGACGCCGCACGTCGGCCACAAGGTCGAGGTCACCGGGACAGTTGCGGAACCGATGGGCGGCGAGGAGAAGCCGGCGGCGTCCGCTGCGAATGCACCAACCCTGAAGGTCGACAGCGTGAAGATGATCGCGGCGACCTGCACACCGCAGTAGACCGCCGGACGTCCCGCCGAAGAGCTGCACCACCACCGGAAATCTTCGGCGGGAAGGGCACGTGGCCCGCGGCCCGCGTCAGACGACTGGCGAGGTCCGCGGGCAAATCGACACATGTGAAGACGGAATCCGCGCCTCGAGATCGGCGGTCAACAGGTCGATCGCGCGCTGCACCTCGGCCATGAGCCTGCGTCCGTCGAACTCGAGATAGACCTCTATGTAAATCTGGGCGCCCGACCGGCGCGTGCGCACGCCGTGCAGGCCGTCGTACGCATGGAAGTGCACGGCGAGCAGGCGCGTGATCTCGAGCTGCAGCGACTCGTCGACGGCGCGATCGAGTAAATCGTACATGGAGTCGGCGGTGATCATGTACGCCGACCACAACAGAAAGCCCGACAGCAGGAACGAAAAGAACGTGTCGACGTAGCCCGACCAGACGTGCGCGCCCAGGAGCAGCGTGAAGCTCAGCGAGGCGAGGACACAGTAGTCGCAGACGCTCTTCGATCGAAAGAACCGCCACTGCGCTTCCATCAGCGGCGTCGACTGCCGCCGCGCGAGTCGCCTGTTCTTGATCCACAGCCAGGTGTCGGACACCGCGGCAAACGCCGTGATCGCGAACCCCACGACCACGCCCGCCTTGACGATCGCGACCGGCGCGCGAAGCCGATCGATGCCCTCCATCACGACGACCACGAACGACGCGAGCATCACGGCCGCCACCGCGAGGCCGGAAATGTTCTCGAGTTTGCCGACGCCGTAGTTGAAGTCGTGGTTCCGTCCTCGCGCGATTCTCCGGATGATGATCCAGGAGAACAGGCTCGCGAGCATCTCCGCGAGGCTGATGAACATGTCGACCGCGAGCGTCAGCGACTTCGCGATGTAGGCGGCGATGACGCATGGGATCAGCAGGCAGAGCGCGAGGACGAACCCCACGAAGATCGAACGCTCCCGCTCTTCGTGGGTGACTTCGGTGACGTCGGATGTCGAGGTGTGCGCGAGGCTCACGGCGCATGAGCATAGTCGATGCGCCGAAAGAATTTGCGCCCGTCCCCGCTATCGGGCGGGGCCGTGCGATAGTAGCCCGTTCACGCTCAGGAGGACTTGCCATGCGGAGATGGGTTTTTGCCGCGATCGCTGTCGGCGTCGTCGTGTGTCACGCCGTCCTCGCCCAGCCGACGGTCTCGAGCGTCACCATTTACGAGCGGAAGAACTTCACCGGGCGGAGCCAGGCACTGGCGAGCGGCGACAACCGGCTCACGGACTTCAAGCCTCAGTCGATCCGCGTGCCCGCCGGGCAAGTCGCGTACGTGTACCAGTTCGTCGACGCGGCCGGCGGCTACGGCATTTCGGTGGACCTCCTGGAAGATCGCCGCGATCTCTCGGAGTTCGGCCTCGCCGGCGACGTCGCGTTCATCAACGTCTTTCCGGCCTCGCGTGACAACTTCATCTGGGCGCGCGGCAGCAAGAGCAGCGGCCAGTTCGTGCCCGGACACTGGGAGCGGCCCAGGGCGCGCGGGAACCCTCCCAACCCGGTGGCGGTCGCGTCGCCGCCGATCCCGAGCCGTCTGCCTCCGCCGGCGACCGTCGTGATCGGGTCGGGCAGCACGTGGACGATCACGACGCTCGGACCGCAGTCACAGCTGGACGACTCGAGGTGGGCGTCGGCGAGCCCGACGATGGGCGTCATCGGCAGCGATTTCAGGGGCGTGCAGGACATCGGGTCGGGGCACTTCGAGCGCGCGTCGAACAACGCGCTCATTCCCGACTGGATCGACTTCTGGTTCCCCAACAAGCAGCCGCGCGATCACCGGTCGGTCGTCTACTTCAAGCGGACGCTGGCCGGCGTCATCACGCCCAAGGTCTCGAAGAACTGGACCGGCAAGGTGCCAGACGGCCGCGGCGGCGTGCGCACGATCAGCGGCACCTACGATCTGTCCGACGTGCCGCACGTCGCCAACATCAACGGGACCTATCCGGATCACGATCTGAACATCGACGTCGCACCCTTTGTCGACTACATGTATTTGATCCGCGACTCGCACAAGCCCGAGCGCAGCACCATGCTGGCGATGAAGGACCTCGTGGACTCCGACCACGATCCGTGCACCGATCCGTTCATCAAGGTGGAGGCCGAGGTCGATTCAGGGAACACGGCGAAGAAGTTCCTCGCCGACGCGCTCCTGCCCCGCGTCGGCAAGCCGATCGCCATCTACGGTCCGTGGATCTACGACATCGGACACTGCGATCATCCCGAGATCCATCCGGCCGAGCAGATCTGGTGGACGGAGAACGGCGCCGGCACGTCGGCGCTCTACCACCTGAACGTCTTCGCCGACGCCTCGAAGCGGTTCTGGTGGCGTTCCCAGATGGACGACGGGACGAAGCCGCACCCATGGGGTGCGCCGCCGATCAGCGGCGTCTTCGCGATCGCGTTCGAGGTGCCGATCGATCCGAATCATCCCTCGACCGGCGGCGGGAGGAAGTTCGAGGTCTCCACCGTGGACCAGTGGAACGTCAGATCGATTCCGAACGCGAACCAGACGTTCAATCTGGTCTACGGCGGCGGGACGATCGTGTCGTTCGTTCCGCACAGCGATCTGTTCAAGGTGTCGTACGAGAACGTCGGTCTCAAGCCCGGCACCACCAACGTCGTCCGCGGCTTCCTCGTCATCGAGTTGACGGTCGGCCTCGTCAAGCAGGTCGCCACGAAAGGCGTCGTGCTCAACGGCACGCAGCAGCAGATCATCAACGTGCCTCAGGGGGCCGACCCGGACAAGGTCGATCAGCGGATCGAAAAGCAGATCTTCCAGAAGGAAGAGGGACATTACGTCTTCACGGTCACGCGGACCGACGTCCCGGGGACGGCCGTCAAGTAGCCGGTAACGCTTCGCGGCTGCCGGTCACCACTTCTATAATGCGATGGCTCGCATCAGGAGGGACCTGCAGTGCGAAGATGCCACGTCCTCGTTGCCGCGGTTCTCGGTGTGCTCGTCAGCCAGTCTGCGCTCGCGCAACCGGTCAAGAAACCGCCGGTGCCGCCTGGTGTGATTCGGGATCCGCTCATCCTGGACAAGCTGCCCGCGGCCGCGACCACGATCGTGCGTTCGGGCAGCACGTGGACGATCACGGCACTCGGGCCGCAGTCGCAGGACGATGACTTGAGGTGGACGTCCGCGAGTTCGACGATGGGGGTCATCGGCAGCGACTTCAGGGGCATCCAGCAAATCGGGTCGGCGACCTTCGAGCGTGCGTCGAACAACGCGCTCATCCCGGACTGGATCGACTTCTGGTATCCCAACAGGCAGCCGAACGATCGTCAGCGGCCCGCGTATTTCAAACGTACGCTGGCCGGTCTCATTGAGCACAAGGTTTTGAAGGGCTGGACCGAAATCAGGTCGGACGGCCGCGGAGGCATGAAGGCAGTCGCCGGAACCTACACACGCTCGGATGTGCCGCACGTCGCCAACATCACCGACACGTTCCCCGATCACGATCTGAATATCGACGTCGCCCCATTCGATGCGTACATGTATCTGATCCGCGACTCGCACAGGCCCGAGAAGAGCAACGCCAAAAAGGCGAAGGACCTCGTGGACTACGACCACGATCCGTGCACCGAGCCGTTCTTCGTGGTGGAAGCGGAGGTCGATTCAGGGGTTGCCGCAAAGCAGTTCCTCGTCGAGTCGCTTCGCCCGCGCGTGGGCAAGCCGGTCGCCGTCTACGGCCCGTGGGTCTACGACATCGGACACTGCGATCACCCCGAGATCCATCCGGCGGAGCAGATCTGGTGGACGGAAAACGGCCCGGGGACCTCGCAGCTCTATCACCTGAACGTCTTCGCCGACTCGTCGAAGCGGTTCTGGTGGCGTTCCCAGATGGGCGGCGGGACGAAACGGCATCCGTGGGGCGCGCCGCCGATCACCGGTGTCTTCGCGATCGCGTTCGAAGTGCCGATCGACTGGAACCGTCCGGCCAAAGGCGGCGGGCAGAAGTTCGAAGTGACGAGCGTGGACCAGTGGAACGTCGCGTCCAATCCGGGCGCGGACCAGGTCTATAACCTGGTCTACGCTGGAGGGACGATCGTCTCGTTCGTACCGCACAACGACGCGTTCAAAGTGTCGTACACGAACGTCGGTCTCAAGCCGGGCACCACCAACGTCGTTCGCGGCTTCCTCGTCATCGAGACCACCGTCGGCATCGTCAGGCAGATCGCCACGAAGGCCGTCGTGCTCACCGGCGCCCAGAAGCAGATCGTCAACGTGCCTCAGGGGGCCGATCCCGACAAGGTCGATCAGCAAATCGAAAAGCAGATCTTCCAGAAGGAAGAGGGACACTACGTGTTCACGGTCACGCGAACCGACACAATCCCTAATCGCTAATCCCTGATCCCCGCATCCCGCATCCCGAATCCCGCGTCCCTAATCACGAATCCCGAATCGAATCCCGAATCCGCGATTCGGGATGGGATTCGGGATCCGGGATTCGCGATGCGCGATGCGGGATGCGAGGATTAGGGATTAGCGATTAAGGATTCGATCGTCACGATCAGCGACAGTCCAGTGGCGTCGCGCGTGATGGTCGGCGCGACTGGAATCTCCGCCGCGCGGCACAGGGCGACGAGATCGGATTCCGATCGCTCGATGAGCGGCCAGCTCGCGATGTATTCGAGCCACACGCGGAACGGGTTTCCCCGCGCGATGTTGGTGAAGGCGATGCGTCCGCCCGGCGCGAGGAGGCCATGCCACGCGTCGTGCAGGGTCCGCACGATGAAGCGATCCGACAGATAGTCGAACAGCCCGCCCGCGAGGATCAGGTCGTAGCGGCCCCGGCCGGCGAGGCCTCTCAGCACTCGAGGCACCATGCCCTGGATGAACCGGCATCGTTCCGCGATCGGCGCCAGCTGCGATCGCGAATACTCGAGCGCGCCGGTGTCGCCGTCGCAGAGCACGAATTCTGCGCGCCCGTGTACTTCGTCGACGACGCTGCGCACGTCCGGGCAGCTGCCGCAGCCAATCGACAGCACGCGGCACGGTCGCGCCTCGCGCAGCGTCCCGCGCATCCACGACGCCTGGAGCGCGACCTTGTTGCGATGCTGTTGCGAGATGGACGCGGTCAGCGCGTACGCCTCCAGTACATGCGCGAACGTGCCGGCAGCCGCGCGGTTGTCGGCGAGCCACAGCTGCTCGATCGTCTCGAAGTCGCCGGGATACCCCCGGGGCCATTCCTGCAGCCGCCGGATGAACGGCGACCGCGCGTGGACATCGCGGGCGCCTTTCACGAGATCGTGCAGCATCGGCGGCGGTACGCCGGCCGACTCCGCGTCGTCCAGCGCCAGGCAAAGGTCGTGGATCGCCGCGACGGTGCGGTGAAACGACCGCCGTGGTGCGGACGCCTCGCCTGCGGCCAGCGACTCGAACCTCCGGCAGGCCGCCTGAACCTGATTGATTGGATCTTCGCCCGTCTCGGGACGTTGGGTCAGCGCGGCGATTGGGGGCGCGCCGCCGTGCGCGAGGGAGTCGCCGTCGTAGGGTGTCTCAAACGTCGTCGTCATGTCCGCCGTCACCTCCGTCACGAGAAGAGAACGACCGGCGGGCCGAAACCGTACGGGCAGCAATTCCGGTCATGCGCGCGCGTCCGCGGCGCGCCATACTCGGTGCATGAATGCGCCCCCGGATCGGCTCCGCGACGTCGTCGACGCGGTGATCGAAGCGCTCGACGAAGGACTGGACGGGCGGGCGCTGGCGGCGCGGGCGATGCTGAGCCCATTTCACTTCAACCGCCTCGTGCGCGCCGGCATCGGCGAGCCGCCGGCGGCGTTCCGGCGCCGCCTCCTGCTGGAGCGCGCCGCGTGGCGGCTTGGCCGCGGCGTCAGCGTCACCGAGGCGGGGCTCGAGGCCGGCTACGACGCCATCGAAGCGTTCTCGCGCGCGTTCACGCGGGCGCACGGCGTCCCGCCGAGCCGCTTCGCCGACGAACCGCGCGACTTCCGTCTCGCGGCGCCCAACGACATCCACTTCCACCCGCCTGGCGGCTTGCTGCTGCCAGGCCAGACGAGGACACACACCATGGATCTCTGCGATCGTCTCGTCGAGCACGACCACTGGCACACCGCGCGGCTGCTGGAGCAGGCCGGCACGCTTTCCGATGCGGCGCTCGATCGTCCCGTCCGCCCCGGACTGGTCGTTCATCATTTCGAGGGTCCGGAACCCGACGTGAGGACGATGCTCGAGCGGATCGTCTTCACGAAGGAAGTCTGGACGGCGGCGATCGGCGGCCGCGACATTCCTCCGCGCGGCGCGACCAGCATCGCCGCGCTGCAGACCCGGCTCGCGTCGGTCCAGCCGCAGTTCGCCGCGCTCGTCCGGCGGATCCGCGATCGCAACGAGTGGGACGACGCGTTCGTCGACGCGCTCTGCACGCCGCCGGTCAGTTTCACGTTCGGCAGCGTGATCGCCCACATCCTCTCCGTCTCGACGACGCGCCGGCAGACCGTGGTCGGCGCGCTGCGCGATCTCGGGATTCGCGATGCCGAGACGCGCGATCCGATCGAATGGGAGCGCGAGATCGCGGCGCGGGGGTGAGGTCCGCCGTCAGCGCGGCGGGGCCGGGCGAACCGATACGACCCGATTCCGGAGGCCGACGGTCGAGAGATCCGGAATGTTGACCGAGGTCACCGAGCATCGCCCGGTGAAGTTCCGGCCGTCGCACAACTGCCACGAGCCGCCCATGACGCGGACGCTCTCGGCGCGGTTGGAAAAACCCGACAGCTGGCCCGTCGCCCGTTCGACGCGGAACGAGCGTCCGCGGAACTGACGGTCGTCGAAGAGGATGATCGCGAGCTCGCCGCCGCCACTGGCGCCCGCCTGCCAGGGCCGCACGGACGAAATACGGCGGAACATCCCAAGGCCTCTGAGGTCCGCCCAGTCAGTGTTGACGACGAGACAGTTCCGGTAGTTCGCATCGGCGCAGACCTGCCAGGCCCGTCCGCCGATACGCAGGCTCTCTGCGGCGTCATTGAAGTTGACGCGCCGCAGATCCGGCGTCGCCGCGGTGAAGGCGCGGCGGTCGCCGCCAAAGCCCGTCCGGTTGAAGAGCTCGAGGCCTCCGCCGCCCGGGCCTCCGCGGCCTCCGGGAAGGTTGCCAATCGGCGGCTCGATGCCCACGGCGATGCGGCGGGCGGAGGAAATCCGTCTGTCCCATGCAGTCCTGCGGAGATCCGCCTCGGAGCCCGAGACGACGACGCAGCGGCCCTCGTAGTTGATGTGCTCGCAGACCTCCCACTGTTCGCCGGGCCCGACCCGCAAGCTCCTCGCCGCGTCGTTCATGCCGATCGTGCGCAGGTCCGGCGTGTCGTCGCGCATCGTCGCGCTGCGGCCGCGGAAGTTGAAGTCGGCGAAGATCGTGAGGCCGACGCCGCCGCCGATCTGTCGATCCTGCTGGCCGTACCCGGCCGAGGAACTCAGAGCGATCGTCATGCCGATGAGTGCTGACAAGAAACGATAGCGGCGCATGGGGCCTCCTCAGGGGCCGCGGTATTACGCGTCTGCAGATGCCCCAGCAATTCATCGGCCAAAGAGCGGATGGCTTTCGACGGCCGTTCCGAGGCGGCGTTCCTCGTAAGCCAGCGGTTCTGTCCTCTCCGCGAGTCCCACGTGATTTCGAGGGGAAGCTCGACCGCGCCGAGGCGCGGGCCTAGCCTCGGCGCAGCCGCAGCACGAACGTCGAACCACCGCCGTCGCGCGCCGTGTGGTCCAGATCGCCACCCATGGCGCGCGCGAGTGACCGCGACAGCGCAAGGCCGAGACCGAGGCCGGCGGGCGCATCGCCGCTGACGCCGCGCGAAAACGGATGGAACAGTTTCGAACGGTCGGAAACGCCGGGACCGCGATCCGACACCGCGATCTCAACGACGTCGCCCCGGTCGACCGCCGCGAGCCGGATCGTCCGATCCGCGACGTGCCGAGCGTACTTTTCGGCGTTGTCGAGCAGGTTGCCGACAATCCGCGCCAGGGCATCCCGGTCGAAATGTGCGCGCAGATCTTCCGCCACGTCGAGCTCGAGGCGTGCTCCGGATCCTTCAAGCGCGGGCCGGGCACCGTCGGCGAGCTCGCAGAGGGCATCGCTCAGTGAACCCGACTTCGTCTCGACAGCGAGGTTCCCGCGCTCGAGCTGCGAAAAGCCGAGGATGTTCGAGACGACGCGCCCGAGTCTCGCGGAGTCCTCGCTCATGCGCCGCGCGTAGTCGCGCATCTTGGCCGGATCGCCGAGTCCTTCAGCAAGCATTTCGCCGTACAACTGCAGCCCCGCCAGAGGCGTGCGGAGCTCGTGCGCCGCAGCCGCTGCGAACTCGCTGCGCTCCCGTGCGAGCCGTTCGGCGCGCGTGACGAGCAGCAGTACCAGCGCAGCCGTGAGCACCGAGACGCCGCTCACGCCGACGAAGCGAATCAGGAACGTCCTCGCGGCCGCGCTGCTGTCCTCCGCGGCGTGAGCCACGCTCGCCTGGCTCGGCTGGACCGTCAGTCCCCACTGCTGCGCGACGGGGACTGCGAGAGCATCGTCCGGGCGCAACTCGGCATGCATGTCGCCGCTCCGTCTGGCGAGCCACGTCGTCAATGCCCTCCGGTCGATGACGAACCCCTGCGCCAGCCATCTGTCAGGCGTCTCGACCTGACGGACCGCGATGAGTGTGGGCACTCCCGCGAACGGCATCGTGCGCCACTCGAGTGGCGAGATGGTGATCGTCACCGGCCCCGAGGTCGCGGGAGCGACAGGCGGCGCAGGCTGCGACGCGACCGGGCGCTTGTCGAGCGGAGCCGGGATCGCCTTCTGCTGCGAGTAGACGGCGTTCGGATTCGCGTTCTGCGCGTACACTCCTGGATCAACGCGGATGACCTGCGACGCCTGCTGTCCGATGACTGCGCTATCCGCGATCACTGGCGGCGGTGGTACACGAGGGGCTGGCGCCGATCTGGTTCTCGCCGCGACCTGCGCGTTCGGCTTTTCGGCCGGCGCAAGCTGGCGGGAGAGATCGCGCGAGACCAGATCGCGAAAGGCGCGGTTCTGCACCAGACGCGCCGATTCCGACAGCTCCGGCACCGCGTCATTGACGGTCGGCGTCGTGGTCCTCCCCTTCGCGTCGATCTGGAAGTAGCCGGCGACGAGGTCGTCGTCGGGCCCGTTGGCGAGGGGCGACCGCGAGACGCCGACGCCGGCCGACGTCTGCGGATCGTGCATCAGGTTCTGATAGTGGAAGTACGGACGAGTGACCTCCCGGGCCATCAGTCGTTCGAACTCGGCGCGCAACTCTCGCGCGAGCTGCACCGCGCGCTGGTCGGCCGTTGCCTGTGGCGCCTGTCGTATGTCCGCCTGACGCATGCGGACGTCCCGCCAGCCGGACACGAACCAGCCGACGAGCAGCGACGCCACCAGCCCGGTCAGCAGCATGCCGGCGTAGAACGCCCGGGGTATGTTCACCGCGCGGGTCCCCACGCATACCCCGCCCCCTTGACCGAGACGATCACCAGTGGTGCGGCCGGATCGGCCTCGAGCTTCTTGCGCAGCACGGCGACTGCGACGTCGACGGCGCGCGTCTGCAGATCACCGCGTTGGCCGAACACCTGCTCGAGCAGCTCGGCCCGCGACACCACGCGGCCCCTGTGCCGATGCAGCCAGCGCACGATGCCGACCTCGCGCGGTGTGAGGGAGATGCATGTCTCGCCGCGGATGACCGCCATGCGCGCGAGGTCGATCACCGCGTCGTCGAGCCGGACCTCGTCGATCGATTCGCCCGGCGGGACGCGGCGGCCGATCGCGCGAACGCGAGCGAGCAGTTCGCGCGCGGAGAACGGTTTCGTCACGTAGTCGTCGGCGCCCTCGACAAGGCCCCGCACTTTGTCGTCCTCGGACGCCCGTGCGGTGAGCATCAGCATGGGCATCCCCGGCCGTGCCGCACGCAATCTGCGGCAGACCTCCATCCCGTCGAGACGGGGCAGCATGAGGTCGAGCACCACGAGGTCGAACAGATCGCGCAGCCCGGACTCGAGGCCCGTGACGCCGTCGGCCGCCGCCGACACGACGTGGCCATCTCCTTTGAGGAGATCCACGATTCCGTCCCGCAAGCCCGCTTCGTCTTCGATGACGAGGATCCGCACACGACATTCTGGCATGCCCAATGTAAGGCGTTTGTAAGATCGCACGTTACGAAAGCCTGACCGCACGCAGCGCATCGCCGATCTAGCGTATTCACATGCATAGACTTCATCGCTCGTTCACATTCGTGATGACGGTCGGTTGTCTCGTGGCGCTCACGCCTGCGCTTCCCGCAGGCAGCGTGACCGGGCGGGATGAGCTCGACACTCTGCTCGCCCGCTACGACACCGAAACGGACGGACCTGTCAGGGACGGACTGTCCGCGCGCATCGACACGATCGCGCACCAGAAGTACGCGGCGGTCTCGCGGCTGTACTGGTACGTCGACCTTGAGTCAGCCAAGGCCGCCGCGCGTGCGCAGCGACGGCCGATTCTTCATCTCCGCATGCTCGGCAGCCTTGAAGACGATCTGTCGTGTGCGAACAGCCGGTTGTTTCGCGCGACGCTGTACGCCAACCAGGACCTGAGCGGGTTCCTGCGCGAGCGATTCGTCCTGTACTGGTCGAGCGAGAGGGCTGTGCCACGCGTGACGATCGACTACGGCGACGGCCGAACGCTCGAACGAACGACCGCCGGCAACAGCGCGCACTACGTGCTCGACGAGCACGGGAAGGTCCTCGACGTGCTGCCAGGGCTCTACACCGCCGCCGCGTTCCGTCAGGAACTCGAACGCAGTCTCACGCTGGCCGCACAGGTGCGCGACACATCCGACAGCGACCGAGCCCGTCTGGTTGCCGAGTACCACCGGCAGCGGGTGGCGGATGCCGAGCGGGACTGGGAACGGGTCGCCAGCATGCCTGGCATGGCTGGCGTGCGCGAACGATGGACGCAGTCGCGCCCCGAGACGACGCTCTCAGCGGCGCAGCGCGCCACGGTCTCGAAGGCAGCTGTCGAAGTGAAGGATCTGCGTGTCGTCGCAAAGGAGTTCGCTCCCGAGGTCCTCCCAGAGGATCAGATGGAGACGTGGTCCGCCGCCGGCCGGCTGTTGTACGGCGCAGCCACCCCTGTGCTGGACGGCACGAGCCGCGCGCTCGTCGTTCGCCTGCACAACGCGGGACCGCCGGAACTGCGCGCCACCGACGAAGGCCTGCGCGCGGTCATCACGCGCCTCGAGCAGACGATCGTCGGCGATACCGCGCTCAATCAACTCCGGCTGCGCCCGCAGATCTCGCGCGAGATCATCCGAAGAGGCGGCCGGATCGACTTTCCGTCGTTGAATGCCTGGGTGTACGCCACGGTATTTCGCACACCGAGGGAAGACGCGTGGCTCGGCCTCCTGCCGCGGGACGTCTTCACGGGCTTGCCCGGCGATGGAGTGGTGGTACGAGGCGCGCGTTGAGCACGGCATCGGGCGCGTCGCGATCAGTCTTCGCGAAGCGCCACGATCGGATCGATGCGGCTCGCGCGCCGCGCGGGGACATACGCGGCGAGGAGCGCCACCATCGTCAACACCAGGCAGCTCCCCGCCAGCGTGACGGCGTCACGAGGCTGGACGTCGAAGAGGAAGGCGCGCAGTGCGTTCCCCACGACGATCGCGAGCGGGAGCCCGGCCGCCAGTCCGATGACGGTCAGGACGACGGCCTCGCGCAGCACCATCGTGATCATCGCGACGGGTTCGGCGCCGACCGCGAGGCGCACGCCGATCTCGCGCGTGCGGCGTGCCACGGCGTGCGCGAGCGAGCCGTAGAGTCCCACCGACGCGAGCAGGATGGCGACGAGACCGAAGCCGATCCCGAGGCCCAGCAGGAGGCGTTCCCGCACGAGCGTCTGATTGACGCGATCGGTCAACGTGACGACGCGCCGCACCATATGTGCGGAATCCGCCGACGTGACGCGCTGGCGCAGCTGCTGTCCGATCTCGCGCTCGTAGCCTGGCTGGGCCTGGACGACGATGGACGTGATCGCCTGGGGCGCCTGCCGCAGCGGCACCCAGATCATCGGCCGGGCCGACGCCTCGCGCAGATCGTTGTATTTCGAGTCGCGAACCACGCCGACGATCGTGAACGGCGCATCCTTGACGTCGGCCATGTCGAGCGTCAGCCGCCGCCCGATCGTGCCGCTCTGCCCGAACGGCGATCGCGCGAACGCCTCGTTCACGACGGCGACGCGCGGCGCGTCTTCGCGATCGGCGGCCGTGAAGTCTCGGCCCGAGACCATGTGCATGCCGACCGTCTCGAAGTACCCGCTCGACACGTAGTCGATGCGCGCCATCAGCCGAGTGCCCGGCTGCGCGGCGTCGAGCAGGTAGAGCCGCGTGTCGGCGCCGCCAAACAACCCGAGCCAGGACAACGCGACCGATCGCACGCCGGCCGTCCGTTGAAGCCCGTCTTCCAGCCTGCGATACGACTCGAGCCGCTCCGCCTCGAGCGTCGCCGGATCGACCGGTCGCGATTGCGTCGACGGCCGGTCCTCCCGCACTTCGGCGATGACGACGCCTGCAGGGACGAAGCCGGGATCGATCGCCGAGATGCGAACGACCGTGCGCAGGAGGAGGCCGGCGGCGGTCACGAGCAGCAACGAGAGGGCGAACTGTGCGGCGACGAGCGCCTTCTCGACGGGCGTCCGGACGCGCGAGACGGAGCGGCTGCCGCCGTATCCCGACAGGCGCGACCGGCGGGTGAGGGGAATCGCCGGCAGCAGGCCGACGACGATCGCGGTGAGCGCCGTGGCGCCCAGCGCGACGGCGAGCACACGCAGATCGGGCCGGGCTTCGAGCGCGACCGGCGGGAAACGGATCGAGACGAATCCGGCGAGCGTCGGCGAGATCCACGACGCGACGAGCACGCCGAGCAGGCCGCCCGCGACGGCGAGAACCGCGCCTTCGACCGCGAGCTGGACGATCAACTGCGACCGTGTGGCCCCGAGGGCGGAGCGGGTCTCCAGCTCGCGCGTTCGTGAACGGCCGCGTGCCACGAGCAAGGTCGAGACGTTCACCATCGCGATCAGCAGAACCACGGCGGCGATGCCCATGACGATCCACAACGGCTCGGTGAACTGACGCCGAATGGCGTCGAGCCCCTGCGCGCCGGGCAGGAGACGCAGGCGGAACTCACCCGGTGACGGCGACTTCTCTCCGGCGCCGATCGCGTTGGCGGCGGAGATGCGTTGGTACAGCGTGTTGAGTTCCGCTTCCGACTGCCATCGTTCGACTCCCGGCCGAAGGCGGCCGATGACGCCGCTCATATCCGCAGACGTCCGGCTCGCGAGCGCCTTGCGATCGGCGAGCGTGCGAAGCGGGACCCAGATCTCGGGGCGATATCCCATCTGGTGGCCGTCGAACGCCCGCGGCATGACGCCGACCACCACGCACGCCACATTGCCGACGTCGACGTGGCGCCCGAGCACCGACGGATCGCCGCCGAGCCGTCGCGTCCAGAAATCGTGGCTAACGACCGCCGCGCACTCCGTGATCCCTGCCGCGCCGACCGGCTCGTCATCCTGCGCGGCGATCGTCCGGCCGATCGCGGGCGCCACGCCGAGCACGGAAAAATAGCTCCCGGACACCAGGCTGCCGCGCGCGTAAGCCGGCAGCGCTTCGCCGTCGAAGCGGACCTTCAGAAAGGGCCGATCGCTGACGGCGGCCAACCCGGAGAGCGTTCGCTGTTCGTCACGCAGCGCCTCGTACACGGGATTGAAGATCACGAAGGCTTCGCCGCGGCGCTCGACGGAGATCACGACACGGCGATCGGGCTCCGCGCCGGAGAGCGGCTGCAGGAGCGCGACGTTGAACACGGTGAAGATCGCCGTTGTCGCGCCGATGCCGATCGCCATCGAGAACATCGCGACGGCACTGAGGGCCGGGTGACGGATGAGCTGCCGGAGGGCGTACTTCGTGTTCGACACACCAAGTCTCCTTGGAATCCGTGCGACGATGAGCGTCAATTTACCTCCGGAGGGTTTCGTGCGCCAGAAGATCGTGCCGGCCGCCATCGTCGCGGCGGCCATGCTGGCAGCCGTCGCGGCGGCTGAGGCCTGGCAGTCAGCGCCGGCACGCGAGCCGGCATCCAAGGCGGCAGCCATTCTCACGTGGCCTGCCGACAAGCGCGAACCGTACATCGCCGCGCTGGATGCGTTCTTCCTGACGCGCACCGTGAAGGCCGGTCCGCATGCACACGTGCTCGATCGCGGCCGGCCGCTGGCCGCGTTCGAAGCCGGCGGCGCGCGCTCGGGCACCTTCGACCAGTTCATGACCGCTCAGCGCGTGCGCGGCGTCCTCGTGTTGCAGGACGGCAAGATCCGCCTCGAGCGCTACGTCGCTCCCGACAGCCCCACGACGCGCTGGAACTCCTTTTCCATCGCGAAGTCGATCACGTCGACGCTCGTCGGCGCCGCGATGAAGGACGGCTTCATCCGCAGCCTCGACGATCCACTGACGCGCTACATCCGCGCACTGCAGGGCAGCGCCTACGACGACGTGACCGTGCGTCAGTTGCTGACGATGACGTCGGGCGTGAAGTGGAACGAGGACTACACCGACGTCAACTCCGACGTCGCGCGGATGTACGCGCAGCCTCCCGATCCAGGGTTCGACATGACGGTGAGCTACGTGCGGAAGCTGCCGCGCGAAGCGCCGCCGGGCACGAAGTGGGTCTACAAGACGTCGGAGACGAACCTCGTCGGCGTGCTGGTGGCGGAAGCGACCCGGAAGCCGCTGGCCGAGTACCTGTCGGAAAAGATCTGGCGCCCCTACGGCATGGAGCGCGACGGCGAATGGATGATCGACGACGTGGGGCACGAACAGGGCGGCTGCTGCCTCGCGATGACGCTGCGCGACTACGGCCGCTTCGGTCAGTTCATCCTCGACGGCGCACGCATCGACGGGACATCGATCGTTTCCGACACCTGGTTGCCCGAGGCGACGCGCAGCCAGGTCTCGACGGGCCCGGGTTCCGGGTACGGCTATCAGTGGTGGACGCGCGACGACGGGACGTTCGAGGGGCGCGGCATCTACGGCCAGACGCTGCACATCGATCGCGCCCGTCGTCTCGTCATCGTGATCAACAGCGCGACAGAGCAGCCGACGAGCCGGCCGTCGGGCCAGGCCCGGCAGGACTTCATCGCCGCTGTGAACACCGAGCTGGACGCCGAGAAGCGATAGTCTCCGGCGCTAGGGTGATGCCGTGCGGCGCAGGCGTGCCGCGAAGTCGCGCAGGAACTCCTCGCGCCAGCGGCTCACCGTCCTGGCGCCGATGTGCCCCTCTTCGGCGAGGTCAGGCGCGGGATCGTCGGTCCACCAATTGGGGTGCGTCGCCGATGGCTGCCGCGCGGCGTCGGGCGGCGGAGCCACCGCGGTGATGCCACCGGTCTTTCCGTCCAGGGCCGGCACGCTGCTCCGGATCGTGAACGCGTAGGTCTTCGCGTCCTTGGCGCTGAACCGAAAGCGCATCGTCCCGTCGCCCGCGGCGTACCCGGCGATGGATTGATTCTCGACCTCCAGCGTCGCGTCCGGCTCGCCAGACGCGCCGGCGCTCAGCGGGAGGACCAATTCGAGCACGCCGAACTGCTGGATGCGATCGGCAGCGGTCGTCAGCCGCTCGAACCTTGCGAACGGACGATTCCACGCGCGAACGAACCGGCCGCCCCAACTCGGTTGCGACGCGTCGTCGGGCACTCCCATGAGCAAACGGGCGACCGACGGTGCGTCGCCCATCTTGATCGTCCCGCCAAGCTGGCTGGCGAAGAACCGGCCGAGCGCGCCCATCCCGGCGACGTGTTTCGTGACGAACGCCGTGTTGCTCCACTCGCCCGACTGGTTGCCACCCACGAACCATCCGCGATACGTCGCGTTGGCCTCGATGATCCAGAGGTTGGGATGGCGATCGACGATGTACTGGTAGGCATCGGGACTCCACTTCTTGTTGGGGCCGCCAATCCAGTACACGCGCAGCTTCGGCAGGATGTCGGGCGCGTCGTGCAGCGCTTGCGCGAGATCGTCGATACCGCCCCAAACGAGGACGTGCAGCGGACGGGGATCGTCACGCCTCGCGGCACGCACGATCTGGTTCGACCCGTCCGTCGGGCGCGCGAAGCCTGCGAAGGGAGCGGAGTCGATCGCTCCCTGCACGGTGATGCGCCGCAGACTCTCCGGGCTCGGGTACGTGGTCGAGTGCGCCCGCAAGTTCGGGTAGTCGGACTCGTACAGATCGATCAGTTTGAGGATGTGCTCGCGACGGCCCGGGCCGAACGGCGACGAGATCAGGCCTTCGACGTCGAACATGTCCGCGCACAGAAGGAGGTACACCATCGACTGGAAGTCGTCGGGATCCGTGCCGCCGATGTCGGAGGACACGACGACGCGCGGCCGAGGCGCCTGACCGGCTGTTGTCGGCGATGCGACCGTCCAGGCGCAGGCCAGGACACACGCAATGAGGACTGTCAGACGACGCACGTGTTCCGGGGATTATGTCTCCGCGCCGTAGGAGATTTCCATCCGCCGGACGGCGCGGCTGGCGATCCACAAGACCAGCGCGGACACGAGCAGCAGTCCGAGGATCGCGGCCGGGCGCGACGCGGGCGCTGCCGGCGCCGCGAGCAGGCGGATCAGCGCAGGCGCGTGGTCGTCCATCGGCGCAGGCACGGGACAGAGCGATTGCAGGTAATAGAGGATGCTGATCCGCTGGAGCGCCTGCGGAAGGACGCCGCTCGCGCCTTCCCAGGCGAGGAGCAGCGCCGCGGGAATGATCGGATTGCGGACGTACAGGCCGACCGCGACGAAGACGCTTCCGTACCCGACGCAGCCGAGCACGGCGGCCGTGGCATACCAGAACGCGTGTGCCATGCCGCCGGCGTTCCAGTAGGCCTGCACTTCCACCGCGTCGTGCGGCCAGATCATGGCCGTGAAGGCGAGCAGCGCGCCGACGCCGAAAATCGCCGTCGACGCGATCAACCCTGCGGCGAACTTCCCCGCGAGCACGACCTCGCGCGGCGCGGGCGCGAGGAACCAGTAGTGCAGCGTGCGATTGCTCATCTCGCCGCTGAAGAGATACATGAACATGCCGAGGCAGCCGAAGAAGATGGCGAGCCGCAGGTAGAAGTACTGGAAGATGCCGGCGAAGATCGTCCGATCCTCTTCGAAGTTCACCACCAACCCGACGTGCCTGGAGTTCAGCTTGCCGTCGAGAAACTCCAGGCTGGCGATCCGCCGTCCGTCGAAGTAGCGGAGCTGGCGCCATTCCGTCCGCTGGTCGACGAAGCCGGCGCCGGCGGACGCCGCGACCGTGGTGAAATTCTTCCCGTCCGTGCTCACCTGGATGTTGAAATCGCGGGTGTCGAGGTCTTCCTTTTCGCCTCCCGCGCTGGCGTGCTTGACGACGAAGCGTTTGACCGGACGCGCCGTTCCAAGATCCACTTGCAGGAACAACGGCCGCTCGTCGGCGCACCAGCTGTCGCTCTTACCGGCGTCGACGCTGCCGTTCACCGCCTTCTCGGGTCCGCGATCGGGGCTGCACGGCGGGCTTCCCGTCGCGGGACGGCCTACCGCGAGGTTCTCCCGTCCGTCGGGTCCGTAGATCTCGAACTCGTAAATCCTGGCGACCGGGTCTCCGTCGTAGGACGGGCGCGTGATGTTCAGTCGCACGAACCGTGCCTCGACCGCGGGCTCGATCACGTGCGCGGTCGTGCCGTTGTCGGCCCCGTGTTTCCGCACGCGCCTCACCTGCGTGCCGCTGAATTCCTGGGCCGGCGCTCCGAGACGCGCCCTCACGGCCTCGAGCGTGTCCCCGTTCTGCACGCCGTTCATCAGGATGGGATCCGTCAGGCCTCGGCGGGACAGGCGCTGGATGTCCAGCTTCCGGTCCACAGCGTGTCCGAAGAAGATCACGGCGGGAAGGAGCGCAAGTGCGTAGACCCACAGACCGCGCCTGGCGAAGAACGTGCGGCGAAGTTCGATCCGCGCGATCGTCCACGCCTGCCTGGCCCGAGCAAAGTCGAGGGCCCTGGCGCGCCCCGCAAACGGCTTGTTGACGGGCACCTTATTCGTCTCCAATCAGGTACTCGTACAGGGCGTCGACGTTCTCGTCGGCGGGGACGACGCCGTCGATGCGATGGCCGTCGAGCGCGATCGTGCTGAGCGCGCGCGCGAACTGCTCGCGATCGCGGGTCATCACCAGTAGCCCCAGGCGGTCGTCGTTCAGCCGGACTTCCGTGACGTGATCCTCGCTGAACAGCCGGGACGCCACGCCGGACGCGTCACGGCAGCGCACGAGGTACTGGCTCGGGTGCTCCTGGATCTCCTCGCGCACCGTGCGGATGGTGCCCTCGGCGATGATCATGCCGTTGGCGATCAGCACGACCTGGTCGCTGATCAGATCCACTTCCTGGAGGACGTGGCTCGAGATGATGACGTGCTTGCCGTCGTTCGCCCACGTGCGGAACAGCGCGATCGTCTCGGCGCGAACCAGCGGGTCGAGGCCGTTCAACGGCTCGTCGAGCACGAGCAGCGCCGGATCGTGCGCGATCGCCTGCGCGAGGCGCACCCGCTGGCGCATGCCCTTGGAGTACGCCGCCACCTTCCGGTGCGCCGCGTCGGTCAGGCTCAGGCGCTCGAGCGCCTTCCACGCCTTCTCCTCGGCCTCCGCGCGGCCGTATCCGAACAGCAGCAGCCCGGTCGTGATGAAGGTGAACCCCGTCGCCCAGCGCGGCGCCGTGTCGTACTGCGTCGCGTACCCGGTGATCCGCATCAACGCTTCGGGATCGCGCGGCGAGATGCCCCGCATGAGAATGTCGCCGTGATCGGGATGGAGCAGGCCGGTCATCAGGTTCATGAGCGTGGTCTTGCCCGAGCCGTTCGGACCGACCAGGCTCGTGATCCCGGGTGGAATGTTCAGCGTGACGCGATTCACGCCGAGCACCTCGCCGTAGAACTTCGACACCTCGTTGAAGATCACTGCCGGGAGGCTCACGACACGATCTCCACGGGACGCAGCTTGCGCTCGATCACCACGACGAGCAGCAGCACGATCACGGCGAGCGCCAACGCCGATGCCGTCGCGCCCGGTCCTTCGGTCGGCGTCACGCCCAGGAGCGCGCGCCACACCTGGTTGACCGCCCAGGCGGGATCGATGATGTGCCCCCACCTCACGCGAAGCACGTTGTCGATCATTTCGGCGACGCCGCTCAGGATGAAGAAGAACGCGAGGCTCACGGCCGCTGCCACGACCCGCCATTTCACGTACGCGGAACTGGCCATCGCGACCAGGCTCAGGATCAACAGCCACACGAGGAACCCGGCGACCATGCCGGCGCCGAGCGACCAGTTCGCCGTGAACCACGAGCCGCCCGCCAGTCCGACCTGGAGCCAGAACAGCATCAGGCCCGGAATCCACGTGACGATCGACAACATGCCCACGAGGACCGTCAGCCGTGCGAGCGCGTAGCTCCAGCGCGTCAGCGGCCGGCTGAAGTAGAGCGGCAGTGCGTTGTTCGCGAGATCCGGCGCGATCAGGCCGGGCCCCGCGAGGGCGGCGAGAAACACCGCGAAGCCCGCCTGGACGTACATGAAGATCGAGAAGAACCGCCCGTCGACCTGGATGAACTCGCGGAACTCGCGGTCGAGCCCCTGCAGCAGCTCTGCGTGATTCGTCAGGTAGATGAAGCCGGCGCACAGCATCGGCCACACGAACGAGACGATCGTCAGCAGCAGCACGAGACGCTGCCGATAGAGCCGCCGCCAGGCGTACCGCGGCAGCACCAGGAATCTGGCCCAGCGTCCCGTGAGCGGGCCCGAGTACCGCCGATATCCGCGTTTGTAAACCGCCATCAGCTCTGTCCGACTTCCAGACCGGCTTCTCCCGGTGTCTGCGCGAGATGTCCCATCGCCTTCAGGAAGATTTCTTCCAGCGTGTCTCTGCGGTGGGTGAGCTTCCTCACCAGCAGCTGTTGGCGGCCCACGAGCGTCCAGATCGCGTTGACGTCGACGCCCGGCGGCAGGACGATGCGCCAGCGGCCGAAGCCTTCGGAGACGCCCTCCGCGCCGATCTCCGGCAGCGCCGCGCGCAGGCGGCGATCGTCGCCGGTGACTTCGAGCTCCACGAACGACCGGTTCGACCGCCGTTCCTGCTCGAGATCGCAGTGATGGACGATCGCGCCGTCCTTCATGATCACGGCCTCATCGCATACCTGCTCGATGTCGCGCAGCAGGTGCGAGCAGACGAGGACGTTCATCCCCTGTTCGTTCTTCATCTCGACGATGAGCTTGAGCATGCGCCGGCGCGCCGCGGGATCGAGGCCGTTGGTCGGCTCGTCCAGCACGACGAGCTCCGGTCCGTGCACGATCGCCTGGGCGAGCTTCGCCATCTGCTTCATGCCGAGCGAATAGGTCCGGAGCTCGCGATAGCGCGCTTCGCCGAGCCCCACGTGAAACAGCACCTGGTGTGCCTTCTCGAGCGCGGCCTCGGACGGAAGGCCGGAGAGTTCCGCCATCTGGCGCACGAAGGCGACGGCGGTCATGTCGCCGATGAACGAGTCGTTCTCGGGCATGTACCCGATGCGCGACCGCGCGTCGCCCACGCTGTGCGCGCAGTCGACGCCGAGAATGCGCGCGCGTCCGGCGCTCGGGCGCAGGAATCCCAGCAGCGTCAGGATCAGCGTGGATTTGCCCGCGCCGTTGGGACCGAGCAGGCCAATCGCTTTGCCCGTGCCAGACACGCCGAGGCGGCAGGTGATCCCGTGAAGGATCTCCCGCCGCCCCAGCTTGACCTTGAGGTCTTCGAGTTCGACGACCGGTATAACGTTCATCATCAATCGAGGGGCGTCGCCCCTCGAACTCCCCTACACGCTCTCTCGCGCGCCGCTTCGTCGGCGCGCTCCGATCGCGTGGCTCACTCGCTGCGCTCGTTCGCCGGCCGTCACTGACGTGCGGTCTCCGATAGCGGGCGCGGGAGCGTCTGATGCAGGCTCTGCAACAGCATCGCGTCGATGATCGCACTCGACAGACGCGTACGGCTCGCGACGTGGATCTCGTCCGGCTTCCCGTCGAAGACCACGAGCACCGGATCGTGCTCGGCGAGCAGTCCGTTGACGCCCGGGTTCTGCGACAGCACCGAGAGGATGTCCGCCGCACCTTTCGTGTTCAGCCAGCCGAACGCGGACGGGTGGATTCCCGACGACGCGGGGAGCTGCGCCTGGAACGCAGCCGACCAGACCAGCGCCGCGCCTCCGTTTCGCGTCGCGATGGCACGCTCGGCGGCGCCGCGATCGGACGCGGCGACCAGGTAGCTGCCGTCGTACGTCCACGTCACGCCGAACGGAAGACCTCCGACGGTCAGTGTCTTCCACGTTCGCCCGCCTGCGCTGTCCTGTCCGAGGACGCATCGCTTGTCCTGCTGATCGGCCGCCAGGCCCGCGTTGAACGTGTCGACCACCTTCGCGAGCGAGTTGTCGATGACCGCCGGATCGTTCGCCAGGCCGGCCATCACCCAGGTCGGGCCGCTGGCCGAGAAGCCGTGCAGCGAGAACGCCGCTTCGGTTCCCATCGCCGCGGTCAGGTTCGCGACGAAGCCGGCGCCGAGTTTCTGCTCGAGCGTCGTCAGATCGCTCTGGAACGACTCCCGCTGCTGCGCCATCAACGCGCTGAACTCCTGGAACAACTGGCCGGGCTGCCGCATCGACACGTAACCGGCGAGCAGCGCATCCGCGGGAATGTATTCGGCGGCGCCGCCCGACCCGCCGTCGGCCAGCCACGACGCCATCCCCTCGCGCGTGCCAGGGAACGTCACCGTGACCTCGTTCTCTTCCGCGCCCTCGGGCGCGCGCTGCTCCAGGAAGAGGTATTTCACGCCCGCGATGCCCGCGAACTTGATCGGCGGCGCGTCGCTGCCCGCCGCCTTCTGGATCACCGGAGCCGCGTCGGCCGCGATCAACCAGCCGGCGCCGCGCCGGTAGCGATCGCCGATCGCCGTCGCGAACGCAGAGCCTGCGCCCTGGCCGAGGTGGCTGACGGCCCACGCGACGTGCGACGGCGAGTCGGAGATCACCATCAGCCCACCGGCCAGCGAATACGGCCGGGTCGACTCGCCCGTCTCGGCGAACAGCGCCTCCAACGCGCTCTCGAGCGCCGGCTGATTGCTTGCCTGGACCTGCGCCATCACGATCGGCACCTCGACGTTTTCAGCGGACGCGACGGCGAACACGACCTCGTCGCCGAGCAGCGAGCTCGCCGACTGCACGCGATCGACGATCCGTCTCAACTCGAGCCCCGTGTCCGAGCTCCACCACGCGCGAAACGCCGCGTTCTCGAACGCCTGCTGCTCCGCGGCGGCCAGGCCCTGCCCGATCTTTCCGCCGGGATTGGGAAGCGCGCCGTAGACGAAGGCTCCACCGGGAAGATACGAGAGCAGCGCCGACGTCGTGCGCAACGGACCCGAGAAAGGCGCGATCTGCCGTTCGATCTTCGCGAACGACGCGAGAATCTGCAGGTATTCGGCCGCGTCCGGACTCCAGGCGACGGCCTGAGCGACCGAGGTCGTCAGCGCAGGATTCGACGCCGCCTGCTGCCCCGGGCTGAGCAGCACGTCCCGTCCCGGCTGATTCACCGCTACCGATCCCTCGACGACGGAGACGACCGAACCCGCCATCCCGGCCGACACCGCGAAGACCGTCCCCTTGACGGAGGCGATCGAATCACGCGTCAGCACGCGCAGGTAGCCGCGGCGCTGCTTGGCCGCCTGGACGATGACGTCACCGCGCTGAAGGTGAATGGCCTGACCGCTCCATGCCGCAGTTACGTACATCTCCGTCCGCTGGTTAACATCCACCGTCGATCCGTCGGCGAGGCGCAACACCGCGTGCGCCCCGGGGCCCGTCCGAACCGACTCGCGTTCGCCGATCGCGGCGCCTGCTTCGAGCGCGCCGGAGTCCACGCGGTACAGACCTCG
>Ga0066903_100000579_pt1 | contig 23607 bp, 18 predicted proteins | sample PanSoiMetaGPlot1_FD_67491 | JGI IMG/M metagenome (GOLD analysis project Ga0066903, IMG submission 67491) | Tropical forest soil microbial communities from Panama analyzed to predict greenhouse gas emissions - Panama Soil - Plot 1 (version 2) | ecosystem: Environmental > Terrestrial > Soil >... | reverse complement strand
GCCCGATCGCGATCGCCGACCGTGATGAACAGCGTCCCGTCTTTCGCAAACAGGATTCGCGATCCGAACCGCCCATCGCCGAGATCAGTGCCTTTCATCCACGACTCGGTCACGAAGACGTCGCGCACGTCGAGCAGCCGCATGCCCTCGAGGCGTCCGCGCGCCACAGCCGTCGCGGCGCCCTTCTCGCCATCTTTCACGTACGAGAAATAGACCAGGCCGTTCTCCGAAAACTTCGGATGCAGGGCGACGTCGAGCAGTCCGGCCAGGCCGCGCACGTGCATTGGGGGCAACCCGGAGATCGACGCCGGGTCCAACACCGCGTCTTGACCTCCAGAGCCGGGCCGAAGCAGGTGGCGAACGATCCGCAGCCGTCCGGGGCGCTCGGTCACGAGCAGGTCGCCGTTGGGCAGCCACGCCATGCCCCATGGATGGGAAAGGCTGCGTGCAAGGATCGACACGTGGATTTTGTGCTGTTCGGCCGTATCGAAGACGACCCCATCATCGGGGAGCGGCACAGGCGCAATCCCAACGGCGACACGATCGCCACCGCGCCCGCGCTGCTGGGCAAACATGATGCAGAGGTATGCGACGATGAATATGAAAACGAGGCCAACGCGCTTCACGGAGTGAAGTATAGATGACTCTGTGGACACTGCGGATTGGACGAGACCATGACGGAACGACGAATCGCCCCCGGCGGTCCGGGCCTCCCGCCACGGTGGACGCGCGGAGCGAAAGAAGGGGTCGGAACGGCGTACTCGAGCTCGAGCCGCGTGTGGTACACGGTCGCTGCAGGTGTCTTGACCGAGATCTTCTATCCGACGATTGACACACCGCAAATTCGCGATCTGCAATTCCTCGTCACTGATGCCCGTTCGTTCTTTCACGACGAACGGCGCAACACACACTCACACATTGACTGCGTCGACGAGGCATCGCTCGGCTTCTCGATCCTGAACGAGGCCGAAAACGGCCGCTACCGGTTACACAAAACCGTCATCAGCCATCCCCATCAGGACTGCGTGCTCATGCGGACGCGTGTCGGTGCGGCCCCCGACGATTTGGGCGCCTTGCACTTGTTCGTGCTCTGCGCACCGCATCTCGAGGGAGGCGGCTGGCACAACAACGCAGAAACCCTTGAGACGCGCGCCGGACGCATCTTCGTGATGTCGAAGGGCCGCACGTGGGCGGCGCTCGGCTGCACAACCGGTTTCCGTCGCTGTTCGTGCGGATACGTCGCCGTCAACGACGGCTGGACCGACTTGCACGACAACTTGACGATGGACTGGGAGTTCGACGCGGTCACGGATGGGAACGTCGCCGTCACGGGCGAGATCGATCTGTCGCGTGGCACCGAATTCACGATCGGTCTCGGATTCGGCCACACGCGGCACCGCGCTGTCACCAATCTCCTGCAATCGCTCGTGGTCCCCTTCGACGAGACGCTCGAACGGTTCCGCAACGAATGGGATCGGACTCGCAAACGCTTCACGCTCGTTGCTGCTCAGCAGGATCAGGCACGCCGGTCGCTCTATCAACGCAGCGTCAACGTGCTGCTCGCGCATGAGGACAAGCAATACCCTGGCGCGTTTATCGCGGCGCTCAGTATCCCTTGGGGCACGGCGCGTGGTGACGAAGAGGTCGGTGGATACCATCTCGTGTGGACGCGCGACCTGGTGCAGATTGCGACGGCGTTGCTGGCAGCCGGCGATACGACCTCGCCACTACGGTCGCTCGTATATCTCGCCGTCGCGCAGCGCCCCGATGGCGGGTTCTACCAGAATTTCTGGATCGACGGTCGAGCGTACTGGAACACCGTGCAGCTGGACGAAGTGTCGTTTCCGATCGTGCTGGCGTGGAGACTGCAGCAGGCGCATGCGCTTGCGGGATTCGATCCGCTGCCGATGGTGCGCGCGGCGTGCGGCTTTCTGATTCGGGAAGGGCCGACGACCGCACAGGAACGATGGGAAGAGTGCGGCGGCTTTTCGCCGTCAACGCTGGCCATCGAGATCGCCGCGCTCGTCTGTGCGGCCGAACTCCTGGCCGGCGCCGGCGACAAGGCGACCGCGACGTTCGTCCTCGCGTACGCAGACTTTCTCGAATCGCACGTCGACCGTTGGACCGTGACAACGGACGGCACGCTCGTCGCCGGCATCACGCGACATTACGTTCGCATCAATCCCAACGTTGATGGCCGCGAAGACCCGAATGTGGGCATGCTCGTCCTGGCAAATCAGCCGCCGGGCGGCCCTTACGCCTACCCGGTCAAGGAGATCGTCGACGCGGGGTTTCTGGAACTCGTGCGCTATGGCATCCGACGACCCGACGATCCCGCGATCGTCGACTCTCTCGTGGTCATCGACGCCCTGTTGAAGGTCGACACGCCGGCGGGTCCATGCTGGCACCGCTACAATCATGACGGCTACGGTCAACGCACCGATGGTTCCGCGTTCCGCGGTTGGGGCGTGGGCCGGCCGTGGCCGCTGCTCACTGGGGAGCGCGCGCACTACGACCTGGCGGCTGGACGCGACCCACATCCCCTGCTCGCGGCGCTGGAAGCGTCCGCCATCGGCATCGGCCTGCTGCCGGAACAGATCTGGGATCAGCCATCGATTGCCGAAAAGCTTCTCTGGTTTGGGTTACCGACGTCTGCCGCTGTCCCGCTCGCCTGGGTACACGCCGAGTACATCAAACTGGTGCGATCGGTGTCCGACGGCCGAGTGTTCGATTGGATCGAGCCTGTTCACGCACGATATGCGGCGGAGCACCGTCGAAGCGCGGCGCCCGAGATTTGGAGCGCGAACCGGCAGGTTGCGACCATCGCGCGTGAACAGACGCTGCGGATCATCGGCGGCGTCCCGTTCGACGTCACCTGGACGGCGACCAACTGGGAAGACCGGCACCAATCCAGCAGTCTCGGCACGTCACTCGGTGTGTCGTACGTCGACATCGTCGTACCGCCAGATGCGACGAGGCTCAGGTTTACCATCGCCGACGGCGCACACGAATATCTGGTCGATCTCACGGACTGACGTGCCGCGAATCTCTGCGTGCGCCTTTCCGCATTACGGCTGGCTGCACCGGTACGATGATGCCGACGTCGCTGGTCCGCTCACGTACTTGGGGTAGGTGGGATACGAGCACAGCGGCAGGCTTTTCTCTCCCGCAGTGACGGTCGTTGACATGCCAGGCGCAACGCCGTGCTCGACCCACTCGAACAGCAGCGCGAGACGATCCCAGCCGTTGGGCACGGGCGCAACGGGAAGTGTCTTCCCGTCGCCGCTCGTACCGTAGTTCGTTCCGCTGAGGCCGTGGCCGGTCTGGGGCATGACGAAGAACCGTGCGAAGCGGTCCACTTCCTTCCGCCCCATCTTGTCGATGACCGACTGGTAGTAATCGAGCTGCGCCCCTGGTGAGGCGAGCGTATCGTTCGTGCCGATTGCGACAATCAGTTTCCCCCCACGGCGCGCAAACGCGCTGAGATCGGGGTTCGTCGAGTCGAGGATGGCCGACAGTTCTTTCCGCCGCTCAGTGAGTGGACCACCTTCGACGTAGTCGAGTGGATTGGCCTTGACGTCCTTCATGAGGAACCCGGTCACGCCGAGGACGCCAAGATGCGAGTGCATCGGCGCGTCGGCCACCGCGCCTTCCTGTCCTCGGAATCGAGCCGGCAGGATCAACCCGCTGCCCGACGGGTCAGTGTTGGGCAACCACATCCCGAACTCGGGGACGCCATTGGCGAGCGGCGTCGCGAACTTGTAGTGCGAGTACACGAACTCGAGTGTCGAGATCTGACCGTCGGTGAGGCAGGCGTTCGTGCTCGTGTCTGACGGATCGGGGTCGACGTTGTTCGGACAGCGCTTCGCGGCCCACGGATGGCGGTTCGGCGCGCCGCGGCTCAGGTCGAAGATCGCGCGGCACGCCATGTAGTTGTTCATGATGCCGTCAGCGAGGCCGTCCAGCGCGTCGCACTGCCGCACGAACTCGCCGCGGATCGCATTGATCTTGGCCGGCGTCACCCAGTTGGCGGACGGCTTCTCGTGGATGCGAATGAGCTCGGGCGCGAGCATCAGCGACGAGAAGTTCACGATTGGGACGTTGGCGGCGACGCCGTCGTAGTCGGCGGGATACCGCTGCGCGACGGTCAGCCCTTCTCGGCCACCCTGCGACGTGCCGATGTAGTAGCTGAACCGCGGACGCTCGCCGTAGATGCGCTGGATCAGCACCAGCGCCGCATCGTGCGTCTTCTTCATCTGCGCGTAGCCGAAGTTGCGGATCGCTTCCTCGTTGAGCGCCCACTCCTGATCGGGCGGCGCGGGTGGCGGCCCTCCACGTCGGCCGAATGCCGGTAGTCGATGGCCAGAATCGCTGCCATACGTCGCGAAGCCACGCTGCAGCAACGACGGTCCGGCGGCGCCGAACTCGCCGCCCGTCAGATTCGGAATCACGCCGTTGATGCCACCGCCGCCGATCTGGGCCCCTCGGTGATTCCAGGACGCCGGCAGGATCACCCGAAAGTTGATGGCGCGCGCCGTCGGCGCCGTGTCCACCGGCGCAAACACGCCGTCGACGCGGCAATGCGCGGGCACCATGTCGGTGGCGGGCACCCACGCGGCCTGCAGCGTCACGCTGCGCACCGGCTCGCCAATCGCCGCCGGTGCAATCGTCGCGACGAGCGACGGCGCCGTGCAATCCTCCTCCGTCACGGTGCGGTTCGCGCTCGTGTCCGGCCGGTTATTGACGTTTGCGGGCGCTTGTGCGGCCGCCCCGGCGGCAATGCAAGTGATCGCGAGCGCCGCCAGGAGTGTACGGGACAATGCGCGCTGATGACTGCTCATGCGCGGCAGTATCGCATGTGAGAATCGAGTGATGACGATCAAGGTTCAGTCTACGTTGGCCGGCGCACTGGCCCTGGCGATCGCCGCTGGCGCGCGCGACCGTGGCCGCGCCGCCGCTGACGCGCCTTTTCCGGGCGAAGCGGCCTGTACGGCGCTCGCCGCAGCGCAGTTCGCCACCGTGACGGCCCTGACCACGGCCTACGAGACCGCGTCGCCGACACAGCCGGCCCACTGCGTCGTGCGCGGCTCGGCGGCGCCCCGCACCGGCGCGGACGGCAGACCGTACGAGACCCGCTTCGAACTGCGTCTGCCGACGACGTGGACCGGACGATTTCTGTATCAGGGGGGCGGCGGCAACGACGGTACCGTCGCGCCGGCCATCGGCCGCAACACGGGATCGTTTTCCGACACCGGCCTCCAGCGAGGCTTCTCCGTCGTCACGACGGACGCCGGTCATCAGGGCGCGACTGCCGAGTTCGGCGTCGATCCGATCGCGCGCGTGGATCACGCGTACGCGGCTCACGAACGCACGTACACCATCGCGATCGCGATTCAATCGCGCTACTACGGCCGGTCACCCGACCATAAGTACTTCGTCGGCTGCTCGGGCGGCGGACGTCAGGGCATGATGTTCGCGCAGCGCTACCCCACGTACTTCGACGGCATCGCCATCTGCGCACCGGCGATGAGCGTGTCGAGCGGCGCGACGATCGCCGCGGCCTGGGATACGCAGACGTATATATCCGTCGCTCCCGTCGATGCAAACGGACAGCGGGTACTCAGCCGCGCATTCAGCGACGCCGATCTCTTGCTGATCGCGCGCAGCATCACGGCGGCATGCGATGCCGCCGACGGCGCGACCGACGGAATGGTCCTGCGCCCTGACACCTGCCGCTTCGATCCGAAGACGCTGCAATGCGGCGGCGCGAAGGACGCACGCTGTCTGTCGTCCGATCAGGTCACCGCGCTCCAGCGCGCGTTTGGCGGACCGCGCACCTCCTCGGGGCGCGCGCTCTATGTCGGACAGGCTTGGGATCCGGGGATCGCTGCGGCAGGATGGCGGCAGTGGAAGCTGGGCTCGTCGCAGACCGGCACCCCGAACGCGGCGAACACCACGCTGATGGCGGGCGCGCTGGCGTACGAGTTTGTCACGCCGCCCGACCCGTCTCTGGGCATCACGCGGTTCGACTTCGATCGTGATTCCGATCGGATGCAGGCGTTCTCACAGATCTACGACACCTACCGCGACGCGACACTCGCTGCGTTCCACGACCACGGCGGGAAGTTGTTGATGTTCCACGGGACGGCCGATCCGATTTTCTCGGCCCTCGAGTCGATCGATTACTATCAGCACCTCACGCGGAACAACGGCGGCGCGGACGCCACGGCGCGGTGGGCCCGCCTGTTCCTCGTGCCGGGCATGAACCACTGCGCCGGCGGCCCCGCGACCGACAGCTTCGACGGGCTGGCCGCAATCGTGAACTGGGTGGAACAGGGCGCGGCGCCCGCACGCATCGATGCGTCGGCCAGCCCGCGCGCGACGTACTTCCCCGGACGGACACGCCCGCTCTGCGCCTATCCCGCCTACGCTCGGTACTCCGGGACCGGCAGCCTGGAAGACAGCGCGAACTTCAATTGCGTCGTGCCCTCCAGCGTCGCGCCCGCGCGCTAGAATGCCGACGATGAAGCGCATCTCTTCCCGCACCGCTGCTGTGGGGATCGCATGCGTGACCCTCGCGTCGCGCGCCGTCGACCCCGTTGCTGCGCAGCCGCTGGCCGCGCCGGCGTTCACGACGGCGCAGCAGAGCGCTGGCGACTCGATCTACAAGGAGAGCTGCGCGTCCTGCCACGGGAAGAATCTCGATGATGGCGAGTTTGGTGCGCCGCTCAAAGGCCCTGAGTTCCGATCCGCGTGGTTTGGCAGAACGGCCGACGTGCTGTTCACGAAACTCGAGACGATGCCACCTGCTGCGCCCGGATCGCTCGGCGCAGAGAAGCATGCCGATCTGCTCGCGTATCTGATGTCGCAGAATCAGCTGGTCGCCGGCGACAAGCCGCTGCCGGCAGATATCGATCAGCTCGAGAGGATGCTCTTGCCTGGCGCGACAGGCGGGCCGAGCGGCGGCCTCTCGCCGAACGCCGTGCTGCCGCCCGCACCGCGTGTCGTGAACCCGCTTGACACCTACACGCCTATCACCGATGCGCTGCTGCAGAACCCGCCCGCTGGCGAATGGCCGTCGTGGCGGCGAGGCTATGACGGCCAGGGGTTCAGTCCGCTGCAGCAAATCAACAAATCCAACGTCGCCGAGTTGCGGGCGGCGTGGAGCTGGGCCCTGCCGAACGGACCCAATGAGGGCACACCGCTCTTCCACGACGGCGTGCTGTTCGTGCACTCGTACGGCGACAATGTGCAGGCCATCGACGCCGCGAGCGGTGACCTGCTCTGGCAGTACTCGCGACGATTGCCGATGGGCACACCCGTCAGCGTCAAGCGAGCGATCGCGATCTACGGCGACAAGGTCTACGCCGGCACCTCCGATACGCACGTCGTCGCCCTCGACGTCAAGACGGGCCGCGTCGTCTGGGACAAACCCATAGCCGACCAGAAACAGGGATACGGCTTGACCGGTGGCGTGACCGTTGCCAAAGGCAAGATCATCGCCAGCACCACAGGCCGGGCGCCCGGCGGCAATTTCATCGTCGCGCTCGAGGCACAGACCGGCAACGAAGCGTGGCGGTTCGGCACGATTCCGAAAGACGGCGAGCTCGGCGGAAACACATGGAACAACGTGCCGTACGAAAAGCGGAACGGCGGATCGGTGTGGGTACCAGGCAGCTACGACTCGACGACGGGACTTCTGTATATCGGCGTCGGACAGACGTACGACACCGGGCCGTATCGCAATCCGACCGCCGGCGCCAATGACGATCTGCTCTTCACCGATTCCACACTCGCGATCGATCCCGACACGGGAAAGCTCAAGTGGCACTTTCAACATCTGTCGAACGATCAATGGGACTACGACTGGGCGTTTACACGCATGCTGATCAGATTGACGCCTGGCGGCAGCCTCCTCGTCGGGACAGGCGGCAAACAGGCCGTGTACGACTATCTCGATGCGAAGCAGGGCGAGTACGCGTTCTCATTCGATCTCGGCGTGCAGAACGTCATCACGAGCGTCGATCCGAAGAGCGGTGCCAAACAGATCGACACGCGTTTGGCGCCCGGTAACGGCCAGACGGTCATGACGTGTCCGCACGCGGGGGGATCGAAGAACTGGTTGCCCGATTCCTACAATCCCGACAGCCACGTGTTGTTCGTGTCGCTGGTCGAAGCGTGCATGGATCTGCTGCCGGTGGCGCCGGGTGGGCGCGGCAGCCTCTCAACTGGCGTCCGCTGGGCGCTGCGACCGAGGCCGGACAGCGACGGCAAGTACGGTCGTGTCCACGCGATCGACGTCCAGACGAAGAAAACGGTGTGGACGGCGCGCCAGCGGGCGCCGATGTCGACCGGCGTCCTCGCCACCGCCGGCGGCGTCGTGTTTGCCGGCGCAATCGACCGGGGCTTTTCCGCGTTTGACGACGCGACGGGCAAAGAGTTGTGGCACACGCGATTGAACGACGTGCCGAGCTCGGCGCCGATTACGTACGTCGTCAACGGCCGTCAGTACATCGCGCTCGTCACCGGCAACGGCGGCGCGCAGGCGGCGACGTTTCCAGCGTTAGTGCCTGAAATCAAGAATCCCCCCGACCACGGCGCGACGCTGTGGGTGTTCGAGCTACCCAGAAGATAGGGACCGCTGGTGTCTCTCCAGAACGGAGTGCCGGGGGCGGGAATCGAACCCACACGCCCCTCGCGGGACCCAGGATTTTAAGTCCTGTGCGTCTGCCAGTTTCGCCACCCCGGCGTGTGAGGATTATCTAGGAAATCTGACGGTTTGTGTTGGCATTCGGGCTTGCAGGGGGACAATTGTCCCCGCGATTTGTCCCCGTCGCGCCTTTGTGACCGTGTCCGAAGAGAATGCAGGCTCGGTGCGCCTGAACGACAGTCGCCGATCGCAGCCGCCGAAGTAAGCGAACCGTGGTCCCCCCGTAACCGAGCCGGCACCTCGAACAACGGATGATCCCGTACCTGGCCGACTATGGTTCTGAAGGCGGACAATACCGAATCGTGGCGCTCAACTCGGCACGACGAGCGGTTCTATCGTGCCGCGCTCTAGGCACGATTCTGGGGCGTCTACTTTGAACTCGTCCACGTGGCGGTTGTGCTGCGAGAGAAGTTGAGGACCCGGCCGTCCGGGACAGTGAGCGTGAGCGTGTTGGCCAACCTCGACCCGTCGGTTGCCTGCCAGAGATCGACCGTGACCTGATCGCCGAGTTTGATGAAATCCAAACCCAGCCTCCGCTTCAGCACCGTCGGAGGCGGTAATTCAAGCTCCCAGTTCGACACGGTGCCATCGTCGTTCCTTGCGTCCACCCAAAACCGGGCGTGTGGATTAGCCCATTCGATTTTGGTGACCGCCCCGCGGATCGTGATTTCCTTGCTGATGTCAAACGACGCCGTAACCGAGTGATGGGCCGCCACGGGCATGACCGAAGCGGCAAGGGTAAGCGCGAAGATCGAGACGGCCATTCTGAGTTTCATCAAGACCTCCTGCGCGCTGAATCCTCAATCGATTCCTTCCGGGTCTACAACGAAGCGGTTAGTTTACCATCCGGGCAACATCATCTGCTCCTGCCGAGCTGGTCCGCGCAGTCAAACGAAATCGCTGTCATCCAATTTAACTGGTAGACGTCCCAACTTGTTGAGACGAACGTCGGCATTTCTTACGACACCCGAATCCGGCGATCACTCGTCGCCGCCGCAATCTTCCACGCGCGTCGCTTGTTCTTCCGCTGTGATCGCGCGCCGATGCACCTGCTCCGTGAGTTCCTTCTGCCGTTCGAGCGCGGCCTGAGTTCGCGGACGCGGTGCTCGAGATACGCTATCCGCGTGCTGATCGATTCAGTGCGTGGCATCTGCTCCGCCATCAGATGGCCAAGCCAACGCGCCGCGTAAAGAGTCGCGAAGAATTGGGGCGCAAAGTCTTCCACATCGACACCTTCGCGATGTCCCGATTTTCGACCCTTTGCGTTCGAAACAAAGCGGATACAATCCACCGCGCGATGCCCATTTCCTACGTTCGCGACGATACCGCTCGACGCATCCGAATGAGTGTCTTTCCACCGTTTGTCGCCGAAGACGCCGTGAACGCGATCTATCGACAAGCTGCCGAAACAACCTGGCACTACGGCACCGTTGTCGATCTGCGACGAGCCGTGCTGGAGTACGGAGGCATCGAGGCATTGCTCGGGCACATCAGGCAGATCGTTGAGATTCATGGCGTGCGCGGCCCGATGGCGCTGGTCGCGTGGGAGACGACCACCACCGAGCTGCTGCGCGCGTACGTTGCTGACGCGCGCGCACTCGCCCAAGGCGTCGACGTATTCCGGAACGTGAATGACGCGGAGCGTTGGCTCGATCAGACACTGTTCTCACCACTGGCCATCGCCTGATGCCAAGCGCTCGACTGGTCCATCTGCTGATCGGCCGTGCAGCCTTAACGGCTGAGCCGTCGCAAATCGGTTGTGGGAGAAGTCCGCGCCCCGAGAGTTCACGGATGAACTTTTTTGGCAAGCCGGTGTCGTTCTTGGTAGATCCGCCTTCACATGCCGTGGACGTGCCCCGTCTGCAGCACACAAATCCGCCCCGACGGGATGTCCTCCGTCCCCAGAAGCACCGATCCGGACCCGCCAAAGACAACCCTGAACGGTGTCGCCCGGCTCCGCTGCGTCCCTGCGTTGTGCCGCCTCTTGATCACTAATCTGGTCGGCCTCTAGACTTCCCGCCATGCCTGATCGTCGTGGGCCGCGTTGCCCCCAATGTCAGTCGCCCTTGACCGACCGCCCTCCCTTTCTCAAAGACGACAATCGCGGTCCCGTCTACTCGTGCAACACCTGCGGCCACGTATGGCGTGAGCCCAAACCGAAAACGTCCGACGACAAACGCGACAAAGTGGCCTAATCTTCACGCCGGTCGCCCGATAACGAGCGCGTCCTCTCCGCGCCTCTTTCACGTCAAAAGTCACTTGCAAGAGATTTTTGAAAATGGAGGAGAGGCCCTCACGAAACCGCGCGCCCCGCGGCCAAGCGCCCCCCTCCAACACAGTTGTGCTTCGGCCGCCATTCCTCTTTACCGACGCTTCACCGTGGCGGCGAATTCGAGAAATTGCGCGCGCCACTGCTCGATCGCGTCACGCGAGCAAAACGGCTGGCCGAGGCCGTAACCGAATGCTCGCGCCAGGCGGCCGAGCGGCTTCGGGAATCCATGTTTGTCGATCGCGACGTTGAGCTGATCGATCCTCCACTTTTCCTGCTTCAAGACGTCAGGACAAACCAACGCCAACGCGAGAAGACTTCGAGGCGGCCAGAAAGCGCGATCGGATCGATCTTCGATCATGCGGCCCCACGGGGACGCGTCTCGTCGATCACAATCAGCCGCAGTCAAAGCGTGACCAGAAACGCGGCTGGGATTACTTCTGGGCAGGTTTCTCGTCGTTCAGGAGATCGAGCAATTCGACGCAGGCGTTGCGGATCGTGTTGCGGTTGTTCGTGGCCGTCGCCTTCCAGATCTCGGCGTAGGACTGCCGGCCGACCAGATGATCGGCGATCAATACAAACGCCCGAGGATCCTTCCGTGGTCGCTTCGAGAAGGCCGACGATGCTGCCGTCTCGCGCTCTTCGATGAAGGTCGTCACCCGCGCCCGATAGCTTTCTCGCGTCTCGATCGTCGGGTCATAGGTTCGCGCCGGCACCTCGCAGTCGGGGTGTTGTTTCTGTGCGGGCCAGCAGGGTCGGCCTGTGCCCTTGTCCGTAGGTCCATAAGAACCTCAGGGTGTCGGCGGGCGATTACCTGCAGGAAGTGCCATCGGGCCCACGTGCGCGCGCTCCCGTGTTCGTTGAGATTGGTGGGGAGAAATTCAGACGTGCCCAACCGCCACAACTTCGGGGAACATTGTCCCTGTCCTTGTCCCCATCGCGGCGCTGACTATTCTACGCGCTTGCCAAGGATCGAGCTTTGATCAACCACGACGCGGATCATTCGACAATCCGCGTACGCAGGAAACCACACAGGCCTCCTTTTAAGCCCTGTGCGGCTGCCAGTTTCGCCACCCTGGCGTGCTTGCGTGCTGTAGACGGGATTGTACCGGTGAGAGGGAGTAGTTCCGGGGCACTATCGACACGCCGGGTGTCGGCACTCACACCGTAGCTCGATGCTCTGCCCCTTCTCCTTGCAGTGCTCGCTGCAGTACTTGCCGTAGGGTCCGCCCTTTTCGACCACGCAGCTACAGGCCGGATGCGCGCACTTGTTCGTGTCAGCCATCGTGCCCCCTCAGGTTGAATACGCCAGCCGCGTCGCGGTCAGATCAGATCGGCCCCAAAGTGGCGGGCCGCCGACAGGATGTTCAACCAGCGCTCCGCGTCGGGCAGCCGCCGGAACACGCGGATCGTCCGCACACCAATCTGAACCAGTCCGGTCTCGTAAAGGAGGCACTGTGCGTATAGCACATCGTCGTCGGCCACCATGGCCGCGTGCGCGCGAGGGGGACGGCGCGTGTTCCGCAGGCGTGCTAGCGCCTCGATCAGTCGGCCTACGTCGGCGTCCGTCACACCCGACTTGGCGCTTCGCGCGTCGAACAGCAGCGGCCAGGTCAGCGTTACCGGCGCGACGCGCACACTCTCAATGAACGCGAGGGCATCGTCGAGCGTCAGCGTCCCCACAACCCGCGCGACCAGCCACCGGCGCCGGTCGTCGCGTTCCAGCGTGATGGCCACCGCGTAGTTGATAGTAGGAACGAGGGTTAGGGTATGCAAGCACAGCCATCGCGCTGCCCCGGCACCGCGCACTACAATCGCCGCCGACGGAGGACCGATGACCGACACGCACAAGCTCGTCAGCGAATTCGAGCACCTGACCGCGCTCGAACGCCACATCATCGATCGCTACATCCGCCGCGAGCGCCTCGGCCCCGTTCCGCGACGTGCGCCGCTGACGTTCGGCGAGCGCGTCGCCGACCACGTCGCGTCGTTCGGCGGCAGCTGGACGTTCATCGGCATCGCGGCCGCCGCCATCATCGTCTGGATGGTGATCAACGCGAGGATGAGCACACCCCTTGATGCATTCCCCTTTATCCTCCTCAACCTCATCCTGTCGTGCCTGGCTGCCCTGCAGGCGCCGATCATCATGATGAGTCAGAACCGGCAAGCCGCTCACGATCGCCTCGATGCTCAACACGACTACGAGATCAACTCCAAGGCCGAGCTCGAGATCGTCGCCCTCCACGCCAAGATCGACGAGATACGCGATCAGAAATGGGCCGAGCTCCTCAGCCTCCAGGAACGTCAGCTGGCGCTCCTGGCCGAGCTCGCAGCACGCGACAGGGGCTGACGCGACCTGGAAACTCCACCTCGGCTTCAGTACGGTCCCCACCTTGCACGCCATCGCGTGATCGCTGTGCCTGCGGCCCAACGGTAAGACTGCCCCTTCTCATCGGAACACAAGGAGGCTCTGTCGTGGCCAAACTTGCCAAAGATGTGATGACTCCCGATCCGGCTTGCTGCACACCGCACACCACGCTGGACGACGTCGCGAAGATGATGGCGGCGAACGACTGCGGCGAGATCCCGGTTGTCGATGCGGGCGATTGCATTGTCGGCGTCGTGACCGATCGCGACATCGTGTGCCGCGTCGTCGCCGACGGCAAGAACCCGATGGCTTACACCGCGGAGACCTGCATGACGGGTCCAGTGGTGACTGTGCGCCACGACACGCCGCTCGAGGATGTCGTGGTGACGATGGAGCAGCACCAGATTCGACGGGTGCCCGTCGTCGACGAGCGCGACGTCTGCGTCGGCATCATCTCGCAGGCGGATGTGTCGTGGTCGACGACGCCGCGCGCGGTGGCCGACTTGGTTCGTGAAGTCTCTCGCGACAACGAACCCGATCGCGGCTAATAGGCTGACGTTACCGGCCTGGCACGAGACGCCGAACCTCTTCGAGCCAGTTCTGAACCACGATCAGATTCGGCGCGCCTGTCGGCTGATCGGGCCCGACGCCCGCCGGTTTGATCATCAGGAAGCGCCGGCCGTCCAGCGACACGTCGTACGTGTGCGCGGCGGCGTTGGCGGGCCACCCGCTGCCAGCGTAGTAGCGCCCGCCGAACAGTTTCACCGGTGACCCTGCGGACCATGTGGCGCCCCGGCCAACGGCGACGCTCATGACTTCGCCGAGCGGCGAGAGGAAGAACAGCTCCTGTCCGCTGCGAGCCCACAACGGCTGGATGCCGCCCGCGGTCGAAATCTGCCAGCGCCCGCCGTTCACGTTGGGAAACGGCCGCACATAGATCTCGAATTGACCGGTCTCGTTGGACTCGTACACCAGCCAGCGGCCGTCAGGCGCGATCATCCCGTTGTGCTCGACGAAAGGCGTCGCGATCAGCGGCTGGATGGCTCGTTTGTCCATCGTCAGGATCATCAGGTCGCGATTCACGGGACCCCCTGTTGCGAGGTCCGCACGAAGCACGATCTTCGCGCCGTCTTGCGAGACGGACAGGGGGAATAGCCCCAGTCCCCGTCCTTCCACGAGCCGTTCAACGGCTCCGCTGCCGTCGAGCGCCTGCAAATAGATGCCCGGGGTGCCTGCACCGCCCCGGTCCGAACCGAACACGATCTGCCGCCCGTTCGGCATCCAGACCGGAAAGCGATCGAGCGCCGGATCAGTCGTGACACGCGTCAGGGTTTCCCGGGCTATATCCCACACCCAGATGTCGTTGTCCTGATCGCGGATGTCGAGCGCCACGCGGGTGCCGTCGGGCGACAACCGCGGATAGAGGTAGGCACGCGGGGGCGCCTTCGTGATCGGTTCTTCGCGGCCCTGCCGGTCGACCCAGACGAGCGTACGCGACACTGTCTGGATCCCTCCTGGGATGTACACCAGCGTCCCGTTCTGCGCGACGTCGAAGTCGCCGCCGCCGCTGCTGGTCGTCGAAACCTGAGACAGCACGGGGACGGGAGGAGCAGAGCCGACGTCGAGACGGTCGGCATCGAACGCGACAGCCCGGAGCGTGCCGCCCGCGTCGTACACGAGGTGGCCGCTCGGCAGATAGTGGGCGTGGCTTCCCCCGCGCACGAGAATCTTCTGCTGACCGGAACGAAGGTCGAGCACGGCGACCTGCGAGTTGTCGAGCTCGCCGCCGGCCGACGTGATGGTGAACAGCACGGCCCTGCCGCCCGGCAGGAATTCCGGCCATTGGTGATCGCCTTCACCCTGGGCACGGTTTGGCGTCGTCAGCGCCACGGGCGATCCACCGGACGCCGCGACCTTCATCAATCCAGAGGGGCCGTTGGTTGCGAAGACGATGGTGCCGTCCGCGCCCCAGGTCCCACCCCGGGGAAGAGCGCCGGCAAGGTCGCAGACCACCACCGGAGGGCCGCCTGTGACTGCCACTTTTTTCAGGGTCGCGTTCAGGTTGAAGAAGCCTATCCACTGACCGTCTGGCGAGAAGAAGAGTCCGTTTGCAGCGCCGAGCCCGGTCAGCGGCGTCGCGTCGAGGTGTTCGAGCGAGCGCACGAACACCTGTCCGCCGTTGCCGCCGACGTAGGCCACGCGGGACCCGTCCGGCGAGATGGCCAGGTCGCGATCGCCTCCGTTCACGATTGGCGTCGCGCTCGTGGGCGGCGCGATCGCCAGCCGCGTGAGGCGTGGCGCCTGTCGCGGCGTGAGCAGCCGCATCGTCACGGCGCCTACCGCCGCCGCGCCGAGCGCCGTCACGGCCACGATCGCCGCGACTCGTCCGCTTCGTACGGACGACGCGGGCTGCGAAGTCGTCGCAGCCGCTCCCGTCATCAGCCCCGCGTCACTCAGGACGAAGCTTGCGACCGCAATGTCGGCGATGCGCTGGCGCCGATCCTTCTCCAGGCAGCGCTTCAAGAGCGTGCGCACCGAAGGGGAGACGTCAGCCGGCAGCGCCGCCCAGTCGGGCTCGCCTTTCAACACGCTCGCCAACGTGTCGGAGGCCTCATCACCCTCGAACGCGCGACGGCCGCTGAGCATCTCGAACAGCACACAGCCGAAGCCCCAGATGTCGCTGCGCTTGTCAGCGGCCCGCCCCTTCGCCTGCTCGGGGCTCATGTAGGCCGCCGTGCCAAGGACGACGCCGGCCTGCGTCGCGGCGAAGGTGAGCGTGGGCGAATGAGCCGCCTGCTCACTCGACTCGCCTGCCTGCGTGGCCTCGTACTTCGCCAGGCCGAAGTCGAGCACCTTGACCTGATCGTCAGACGTGAGCGCGATATTCGCCGGCTTGAGATCGCGATGGACGATACCCTTGTCATGGGCAGCCTGTAGTGCGTCCGCAATCTGCCGCGCGATCGCCAGCGCCTCGTTGAAGGGCAGGCCGGACCGCTCGCGCGAGAGCCGCCGGGCGAGCGTGTCGCCTTCGACGAGCTCGAGGACGAGGAAGCGCGTGTCGCCGACCGCCTCGAATCCGTGAATCGCGGCGATGTGCGGATGGTTGAGCGACGCGAGCACCTGCGCTTCGCGGGTGAATCTGGAGAGACGTTCTGCATCGAGGGCGAACGAGGCGGGCAGGATCTTGATCGCTACCTCTCGCTGCAGCTTCGTGTCGCGCGCGCGGTAGACTTCGCCCATCCCTCCCGCGCCGAGCGGTGCGAGGATGTCGTAGACGCCGAGGCGACTGCCCGAGGTGATGGCCAGAGTCTGCGGATTATACGAGCGTTGCGACTCGACGACAGGCCGAGTCTGTCGCTCGTCAGTCTTCGCTCAGCGAGAAGCGGTCGATCGAACCGCGGCCGGCACCAGGAGCTCCCAGTGATCGGTCGCGCGCTTGACGACGGCTGCGACATCGTCGGCCAGCAGGTAGCCGCCCTTCACGAGGCCCGCGGCTGATTCGTTGACAAGCGCAAGGTAGCGATCGCGCGAGGGATAGCGCTCTTCGATGGACGGCCGCGGATCGCGGCGAGCGTCGCGATCGCCACGCGTCGAGGCAAACGGCACGTACGATCCGATCAGCGGGACGAGCTGATCGCTGCCGCCCACCGCGGGATCGCGGAAGTTCCACCCTGTGTAGGTCGCGAGCGGGACGGCCACTTCCGGCAGGCGGATGCCCGCGCGCTCGTTGCCATCGCTGTCGACCTGCGGCACCAGAAGAGGAAGTGCCGCACCTTCGCCAGCGCCTTTGGCGAGGAGCGGGTTGGCGATGCGTATGCCGGCGATCAACATCCGTGGCGACTGAAGGCCGGGGATAGCCGGCAGCGCCACATCCTTGCTGCTCACAAGTGTTCCGCGATCCACACGTGGGTACTGGCTCGCGGGCGGCGCCGTGTTGTCTCTCACCCAGTGATCCATCGCCACCAGCAGCGCGCGCAAGTTCCACCAGTAGTCGGTCGGGTTGCTCTTCTGCTGCGTCGTGTTGCCCTTCTGCGGAGGAAAAGCTCCCGGCGAGTGCTGAGCGCCGGTCAGAAAGTACGACCGGACGTTGTCGGGAAGCGTAAGGTCCTTCTTCCCGTCGATGCTGGCGTGCGTGAGGGCCGCGGATCGCCCACCGCCCCAGTACTCCACCCCCGTGTTTGTGTAGAACAGCTTCGGCTGGTGTGCACGGCTGCGCGGGTTATCGAGCAGGCCGTCCGTTTCGCCGCTCACCGGGTCGCGCTCCGCGCGATCGGCAAACGGAAACGCCGTGGCGTTGTAGAGCGCGAGGCCGGTCGGCGTCGCCCAGCGCCGGTTGACGTCGATGCGCGACGCGCCGGCAATGTGCGACATCACGCCGTCGAACACCTGCCGCTGCTGCTCGTCCGCATTGAAACCGTCGTACAGGAATTCCCTCAGTAGCCGTCCGCTCTGCGACGAACCGAACGCGTAGGCGTACCGCGCGTTCACCACGGCGCCCGGCGCGTACTTCACCCACGACGCGACGTCGCGAACCGCCGCGAGCCCGAGCCCGCCCACGGGTGGATTCGACGCGCGATACGACACCTCGTAGATGCGACCAGGCTCGAATGCCGGCGTCAACGTGACGACGTTGCCGGCGATGCGCCAGCGATCGCGTGGCACAGTGGTGGGCGCGCCCGTCAGACCGTCGCGGACTGTCAGCGCGGCATCAGCCACGTCGGCGTCGGCAGGCGGATACACGGTCAGGTCGTTCACGGTGTAGGACGCATCCGCGCGATCGGGCGTGAACGCCGTGCGCACGATTCCGGTAATCGGCCGTCCGTTCTCCGTGGCCACGGGCACGTCGACTCGCAGAAGGCCGTCGCGCGCCGGCACGTCGAATTCCCACCCGATGCAGACGATCGTGAAGCCTTGCGTGAACAGGAAGCCGTCGCCCAGGTCGCCGTCGACTCCGGCTGGCGCGGCACGCCCCGTCGCCGGATCGATCCGCGGCGCGGCGTTCGGATGGTTGAACCCGAAGATCGTCCGCCGGCCCCGATTGACGATGTCGATGAGCGCCACGCCATTGCCTCCGGACTTAGGTCGGAGGATGTAGACGTCGGCGGTTGCCTCGACCCGGCCGTTCGCGCCGCGCGGCGCCTTGTCCAGGTCGGCAATCACCTTATTGCCGGCAGCCGCCGGATCCACGGCCACATGAGCCTTGCCGACGATGCGCTCGTAGTTGAACGAGCTGAGATCACCCCTCGAAGTGACCTCGAACCTGGCGACCTCTGCCTGAACCGGCCGGGCCGCCGCGAGCGCAGCCACAACCGCGACGCCGAGCGCAAACACCTGTGTCTTCATGGCGCGGATTGTAATCCCAAAGGCTGCCGAGAGAGCGCGCTCAGTGGACCGTTGGCGAAGGCGCCCCCTCGGCCAGCACCCGCGTGATCATCTGCTCGAGCACGCGTTGATCGATGGCGAAGGGACCGGCGATGGCGGCACCCAGGGTGATTTCGATGGCGATCACGACGCCGCCATCCTCGAACGGATTGACGATCCAGCTCAAGCCGCGAAGCGCGACCGGTCCCCTGCCCCCCGCCGGATTCTTGGCTCGGTCCATCGATCGAAGCATTTCTTCGAGCAGAAAGCGCACGTCCGCGTCCGTCCACGCCGCCGGCTCGCGATGGAGCCCTTCGATGGTGGCGGTCGTGGCCACGTCGGTCCCGCGCAGCCAGATGTCCACTGAGATCGTCATAGTCGATTTGTCGATTTGTCAGTTGTCGATGGCCAGCTGTCGATTGAGATCGTCAATCGTCGTCGCGGGCTCGCCGCACGTGAAATCGCGGCAGACATACGCCGTAGCGGCGCCCTGCCGCGCCGTCATCGATCCGATGAACGGGAGTGCGGCGGCGAGCGCCGCCTGGCCGGCGGCATCGACGACGAGGGTGATGGCAAACGGCAGATAGCGCGCCGCGACGGCGCGGCCGAGGCTATCGGCTCCGCCGCCGTCATTCCCTTCAACGACCACCACCTGTCGCATCCCGGCGAGCCGCGTCGACAGCGCCGCCGCCATCATCGGCACGGCGCGGCCCACCTGCTCGAGTCGAGGGCTGAAGTACTTCAGCGTGCGATCGACGCGTGCGGGCCACACGCCGCCACCGTCGCCGACAAGGTGCGACAGTGTCAGCAGATTCAACACCGCGATCGAGCTGGCGGCCGGCTCGGCACCGTCGTAGTCCTCTTTCATCCGAAGTAACACGGAGGGATCGCGGCCCGTTGTGCTGAACCATCCGCCCGAGTCGTCGTCCCAGAACAGATCGTCCTGCCGGCGCTGCAGTTCGATGGCCCAGTGCAGCCACTCGGGATCGGGATCCGCCTGGAACAGTTCCAGCAGGCCGAAGATGAGGAAGGCGTAGTCCTCGGCGTAGGCGTCGATGTCGGCGTCGCCTCCGCGGTACCGACGCAGGAGCGTGCCGGTCGACTTATTCCACATCGCCTCGCGGATGAAGCGCGCCGCGCGCCGTGCCGATTCGCAATAGGCGCCGGCTACGTCGGCCGATGCGTCGAGGCCCGGCAGCACGCGCGAGGCGCGCGCGAACGCCGCGATCATCAGGCCGTTCCAGCAGGTCAGCACCTTGTCGTCGAGGTGGGGCCGCGGCCTGTGAAGGCGCGCTTCGAACATCTTCAGTCGCGCGGCACGCACCCGCCTGTCGACGTCGTCGGCGCTCACGCCGGTTCGCGCCGCCACGTCCGACGCGCTCTCGGCGAGGTACAGAAGGTTCTTGCCGACGAACTCCTGTTGCGGATCCGCCGGCGCGTTCCCGTCGGTTTCGATGCCGAAGCGCCGCCTGACGACGGGCGCATCGGCGCCGAGCAACGCGTCGATCTCGCCCGCGGTCCAGAGGTAGAACGCGCCCTCCGATTTGTGCGCGTCAGGCGACGCGGCCAGTTCGGGCGGCACGCTGTCGGCGTCCTCCGCCGAATAGAATCCGCCGCGCTCGTCCGTCATCTCGCGCTGCACGTAGCGCAACGTGTCGTCGGCGACGTCGGCCAGGCTGGCGTCGCCCGTCGCCTGGGCCGCCTCGAGAAACGCGAGCGTCAGCTGCGCCTGGTCGTACAGCATCTTTTCGAAGTGCGGCACGCGCCACTCGCGATCCACGGCATACCGATGGAACCCGCCGCCGATGTGATCGCGCATGCCGCCGGCCGCGATGGCCTCGAGCGTGCGGCGCACCATGGCGAGCGCCAGCGGGTCGGTCCCCCGCGCGTGCTCGCGCAGGAGGAACAGCAGCTCGCTCGGACGCGGAAACTTCGGCGCGTCACCGAAGCCGCCATGACGGCTGTCAAACGTGTCGCGAAACTGCGCGACCGTCCGCGAAAGGGCCGCCCCGCCCGGAAGGTCGTCGCCCACCTGTGCCCGATCGAGGCCGCGCAGCTCTCGGGTAAGCGCGTCGGCCGATCGCTGAACCTTGTCGGGCTCGGCGTCCCAGACCCGCGCGATTTCGCCGAGGATGTCGACAAAGCCCGGCCGTCCCCACTTCGACGTCGGCGGGAAGTACGTGCCGCCGTAGAACGGCTTGAGGTCGGGCGTCAGCCAGACGCTCATCGGCCACCCGCCCGAGCCGGTCGTCGCCTGCACGAACGTCATGTACACGCGATCGACGTCCGGCCGCTCTTCCCGATCGACTTTGATCGAGACGAATCGGTTGTTCAGCACGCCGGCGACGGCGTCGTTCTCGAACGACTCGTGCGCCATGACGTGGCACCAGTGGCACGTCGAGTAGCCGATCGAGAGAAAGATCGGCTTGTTCTCCGCTCGCGCCTTCTCGAACGCGGCGTCGCCCCAGGGGAACCAGTCGACGGGATTGTCGGCGTGCTGCAGGAGATAGGGACTGTGCTCGCGTCCAAGTCGATTCACAACGCGATTATGACATTGTAGAATCCCCAGCCATGTCTGACCCGGCCGTTCTCGCAGGCAAGCGCGTCGCGCTCCTCGTCGAACAGGAGTTCGAAGACACGGAGCTCACCGGTCCGCTCGACGCGCTGAAAGCTGCGGGCGCGACGGTGACGGTCGTCGGCCCGACAGCGGGTGCGGAGTTTCGCGGCAAGCGCGGCGAGGCCGTCGTCGTTTCGGATCTCGCGGCGGGCAGCGCGAAGATCCGCGACTTCGACGCGCTCGTCATTCCGGGTGGATACGCTCCAGACAAGATGCGTATGCGCCACGCCATGGTCGACCTGGCGCGCGAGGCGATGGAGTCGGGGAAGCCGGTGGCCGCGATCTGCCACGGTCCGCAGGTGCTCATCTCGGCCAACGCCCTGCGCGGCCGCACGCTCACCTGCTGGCCGTCGATCGCCGTCGACGTGAAGAACGCGGGCGGCCTCTACGTCGACAAGCCGGTCGTCGAGGACGGCAACCTGATTACGTCGCGCAAGCCGGACGATGTGCCGCTGTTCAACGACGCGATCATCCGAGCGCTCTCGCGCGTGCATGCCTGATCGATGGTACGCGGTACGTAGGCCGGACCGTTAGGTCCGGCGGCTCCGGCGGACGTGAAAGTCCGCCCTACGTACGGGGCGACGGCGCTGCGGGCACTTCCTCGGGCCGCCCACGCCGCAGCCTGGCGTACGCGGCCGTGAACTCGACCCCATAGAGCAGAATCACCGCCTGGACGTACACCCATACCAGAAAGACGACCACAGCGGCTATCGAGCCGTTGACGCGCGTGAACCGCGACATGTCGCGCACGTACCACGAGAATCCTTCGAGTGCGCCCTTCCAGAGGAGCCCGGTGATGACGGCGCCGACCCACACGTCGCGGAACCGGACCTTGGCGTTCGGCACGTAGTAGTAGATGAATCCAACCACCAGGATGAAGAGCAGCGTCGTCGCATAGCGGACGATCAGGCTTCGCAGCACCATCAGGCCGGGAAACCGCGCCAGGACGCCGGCAAACCAGCTGGCGCCGACCACCTGCGACGCGCTCACGAGCAGCAGCGCGACGAGCAGCGTCAGGCCGGCCACGACCAGCATGAGAAACGAAAACAGCCGGTGCTTCCAGAAGCTCCGCGTCTTCTCGACGCCCCAAGCGTAGTTCACCGCGGTCGTAATGGCGCCAAACACGCCGAGCGCGCCCCAGACGAGGCCGATGGTGCCCGCGACGCCGAGCGTCAACCCGCTGCGACGGAACGCGTCGAGTTGCGTCGTGATGAATGGGAACTGGCTGGGGAAATACTGAAGGAGAAATTCGAAGACTGCGTTCCGATTGTCCACGTCGGCCGTCACGCGGCCGAGGAGCGCGAACGCCAGCAGGAAAAACGGAAACAGCGAAAGCAGCGAGTAGTAGGCGATGGACGCCGCGTAGGTGAGGTTGTCGCTGCTGTAGAAGCCCTGGAGGCCGCGCCAGAGTGAGAGCCCCGTCAACGATGCAAGGTCCCGCGCCCGCTGACGAACGGCTGTGACCCTCGCCGCGCCGATCACTGCGTCATTATGTCAGGATGTCAGGCCACGCGGGCTGACTCGCGCCACGCCTTCCGCACTTCCGACAGGAGGTACACCGGCACACCGGCGCCCAACCAGAGGCGCAGCGCGCGTCCGGCGATCCGCCGCAGCGGCGGCGTCGTGATCACCACGTACGCCACCGCCGCCACCGCTGACGCCACGACCACGTTGGCCACCGTTCGCGCGCCCGCGTCTGTCATGCCCGTTCAGCTCCGCCGCGAGCCCGACGGTCCGCCCGGCTGGCCGCCAGGGCTCTGCCCACGCACTTGTTCGCTGGATCCGCCACGAATGTGCTCGCTCGACGGAGACGGATACGATCCGCTCGTCGTGCCGGACCCTGCCGTCGACGGCTGCGATCCGCCCGTCACGGCGCTGGTCGCGTCACGCACGTAGCGCTGTGCTTCGTCCGCGCCCTTGGCGACGACGTCGCGCGCCTTGTCGAAGGCCTCGCGTCCGCGATCGGCCCACTCGCCCGCTGTTTCCGTCGCGCGGCGGTACTGTTCCGATGCCGAGTTGGCCCAGTTGTTCGCCTGCTCGGAAATCTGGTTCCGCAGTTCGGATCCCGCCTTCGGCGCAAACAGCATCCCGAGTCCGGCGCCGAGCACGGTGCCGGTCAGGAGCCCCATGACGAAGCTGCCGCCGCCCCCGCCTTCGTTGTCGAACCGATCGTATCCGTCACCCATAACGCCTCCCATCTCCTTTGCCTACATGACGCGCTCGGTCGGCGAATGGTGCCGGCCGTCGGAATGCAGCATGCCCTCGATCACGACGCGCAGTCC
>Ga0066903_100000578_pt1 | contig 23610 bp, 20 predicted proteins | sample PanSoiMetaGPlot1_FD_67491 | JGI IMG/M metagenome (GOLD analysis project Ga0066903, IMG submission 67491) | Tropical forest soil microbial communities from Panama analyzed to predict greenhouse gas emissions - Panama Soil - Plot 1 (version 2) | ecosystem: Environmental > Terrestrial > Soil >... | reverse complement strand
TCACCGACGGGCGACAAGAACGCCGACTACCCGTTGTGCTTTCCGGTGACGGGGTACCCGAGCGACGTCGCGCGGCCCAAGACGGTGAAGATCCGCAAGATCGACGCCCGCACGGTATCGGGGCTGCCGACGACGCTGCGTGATCGCGACGGAATCCGCTGCGGGTACGTGCCCGGCGACGTCGACTTCACCGTTCCGGCGCTGGGCGACCCGAACGCCCCTCAATCCTCGTCGGTCCACCTGCTCGACGTCAGCAGGCCCGATCGGCCCGCCCTCCGGGGCATCGTGCGGACCGGCCGCGCGGTCGGCGAGACCGAGCACGGAATTCCCGCCTACGGCGCCAGCCACCCGAACGCCGTCGCCGTCGGCGGCGGTCGGATCTATGTGTCGAACGGCAACAACGATACGGTGACGGTGCTGGATCAGACGAGCGGGCGCCGCCTGGACGAGGTCGATCTCGCCGTGTTGCCCGGCTCCGATCGCGCCCTCAAGGGCGTACAGCCGGTGGCGCTGGCGCTGAGCCCGGCCGCGCGGCGTCTCTTCGTCGCCGAGGCGGGCCTGAACGCCGTCGCGGTCGTCGATCTTCGCGGCCAGCCCCGGGTCGCCGGACAGATCCCCGTCGGGTGGTGGCCGTCCAGCCTCGCGGTCAGCGCCGACGGACGCCTGCTGTTCGTGGCCAACGCCAAGGGCCGCGGCGCGGGCCCCAAAGATCGGGACGACCACGGACCGAAGGACAGCGCCCGTGGAACGGTGAATGTCATCCCCGTTCCGTCCGACGCCGAGCTCCGCGCTTTGACGGAGCAGGTGATGCGCAACAACGGCTTCGTGCTCGACGGAGCGGCGGGCGCCGTCGCGTCGCAACGCGAAGCCGGCGGCCCGATCCCGGATCGCCCCGGCGTCGCCAGCCGATGGATCAAGCACGTCGTGTTCGTCAACAAAGAGAACCTGACGCACGATCTCGTGCTGGGCGACATCACCACCACGCGCAGGGGCGTCCCCGTCGACGGCGATCCCGCCTTCTCCCTTGGGCCCGCCGCGAGCCCGAACCATCACGAGCTGGCCCTGCGCTTCACGATAGCGGACAACTTCTTCCTCGAGCCGACGGTGTCGTCGGACGGGCACCGCTGGCTCACCGGCAGCTACCCGACGGAATTCGAGGAGACGCACTGGCCGGCCGCCTCGGGGCACAACCGCCGCTCGGCGGGCGACGATCCCGCGGTGATCGCGGAATGGCCCGGCCGGCTCGGCTTCACCGACGCGAACGGCTCGCCCGATCCCCACGACTACAACCAGAACGGCGGCATCTACGCGCACCTCCTGCGGCACGGCCTCGAGTTCGTGAACTTCGGCAACGGCTTCGAGCTGGCCGAGGTCGACGAAGACGCGCGTACGGAGCCGACCGGGATCCGCCAGCACGTCAACGTCCCGATGGAGGAGATCGTCCGCCAGCGTACCGATCAGTTCTATCCAGAGTTCAACACCCACATCCCCGACGCGCCTCTGCCGGAAGATCCCGATCGCTTCAACCGGTTCGGCCGGTTCAAGCAGGTGTTCGAAGCGCACTACGTCGATCGGACCCGCGGAACCTGCAAGCTGCCGAGCTATGTCGACCTCTACTATCCGAACGACCACGGCGGCGGCGCCAACGACGTCAATCCCGCCGGGCCCGCCTGGGATTACCGGCGCTTCTTACAAGACAACGACGCGGCGCTGGGACTGACGATCGATCTCATCTCGAAGAGCCCGTGCTGGAAGGACACGGTCATCTTCGTCGTCGAGGACGACACGCAAAACGGCCTGGACCACGTCGATGGCCACCGGTCGCTGTTCATCGCCGTCTCGCCCTGGGTGAAGCGCGAGCACGTGACCAAGACGCACCTCAGCCTGGCGTCGATCTTCAAGACGGTGGATCTGATCTTCGGGATCCCGCCCCTCAACCAGTACGACGCCGCGGCCACCGATCTGCGCAACATCTTCACGGCGCGGCCCGACTTCACGCCCTACGATTTCGTCCCGCCGATCGTGGCGGCGCGGGCGAAGCGCAGCTGGGGGCGGCTGACGCGCGCGATCGATTTCTCCGATCCGGACAGAGATGAAGTGCGCCTGCGTACCGCGATCCGTTTGTCGGAAGGACTGCCTCGGCGCTTGTCGCGAATTCCAAAAAAATGAATTCGGACATGCGTGAATCCGGGCGCGGCTCGTAACAACACGATGAACGTCGCGGCACGGATCCGGGCGGTGGCCGTAACGCAAAGATAGAGATTCTGTCGCGTGCAGCGTTCGTGCAGAGGCGTATCCAGGAAAGCGTCGGAGGTGCTCCGTGGATACACGCGCTGATCGTTTTCGTCTTCCTCATTTCATCGCTGCTTCGATCTGCTTCGCCAGCCTGGGTTCTTCGTGCATGAAGGCGGACACCGGCGGCGACCAGGCCGGGACCACCGCGCAGCAAGGCGCGATCACGGACTCCAGCGGTCACCCGGCCAGCTCGTCGCACTTTGTCGGCTTCCACGCGCCGGCCGGCAATCGACCGACCACGCTGGCGACGACGATCGACGGCCGCTCCGGCGCGATCCTGCCCAACGGTCGATTCGTCACGCCGGCCGGCGTCGAGGTGAACGTCGGCGCGCCCAAGCCATTCGGGATGGCTGTTTCGCCGGATGAACAGACCCTCGCGACGATCAACAGCGGCGCCTCTCGCTTCTCGGTGACGCTGATTCGCAACGCCGGCGGCGCAACCCCGACCGCGGTGCCGGTCATGATCGACGCGACATTCATGGGCGTGGTGTTCTCGGCGGACGGCGCGCGCTTCTACGCGTCGGGCGGCGACAACGGCAACCTCTGGGTCGGCGACGTCGCGACCGGGCAGGTGATCGGCTCGGTCAACCTGAACGGCGCCGCGCACCCGCTCGACCGGCCGCTGTCGCCGACGGCCGATCCCGCCAATCGCTTCAAGGGCGCGTTCCCCGGCAACCTGGTGCTGACCCGAGACGGGAAGACCCTTTACGTCGTCGATCAGGGAGCGTTCCAGGTCTTCGTCGTCGACACGACCAAGATCGCCACCGGCGTCGACGCCTCCGGGAACATCGTCGAGCCCGACAACTTCGCCGCGGTCGCGGGTCACACCAAGGTCGGCCGCTACCCGTTCGGCATCAGTCTGACGCCCGACGAGAGCGCGCTGCTGGTCGCCAACGTCGGCGTCTTCCAGTACAGCCACCTCCGTCCCGCCGCGCCCGTGGGCGACAACAACGTGGACTACCCGCTCTGCATTCCGGGTGTCGGCTACCCGGACGAGGTCGCCACGCCCAAGACCATCAAGATCAAGAAGATCGACGCCCGCACCATCAGCGGGCTGCCGACGTCGCTGCGCGATCCCGAGGGCATCCGTTGCGGCTACATCCCGGCGGACGTGACATACACGATCCCGGCGCTCGGCAGCCCGAACGTCCCCGAGTCGTCCTCGCTGTACGTCCTCGACCTCGCCCAGCCGGCCGCGCCGGTGGTCCGCACGGTCGTTCGGACCGGCCGCGCCGTCGGCGAAGTCGACGACGGCATCGAGACCTTCGGCGCCGCCCACCCGAACGCGGTGGCGGCCGGCGGCGGGCGCATCTACGTGTCGAACGGCAACAACGATCTCATCACCGTTCTGGATGCCGGCAGCCAGCGCAAGCTGGACGAGATCTCGCTGTCCGTGCTGCCCGGTTCCGACCGCGTGCTCAAGGGCGTGCAGCCGGTGTCGATCGCGCTCAGCCCCGACGGGCGATCCCTGTACGTGGCCGAGGCCGGTCTCAACGCCGTCGGCGTCGTCAGCTTGCAGGGCGGCGGGCACGTCGCCGGCCTCATCCCGGTCGGCTGGTGGCCGTCCAGCGTCCGGGTCAGCCACGACGGCGGCACTTTGTTCGTGGCCAGCGCGAAGGGGCGGGGCGCGGGACCGAATGTGGACAATCTGGCGCCGAAGCATAGCGTCTTCGGCACGGTGAACATCATCGGGGTGCCATCGCCGTCGGAGCTGCGCGCCGACACCAAGCAGGTGATGCGCAACAACGGCTTCGACGACGGGGACGGCAACGATCAGGGCGAGCACGACGACGACAACAACCCGATCCCGAACCACGCGGGGATGGCGAGCCGCCAGATCAAGCACGTCATTTTCGTCAACAAGGAGAACGCGACGCACGACCTGCTTCTCGGTGACATCACGGCGACGCGGCAGGGCGTTCCGGTCGACGGTGAGCCGACCTTCTCGCTGGGGCCGACCGCCAGCCCCAACCATCACGAGCTCGCCCTGCGCTACACCTTCGGCGACAACTTCTTCCTCGAGCCAGCGGTCTCGTCGGACGGCCACCGCTGGTTGACCAACACCTACACGACCGAGTTCGAGGAGACGCACTGGCCGGCGTCGTACGGCGGCCACCGGCGCGATTCGGGCGACGACCCAGAGGTGATCGCAAACTGGCCGGGCCGCATCGGCTTCACGGACGCGAACGCCTCGCCCGAGCCGAACGACTACAACCAGCATGGCGGCATCTACGCGCACCTGGTGCGGCGCGGGCTGGACTTCGTCAACTTCGGCAACGGTTACGAGTTCGCGCTGGTCGACGAGGACAACGCGACCGAGCCGACCGGCATCCGCGAGCACGCCAACGTCCCGATGGAGCAGGCGGTGCGGACCCGGACCGATCACCTCTACCCCGAGTTCAACACACACATCCCGGACGCGCCGTTACCCGAAGACCCCGACCGCTTCAGCCGCTTCGGGCGCTTCAAGCAGGTGTTCGAGTCGCACTACGTCGATCGCGCGCACGGCAAGTGCAATCTGCCGGCCTACGTCGACCTCTACCTCCCGAACGATCACGGCGGTGGTCCGAACGACATCCACCCCAACGGCCCCGCCTGGGACTTCACCCGCTTCGTGCAGGACAACGACGCGGCCCTCGGTTTGACGGTGGACCTGATCTCGAAGAGCCCGTGCTGGAACGACACGGTGATCTTCGTCGTCGAGGACGACACCCAGAATGGGCTGGATCACGTGGACGGCTACCGCTCGATCTTCCTGGCGATCTCGCCGTGGGTGAAGCGCGAAAACGTGACCAAGAGCCACATCAGCCTGGCGTCGATCTTCAAGACGGTGGATCTGATCTTCGGGATTCCGCCCCTCAACCAGTACGACGCCGCGGCGACGGATCTACGCGACCTCTTCACCCGCCAGCCCGATTTCAGCCCCTACGACTTCGTCCAGCCGACATTCGTGGCCAAGGCGAAGAAGAGCTGGAAACGGTTGACCAGGGGGATCGACTTCAGCGATCCGGATCGCGACGAGGTGCAGCTGCGCCTCGCGATCCAGCGCTCGGAGGGGCTGCCTCATCACCGCCACGGGCGCGCGCCCGGCATCCGTCATTGAGGAGGGCGTCATGCGTTCAACGAACCGATCGTCCACAGCCGCCCGCGCCCTTCCGCTGGCGGTCCTCCTGGCCACGTCTCTGTCACTGCCGGGCATCGCAGCCGCGGCCGAGGATCTCCCCCAGCCTGACCTGAGCGCCGACGGGCTGCCGGCGACGAACGGGGCGGCGAACATGCGGCCCGCCGCCACGGCGGCGCGCGTGAGCGGCGATCGGCTCACGGCCACGACCTGGGCCGGCTATGACGGCGGCACGCGCGTGCCGCTGCTCACCGCCACGGCGGAAGCACGGATCGTGGGACGCGTGGTATTCGTCGCCGGCGCCGGCTTCATCGCTGATGCGGCGGGCTCGCCGGCGGCACGACCCCAGATCGGACTGCGCGCGCAGCTCCTCGACCAGGCGAGCCACGGCGTCGACGGCGGCGCGGCCGTGATGTACCGGCAAGACCTTTTTGCCAGCGAAGAGGGATTCATCCAGGGCGCGATCGCGCTCGAGCGCCGGCAGGGCCGGGTCCGGATCGTCGGCGATCTGCTTTACGGCCAGGACGGCGAAGGCGACGATCGCGACGGCGAGGCACACTTGGCAGCCCTCGTGGCGGCGCGTCCGGGCCTTCTCGTCGGTGTCGACGGCCGCTACCGCCACGCGCTGTGGTCGAGCGACCCGAACCGGACCGCGCGCGCTCGACCGGCGTACGAGCTGCTGGCCGGACCCAGCGTCTCGTACGCGCACGGATCGTTGGCGGTCATGGGAGAGACCGGCGTGTCGACCGTCGGAACCACCAGCACGCGCACGGGCGTGGTCGCCCTGGTGGGGATCGGCTCGACTTTCTAAGCGCACCTCACGTCGAACCTGGGCGTGGTGTGCCTGAACGCGTCCATGTGCACGCACACGACAGCGTCAGCGACTACGTCTACGACCACGTCCAGGTCCACGACCGCGTCCAGGTCCACGACCACGTACACGTACACGACCACCGGGGCCGGAGGGACAGGACCCCGCAGCGAGCGGAGCGCCGCCCCGCTCAGAACGTTCTAGGCCAGCCGCGCGATCAGCGCGCGGGCCTGCTCGGCCCAGCTCGACGACGTCGGTTCCAGCGCGAGATAGTGTTCGAGGTGGGCGCGCGCCTGCGCGCGGCCGCCCAGCCGTTCCAGCGCCACCGCCAGGTTGAAATGCGCGTCGGCGAACTCCGGATCGGCCTGCAGCACGCGACGGAATTCGGCGACCGCCAGCTCGAGGTCGCCCGCCTCGAGCACCAGGTTCGCGAGGTTGAAGCGCGCCTCGGGTTGATCGGGATCCAGCGCGAGCGCCGCCTCGAACGCGTCACGCGCGGCCGCGACGTCGCCGGCGCGATAGGCGAGGCTGCCGAGATTGGTGCGCGCAGCGGCCAGCCCGGGATCCAGCGCGAGCGCTTCGCGGTAGCAGGTCTCGGCGCGGGCGTCGTCCCCGCCCGCCGCCTCGGCGCGCGTGCCCTCCACGAACCAGTCGTAGGCGCTGCGCGTCGCCGTGAACACCGCCTTCGGCTTCGGCTTGTCCGCTTCCGCGTCCGGCTTCGGCGCCTCGCCGAGCGGAACCGCGGCGGTCGACGGCGCGCGTGCTTCCGCGCCGGCCGCTGGCGGCGTGTAGCCGAGCTTGCCGGCCAGCTCGGCGAGACCGAAGTCGAACACCCGCTGGCCGTTCGGTTCGAACGCGCTGTCGTCGTCGACGACGACCAGCCGCGTGCCGTCGAACGCGACGCGGATGCGGTCGAGCGGGCGGTCGAGGTGCGGCAGCGCGGCGCGGACGCCCTCGATCGCCTTGCGGATCTCCGCCGCCTTGAACCCGCGATCGACCAGCTCCTTGGCCGCCTTGACGCTGACCAGGTCCTGGAACGAGAAGACCGGCTTGCCGCCGCGCCGGCCCGACGGGCCGACGAAGCCGACCTGCGCCCAATAGCGGAGCTTGCTCTCGGCGATATCCAGGATCTTCGCCGCGCCGCCGTAGCTGTAGGCCGCCTCTTCCATCGTCTCCTTCGTCAGAACACCGCTTCCACGTCGATGTCGATGAAAACCTTCGCCGCCTGTGATCGGATCGTGACGTGCGTGCTGACCGATTTCGGCGGAGCGCCCGCCACGCGCGCGGCCTCGCTGGACGCCAGCGCCTCGATCCGTTTGCCCGCCGTCGCGTCGCCCTCCAGCAGCTCGGCCAGCCGGTGCGCGGTGCCCGCGTCGCACGCGTCGCGCAGCAGCAGATCCAGCGACGGCAGATCGATCGTCAGCATCGTCGAGCCGAAGTAGGCATCGCGACCGCCGCGCACGCCGCGCTGGCCCTCCGAGATCACCTCCGCCCGCCCCAGCACCAGCTCCAGCGCCGCGCGCGAGATCCGCTCGCGCACCTCGCGCTCGAAGAGCGCGATGCGCGTCGCGCGCGCCATCGGCCGGCGCGCGACCGGCGTTCCGGCCGGATCCGGTCCGGACCCGCTCGGCGGCGAGGGCTTGCTCTCCGTCATCACGAAGGGCCGATCGTATCAGGACTGGCGGCTACCACGCAAAAACCGGCCCCTGGACGAGGGCCCCGCGCATCATCGACACGCTAGGGCGCCCCGGGGTGGCGCGCCTCGAAGTCCGCCTCGACCCGATCGTTGAATTCGACCACGCCGCGCATGGCGTCCTGATACGAGAGGGTGTAATCGACGCTGAGGACGATGATGCCGCCCAGGCCGGTGGCCAGCAGCGGCCAGTCGTGCGACCACGACAGGTCGTGCCGCCGCTGATAGGCGGCGTAGATCGGCAGGGCGATCATCGCGACGCTGCCGATCCCGATGGCCAGGCGAACCGTGCCGGAGAGAGCTTTGCCCAGATAGAACTGGCCGAGACCAGGAATCAGCGACAGCCGGGTGGCGGCGTCCTTGCTTTTCCACGGCTCGCGTCGGGCCTCGGCCGCCAGCGTGGCCAGTTGCGACCCTGGGGCAACCGCGATCAACTCGTCGAAGGCCGCATCGCCCGATTCGCGCGGCAGGCCGCTGGCGCCGGCATTGCGATAGGCCCAACCGAGGCGATACAGCGTCAACGGCTTCAGCACGGTCTGGGGATCGCGCGCGAGCAGCGTCTCCCACAGATGGATCGCGCCGTCGGCGCTGCGCACGCGCAGGTCGTCGAGGTCGAGCGAACCGGCCAGGGCCTGGAAGGCGGGCAGCTCCGTGATGACGGCCGCGACCACCGCCGCCGTGCTGGCCGCGGTGCGCGGGGGCGGCTGGAACCGGTAGCGATAGAACCCCTCGGCCTGCATGAACAGCAGCCGTTCGGGCGCGGGCGGGCCGAGGGCGTCGACGGCCGCCACGGTGGTCGCGAGACGCCGCTGCGAGTCGTCCAGCACCGGATCGTCGCGGCGGATCAGCGGCGAATGGCCGCACGCGCCGGCGGTCAGGCCCGCCGCCAGCGGTAGCACAGCCGCGAAAATCCAGGCTCGCACGCGGGGAAGGGTTGCCGGTTCGCGACGCCGTGTCAAAACGCACGACGGCGCAAATAGGAACTGTTCGGCGCGAACGGCTGTCAACCGGGTGCTCACGCTGTGTTACCGTCATGATCATGGCGCAGGGGCTGGACCTCGCGAAATATCCCGTGCTGGTCGTCGACGACGAGTCTGACAACCTGGACGCGTTCCGGTTCAACTTCGGGCGCAGCTTCAAGCTGCTGCTCGCGTCGAGCGGCGAGGAGGCGCTGGCGCTGGCGCGCAGCGAGGACGTCGCCGTCATCGTCACCGACCAGCGCATGCCCAAGATGAACGGCCTCGACCTCTTGAAGGCGGCGCGCGAGCTGCGGCCCGACGCGGTCGGCATCATCGTCACCGCGTTCACGGACGTCGACGTGCTGATCGAGGCGATCAACCTCGGCCGCATCTACCGCTACGTCACCAAACCGTGGGACTCGAAGGAGCTGCGCGGCGTGCTGACCCACGCGGTCGAGCGGTTCGCGCTGGTGCGCGAGAACCGGCGGCTGGCCGAGCAGCTGTCGTCCTACGTCGGGATGCTGTCGAACGACGCGCACGGCAAGTTCAACTTCGGCGCCATCGTCGGCGAATCGCCGGCGTTGCGCGACGTGCTCGCCCGCGTCGAGCAGGTGGCGCAGACGTCGTCGACGGTTCTTCTGCGCGGTGAGACCGGCACCGGCAAGGAGATGGTGGCGCGCGCCATCCACATCAACAGCGCCCGCGAATCGCGCCCGTTCGTGCGGGTCAACTGCGCGGCCCTGGCGCCGGGGGTGCTCGAGTCCGAGCTGTTCGGCCACGAGAAGGGGTCGTTCACGGGCGCGATGGCGCGGCGCCTGGGGCGCTTCGAGATGGCGGACGGCGGCACGCTGTTCCTGGACGAGGTCGGCGATCTGCCGTCGGACGTGCAGGTGAAGCTGCTGCGCGTGCTGCAGGAACGCGAGTTCGAACGGGTGGGCGGCAGCGAGACGATCAAGGTCGACGTGCGCGTCGTCTCGGCGACGCACCGGGATCTCGAAAAGCAGATCGCCGACGGCACGTTCCGCGAGGATCTCTATTACCGCCTGAACGTGTTTCCGATCGTGCTGCCGCCGCTGCGTGATCGCGCGTCGGACATCCCCGTGCTGGCCGAGCACTTCGTGCAGAAGTACGCGCCCGCCGCCGGCAAGGCGGTGCGCGGCCTGGACGCGAGCGCGCTGGCGGCGCTGGCCGGCTACGCCTGGCCCGGCAACGTGCGCGAGCTCGAGAACGTCATCGAGCGGGCGCTGATCCTGGCGCGCGGCGCCGAGGTCACCGCCGCCGATCTGGAATTCACGCGCCGGCCCTCGACGGCGGCGCCAGCCGCGGCGGCGCCGGTGATCGTGACCGCGGGCGCGCGCCCCGCCGACGGCGGCCGCCCGCTCGCCGAACGGCTGCAGGAGCAGGAGCGGACCGCGATCGTCGCGGCCATCGACGCCGCTCAGGGAAACATCGCGCACGCGGCCCGCGCGCTGGGCATCAACCGGTCGACCCTCTACTACCGGATGCGCAAGCATGGGCTCGAGCACCTCCTGCCGATGAAGGACGCGCCGACACCTTCCTCGCCCGAAGGGACTTAAGTAAAGAGAAGGGACATGAAGCTCCTCTTCGTCATGGACCCGCTCGCGCGCCTGCAGATCGCGGGCGACACGACGTTCGCGATCATGCTGGCGGCCCAGGCGCGCGGCCACGACATCTGGTTCTGCGAGCCGCGCCACCTGTCGCTCGAACACGCCGACCCGGTCGCGCGCGCCTGGCCCGTGACGGTCCGGCGCGTCGTGGGCGACCACTATCTGCTCGGGCCGCAGAGCGCGGTGCCGCTCAAGAGCTGCGACGCGGTCCTGATGCGCAAGGATCCGCCCTTCGACCTCGACTATTACTTCGCGACGCTGCTGCTCGAGCGCGCGCGCGGCTCGACGCTGATCATCAACGACCCGCGCGGCCTGCGCGAGCAGAACGAGAAGCTGGCGGTGCTGGAGTACCCGGACCTCTGCCCGCCGACGATCGTGACGCGCGAGACGACGCGGCTGCGGTCGTTCCTGGCCGAGACGGGCGGCGAGATGGTGGTGAAGCCCCTGGACGCGTCGGGCGGCTTCGGCGTCTTCCACGTGCGCAAAGGCGATCCGAACACGGGCGCCATCCTGGAACAGGCGACCCAGCTCGGCCGCCGCTGGACCATGGCGCAGAAGTACCTGCCCGAGGTGCGCAAGGGCGACAAGCGCATCCTGCTGTGTGATGGCGAATTTCTGTGCGCGGTGCTGCGCGTGCCCGCGCCCGACGACGCGCGCGGCAACCTGCACGTCGGCGCCAAGCCGATGGCCACGAAGCTCGACGAACGCGACAGCGAGATCGTGCGCGTCCTCGGCCCGCGGCTGCGCGCGGCTGGTCATTTCTTCGTCGGCCTGGACGTGATCGGCGGCTGGCTGACGGAGATCAACGTCACCAGCCCCACCGGCATCCTCGAGGCGAACGTCCTCTACAGCGACGCCTACGAGGTGAAGGTGGTCGAGCGGCTCGAACAGAAGACGCGCTCGGGGACGCCCGCTCCTACCTAGATGGGAACCCGCAACGGGTTCCCAAACCCTCCCGCGACGGGAATCGGCGAGCAAAGCTCGCCGGCTTCCCACGCGAGCGCTTGATGCGGATCGCCGCCGCGATCGCTGCGCTGCTCGGCTGGTGCGCGGCGGCCCGTGCGGCGGCGGACGGCGAGGGGGACTTCGTCCCGCCGCAGACGCGGCCGCTGGTGCTGCTCGTGCAGGGAGACGCCCTGGTCGCGTCGGCGCCCACCCGTTTCGGCGATCCGGCCGGGGGCGCGTCGCTGCGACTGCGTCGCGTGCGCGCGGGCGAAGATCTCGCCGGCCGCAGCTGGCGCGTCCGCCTCGTGCTGGAGGCGCAATCGGCCGACGCCGGCGGCCAGCACTTCGCGCCCGTCGAGGGCGGGCGCCTGGCCGGACCGCTGCGCGTGACGGAGGCGTTCGCGTCGTGGCGGCCGCACCGGGTCTTCCATCTCGACGCCGGCGCGATCAGCGTTCCGTTCTCGCTCACGCGCCAGGTCGGCGAGGCTGACCTGCGACTGCCCGAACGCTCGGTCATCGCGCAGACCCTGGCGCCGGATTTTCGGGTCGGCGCCGGCATCGGCGGCGATCTCGGCGCGCTCGCCTATGCCGCCGCGGTGATGTCGTCCAGCCGGTTCATCGACGGCGATCTGTTCCAGCGCGGCGCGCTGGTCGCGGCCCGCCTCGCCGCCGAGCCAATCGGTCCGGTCGGCGTGACCCCGTGGCGCCGCGCGCCGGACGATCCGTGGACCGACTGGTTTCGCTTCCGGCACGGCGTCTCGTTCATGTACGGCACGCTGTACGAAGCGAAGTCGATCGGCGCCGGCATGGATCTGTCCGCGCAGTGGCGCCGCCTCTCCACGACGTCGGAGTACATCTTCGTGCATGCGCCGTCGGGCAATCAGCAGGGCGTGGTGTTCGAGCCCGGCGTGTCGCTGATCGCGCGCCGCCTCGACGTCGCCGCGCGCGGCGGGTGGAACCGCGCCGCGGACGCGAACGGGTGGAGCGGCGGCGCCGCGCTGACCTTCTACGCGAAGGATCCGTGCGCCCGCCTGCAGGCCGGCTTCGAGCGCCACACCGGCCCGGGGCCGCTCCCCGCCGCCACGTACGCGCTCGCCCGCATCACGCTCGCGATCGACTGATCACGGTCAAAGAGTGCACGGCGGTGGCACCATCGACGCGACCGAAAGCTCCGTCGTGTGCCCGGCATACGAGATCGTGTAGGTCCCCGCCGGCAAGGGCGGCGTCGCGCAGCGGGCCAGCAAGAACGCGCAGTCGAGCGTGCACTCCGACGCTCCGGTGTCGTGGTACGAGCCCGTCGCGTCCACGCTGATCATATTTCCGGCCAGCGTGGCCGTGCAGCTGGCCTGGCGGTTGGTCGTGCAGGACCCGCTCAGGCATTCCAGAAGCACCGCCACGTTGGCGACGTCACCGATGGCGTAGTCGCGCGGGGTGGTGTCACTCACAATGGGACTACCGCTTGTCTCGCTCGCCGGATAGACGCACAGCTGACCCTGATTTTGAACCACGACGTCCTTGGCGTTCCCGCCGCTGCAGCCCGCGCCGGCAAGCCCCACGCAGACGACGATCGCCAAGAGGCTGATCGAAATGTCGTGCCTCTTCATAAATGACCTCCGCCAGCTCGCTTCTTCGCGGGACGATGCGACATCGTGGGTGCAACAACCACGCCGTGCGGGCCGGGTCATTTTGGTGCCCAACAAATCGATGGTCCCGGAGACATACTGAGGGCGATGCGGGTGGGTGTGAAGGCATTCGTCGTGCTCGGCGCCGCGGCTGCGGGTCTGCTCACGGGAGGCGCCTGTGGCGGGGGCCGCCAGCTCACCGGCGCAGGGGGCGGTGCCGGCATCGTCTCGAGCGGAAGCGCGGGCAGCCAGGTCATGACGGGCAGCGGCGGGAGCGGACCGGCGGGGGCGGCTGGTACGGGACCCACCCAATGCATCTCGGTTGCGCGCCCTGCGCCGCCGCTGCCGCCCGATGTTCTGATCGTTCTCGATACGTCAGCGTCGATGAACGATGGGTTCGACGCCGCTTGCTCGAACGGGTGCGGCGCCAGCTCGAAGTGGGCCACTGCGGTCGCCGCGATCGACTCCGTCGTGGACTCGACGCCTTCTGTCGCCAACTGGGGCCTCAAATTGATGAACGACGGGGCGGGTGTGTGCGACGCGGGCGGCGTCGCCGTGTCGGCCGGACCCGGGACGGGCGCCCAGATCCAAGCCGCGCTCGCGAGCCGGTCGATCCCGCCCGGCCTCGCGCGCCCCGGCAACAGGCCCACGCGCGCGGCAATCGACGTCGCGGCAGCCAATCGGCTGGCCGCGACGGATCTCGGGTCGCAGTTCATGTTGCTCGTGACGGACGGTGCCCCGGACTGCAAGGGCGGCGCATCGGACCCTCTCGCCAGCGACGTGGACGCCGCGATCCAGGCGATCACGAACGCCGGGACGGCGGGCATCCCCACCTGCATCCTCGGCCTCGGTACCGCCGGTGGACCGGGGGACGCGACGCTGGCTCAGATGGCGCTCGTGAGCTTCTGCCCCATCTCGCCCGGATCGTACATACCGATCGCGAGCGGCGCAGATCTGGTCAGCGCGCTGAACGCGATGGCGGCGCAAGCCGGTGCGTGCCTGTTCGCGATCCCGCCCCCACCCACGAACGACGGCACCACGACCCGCGGGTTGATCACCGTGTACGTCAACGGAACGGGGATTCCGCAGAACGCCCCCGACGGGTGGACCTATGCGAACGCGTCGCAAACGGTCCTCCAGCTGTATGGAGCCGCGTGTACTGCGTCCCGGAGCCAGTCGGTGTCGGTCGTCTTCAATTGCCTCGCCGTCTGATGCCCGGCGCACCATCGATGTGGGTGGCGGTCACGGTCGCGGCGATGGCGCTCGCGACGGGCGGCTGCGGCAGCGGCGGCCAGCTTACGGGAGCGGGTGGCGCCGGACCGATCATGACCGGATCCGGCGGTAGTGGATTGAGCGGCGGCACCGGCACGGGCGCGGTCTCCGGCATGAACTGCGCCGCCAACCCGACCCAGCTCCAGCCGCTGCCACCCGACATCCTGATCGTTCTCGACACGTCGGCCTCGATGAACGACGCGTTCGACGGCCCCTGCGCCGGCGGATGCGGCATGCGGTCCAAGTGGGCCGATGCCGTTGCGGCGATCGATTCCGTCGTCGGCCCGCCGAGACCGGCGGTCAACTGGGGCCTCAAGCTGATCGCCGACGGCGGCGAGGCCTGCGACGCGGGGGGAATTGCGGTGCCGACCGGCGGGCAGAGCAGCGGCCAGATCACGACGGAGCTGGCGCGCCGGACGAATGCCGGCCTGCTCGGCACGCCCGGCAACTCGCCGCTGCGCGCGGCGATCGAGGTCGCAGCGTCGCACCTGTCCGACCGCGATCCCGGCCCGCTCCGCGTCATCCTGCTGGTCACCGACAGCGTGCCGGACTGCAAGCCCGGCGATCCCGACCCGCTCGCCAGCGACGCGGCCGGAGCCGTCCAGGCGGTCGGCGACGCGGCCGCCACCGGCATCGCGACCTACGTCGTCGGTGTCGGGACATTGGACGCAGACACGGACGCGGCGCTCGACCAGGTAGCCACGGCGGGCGGCCTGGCGCGCACTGGCACACCCGCATACGCTCCGGCGTCGAAAAGCACGGACCTACCGACGGCGATGAGCGCTCTCGTCACGCAGACGGCGGCCTGCACGTTCGCCGTTCCCGAACCGCCGAACAGCATCACCGACCGCGGGCACATCGAGCTGCAGTTCATGGGCGGCGACGGCTTCTATCAGACGATCCCGCACGATCCGGTGAATGGATGGGATTACACGGATGCCTCGATGCGAGGCGTGCAGCTGCACGGCACGGCATGCGACCCGACGGCCAACAGCCCCTTTGTGGGGATCGTCTTTCTCTGCGTTGACCTCGGGTGACGCCAAGCTCGGCCTCAGGCGCCGCCGTCAACGCCCCATGATTACCTTTTGGGCGTGGCGGATGGGTTGGCGCGGCGCCGGGCGCAGGTGGTGGTGGTGGGCGCCGCGACGCTGCTCATGGTCGCGGTCGCGTTTCCGCTCTGGCGGCCGCTGCTGATCGCCGCGGTGCTGGCCGGCGTGCTGTCGCCTTTCTACGAGGCGTCGGTCCACCGCCTGCATGGGCGCCGTTCGCTGACCGCCGCGATCTTCACGACTGCGACCATCGTCCTGATCCTGGTCCCGCTCGCGGCGCTGGCGGTGGTCGCCGTGCACGAGGCCACGAGCGCGATCGCCGTGGTGAAGACGACGCTCGCGTCGGAGGGGCTGGCCGGGCTGATCGCGAAAGCGCCCGACCCGATCGAGGGCTGGATCCACCGCCTGCTGCCGAGCCAGATCGATCCGGAACGGCCGTTCGCGGCGGGCAGCCGCTGGGCGCTCGGCGCGCTGTCGGGCGCGCTCGGCGTGATGGCGCGCTTCGGCCTGCGGCTGGTGCTGATGCTGATCGCGTTCTTCTTCCTGCTGCGCGACGGGAGCAAGCTGGTCGACTGGCTGATCGGCGCCACCCCGCTGGCGCCGGATCGGGTCCGCTGGATGATGCGCGAGTTCCGGAGCGTCAGCCGTTCGGTGCTGGGCGCGAACTTCGTGACCGGCGGCGCGCAGGCGGTGGTGGCCACCATCGGATTCGCCATCGCGCGCGCGCCGAGCCCGATCTTCTTCGGCCTGCTGACGTTGTTTTCGTCGTTGATCCCCTCGGTCGGCACCGCGCTGGTGACGTTCCCAGTGGCCGGCCTGGTGCTGCTGCTGGGCCGGCCGTGGGCAGCACTGTTCCTGGCGATCTGGGGCGCGGTGGCGGTCGGCATGATCGACAACCTGATCCGGCCGATGCTGATCCGCGGTAAGGGACAGCAGCTCCATGGCGCGCTGGTCTTCTTCTCGCTCATCGGCGCGATGACCGCCTTCGGCGCGGTCGGCCTGTTCCTCGGCCCGCTGGCGCTGGCGTTCTTCCTCGCCGTCGTCCGCACCCGCCGCCTCGAACGCGAGGCGCTTCCTCACGAAGGCTGACGCCGCTCGAACGTCGCACGCACCGCTTCGAAGGGCTTCCGGGCGGAGCGAAGCGTTGCTCTGAGACGTGAGTTGAGCGAGCGGAGCCCTACCAGATCTTCCACCAGGGCTTGCCGTGCTTCTCGCTCTCGCCGCCGCTCGACACGGACACCGGCGCGCCAGCCGCCGGCACCGCCTTCTCGCCGCCCGCCAGCCGCTCGACGACGTCGGGCACGAACTGCTTGCCGCTGGTGAACCCGGGATTGAGAAACGCCGCACGCTTCTCTTGCGCCAGGCGCGCGAACGCCGCCTTGCCCGACAGCGCGACGAAGCCGTACGTCCGCTCGCGCAGGCGCGCGATCTCGTCGACGCGCGCGCGCGACGAGAACAGCGGTACGTAGGGGCCGCTCGGCGACGTCCAGGTGATGAAGGCCGCGTCGGCGGCCGCCGGCTTCGACGTCTCCCCGTTGGCCGCGTGCGTCTCGTCGGTCAGGACGTAGAGCTCGGCGGCGAGCAGCCGCCGGTAGAACTCGGGCCGCGCCGCCGGATCGGTGGCCGCGCGGACCAGCGTCTCCTCGAGATCGGTTGCGGGCTTGAACTCGGCGATCACGGCCAGAATATAGCGCGTGAAGCGCCGTCCAGTGTCACTCGCCGCGGCCCGTCGCGGGACAGCCGACCGGTTCCCGAAAATAATAGTTTGACGAAATACCTGGTCAGCCGGGCAGGGCGCGCGTCTCGATCATCTCCGCGTAACCGCCCGCGTGCCACGCGTCCAGCTCCTTCGCGCGCAGGATCGGAAACGGGTGCGTGCGCCAGGCGGTCAGAAACAGCTTGTAGGCGCGGCTCAGATTCGATCGATCCGCCTCCTCGTAGTCCTGGATCTGGCGGATGAACTCGGCGTGATCCATCTCGGCCCACAATCGGCTGGCGCCGCCCGCGAACTTCATGAACACGGTGAGGCACGGCTCGAGATTCTGGACGCACAGCAGTCCGGCGCGGTCGGCTGTCAGCTCGGCCTTCCGGTACCAGTCGTGCAGCGCGAACACCAGCCCCTGTCCCAGCAGCGAACCGATCCCGAGCGTCGCCTGTCCGATCGCCGAGATGATGGTCGCGATGTTGCGCGCGAGCACCGTGTAGAGGACGTGGCCGGCCTTGATGTGGCCCAGCTCGTGGCCGATCACGAAGGACAGCTCCTCGTCACCGAGCAGATCGATCAGGCCCGACGTCATCACGATGAACGGGCTCTTGTGCCCGTAGGTGAACGCGTTCGGGTTCGGATCGAGCGTGACGTAGAACTCCGGCTCGTCGATGTCGAGGATCCGACAGCCCCACCCGAGATACCGATGCAAGCGCGGGAACATGCGCGGCGTGACGCGGACGTTGTCGGCGATGTTCTCGAGGTAGTAGAGGCGTTCCAGGCCGTACTCCATCACCTTCGACACCAGAAGATCCAGGCCGGGGATGCCGGCCAGGGCCTCGGTCGCCTGCAGATCCTGCGGGTGCTGAAAACGCGACGCCGTCAGCCCCGGGAACGTCTTCAGCTGCCTGCGCTTCTTCGGGTCGGCCATCGCGACCATTCTACCGCCGCGGCCCGCAGCGAAGCGCGCGCTCGACGGCGCGGGTACAATCGCCCCAGACGATGCGAGGCGCGACCGCGGTGGTGCTGGCGATCGGCGCGGTCGCAACGCTGGCGCTGGCGCCCGGCCGGGCGCGCGGCCAGACGCTGGATCTCCAGCAGAGCACGGTGATCGGCTCGCCCCGGATCGTCGGCATGGGCGGCGCCGTCTCCGCCGCCGCCGAGGACATGACCGGCATGCTGGCGACGCCGGCCGCGATGGCGTTCCGGCCGCCCGGCGCGGTCGGCACGTGGGACTGGGACTTCTACCTCGACACGCTGCTCGCCTCGCACGACACGGACCTGGCGAACAGCGGGCTGGCCGCCGGGCCCGATCGCCCGATCCAGGCTTACGCCGGCGGCATCTGCCTCTACGTCGGTCGGTGGGGCATCGGCCTGTCGGCCGCGGGCGTCTCGTACGGGCTGCCGCCGGCCGCCACCGGCGCCGCGACCACGACGCTGATGTCCGCCGGATCGCAGCTGGCGGTGGGCCGCGCCGTGCTCGACGGCCAGCTGGGCATCGGCGTGTCGATCGCCGTCGCCGACTTCGCCATCCAGCAGGGGACCACCACCGTGTTCGACATGACGGGCGGCGCGCTGGCGGCGGGCGTGATGGTGCGGCCGACGGCGCTGCCCTGGCGCGCCGGCCTGTCGGCGCGACTGCCGGCGATCACCAGCAAGGTGACGAACGACTGCGCCGATCCGAACAGCTGCAACGGCCTGACGCCCCCGACGGGCGGCGAATCGCCCTGGCAGATCGGTGCCGGCTTCGCATGGCGCTTCGGACAGTCGACCTGGAACGAACCGAATCCGGTGCTGTTCCGCGACGAGCGCGCGCTGGTGCTGGCGGCGGACCTCGCCGTCGCGGGCCGCGTCACCGACGGCGTCAGCGTCGCCGGATTCGCGGCGCAGATGGCGCAGCCGTCGGGGCGATCGGTCACGCTGTCGGCGCGCGTCGGCGCAGAGGGCGAGCTGCTGCCGGGCCGCCTGCGCCTGCGCGCGGGCAGCTACTGGGAGCCGGAGCGGATCGAAGGCCGGGGCGGCCGCTTCCACGGCACGACAGGCGCCGAGCTGCGCCTGTTCCGGTTCTCGTTCTGGGAGAAGGAGCGCCGCGTCCGTCTCGCGCTCGCGGCCGACGTCGCCGAGCGCTACGCGAACATCGCGCTATCGATCGGCTTCTGGCACTGATCTCGCGGGCGACGGCGCCCGCTACTTCATGTGCCGCTTCTTGACCGTGCTCGGCTCGTCAAGCGGCTGCTCGGGCTTCGCATTCTCGGCCGGCGCGACGCCCGTCTTGCCCATCGGGCAGCCATTGTGCGCGGGGTCGGAGTTGGGCTTGCCGGGCTTGAGCGGGCAGGCGTCGTCGGCGTCCGCGACGCCATCCTTGTCGGTGTCGATGAACGGGCAGCCGGGACGCTTCGGATCCGGGTTCGGCCCGGGCGGCGTCACCGGGCAGGCGTCGTCGACGTCCGGCACCTCGTCGCCGTCCTCGTCGTTCTCCGGGCAGCCCGGCTTGAACGGATCCGGATGCTTGCCCTGCGGAACGTTCTTGCAGAGGTCCTCGTCGTCGCCGACGCCGTCGTGATCGGAATCGGGCACCGACAGACGGTAAGAGCCACTGCCGCGGCGCGGCCCCTCGCCGGGTCGCTCGCCAGCCGCCGCGCGGCCGAAATGGTACGTGAACGATCCCCCGATCGACCAGGCGCGCCCATCGTCGCTGGTCCGCCGATCGGGGTTCAGCACCTGGTTGTAACGGAGGTAAGGACCGATCGACAGGCCCGGCGCGTCGGGAAGGTTCCACTCGATGCCGCCGCCCAGATCGAACCCCAGCGCCCAGGCGAAGCTGGTCGACGTCGCCCCGATCGCCAGATCGACGAACGCCCGCCCGAATTCGTAGCTGACCGGTTCCCAGCGGGCGATCGGTCCGAACATCGTCGCGTGGTTCGAGCCGGGGAGCCACCACTGCCGGAACGTGAGGCCGCCGGACCACTGCGGGGTGACGTCGTAGCTGGCGCGAAGCGACGAATAGAAGAGGAGCGCGCTCGGGACGTTGTTCTGATCGTAATGGCTGATGACGCCGCCCGGTCCCAGCTCGAGGCCGATCGACGTGTGCTTGTCCCAGGTATCGTTGGGGTCGTTCGATCCCGCGGGCGCGGCGGGCGCTGCTCGCCGCGGCCCTGGCGTCGCCTGCGCGTGCGCCTGCCCCGCGACTCCGATCGCCGCAGCGACGATCGCGACCCCCACCGAGAGGCGTAACATGACCGGCATATTGCCAGAACACCCCCTCGGGCGCCTAAACTTTGGGGTGCGCCGGCCCACTTTGTTTCGGGTGTCCCAACGTGCCATGACGCGCGAACAGTGAATCGAGCGCGCGCCGGCCCGCCGGCCAGTCGCCCAGGCCCGACGCCGCGTTGATGTGACCGATGGCGCCGGCATCGATGAAGGCGGCGTCCCAGGCGCGGGCGAATTCGCGGGCGCGCGCGATCGCGACGTAGGGATCGTCGACGCTCGCGATCACGGTGGCGGGAAATGGCAGCCGCGCCGTCGGCATCGGCGCGAAGCGGCGCGTCTCGGGCGGCGTTCGGTCGGGCGCGTCGACGTCGGCCGGCGCGACCAGCAGCGCGCCCCGGACCGCCCGCGCCACCAGCGTCCGCCAGCGCGCGACGGCGTGCGCGACCAGCGCGCATCCCAGGCTGTGCGCGACGAGAACGACCGAGCCATCGGCGGCCTCGATCGCCGCGCGCAGACCCTGCAGCCAGAGCTCGCGATCGGGGCGATCCCAGTCGCGCTGCGCGACGCGCGCGCAGCCGGGCAGGCGCGCCTGCCAGACCGTCTGCCAGTGATCCGGCCCCGAGCCGCCAAGCCCGGGGACGATCAGAACCCGTGGAGACGCAGGTGCGACCAATTGCCGACCACAACTATCTCCCAAGACGAGCAAAGGGGGAACGCCGTCGCGGCCGTTTGCGCCACGTCTGGGCGGCAGACCGGTCTGAATCAGCGCGCCGTGCCGATCGGCATCGCGATGCACCTGCCGACGATGCAGGGACAGGTGGTCGGCAGGGAGCAGGGGGCAAAACACTGGACGGTCGGGGGCTGCGGCGCGGTCTTGGGCAGGCAGGCGCCGCAGCAGTCGCCGATGCCGTCGGCGTACTGGATGCAGTCGGCGTTGCTGACGCACTCGCCGGTGCATACGCCCTGGTAGGCGATCGCGACGTTGTTGCAGTTTGCCTCGCAGGTGTTCCCGTACGTCATTCCGTCGACGCCGCAAACGGGCATGTAGATCATGCTGCAGGCGCACGCGCCGCCCGCGCCGCCGCGGCCGTTCGTGCCCGCGCCGCCGCCCGTTCCGCCCCGGCCAGCGCCGCCCGTGCCCGCGGCGCCGCCGCCCGTACCCGCGGCGCCGCCGCCGCGGCCACCGTTCGATCCGCCGATCCCCGTCGTGCCGCCCGTGCCACCGCGACCGCTGGATCCACCCCGACCAGCGCTGCTGCCGCCGTTCGATCCCCCGGAGCCGCCAATTCCGCTGACGCCGCCGCGCCCGGCACTGGCACGACCGGCCGTCGATCCGCCCGCGCCGCCCGCGCCGCCCGCGCCGCCCGCGCCACCCGCGTCCGTCCCCGCGGCACCGCCCCGGCCGGCATTGCCGCCTCCCTTGCCGCCCGTCTCCGAGCCCGCCGCGCCGCCGTGGCCCGCGCTGGCGCCGCCATGGCCGGCGTTGCCGCCTCCCATGCCGCCCGGCGACGCGTCCGGCGACGTCGAGACCCCGCCGCAGCCGGCAAGCGCCAGGCCCAGCGAAAACACCGCGGCCGCCAGCGCGCGCGCCGCCGTCACCGCTCGCGTCCTTCCGGTTGGCGCAGCCGCGAGAAGAATCCGCGCAGCAACGCCGCGCCCTCGGCCGCGAGCACGCCGGGAACGACCTCGACCCGGTGGTTCAGCCGCGAATCCTCGGCCAGCGTGTACAGCGTCCGGACCGCGCCCGCCTTCGGATCGTCGCAGCCGAAGTAGAGCCGCCGGACGCGCGCGTTGACCAGCGCGCCCGCGCACATCGGACACGGCTCCATGGTGACGTAGAGATCCGCGTCGACGAGCCGCCAGCGTCCCAGCGCCGCCGCTGCCCGGCGCAGCGCCAGGATCTCCGCGTGCGCCGTCGGATCGCCGCCGGTCTCGCGTTCGTTGTGCGCCACCGCCACCACCTCGTCGCCCACCACCACCACGGCGCCGACCGGCACCTCGCCGCGCCCGCCCGCCAGCTCGGCTGCCGCGAGCGCCCGGCGCATGAAGGCGAGCTGGCGCTCGCCGACCGGGCTTGCGCCCTCGGAAATCGACAGGGGTGCCGCGACGGTGGTCATCGGGGAGGTCTAGCCTACTTCATGGGAACCCTGAGAGGGTTCCCAAACCCTCCCGCGATGGTACGCGGCGAGCAAAGCTCGCCGGCTTCCCACGCGATCTACCGTATCATCTAACACCACACCGGAGACGCATGCCCAAGCCAGAGATAGATCTGTCGTTCGCGCGCTATGTCGCGGCGCGGAAAGGGGAAGTGGCTGCCCGGACGCGCGAGGGAGCGGCCTACGCATATGCGGGCGACATCAAGGTGCGCTCCGCGCTGGACCGGATCCGGCCGGTGACGCTTGCGGTCGAGGCGTCGGTCCGGCTGTGGCAGTCGGTCGAGAAGGCGCGGATGCTCGGGACGGCGGTCAAGGTGACCGGCAAGCAGTTCCCGCGCATCGCCAAGCTGGCCGAGACATGCGCCGAGACGCTGCGCATCCCGGTCCCGACCCTCTACGTGTCGCCCAACATCGGATCGCTGAACGCGCACACCTTCGGGACGGCCGAGGACCCGTACATCGTCGTCAACGCCGCCCTCATCGATCACCTGTCGGAGCCGGAGTTGCTGGACGTCATCGGCCACGAATGCGGCCACATCCAGAACAGCCACGTCGTTTACATGACGACGCTGCACTTCCTCAAGCACGCGGCGAACATGTTCCTCCGCTGGAGCGTCAAGCCGGCGGTGCTGGCGCTGAACGGCTGGGCGCGCCGCGCCGAGATCACCTGCGACCGCGCCGGCATGATCTGCACGCGCGACATCGACGTATCGATCGGCTGCCTGGTGAAGCTGGCGATCGGATCGCAGAAGCTCTACAAGGAAGTGAACATCCCCGAGTACCTGCAGCAGCTGACCGAAGCGCAGGCGGGGCTGGGGCGGTTCGACGAGCTGACCCGCACGCATCCCTACTTGCCCAAGCGCGTGGCGGCGCTGCGGTTGTTCTCGGAGACGACTTACTTCCGCAGCCTGGTCGGGACGGGGCGGGCGGCCGACGCGCCGGTGGACGCGCTGCCCGCCGGGATGTCGAAGGACGAATGCGACGCGCGCGTCGGCGAGCTGATCTCGGTGCTGTGATGACGGAGCCGATGGCATCGCTCGACGAGAAGAAGACGGCCATCCGGGCCGTGTTGACGGACCTCGCCGCCGCCGCCGACGCGGCGGGGCTGCCCTGGATCGCGCGCGACGTGCGCGACACGCGCCTG
>Ga0066903_100000577_pt1 | contig 23628 bp, 20 predicted proteins | sample PanSoiMetaGPlot1_FD_67491 | JGI IMG/M metagenome (GOLD analysis project Ga0066903, IMG submission 67491) | Tropical forest soil microbial communities from Panama analyzed to predict greenhouse gas emissions - Panama Soil - Plot 1 (version 2) | ecosystem: Environmental > Terrestrial > Soil >... | reverse complement strand
TCGCCACCGTCGATGGTCGGGCGGCAGTAGCCCCCGCGGTGGGCGACCTCGGCCAGCGCCGCCAGCGCGTCGACGGCGGCGACGCGCGCCGCCAGCGCCAGGAGGCGGCCCGACGCGGCGGCGACGGTGCCCCGCAGCGCCGTGAAGATCTCCAGCTCGAGAGCGACCCGCCGCTCGTCGGCCGACAGGACCGTCTGCTCGAATTCGCCGAGCTCGGGCGTGACGAAGCGTTCGGCGTTGGCGACGGTCTGCTTGCGCCGGTAATCGGCGGGGACGGAGGCGAGGTTCGAGCGCGTCACCTCGATGTAGTAGCCGAAGACGCTGTTGAACTTCACCTTCAGCGACGGGATGCCGGTGCGCTCGCGCTCGCGCGCTTCGATGGCGGCGATCCGGCTGCGGCCGCCGGCGGCGATGTCGCGCAGCTCGTCGAGCTCGGCCGAGACGCCGGCGTTGACGTAGCCGCCGTCCTTGGTCACCGCCGGCGCGTCGGCGCGCACCACGCGCTGAAGCTCCGCGGCGATCTCTTCGCCCAGATCGTCGCCCAGCGACAGCAGGCTCTCCGAGCGGGCCAGCGACCCGTCTATTTCCCCCGCGTCGGCGTCCTCGAGCGCTGCCTTCAGCAACGGCAAGAGCCCGAGCGACCGGCCCAGCACCGCGAGGTCCCGGGGCGTCGCGACCCCGAGCCGGGCCCGGCCGACCAGCCGCTCGATGTCGGCGATGTCGGCGAGGACGCGGCGCGCGGCGTCGCGCGCGGCGTGCCCGGCCACCAGCCGCTCGACGGCGTCGTGCCGCCGGCGGATCGCCGCCACGTCGACCGACGGGAAAAGCAGCCAGCGGCGCAGGAGGCGTCCGCCCATCGCGGTCCGGCTGTCGTCCAGGACCTCGATCAGCGATCCGGCCCGGCGCCGGTCGAGCAGCGATTCGGTCAGCTCGAGGTGCCGCCGCGCCTGCTCGTCGATGATCAGCGTGTCGGTGCGCCCGTAGACGTCGATCTGAGTGATCGGCAGCTCGACGCCCGGCTGGGTCGCGCTCGCGTAGCGCAGCACCGCCGCCGCCGCCGCCGCCGCGCGCGGCGTCCGGTCGGCCAGCGCCGCGGCCGGCGCGGATCCGATCGCCCGGGCCAGCGCGCCCGCGTCCTCGCCAGGCGCCGCCGGCGCGGCGGTCGTGCGCGGAACCGCCGGGTGAGCGGCACGGGCCAGCTCGGCCAGCGCCTTGCCGTCGTCGTCGCGCCCGAACACCAGCTCGCGCGGCGCCACCCGACCGATCTCCTCGACCAGCGCATCGCCGGTCGCCGCCTCCGTCGCGCGGAAATCGCCCGTGGAGACGTCGAGGAAGGCCAGGCCGTAACCGCCGCGGGCGTCGCCGACGACGGCGGCGACGTAGCTGGGCGCGCGCGGGTCCAGCGTCTCCTCATCCAGCATCACGCCCGGCGTGACGACGCGAACGACGTCGCGCTTGACGATGCCGCGGACCGCGCGCGGATCCTCCAGCTGCTCGCACAGCGCCACGCGATGGCCGAGCTCGGTCAGCTTGACCAGGTACGGCCGCACCGCGTGGTGCGGGATGCCGCACATGGGGACCGGGTCCTCCTTCCCCTTGTCGCGCGTCGTCAGGGTCAGGTCGAGGACGCGCGCGGCGTAGACCGCGTCCTCGTGGAACATCTCGTAGAAGTCGCCCAGGCGGAAGAAGACGATCGCATCCGGGTACCTCGCCTTGACGTCGAGGTACTGGCGCATCAGCGCCGTGGTCGCCCCGCCCTGTTCCGGCATCAGCCTGCCCAGCCCGCGCCGGCCTGCACGGGCCTACTTCTTCGCGGCCGCGGCCTTCTTCTTCGCCGGCTTCGCCGTTCCCGCGGCGGCGGCCTTGTCACGCGCGGCGCCGCGCTTCTTGGCCGTTCGCGCCTTGAGCTTTCGCTGTCGGATCCGACGGCGCATCTTCATCGAGCGCCGATTGTCTCGTCTTCCCATCGGCCCGCAATACTTGGTCGCGTCGGGGCTGTCAAGTCGGGGGCGCCGGACGCCGGCAATAATTGTCACGGGCGGCGTCACGTGCTAACCGCGTACGGATGCAGTGGCCGACCCTCAAGCGCCCCGTCGCCGCATCGGCGCTGGCGGGCTTCGTCGGCGCGGGCATCGTGGATGGGCTGCTGTCGGCCCGGGGCGGCGCCACCGGACAGGCGTTCGTGCTCGCGTTCGGGCTGTACGGCGCGGTCGCGCTGGCGGCCGCGTTCGGGGGCGCGCTGCTGGCGGCGGCGTTCGATGCCGCCCGGCCGCCCGGATGGGGCAAGCTGCGCGACGAGCCCAACCGGGACCACGCCGTCGCGGCCGGCATCCTGGCCGCCGTGGTTGCGACGCTGGTCGTGGCGGCGTTCGCGGCGATCGGGCAGCGCGCGCTGGTCGGAAAGATGCAGAGCCAGAAGCTGGCGACGATCGCCGCCGGCGGCATGGTCGCGATCGGGGCGCTCCCGGGCGCGCTGGCCGCCATCGCGGCGCTGCCGGCGCTGCGCTGGATCGCGCGGGCCCTCCCCCGCCCGCGCGCCCTCGGCGCGACCGGCGTCCTGCTGATCACGCTCGGGTTCGGCGCCGTGCTGGCGTTCGTCGCGGCGTTGTCGCGCGCGGACTGGCGCGTGCTCGACCTCGGCCCGCTGTATGCGCTCGCGGTGGCGCTGGTTCTCGGCGTCGCCCACGGCGTCTTCTGGTTCGGGTCGGCCACGGGACGCGCGGTACGCCAGCGCCTGCCGGCGCGGCTCGGATCCGTGCTGTCGTTTGCGATCGCGATCGTGACATTCACCTGCCTGATCGTCGGCGCGCGCTTGCCGGAGGGCTCGCCCGGTTTCGCCGCGGCCGCCGAGGATTCGTGGGGTCTGCGGCTGCTGCTCGGCGCCGCGCGCCGCGCGACCGACCACGACGGCGACGGCTTCTCCGCGCGCTTCGGCGGGGGCGATTGCGACGACACGCGCGCCGACGTCTACCCGGGCGCCGACGACATCCCCGGCGACGGCATCGACCAGAACTGCGAGGGAGGCGACGCCAAGCCGTCGTCGGCCCCGGCGGCCGCCGCGGCGGCGACCGAGGCGCCCATCAAGGCGATCGCGCCGCGCGCGGACGCCTTCAAGGGGAACCTGCTGATCATCACGATCGATGCGCTGCGCGGCGACCGCCTGGGCGTGGCCGGCTACGGCCGCCCGGCCGGGCATTCGCTGACGCCGACGCTGGACGCGCTCGCGCGCAAGGGCACCTACTTCAAGCGCGCGTGGGCGCAGGCCCCGAACACGCCCAAGTCGTTCCCCGTCATCCTGACCGGCCGCTATCCGTCCGACATCGCGTGGGACAAACCGGGCACCAACTATCCGAACCTGCTGCCCAGCAACCACACCTTCTTCGAGACGCTGGCGGCCGCGGGCCTCGAGCCGATCGGCATCTTCTCGCACTTCTATTTCACCGCCGACCGCGGCATCAGCCGGGGCTTCGTCGAATGGTCGGACGACGGCGCCGGAACCATCGCCGAATCGAACAAGGACATCGCGTCGCCTCGCATCGTGCCGCGCGTGATCGAACGGCTGCGCCAGGCGGCCGCCAAGAAGGAGCACTTCGTGCTCTGGACCCACCTGTTCGAGCCGCATTCGTCGTACATGCCGCACAAGGAGTTCCCGACCTCGCTGTCGGGGGTGCCGGGGCTGATGGAGAAGTACGACTACGAGATCGCGTTCTGCGACTCGTGGGTCGGCAAGCTGATCGACGCGGTCAAGCAGCTCGGCCTCGCCGACAACACCGCCATCGTCGTGATGGCCGACCACGGCGAGGCGTGGGGCGAGCACAAGGTCTACTTCCATGGCCAGGATCTGTTCGACGAGCAGCTGCGCGTGCCGCTGATCTTCGTCGTCCCGGGCCACGCGCCCCAGGTGTCCGACGAGCCGGTCGCGCTGGTCGACGTCGCGCCGACGCTGATCGATCTGGTCGGCGCGCCGATCCCGGCGGCGATGCGCGGGCGCAGCCTGCTTCCGATCATCCTGCACGGGAAGGCGGCCCACGCCGCCCCGCCGCATCCGATCTTCGCCGAGCTTCTGCCCGCGACCGCGTGGCCCCACCACGCGACGATGATGCTCGACGACGGCCACAAGCTGATTCACCGCATCAGCGACCGTCGCTGGGAGCTTTACGACATGCGCGCCGACCCGGGTGAGAAAAAGAACCTGGCCGACGCCCCCGCCGACGCGGCGCTGCTGGAGGGGCTGCGCGCGAAGTTGCTGGCGTTCGAGGAGCGCCCCCGCTAGCTTCGAGCGGTGCCGGGGGAATCGCCAGGAGCGCTGCTGTCGGCGGTCGATCGCCAGCGGCTGATCGAGCACGCGCGCGCCGCCGTGACGACACGGATCGGCGGCGGCCGGGAGGCGCGGGGCGTCGCGGAGGAGCCGGACGCGCCGGCGCTCGCATCGCCCGGCGCCGCGTTCGTCACCTTGCACGTCGACGGCGCGCTGCGCGGCTGCATCGGAACCTCAGAGCGGCGGCGCTCGCTCTGGCGGGTGGTCGGCGAGATGGCCTCCGCGGCCGCCACGCGCGATCCCCGCTTCCCGCCCATCGCGGCAGGCGATCTGCCCGGGATGACCGTGGAGATCTCCGTGCTGTCGCCCGACGTGGTCATCCATCGGCCCGAGGAGATCGAGATCGGCCGCCATGGCCTGGACATCCGGCGCGACGGCGCGCGCGGCCTGCTGCTGCCCCAGGTCGCCGTCGAGCACGGCTTCGACCGCGAGAAGTTCCTGGCCGCCACCTGCCGCAAGGCCGGGCTGCCCGCCGACGCCTGGCACGACGACGCGACCGAGATCCGCGTCTTCGAGGCCGAGGTGTTCGGCGACGAGCCGGACACCTCGCCGGGCGACGCCTGATCGGCGGTCCGCCAAAACGTCAGCGCGCGCGTCGCGTCTGTGTCCGCGTGTCGCGCATGAGGCGTCAGTCGCCTCGTCGCTCCGCGTGCTCTGGGCTGGTTCGCCGCTTGCACAAGCGCCGGCCGTGCCGACGAGAATTCCGACCGCCCTCTGGGTCACGGGCCTGGTCTGCGGATGGTTGATGCTCGGGTACCTCGTGACGACCGCGAATTGTCGCGAAGCCGCGCGCAAGAAGATCTCGCGACAGCGCGTGAAGGAGGTCGACGACGCGATCTCGACCTACCTGGGGAGAGAGAAACGCTGCCCGGCGACGCTCGACGAACTGGTCGCAGGCAACTACGTCCCCAGCCACAGCCTCGAGGACAGCTGGGGGACGCGTCTCACGTACTCGTGCTCCACCGACGACTGGCAGGTGAGATCGGCAGGCCGCGATCACATCTTCGACACGATCGACGACATCACCAGCGACCCGATCGTGCGGGAGAACCGGTGATGATCCGACGATTCTGCGCCATCCTCATCGGCATCGCGCTGACCTGGTCCTGCGCCGCAGCAGGGTTGTTCCTGCTGGACGACTTCTGCACGATCAAATGCTCCAAGCAGCGGATCGCGCGTCAGAAAGCCCGCGAGATCGTGTCTATGCTCTGGCAATTCGAGATCGAAAACCAGCGCTGCCCGACGGGCAACCTCGAGCTGATCGAAAATGGCGACATCTCAGCTCACACGCTCGTCGACCCCTGGGGAACGGTGATGGCGTTTGGGTGTTCAGACGACGGCCCCAGGGCGCGATCGGCGGGCCCGGATCGGAAGTTCGGCACCGCCGACGACGTCACGGACGCTTATTGAGCCAGCGCGTGCGAAGCAGCGCCGCGCCGGCAGCGCCGAGCGCGAGGCCGACGAGGTGCGCGGTCCAGGCGACGCCGGGGACGCGCAGCGACGCCATCAGCGCCTGCAGGGCCAGCGCGGCGATGAAGAAGGTACGCATCGACAGCCGCACGCCGAGGGGGCCGAGCTTGATGGTGACGCGCGCTCTCGGCTGGAGGACGACGCACGCGCCCATCATCGCCGCGACGCCGCTGCTGGCGCCGACCAGGACACCCTCCGGGTGAAGCAGGCCGTCGACGAGCAGGCCGGCGACGCCCAGCACCACGAACGCCAGCGGCAGCAGCCAGCGCGGCACCCGCTGCTCGACCCCGTCGCCGAACGCCAGCAGAAAATAAAAATTGCCGAGCAGGTGGCCCCAGCCCGCGTGCGCGAACAGCGCGACCACCGCCGCCACGAGGCCTCGGTGCGACGGGCCGTATCCGAGATGCGCCACCGCCGCGTCGAGGTCGGGTTGGCGCAGCTCGCCGATGAACACGGCGACCAGCGCCAGCGCCAGTGCCCACGTCACCAGCGGCAGCCGCTCGCGCCGGATGCGCGTGACGACCGGCAGGCCGACGTAGGCCAGCAGCCCTTGCACGAACGGCAATTCGGGATCGGGGATCGCCTCGGCGGATTCGGCGGCGATGTCGCGGGCCATCGCAGCCCGCTCCTCGGGCGAAAACGTCGCGAACGCCGCCTCCCGCCCCAGCTGCAGCTCGCGGCGCGCCAGCGTGTCGATCGTGCCGCGCGGGCAGAGCCACCCTTCGCACGACGGGCACCGATACATCCAGACGGTGAGCCCTTCCATCTTCCACGGCACCAGCGGCGAGCGACAAGCCGGGCAAGAGAGCGTCCGCCCACGCCCTGCCGGTTCGGCGGCCGGGTCCGCTGTCAGCCGCGCGAAGGCGGCGGGCGCCCGCCCGGACAGATCCACCTCGGCCTGCCAGCTCGATCCGCAGCGCCTGCACGTGCCCGCCGCATCCAGCGCCACCGCGTCGAACGGGCAGGCCAGCGGGCTCGCCATCGTCAGTTCCCGGCGGCGTCGGCGGGCCGCGCGTCACCGGCGGCTCCGCCGGGCGCGCCTCCGTCGGGCACGTTTCGGTCGACCGCCCCGCCCCCCACCACGGGCGGCGGCCGCCCGTCCAGCTCGGCGGCGATGGCGTCGCGGCGGTCCGGGCGCGCCCGGCCGACGACGTAATCCCGGATCGCGCGCGCGTCGCCCGCCCCCGGATCGCGGCGCGCGCAGGCCAGCGCCGTCCGCCAGACTGGATCCTCCGGATCGTCGCGCCAGCGCGCCGCGCGAATCCACTGCGCGCACGCCTGGCGCGTCCGTCCCAGGCGATCCCAGACCGCCGCGCCCCGCGCCAGCCCCGCCGCCCGATCGGGCGTGTGATACGCCAGCTCCATCAACATCCGCTCCGTGCCGCCGAAGCGCCCGGCCCGGCCGAAGATCAGCGCGACCAGCTCCAGCACGTCGGGCGACGTCGGATCCTCGCCGAGCAGCAGCTCGGCCCACGACAGCGCGCGCGTCTTGTGGTCGAGCAGCCAGGGAAACGCGGCGCAGAGCGGCAGCAAGCGCGCCGACAGCGACGCGCCGCCGAGGACGTAACCGTCGATGTCGGCGGGCGGCTTGCCGTCGGCGCCGACCGGCGGCGGCGCGCGCCGCGCGACGATCCCGACCTCGCCCGGCCGGACCCCGCCCAGGGCCGCCGCGCGCTGGAACGCCGCGCGCGCTTCCTCGCGCGCGCCGATCGCTTTCCAGGCGTCCCCGGCCGCCGCGGAGGCCAGCGCTCGCGCCGGAGCCAGCTGCACACCGCGTGCGGCGTCCAGGCGCGCGACCGTCTCCAGATCGGCGCTCTCGGGAATCGCCCGACCGAGCGCGCGAAATTCCGCGGCCCGCGCCGTCAGCAGTTCCGCGAGGCGCGCCTTGCCCGCCCCGTCCAGGCGGCCGATCGCGTCCAGCTGCGCGAGCGCGGAGATCTCGAGGACGCGCCGGCCGGCGGCCCGCGCCTGCTCGGCGGCGGCGGCCGACGCCGCCGGCGTCGTGAGCGACGTGCCCGCCGGGATGGACGGCCGGCCGTCGAGCGGCTTACCCAGCTGCCACGGCGGCGCGCCGCAGCCGGCCAGCGACACGGACGCGAGCACGAGCAACGGCAGCCGGCTCACGCGCGCCCCTGCCTGGCGTCCGGCCGCGCCGACGGCGTGACCGCGAAGGCGAGGATCGCGCCCGCCGCCAGCGCGCCCGCGTAGAAAGACAGCGTCGGCAGCCCGATCGGCTCGCCCAGCAACGCCGCCGGCGCAATCGCCGCCGCCGCCGGCGCGAACGCGAGCGGCAGCGACAGAACGCCGCCCGCGCCGCCCGTCAGCACCAGCAGGATCGCGAGCAGGCCCGCCGCCGCGACTGTTCCGGCGCCGAGCGCGCGGCGCCAGAGCAACGACAGCGCGCGATCGTTCGGCGCGCCGCCCACTGGCACCAGATCCAACCGATAGGCCGTCACGCTGTTGTCGGGCGCCGGAATGCCGACCACCGGTCCCATCGCGTCCAGCGTCGCGCTCCGAACCTCGTCGGCCAGCACACCCTCGTTCGGCAGCTGCGCGCCGTACAGCATGTCCTTGAAGTTCGTGCTCGCGATGTGCCGGCGCCGGACGGTGGCGACCCGGCGCGCCAGGCTCTCGGCGGTGGTGCGCTGGATGGCGTCCGACAGCCGCGCGCCGTACGCGGTCGCGATCGCGACGCGGATGTCGTCGACGCTGGCGCCGTCACCCAGCGACGCCACCGCGGCGACAAGACGGTTCGTCTCGGCCGACCCGAGCGGAAACGGGTGGCGGGAGATGAAGTCGCGGACGTTCTCGGCGATGTCCGCGTCCAGGCGCGCCGGATCGGCAACCGGAATCGTCGCCGCCTGCCGCGCCACCCGTTCCACGGCCAGCGCCTCGCTCGCGTCGAGCGGCCGCCCCGAGCGGGCGCAGATGCGCAGCACGCGCTCGCGCGCGTCGACGGCCAGCACGCCGCGGCCGATCGACCGCGTCACCGGCGACACGCCGGGCGCCGACAGATCGACCCGCAGCAGCGCGCGCCGCAGCTCCAGCGCCAGGTAACGCTCCAGCCCCGCGACGATCGTCAGGTGATCGACCGTCGGATCGTCGTCGAAGCGAACCGCGATCAGCGCCTCGCGGTGATCGCCGGCCAGCTCCAGCCGGACCGCCGGGTCGGTGCGCGCCTGCACCAGGATGCGCCGCACCTGCTCGGGATCGTCGGGGATGCGGCTGGCCACGTCGCCTTCCAGCGTGACGCCCATGAACAGGTCCGCCACCGACCAGGCGTTCGCGACGCCCGGCTGATCGCGCAGCTCGTCGGTCACGCGCCGGACCTCGCGCAGCACCACCGGCTCGTCCAGCTCGCCGCGCACGCTGACGAAGAACATCGGCGCCGCGGCCCACTGGCGCGTTCCGATCCGCAGCGACGGAAGCAGCGCGAACCCGCCGGCGGCGGCTGCCAGCGCCAGCAGCAGGACCGGCCAGCGCCGCCGCGGCCCCGCGACGGCCGGCGCGCGCGTCTCGCCGCGCCCCGGCCAGAACGCCGCCGCCAGCACCCCGGCCGCCAGCGCCGCCGCGCCACCGACCGCGCGCACGCCGCCGACCGGCACCAGCGCGAACGGCGCCGCCGCACCCACGGCAGCCGCGAGCGCGGGCCAAAGCCTGCGGGCGCCGGACCGCGGCCGGGCGACGACACCGGCCCGCCGCAAGGCGACGACCGCGAAGAACGTCCAGGCGGCCGCGAATCCGACGGGTAACAGCCGCCAGGGGCGCCGCGGATCGGGCCACAGCGGTTGCGCCTCCAGCCCCGCGGTCGACGCGGGCGCCAGGCCGAGCCCGGAGGCCGCCAGCGCGTTCGTCACGCCGCCCGCCACGCGAGGCCAGTCGTCCGTGTCGACGTAGAACCGGACGCGACGTCCGTTCTCGGTCAGGAACCAGCCGAGCGCGTCGGCCCGCCGGACGACCCGCTGGCGCGCCGCCTCCCCTTCGCCCTCGCTGGATTCCGCCGGTCCGAGCTGGGTCGCGGCCCCGCCCCGCCCCAGCACCGGCCGCGCGCTGGTGTTGCCGCGCGCGTCGGACGTGATGTCGAGCAGGCCCGCCGGTCCGAACACCGCCCGGACGCCCGGCACCTCGGCGATCCGCTGTTCGGCCAGCGCCAGCGCCTGTCGGTTCGCGGCGGCGAAGGCGTCGTCCACCTCGACGGTCACTTCGTGGAGCGCCAGCAACCGGAACCGGCTGGCGGCCGAGCGGCCGCGCTCGACGACCGGCGTGCCCGCCGGCGCCCAGGCGAACGGGCTGTGGGCCGCGCGCGCCGGGTGCGCGGGCGCGAGGACCGCCCACGCGGTGATCGAAGCCGCCACAGCGGCGGCGCGCCGGGCCGTCACGAACGCGAAGTTAGCATGTGATCGGCCCGCTCCCCTTCAGCGCAGAAGGCAGAAACAGGCGACAGGCGACCGGCCTGTTGCCTGTTCTGCTCCTCTCTAGCGGATGAACGTCGCCGCCCGGGCGACGGCGACGCTGCGTTCGGCCTGGGCGTCGGTCAGGATGTCGGATTCGAGCAGCAGCTGGTACTCGCGGCGCAGGTGCGTGTTCAGCAGATACGGGCCGTCGGTGTTGATCGTGTAGCGGACACCGGCGCGCTCGAACGCGCGCAGCGCCGACCCGAGCTCGTCGAGATCCGCCACCGCCCGCGTGCGAAGGTTCGAGCTGGGACAGATCTCCAGCACGGTGCCGGACTCGGCCAGCTTCGCGAGCGCCTCCTCGCTGCCGGCGGCGGCGACCCCGTGCCCGATGCGCGAGGGCGCCAGCTCCTTCAGCACCGCCAGCACGCCCGGCACCGCCGTGTACGCCGTCTCGCCGGTGTGCACGGTCGTCCCCAGCGCCGCCGCGCGCGCCCGCGCGAACAGGTCGCGGTAGCCGGCGACCTCGTGCCCCAACTCCAGCGTGTGCGACTCGGGCCCGGCCAGATCGATGCCGACCACGCCGCGGCTCTTGTACTTCACCGCCTTCCTCACCAGGATCTCGTTCAGCTCCAGCGAGAACTCGCGCGCCAGGCAGAAGATCAATCCCGCGCGCACGCCGTACTCGAGGCACGCCCGATCCATCCCACGCAAGGCCGCGTGGATGATGTGGTCGAGATCGCGCTCGCCGCCCAGGTTCCGCTTCATCGGGTTGAAGCGCAGCTCGATCAGCGATACCCCGCTGGACCGGAACTCCTTGCCGATGATCTCGTAGACCGACCGCTCGATCGCGGCCGGGGACGACTGAATCTTCTCCGTCCAATGGTGCAGAATTGCTAGGTAATCCGCCAGCGACGACACCGTCTCCGGCTTCGCCGTCACCAGGTCCCGGAACTCCCAGTACGTCTGGACGGGCAGCTTGAATCCCTGGTCGTGCGCGATCGACCAGAGGATGTGCGGCGCCACCGCGGCGCCGACGTGGATGTGCAGGTCGGCCAGCTCCAGGCTGGGGTCGAGCATCGCTTAGTGTAGCGCGCGCTGCGCTACGCCGCTAACGCGCGGCCGTCTTCGCGCCGGCGGACTGCGCGTGACTCTGCCGCTTGCCGTTTCGGTTGAGCAGTGAGCGCAGCTCCTGGCCGGGCGAGAACGTGATCGTCTCCTGCTGCGGGATCGTGATCGGATCGCCCGTCTGCGGGTTCCGGACCATGCGCGGCGGACGGCGGCGCTTCGAAAAAGTTCCGAAGCCCGGGTAGGTCAACCGCGCACCCTGGTTGCGCGAGACGCGGGTCCGGATGAAGTAGTCGCCCATCTCGGTGAACACGGCATCGACAATCTGAGCGACCGTCTTCTTGGTCAGCTCGCGCGGCAAGTGCTTGCCGCCGTACACGCGTTCGATGAGCTCCGCCTTCGTCATTTGGTCTGTCTCCTGGCCCGGCCCTGGGTGCTTTCCTAACGCGGGGTCGCCAGACTACGGATTCGAAATCATGGTGTCAACGGTGGATCTAAGACAACCGATCCGTGTTTCCAGTTCCGTCGAGCGCTTCACGCATCGTCCTTGTTTCTGGACTATTCTTGTCTTCAAGTGACAGAGCCATCATGACCGCGACCGCGAAGGTGACATACATCAGCCTCAGCGCCGACGACCCGGCGCTGGACGCCGCGTTCGAATCGGCGATCGCGAAAGTTCGCGGCGCGCTCGGCGGCAACCACCCGCTGCATGTCGCGGGCCAGACGCGTTCCGGCGCCGCGGTGATCGAGCGGCCGAGCCCGATCGACACCAGAGTCGTTGTGGCGCGCGTCGCTAGCGCAACCGCGGCCGACGTCAAGGATGCGGTCGCGGCCGCGCGCGAAGCGTTCCCGCGGTGGAGCGCCGTGCCGTGGCAGGAGCGCGCGGCGATCCTCGATCGCGCCGCCGACATCGTCCGCGAGCGGCGCCTCGAGCTCGCGGCCTGGCTGATCTTCGAAATGGGAAAGAACCGGGTGGAGGCGCTGGGCGAGATCGAAGAGACCGCCGACCTGTACGCCTACTACGCCGCGGAGATGCGCGCGAACGCCGGCTACGTGCGCGAGATGGGACGGCTGGTCCCGACCGACACGAACACCAGCGTGCTGCGCCCGTACGGCGTCTGGGCCGTCATCGCCCCCTGGAATTTCCCGTACGCGCTGCTCGGCGCACCGGCGGCGGCCGCGCTGGTGGCCGGCAACACCGTCGTCATGAAGCCGTCGTCGGAGACGCCGCTGTCCGGGATCAAGCTCTGCGAGATCTTCGAGCAGGCGGGCGTGCCCGCGGGCGCCATCAGCTGCCTGCCGGGCAGCGGCCGGGTCGTGGGCGACGGGCTGCGGGATCATCCCGATGTGGCGGGGCTGACGTTCACCGGTTCGTACGAAGTCGGGTTCGGCCAGCTGTACCGGAAGTTCGCGCACGATTTCCCGAAACCGTGCGTGGTCGAGATGGGCGGCAAGAACCCCGCCATCGTCATGCCGAGCGCGGACCTCGGGCAGGCGGTCCAGGGCGTGCACCGGTCGGCCTTCGGCATGAACGGCCACAAGTGCTCGGCCTGCTCGCGCGTCTACGTTCATCGCGCCATCGCGGACGAGTTCCTGGCGCGCCTCGCGAAGTCGGCCGACGACGTCGTCCTGGGCGATCCCCTGCGCAAGGGGGTGTTCCTCGGCCCGGTCGCGACCGCGCAGAGCTACGAGGACTACCAGCGCTACGTCGGGCTGGCGCGCGAGGCGGGCGGCGACGCGGTCCGCGCCGGGGGGGAAGTGGTCGCAACCGGCGACATGGCGCACGGCTATTACGTGCGTCCGACCGTGCTGACCGGGCTGCCGCGCGACCACCAGCTGCTGCGCGAGGAGCTGTTCGTTCCGATCGTCGCGGTCGAGGCGGTCGACAGCCTCGATGAAGCGCTGGCGCGCGCCAACGACACCCGGTTCGGGCTGACGGCCGGGCTGTTCTCGCGCGAGCAGGCCGAGATCGACGCCTTCTACGACCGCATCGAGGCGGGCGTCGTCTACGTCAACCGCGCCGCCGGCGCGACCACCGGCGCCTGGCCCGGCGTCCAGCCGTTCGGCGGTTGGAAGGGCAGCGGCTCGACCGGCAAGAACATCGGCGGCCACTACACGCTGCTCTGCTACCTGCGCGAGCAGAGCCGGACCCTTTGCACATGACCGCTCCAGCCAAATCGTCGCTCGCGGACCTCGCCACGCAGGCGATCTCGATCGTGACCGAACCGCCCGGGCCACGCGCGCGGGAGATGATCGCCCGCGCCCTGCCCCACCTGTCGCCCTCGCTGATCCACTGCTACCCGCTGATGGTGGAGCGCGCCTCGGGCTGCATGGTCGAGGACGTCGACGGCAACGTCTATCTCGACGCCGAGGCGGGAGTCGCGACGGCGTCGACCGGGCACTGTCACCCCGCGGTCGCCGACGCCATCGCCGCGCAGGCGCAGGTGCTGATCCACATCTGCGGGACCGACTTCCACTACCCCGGCTACGGCGCGATCTGCGAGCGGCTGGGCGCGCTCGCGCAGCGCATCGGGCCGAACAGCCACCACTGGCAGACCTTCCTGACGAACTCGGGGACGGAGGCGGTCGAGGCGGCCATCAAGCTGGCGCGGCACCATACGGGGCGGCCTGGGTTGATCGCGTTCAAGGGCGGCTTCCACGGGCGGACGCTGGGGTCGCTGTCGCTGACGGCCAGCAAGTCGAAGTACCGGCGGCGGTTCGGGCCGCTGCTGCCCGGCGTGCACCACGCGACGTACGGCGACGCGGCCAGCGTCGAGGAGCTGTTCACGACGGTCACGGCGGGCGACGACGTCGCCGCGATCGTCGTCGAGCCGGTGCTGGGCGAAGGCGGCTACGTCGTGCCGTCGCCCGACTTCCTGCCCCGCCTGCGCGCGATCGCCGACCGTATCGGAGCGCTGCTGGTGTTCGATGAGGTCCAGAGCGGGATGGGTCGGACCGGCAAGATGTTCGCCGCCGAGCACACCGGGGTCATTCCCGACATCGTGCTGCTCGCGAAGGGGATCGCCTCGGGCATGCCGCTCGGCGCGATGATGGCGAAGAAGGAGATCATGACCTGGCCCGCCGGCAGCCACGGGTCGACCATCGCCGGCAACCCGGTCGCGATCGCGGCCGGGCTGGCGACGATCGATCTGCTGGACCGGGAGCTGGTCGCGAACGCGGCGCGCGTGGGCGGCATCCTGAAGGCGGCGCTGGCGAAGCGGCTGGCCGGCGAAGCCGCCGTCACCGAGATCCGCGGCGTCGGACTGATGATCGGCGTCGAGCTGGCGACGCCCGAGCTGGCGGGCGCGGTCGCCCAGCTCTGCTTCCGGCGCGGCCTGTTGCTGCTCGAATGCGGCAAGAAGGCGATCCGGTTCTCGCCGCCGCTGATCATCACCGAGGCGCAGGCGAACATCGCCGCCGAGCTGTTCGCGACCGCCTGCGCCGACGCCCGGAAGCACGCGGCCGGCGGAGCGGCCGCCCCCGCATGAGCGATTCTCTCGGCGACCGGCAGGCGGCGCGCGTCTTCTACACCTGGAGCGCGCAGGCCAGCGCGGTGCCGCTGGAGATCATCGACGCGGCCGGCGCCCGCTTCGTCACCGCCGACGGCGCGCGCTGGTGGGATCTCGGCAGCATGACCTGGAACGCCGGGCTCGGGCACGGCCACCCGCGCATGCGCAAGGCGCTCGCGGAGGCGGCCGCGCGCGGGACGCTGGCGACGCCCAACGCGGCCTTTCCGGCCAAGCTGCGCGCCGCCGAATTGCTCGCCGAGATCACCCCGCCCGGCCTGGAGAAGACGTTCTTCTGCCTGTCGGGGGCGGAGGCCAACGAGAACGCCGTCAAGATCGCGCGCCTCGTGACCGGCCGGAAGAAGATCGTCGCGCGCACGCGCAGCTACCACGGCGCGACGCTGGCCATGCTGTCGCTCTCCGGCGATCCGCGGCGCGAGCCGTTCGAACCGGGGCTGCCGGGCGTGGTCCGGATGGCGGATCCGTACTGCTTCCGCTGTCCGTTCGGCAAGGAGCCGTCGTCGTGCGCGCACGAGTGCGCCCAGGATCTGGAGACCGTGCTGCTCCGCGAGAGCCCGGATACCGTCGCGGCCGTCATCATGGAGGGCGTCGTCGGCGCCAACGGCGTCTTCACGCCGCCCGCCGGCTACTGGAAGAAGGTCCGCGCGATCTGCGATCGCCACGGCGTGCTGCTGATCGCCGACGAGGTGCTGTCCGGCTTCGGCCGCACCGGCCGCTGGTTCGCGGTCGACCACGACGGCGTCACGCCCGATCTGATGACCATGGCCAAGGGGCTGAGCGGCGGCTACGTGCCGGCCGGCGCCGTCATCACGACGGAGCGGATCGCCCGCCACTTCGACGAACGCGTCCTGGTCTGCGGGCTGACCAGCTATGCGCACCCGCTGGTGTGCGAGGCGATCGTCGCCGCTATCGAAACCTACCGCGACGAGAAGCTGGTCGAACGGGCGGCCGCCGCGGGTGCCCGCCTGCGGTCCGTGTTCGACGATTTCGCCCGGAAACGCCCGTATCTGGGCGAGGTACGAGGGGTGGGTCTGCTGTGGGCGTTCGAGTTTTGCGTGCCGGGCACCCGCGACCCCCTTCCCTCGGTTACCATGGCGAAGATCGCGGCGACCCTGCGGCGCCACCACCTGCACATGCACAAGCGTGACAACCTCGTCTACTTCGCGCCGCCGCTGGTGATCAGCGACGCCGAGCTGGACGAAGCGGTCGCAGCGGTGGGCGCAGCCTTCGACGAGGCGCTGGCCTAGGGCGATGAGCTACACCTCGCCGCCCATCGACAAGGTGTTTCCGAAGGTCGAGTCCGCGCTGTCCGGCCTGCTGCGCGACGGGATGTCCATCATGTCGGGCGGCTTCGGCCTGTGCGGCAACGCCGAGGCGTGCATCGAGGCGATCGCGCGCAGCCGCGTGAAGAACCTAACCATCATCAGCAACAACTGCGGCAACGCGGGCCAGGGTCTGGCGATCCTGCTCAAGAACCGCCAGGTGTCGCGGGTGATCTGCAGCTTCGTCGGCGGCAACCCCGATCTGGCCGACCTTTACATGAAGGGGCAGATCAAGGTCGACCTGTCGCCGCAGGGGACGTTCGCGGAACGGATCCGGGCGGGCGGCGCGGGCATCGCCGGCTTCTACACGCCGACCGGCGTCGGCACCGTCGTCGCCGAGGGCAAGGAAGTGCGCGAGATCGACGGCAAGAAGTACGTGCTCGAGCGGCCGCTGCGCGCCGACCTGGCCATCGTGCGCGCCGCCGTCGGCGACATCGACGGCAACCTGCGCTTCTACCGGACGGCGCGCAACTTCAACCCGATCATGGCGATGGCCGCCGACGTGACGATCGCCGAGGTGGACCAGCTGGTCTCGCGGGGCGCGATCGACCCGGACGACGTCCACCTGCCGGGCATCTTCGTCAAGCGGGTGGTGGAGGTGCGCGACCACCGCGACGTCATCGAGCACCGGACCACGCGCACGCTGGTCGGACGGGCGGGATCGTCGGGAGAGTCGGGGGCGTGATCGTATGAGCTGGTCGCGCGAGGATATGATCCGGCGCGCCGCGACCGAGGTGCAGCCCGGAACGGTCGTGAACCTCGGCATCGGCATGCCGACCGAGGTCGCCAACTTCATCCCCCTCGACGGCAGCGTGACGCTGCACTCCGAGAACGGCCTGCTCGGGATGGGGCCCTACCCGACGGAGAACCAAGTCGACGCGCGGCTGATCAACGCCGGCAAGCAGACCGTCACGGCGCTGCCGGGCGCCAGCGTGTTCGATTCGGCGCTGTCGTTCGCGATGATCCGCGGCGGCCACGTCGACCTGGCGATCCTCGGCGGCCTCGAGGTCGCGTGCAACGGCGATCTGGCCAACTGGACCGTTCCCGGCAAGCTGATCACCGGCATGGGCGGCGCGATGGACCTAGCGGCGGGCGCCCGCCGCGTGGTCGTCCTGCAGAGCCACATCTCCAAGGACGGCAAGCCGAAGCTGGTCGCGAAGCTGACATTGCCTGCGACGGCGCTCGGCTGCGCCAACCGCATCATCACCGAGCTCGGCGTGTTCGACACCGCCGGCGACTGCTTCATCTGCGTCGTCCGCGCCGACGGCGTCACCCAGCAGGCCATCGAACGCACAACCGGCGCGCGCGTCCTGTTCACGACCGTGACCGCGGCGCGCTGAGCCGCGGCGCTACCGCAGGCCGAAGTCGAGCGCGGGGTGCGGGGGGGCGTCGCCCTCGCCGTCCTCGCCGTAGGCGCGCACCTGGATCGTGACCGGCGCGTGAACCGCGCTCTTGAAGGACCACGCCTTGCGCAGGTGCGAGCGCGCGCACTTGCCCATGCCGGGCTTGCAGTCGTGCACCGCCTCGACGATCAGGACGTGGTCGCCGACCGGCGCGGACCCGCCCCAGATGCGGCGGAAGTCGGCGCTGTGCAGCTCGTTGGCGTCCTTCTCCTTGTTGACGACCTGTTCGAAGTCGACCGACACGGACAGGGACCGGGCGTTGAACTCGTCGCCGACCTCGTCGCGGTAGAGGATGACGACCGGCGCCTGATCGCCGCCGCGCTCCTTGCGTTCGGTCAGCTCGCGCTGCGTGCGCTCGAGATCCGCTTTCACGGCTTCGTCGCGCGTGTGCGGTCCGAACGCCAGCGCCGCGTCGTAGGCGGCCCAGGCGCCCGCCGCCGAGCCGAGCCGCTCGTGCGCGTGGCCGAGCTTGATGCACGCCTCGCGGCAGCGCTGATCGCGGCTGGTCGGCGCGCAGCTCTTGTCGACGAACGCGCCCAGCGCGGTCACGGCGCCCTGCATGTCGTCCGCCTCGAACGCGTCGACGCCCTTGCGGTACAGCGTCCCCGGCTTGGCGACCGACGCGCAGCCGGCGAGGAGAGCGATCGCGACCAGACTGCGGGGGGCCATTCGCGCACCGGGCACTCTACACGCCTCGCCTGGGCGCTCGTCAATCCAAGAAGACAGGCCAGAGCGAATCAGTGTCCCGTAGACTCGATCGACTCCGATCGTTTAGACCAGCGCCTCGCCCAGTTCCCGGGCCATGTGGGCGGCCTCGTCTTCGCTGGGCAGCCCGGCCTGCCCGCGCTGGTCTCGCGACAAGCCGCCCAGGGAAGCATCCGCTAGCCGTTCGATCGCTTCGCGTCGCGCCTCGCGGACACGACGACGGGCCGCGGGAGTAAGCAGGGTCTGCGACCAGCCGTCTACGTTCCACGCCAGCGCGGCATGTCGGGTCTCATCGCGCGCGATGCCGGCCATCGCGAACCGGATCGCAGGATCGGTCGCTGCGCGTGCCTGCCGGTACGCAAGGAGCGCCGCGTAGGTCTCGCGCACGCAGCCCTCGACGGCATTCTCTCGTGCGACGGCCTCGATGTCGCGCACCGGACTGCGGTCCACGTAAACTGCCGGCGGCACTGCTCCCCGGCTGTTCGCGAGGCGGCCGATCACGTTCGCGTGGCGGCTTTCGTCGGCGATCGCAGCGCGGGCAGCCCGAATCAATGCGGGAGGCGCGCGGTGCGCGCCGAGCTCCGTGGCGAGAATCTCGAACGCCGCGGTGGACGCGGCCTCCAGATGTGCGTTCGCCGAAAGCCAAGCGCCGAGCGCGTCCCCGGTCCGGCCGGGCGCGGGTGGGGCCAAGCCTTCCGGGCAGCGCCCGCCCACACAACCGTGGTTGTAAACGATGCGGACCTCGAGGCCACCGTCTCCCATGATGAGCTGGCACGACTTGATCGGCGGCTGGTAGGTTGGCTGCCACAAGACCTGTTCGCAAAGGGGGGTACAGTCTGACGAGGACTTTTGGCAGCGCGCGATCAGATCGTCGATGCTGGCGTCGACCACCCCCGCGCCCGATCCCGCGTCCGCCTGGCCGATGGCGACGATCTCCGTCACGTCCGGAGGCGGGCTCGAACACGGGTTGAATTGCGTGCATCCGATCCCAGCACCCAACAGAAGCGGTGGTCCCGCGAGGACGATGCGACGAAAGAGCGCAACGAGCGACTGGTGATCCAAGGATGCCCTCCTGAGACTAGGACCCTGAGACCATAGCAAGACGCATACCCGCACTGTCCGCGGAAACTCGCGGTATTCGTCCCACCTGCCGTGCGATCTCACCACCGAAGGCGACATCCTTGTCAGTCCCAGGGTGGGCCGGAAATCGCCAGATAACCTACGTCACAGGACGTCGGAGATACCGAAGTAAACTTTCGTCTCTGCCGATGCGTGATGCCTTGACTGGGCTATGGTCCTTGATTGAGTGGCCTCGTCTCCTGCAGGAAGGTTCATCGGAAGCGGTGGCTCACGGTCGCAAAGCGTGGGTTGCGCTGATCGACGTTGATCACTTCAAGCGATTTAACGTGCACAACGGTCACCTGGCCGGCGACCAGGTGCTCGTCGAGCTGGGACAATTCCTCCTGAGCTTGGAGAGTGAGGAAAGTATCCAAGTCGCGCGGACGGGCGGACAGGAGTTCGCCCTCGTCGGGCTCCGGGATGATGGTGGACACGACGCCCGCGCCACCTGCGAGCGCATCCTGAGCTGGGCGAGAGACTCTCTGACTCCGAAGCAGCTCGAGCACTGCGGCGACCCACACTGTATCGGTCCTACCCGCCTCACCCTGTCGATCGCTCTTGGGAAAATCGATCCGGGCGAGAACCCCGCCGCTCTTCGCGAACGTCTGGCGACAACGATGTGGGAAGCCAAGCGCGCCGGCCGCGATCGCGTCGAGTCCGGGTTAGACCGCGGCCGCGCTGGTCAATGATGGAGGGAGACCGGAGGGCGACCGACGCGCCCGTCCCGTTGCAACGGCGGGCTAGGCCGCGCCAGTCACGCTTGACGGTTGCGCCGACAAGACCGACTCAAAAACCTCAGAGCCCGTCGGGCCTCGGGATCTTGGCGTTTGGCAGCATCTTGAATGAGTCCCTCGGCCACGCGACGATCCTGCCGAATACCAAGGCCCCTCCAGTAGAACTTGGCGAGCCAGTATGTAGACCGCACGTGGCCGTGATCCTTCGCCGCCTGGAACCACTCCAGCGCCTCTTCGAAGTTCCGGTCATCGTATGCGATTCGCCCGAGACTGAACATGGCGCGCGGCTCTTTCTGGCGGGCCGATTTTCGGTACCATCGCCTCGCTTCGTCGATGTTCTTCGGGACGCCAACGCCATTCAGGTAGTACCAGCCCATAGCGAGAACCGCGTCGTGATACCCCGCCTCCGCTGCCTCGGCATTCACCTCGAATGACCGCTTCTCGTCCTTCGGGATCTTTTGCCCCTCAAGCAGGTCGAGCGACTGGTTATAGAGTCGCACTGGATCCATCGAAGCCTCGCGAGTCGGCCTAACGATACTGCCGTTCAGCGGTGGGCGCACGAGGGAGCGCAGCGACCGACGCCCCCGTCCGCTGCAACGGCAGGTTGGGCCGTGCCTAGCCGGTGTCGAATCGGGCCGCTATTGCGGCTTCCTGATGTCATCCGTCAGCTCGCCCCAATTCCCCGAATTCGAGAGATTCGAACACAGGTGATCGATCGACCCGTCTCGCTTCGGGATCTCGAGGCAGGAGATGTTTCCGGTCTTTTTAGCCTGCGCGTTCATCATCGACCGGAGCGTTTCGCAAGCCGGCGGATGTGAGAGACCGCATGCTTTCGCGAACAGAGGTATCGCGCTCGCCACGTCACCACGCCGGTACACGAGGAATCCTTTGTTGTGGCAGGCTGGCGGGATGTCGTGCGCGCATGCCTCGGCGTACAAACGCTCAGCCTTCTCGGGCTCCATCTGCTCGATCGAGAATGCCAGGTTATTGCAGGCCATTTGATCTCCAGCCTCGCATCCCGGCCGCCACCGGTCCGTTTCAGTGGTCGGCTGAGGGGTTGTTCCTCGAACACTGGGCGCTGGTGGATAAGCACTCGGCCCGGCGGGCGCAGGTTGGCGCCCCTTTCCGCAGGAAAGCGCGACGAGCCCCAGCAGGATCGGTTGCAAGCGCGACACGGGAAATCTGGCTAACGATACTGCCGTTCAGCGGCGGACGCACGAGGAGCGCAGCGACCGACGCGCCCGTCCGCTGCAACGGCGGGTTGGGCAGCTACACCGCGAACGCGCGACGAAGTCCTTCGACCAGATCTGCAGAGGACACGCCCGCCGCTAACGCGAACTCCCCGAACGCGTCGAGGGTTTCGAAGAGATCGTCCTGCCGGTCGCGTGGGTAGAGGGTGCAGATGACGGCCCGAGTTGTCGCCAGTCGCTTGTCAGAGAGATCGGCGTCGTGACCCTCGATAGACTGCCAGCATCTGACCCGTGCGGCCTCTAGCCCGTCGCCCGAAGTCTCCGACCGCATGTATCGCGCAGCAACCTCGAGTGACTCCTGTGCCTGCCCGGAAAGAGACATTTTCCTGCAGGCCTCGATCATGAATCGCACTGCGGGGTCGACGGCGACGCCGCCCTTCAACTCGATCTCTTCAAGTACATCCCGGTAGTCCACGCTGTCTGCCCAACCGAAACTGCCATTCAGCGACGAACGGGAGATGGAGCCGAGCGACCGACCCGTTCGTCCGCTGCAACGGCGGGTTGGGCAGCGCGCCGCGCCCGTCGAACATTCCTTACCACGCCACCCAGCAAGGCTGCCGCGACCGCAACATGCGCGAGCGGTATGAGTCGCTCCCATCCGCTGGTCCCGACGAGGTACTCGTCGAACTCGGGACCGCAGAGATGGTGCCTTTGGATTCCTGCGGAGACAGCTAGCGGAACCCAGAGGCAGAGCACGACGACTGCGAGCAGTCCGGTTCCGAACAGAACGGCGATCCGCCAGCCTGCGCTAGGTGGCGCGCGCAATAGGAGAGGCATTGCGGCCACCGCTGCAGGCATACCGACGATCATCCCCACGACGAAGCGATCAGTGTCGCCCATCGTGCACGTTCCGGCGAACCGAGACAGGACTGCGTGGGCCGTGTACCAGAGGATCAACACCGGAACTGCGATGAACATCGTCGCGCTGCCCTCAGGTCCTCACCGTCTGCCCAACGATACTGCCGTTCAGCGGCGGACGCACGAGGGAGCGCCGCGACCGGCGCGCCCGTCCGGCTGCAACGGCCGGTTGGACGGCGCCTACTGCACCCCGAGCGTGGCCAGCACGAGGGTCGCGTTATCCATCTCGCCGGATTGCGTGTAGTTGTCCAGCAGAAGCTCGGCGGCATGGGTCCCATCGAGGTTCGCAGGCAGAGGAGCAGCCGCCCCGATCGGGTCTGTCGGAATCCATGCGCCGCGCGTGCAGAGCAGGACTTCCGCTTGGGTGGCGATCTGAAAGCGCAGCGTATCGATCGAGCCTGGCGGGAATCCAACGACTCGCGTGATGATTCCCAGTTCGCGTTTTGGATCTGTGGGCTCTTTCCCGTGAGCGCGCAGTTGCTCGAGCAAGGTGTGGTCTTCGGTTTGGCGGATCCAGCCTTCGCGCTGCCGCACGTAGAGCCGGCAATCCCCGACATGCGCGACGATCCCAACGTCGCCGCATACCGAGAGCACAGTCACTGATGCTCCCCCGCCATATCCGCGCGCGCCCTTCGGGATACTCTCGATCGAACGGTGAGCCGCTCCGATTGCTTCAGTCAATACCTTCTCGATCGCGTCCGGGGTGTCGTTGCTGGCCCGTATGAGGTCGGCCCGCGCGTCCAGCAAGCTCGCCACGACGGTATCGCCGGCGTTGCCGTCGTCGCACTCGCTGTCAACGACTGCGAACAAGGGCGCCGTGACATCCACGAGATGACGATCGTAATTGTATTCAAAGCATCGGCCCACGCGCGTCTCACACGCAACCAAACGGGCGGATTGGATGAGGCCGCTGCGGTACGCCACGCGTCCGTCCCGACGATACTGCCGTTCAGCGGCGGGCGCACGAGGGAGGCGCGTAGCGCCGACCGACATGACCGTCCGACTGCAACGGCGGGTTGGACGGCACTACGAGAACCTCCACCATGGGCGCGCGGCACGTGCGATCGCGCGGTCGTAGTGATCGGAGGTCATCGCTAACATGGGGGCGCATCGGCGGTCGGTGTACCGCAGTACGTGCACTGCTCGATCGCGGCACAGGCGTCATCAGCCGTGACGCCGGGGCCCGACGAGAACAGCCCGCGCCCATACACGTAGGCGATGACGCCGCATTTCCCCCAGAGGGTGTCACCGAATTCGGTGTCGCCAACCAGCGCGCCGGTGGCCGCGTCGAAAATGGGCTCGCTGTAGCCGGCCGAAAACGCTATCCGCCCGCACCCCGAGAGGCGCACCACAGGAGGGCCCGTCGTGCAGTCGAGCTGCAGCAGGTACTCGGTCATGGTCGCCGGACACTGCGCGCCATCCTGACCGCACAAGCACGAGAGCTCCATGTGGACCATGAG
>Ga0066903_100000576_pt1 | contig 23629 bp, 19 predicted proteins | sample PanSoiMetaGPlot1_FD_67491 | JGI IMG/M metagenome (GOLD analysis project Ga0066903, IMG submission 67491) | Tropical forest soil microbial communities from Panama analyzed to predict greenhouse gas emissions - Panama Soil - Plot 1 (version 2) | ecosystem: Environmental > Terrestrial > Soil >... | reverse complement strand
CCGCTACTCGGGCGCGTACAGGCCGCGGCGCAGGTAGGTCGGCTTGTCGAACTCCGACTCTTCGACGCCCAGCTCGTCGGCGGGGCGCGGCGACTGCATCTGCGCCGACCGGCGTCCCAGCGGCGCCGTCGGCGCGCCGGGCGCCTGCGGGCGGGCGCCCGGGCGTTCCGGCCGCTCGGACGGCGTCCATTCGGGGCCGTTCGGCTGCGCGCCGGTCGGGACTGCGCCCATCGCGGCCGGCGGAACCTCCGCCATGCTCGAGTAGAACTGATCGAGGTCGATGTTCTCGCCCGACTCGGGCGCACGCGGCGCCTGCGCCGCGTAGCCGCCCCGCGGGGTCGGGTTCGACACCTGGCCCCACGGACCGACTGGCTGTTGCGGCTGCGGCATCATCATCGTCGGCGCCTGTCCCATCGCCCCCGCCGCTTGCATCGGCAGCGCCATCTGCCCCTCGCGCCCGCGCGCGTGGCCGCGGCCCGTGCCCGGCGCCGGCTGCTCGTGCGCGTGCGTATTGAACCCGGTCGCGATCACGGTGATGCGCACCTGATCGCCCGCGTGCGCGTCGATCACCGATCCGAAGATGATGTTCGCTTCGGGGTCGGCGGCCTCCGCGATCAGGCTGCACGCCTCGTTCATCTCGGCCAGCGTCAGGTCCGGTCCGCCCGTGATGTTCAGCAGGATGCCGGTCGCACCGTTGATCGACACGTCCTCGAGCAGCGGCGAGCTGATCGCCTGCTGCGCGGCCTCGATGGCGCGCTTGTCGCCGGTGCCGTAGCCGGTGCCCATCAGCGCGCGGCCCATGCCGGTCATGATGGTGCGGACGTCGGCGAAGTCGACGTTGATGAGGCCGGGCGCGATCACCAGATCGCTGATGCCGCGCACGGCGTTGAGGCAGACGTTGTCGACCATGCCGAAGGCGTCCTTGAGCGTCATCTTCATGCCCGCCAGCGACACCAGCCGGTCGTTCGGGATGATGATCAGCGCGTCGACGGCCTTGCCGAGCTCGTTGATGCCGACGGACGCCTTCTTCTTCCGTTGCGATCCCTCGAACGCGAACGGTTTGGTGACGACGCCGACCGTCAGCGCGCCCAGGTCACGCGCGACCTGAGCGATGACGGGCGCCGCGCCCGTCCCGGTGCCGCCGCCCATTCCGGCGGTGACGAACACCATGTCCGCGCCGGTCAGCGTCTCGGCGACGCGCTGGGCGTCCTCGAGCGCGGCGGCGCGTCCGATCTCTGGGTTGGCGCCGGCGCCCAGGCCCTTGGTCAGGTTCCGCCCCAGGTGCACCTTGGTGCCGGCCATGCTGGCCTCCAGGACCTGGCAGTCGGTGTTCGCGCAGATGAAGTCGACGCCCTCGACGCCGGCCTCGATCATGGTGTTGACCGAGTTGCCGCCGCCGCCGCCGACGCCGATGACCTTGATGATGGGACGGCCGGGACCTTGTGCTTCGTCGTCGAATTCGAGCATGGGATCTCCTCATCTCAATCGATCCCATAGCCAGAAAGACAACGCTAATTTTTCACCTGTTTTTCCGACGGTGAACGCCTGATCAGTCGGCGGCCGGCACCTACACCTGCAGCGGACCCTGCTTGCCGAACTGACGGCGGCCGCCGGGACCGCTTCGTCCCCGCGGTCAGGCGTGCTACGAATGAGGCTCTCGCGGCGTGAGCATCATCAAGACCAGGACCGCCAGCATCGAGGTCCTCGAGGACCGCATCGTGGTCGTGCGTGTCGGCGACATGGTTCAGACCATCGAGGACGCGCGCGAGAACCTCGACGCGTGCGCGCGCCTCGCGGCGCCCGACCGCAAGCCGCTGCTCTCCGACATCCGGCAGGCCAAGCCGCTGATGCCGGAGGTGCGCCGCGTTTACATGGGTGAAAAGCTGGTCGCGTTCGCGGCGATGGGGATGCTGGTCCGCAGCACGCCGCTCGGCCGCACGATGGGCAACGTCTATCTGAAGATCGCGCGTCCCGGAATTCCGACGAAGCTGTTCGCACAGGAGTCCAAGGCCCTGGCATGGCTGCGCGCCGCAAAGTAGGCAGCCCGGAGCCGCGCGCGCTGACGCGCCGGCTGCGCCAGATCGCCCGCTCGCTCGAGGCGATGATTGGCGGCGACGTGGAACGGCAGATTCCGATCTCGAACGCCCAGGACGAGCTGGACGCGGTCTGTTACAGCATGAACATCCTGGTCGGCGAGCTGGCGTTCGCCACCGCCAACGTGCGGCGCGCCCAGGCGGAGGCCGAGGCCGCCAACGCCGCGAAGTCGGCGTTCCTGCGCAGCGCGAGCCACGAGCTGCGCACGCCGCTCGCGGTGATCGTCTGGCTGGCGGAGACGCTGCGCGATCCGTCGCGCGTGCCGCCGGAACGATTCGCGCGCTCGCTGGCCGGGATCCGGCGCAGCGCCGAGGAGCTGCTGCGCACGGCCGACGCGGTGCTGGACCTGTCCCGCCTGGACCAGCCGAATCTGGAGACGCCGCTGGAGCTGGTCGACCTGGTCGAGGCGGTCCGCGAGGTGCTGGAAAACCTCCAGCCGCTCGCGGAGCGAAAACAGCTGCGTCTGCGGCTGGTAATCGCGCCCGGTGTCCCGGCCGTGCTGAAGACCAACGGGCAGTACGTCCGCCAGGTGATCGTCAATCTGGTGGCGAACGCGATCAAGTTCACGCAGCAGGGCGAGGTCGTGGTGCGCCTGCAGCGCGAGGATTCGCGGGTCCTGATCGACGTCGAGGACACGGGGATCGGCATCCCGCCCGAGGCCCGGGATCGCATCTTCGAGCCGTTCTTCCAGGTCAATCGGGCCGCGTCGCAGCGGCTGGGCGGCTCGGGCGTCGGGCTGGCGCTCGCCAAGCGTTTCGCGGAGAAGCTCGGCGGGGAGATCAACCTGCGGGCCAGCGTCGAGGGAGAGGGGTCGACGTTCCGTTTCGTCGTTCCAATAAAGAACGACTCCGGCGTCGTCGAGGTCGTCATGGATCCCGGCGAGGAGACCCCGGTGCTGCCGGTGCGCGTCCGCCCGCTGGAGGGCCTGCGCGTGCTCGTCGCGGACGACGAGGAGCTGGTGCTGGACGCGCTGTGCAAGCTGCTCGAGACCGCGGGCGCCACCGTCGGTCGCGCGGCGGACGGCGAGCAGGCGATGGCGCTCGCGCTCGCCCAGGACTTCGCGCTCATCCTGATGGACATCCGCATGCCGGTGCTGGACGGACTGGGCGCGACCAGCCGCCTGCGCGCGGCCGGGTTCTGGCGGCCCATCGTGGCGCTGACGGCCAGCGCGACGGCCGATCAGCGCGCCGCGTGTCTGGCCGCCGGCTGCAACGACCACCTGACCAAACCGATCGCGCCCGAGGACCTGGTCTCCAAGGTCGCCGCCGTCTGCCGCCGCCTGGCCTGACTGCTCCGGTCCCCTCGCCCCGCGAAAGCGGGGAGAGGGTTAGGGAGAGGGGTCCGGTTCGCTCTAGAACGCGTTCGACAGCGAGCGGCGCAGGCGCGAAAACAAGCCGCCGCTTCTTTTCGGCGTCTCGCCGCTCGGCCGCTCGCCGGTCTGCTTCGACACGCCGTATTGCACCAGGCCGACCGCGGTCGAGAAGGCGGCGTTGCGCACCACCTCGGCCAGGCCGCCCACGCCCTTGGGCGCGCCGCGGCGCACCGGGATGCCGAGGATCTCCTCGCCCAGCTCGGTCATGCCGGCCAGCTGCGTCGTGCCGCCGGTGATCACCGCGCCTGACGCCAGCAGGTCCTCGCAGCCGAGCCGGATGATCTCCGCCTTGACGAACGAGAACACCTCTTCGATGCGCGGCTGGATGATGTCGCGGCAGAGCGTGTGGCGCGACAGTACGCGCGGGGCCCGGCCGCCGACGGACGCGACCTCCAGGGTCTCGTCCTCGGCCACCATCGGCGACAGCGCGCAGCCCGACCGGATCTTGATCTTCTCCGCCTCGTGGGGCGGTGTGCGCAGGCCGAAGGCGATGTCGCTGGTCAGCTGATGCCCGCCGATCGGGATCACGCTGGTGTGGGCGACCGCCCCGTCCGTGAAGATGGCGATGTCGGTGGTGCCGCCGCCGATGTCGACCAGCGCGACGCCCAGGCCCTTCTCGTCCTCCTCCAGCACCGCTTCGCCCGACGCCAGCGGCTCCAGCACGATATCCAGCACCTCGAGGTCGCAGCGCGTGCAGCACTTGATGATGTTCTGCGCCGCGGCCGCCGCGGCGGTGACGATGTGGACCCGCGCCTCCAGGCGGACGCCGCACATGCCGAGCGGCTCGCGCACCCCGTCCTGGCCGTCGATCTTGTACTCCTGCGGCAGCACGTGAATGATGTGCCGGTCGACCGGCAGCGCGATCGCGCGCGCCAGCTCCAGCACCTTCGCGACGTCGCCGGGGCGGACCTCCTTGTCCTTGATCGCGACCGTGCCGGTCGAATTGACGCCCTTGATGTGGCCGCCCGCGATGCCGACGTAGACCTGGGAGATCTCGCAGCCGGACATGCTCTCGGCTTCCAGGATCGCCTGCTTGATGGACGCCACCGTCGAGTCGATGTTGACGATGACGCCCTTCTTGAGGCCCCTCGACGGGTGGGTGCCGACGCCGATGATGTCGAGGCCGTCAGGTCCGACTTCGCCCACGACCGCGGCGATCTTGGTGGTGCCGATGTCGAGCCCGACGACGATGTCGGAGGATCTTCTGGGCATGCGTGCGAATCATCTTCGCCGCGTTTGCCGGTAGGCCGAAATTTTTTGCAATTTCGGTCCGGGAAGCCCCTGGGCGGCGCCTCTACGGGCGCCCCGGCCGCCGCCGATTACAGCGAATCGACGACGATCAGGTCCCAGTCGGTGTCCGGGGTGCCGTTGTAGCTGGTCGTGACGTTGACCAGCGACCCCACGCCGCTGCCGGGCGAGTGCAAGTAGCCGCCGGTGGACTTGTTCTTGAGGATGAAGTGCCCGTTGTGGTCGTCGATCGCCCAGTTGTCCGTGGCCTGGTTCACGTACGTGTTGGTCTGCACGTTCGCCGAGTTGCCGTTCCGGTTTGTGATCGCCTTGCCCGAGTTCATGTCGATGATCTTCCACTGGCTGGTCGTCACCTGGATGATCCGGAAGTGCTGGTTGGCCTGGGGCAACGAGTTGTACTGGTCGACGTTCGTGTTCTCCGCCGTCCCCCAGCCGTAGACGTCGAGGGCCAGGTGCGAGCTCGAGTTGACCAGCTTGTAGATGTAGTTGTCGTCGAACACCGGGTTGTAGCTGGACTTGCGGAACACGGTGATCGGGTTGCTGATGTTGTTGCAGCTGCCGTACCCGTCCGTGACGGTGGTGCCGTCGGGCTTGGTGCTGCTGTGCGGGGACTTGCAGTTGCCGTCGCAGTACGCGTTCAGGCCGAAGGGGTTCTTGTACATCGAGCTGGTGTCGTCGGCGCCGAGGCGGCCGGGGACGATGCCCTTCAGGTAGTCGCGCCCGTTGCAGTAGAACGCGTGGACGGTGCCGTCCGTGTCGGTCCGCATGACGTTGCCGAAGTACGAACCCTCCTGGTTCGGGTACGTGGGGTCATATCCCCAGCCGACCGAACCCTGCGTGCCGTCCATCCACAGCGGCACATGCATGCCGGCGCTGTTGATGCGCGCCATCAAGCAGGCCGAGACGTTGGCCTCGTCGTCGGCGGTGATGCCGTTGTTGAGCCAGTTGGTGGCGAGGCCGATCGACCCGGGATAGTTGTGAGGGTTGCCGTACTGGTCGTTCTTGGAGAGGGTTTGCCCGGGACCGAGCGCGCACGAGGCGATGTACTGCACCGTCCGCCGGCCCATCGCCGTCGTCATCAGGCCGTTCGTGGTGCTGATGCCGTTCGCGGTGCTGATGCCGTTCGCGGTGCTGATGCCGTTGCCGGTGTTGACGCCGTTGGTGGTCGACATGCCGTTGATGGTGGTGACGCCGTTCAGCATGGAGATGCCGTTCTCGACCGCGAGCGCGGAGCTCTCGGTGGTGGACTCGTCGCCCCCGACCTCGTTGCAGCCCACCGTGCTGACGACAGCACCGAGTGAGAGCCCGAGCGTCATTCCCAGCTTGATCGTCCTCTTCCACAAGGCGTCCATGGTTGGCGAGTCCCCTTTTGTTGTAGTCAAAAGCAGTAATCGGGCCAACATTTTGTGATGTGATAGATGGCGTCCTTTCGGGCCTTGATGCTGGCCGCCACGCGCAATCCGTTGCGTCCCAGGCAACGTCGGTTGCTGACGCCGCAACGCGAATTCGTGGCCTCGCGCCCGCTTTCCGGGGTGGCGGCCCCCCGGTCAGCCCATCGAGATCAGCCGGCGGCGATCAGTTCGATCGGAGGCGGACGGTGATCCGATCGGCAAGCGCGCCGTCGAGATAAACGGTGGCCAGCGCCGCCGGGCCCCGCGGGCCGACCGCGCCGAGGATCTGGTCCAGGCGGGCCAGCTTTTCGTCCGTGCCGCCCCGCCCGAGCCGGATCTCGCCGGCGCCGTCGAGCAACACCAGCGAGAACCCGGAGTGCGGGTCGACATGCATCTCGGAGAGCCTCGGCCGATTACCGTAGGCGGCCAGCAGCGCCAGCGCCTCGCGAAACACGGCCTCGCTCGCCGAACGGAGGCCCGCGTACTGTTCGCGCGTGACGCCGGTGATCACAGGCAGCCCGTCTGCCTCCTCGAAGGTGGCGCGCTTGAACGGGCGGCCGCCCTCGTCCAGCAGATAGAGCGCCCCCATCAGCGCGCAGGCGACCGCGCGTCGTTCCGTGACGTCGATGGCCAGCACCGACGGCAGCTCGCGCCGGACGCGCGCCGACGCGATCCACGGATGGGTCGTCAGGCGGGCGGCGACACGGTCGGGATCGACCGTCAGCAGCGGATCGCCGATCTCGACGCCGGCCAGCGCCTCGATGTCGTCGCTCGACAGGTGCGCCGTCGCGGCCACCCGGACCTCCCGCACCGCGAAGCGGGGCGACGCGATCACGTGGCGCACGACCTGCCGTCCCGCGAGCAGCGACAGGCCGACCACCGCGACGACCAGCGCCACCTTGCCCACCATCACCAGCTTGCCCCCGAGCCATTTCACGCCGCCCGCCAGCAAGACCGGGACGGATGGGCTGGCAAACGCCACGCGTCGGTTGCGCCGGCGCCTGAACCAGCTTCCCTTCTTGGGGCCCCTCGAAGGGTCCCCAAACCCCCCCGCGCCGGGCTCCGGCGGGCGAAGCCCGCCTCCGCCCACGCGACGGTTCGGCGCCGTGCGATCGACGACGACGGCCTTCGGTTCCTCTTCGATCGAGCGCGGCACGCTCACGAAAGCGCTTTCGTCTCGAGCAGCGTGATCAGCTCGGTGGGGACGCCGGTGATGTCGCCAGCGCCGAGGCAGAGGACCAGGTCGCCCGGCGCGGCCGTTTCCGCCAGCGCCGCCGGCAGTCGATCCCGCGACACGTGGCGCGCGGTGCCGTTGGGAAAGGTGGCCAGCAGCGCGGCCGCGTCGACGCCGGCGATCGCCGGCTCGCCCGCCGCGTAGACATCGGTCAGAAAAAGCTCGTCGGCGCCGGCGAGCGCCGGGGCGAACTCGTGCAGAAGATCGCGAGTCCGCGTGAAGCGGTGAGGCTGGAACGCGACGACCAGTCGCCGGCCGTAAAGGCGCGCCGCCGCGATCGTCGCCGCCAGCTCGGTCGGGTGGTGCCCATAGTCGTCGACGACCAGCACGTCCGCCACCTCGCCGCGGATCGTGAAGCGGCGGTCGACGCCCTCGAAGCCGGCCAGCGCCGTCCCCGCCGTCGCGAACGGCACGCCCAGGAAGTCGGCCACGCAGAGGGCGGCCAGGGCGTTTCCGGCGTAGTGGACGCCCGGCATCCGCACCCGCACCTCGCCGTGCGCCTTGCCGCGCACGCGGACGCGGAAGCGCGTTCCGTGCGGCCCCGCCTCGACGACCTCGCCGCGCCAGTCGCCCGCCACCAGCCCGTAGGTGGTGTGGCGTTTGGTGACGAGCGGCGCCAGGCGCGCCGCCGCGGGGTTGTCGGCGCCGATCACGACCAGTCCATAAAACGGCACCTTCTCGGCAAAGTCTAAAAACGCGGTGAACAGCGCCTGCTCGGAACCGAAATGATCCAGGTGCTCGCGGTCGATGTTGGTCACCACCGCGACCGTCGGAAACAGGTGGCGGAACGAACCGTCCGATTCGTCGGCCTCGGCCACCAGGAATTCGCCGCTGCCGAGGCGCGCGTTCGATCCGAAAGCGCGCGCCTTGCCGCCGATCACCGCGGTCGGATCGAACTTGGCCTCGGCCAGGATGGCCGCGATCATCGTGGTGGTCGTGGTCTTGCCGTGGCTGCCCGCGACCGCGATGCCCTCCTTGACGCGCATCAGCTCGCCCAGCATCTCGGCGCGCGGGATCACCGGGATGTTGCGGGCGCGCGCGGCGGCGATCTCCGGGTTGTCGGGGCGGACCGCGCTGGAGACGACCACGACGTCGGCGCGCGCGACGTTCTCGGGACGATGGCCGACGCTGATTCCGGCGCCCAGGTTTGCGAGCCGCCGGGTGACGTCGCCTTCGCGCAGATCGGATCCCGTGACCGGGTAGCCGAGGTTCAGCAAGACCTCGGCGATGCCGGACATGCCGATGCCGCCGATGCCGACGAAATGGATGGCGACGTTACGCTTTCCGAACACGGAACTGTGGGGGTTGTAGCCCGGAACCCCGGCGAGGTTCCAGCCGAACTATGGCCTTTCGGCCGGCGGCGCGTCGGGCGGCTGGTCGCCCCCGAGCCGCGGCGCGTGCTGTGGTCGCTTGCGCTTGAGGAGCTTCGCCAGGATCAGGACCGTGGCGAGCGTGGCGACCTCCGTGATGAACGGTCCGCTGAAACCGCCGGGGACGTTGCCGCCGCCGGGGCCCCGGGACGGCCACGGCTGCGTCAGCACCATGCAGACCACATTCACCACGGCCGCCGAGCCGAAGATCGCCCACAGGGCGGCGCGGGTGAAGTCCTTGTCCTCGCGCAGGTACTTCTGGACCTGCTGCTTCTCCCAGTCGCTCAGCGGTGCGTTGGGCATCGCGGACGAAGCTTAGCAGTCCAAAAGAAAAACGGCCGGTTCGCGGGGGCGGACCGGCCGTTTGGGAGCGCGGGGGAGCGCGGGATTACGGAAGAGGCTCGGCGGCGATGCGCATCTGCTGGCCGCTGTTGGTCGACACGCAATCCTGCGTCTGCAGGTCGGTGCCAGCGGCGCGCTGGACAGTGCTGTTGCCGGGGACGCTCAGGCAGCGGTTGGTGCCGCTGTGCTTGATCCAGAAGGTGCCGTACTTGGCCGGCATCGGGTTGACCGACCAGGTCTGCCCGGCCGACCCGTTGCACGTCGCGACGACGACCGCGCCGTTGTTCGCCCCGGCGCCGCCGTCGACGCACTTGCTGTGGTCGGTGCGCTTGACGATCCTGTGGTTCACGCCGCTCACGACCAGGAAGTCGAACTCCGAGCTGTCGAGGTTGGCGGACTTGTTCCACTGCTGCACGACGCCGTTGCTGTCGACATCCATGACCATCGGGTTGTCGCGCGTGACCAGCGCCGACACCGTGTAGTGGTAAGCGGCGTCGAACACCGGCGTGAAGTACGTGTTGCGCCAGACCGTGACGATGTGGTTCCACGGCGTGCCGTTGGCGTCCAGCTTCTTGTAGCCGTCGGGGTCGCCCTGGCCCGTGCCGTTGCTGTACTGGGCGACCACGCCGGAGGCGTCCTTGCAGAGGGTGCTCGCGCTGCTGGCGTACGGGTTCACGTACGGGGCCGAGTTCTGGCCGGCGCCGAGGCGCCCCGCGACGTCGCCGTTCGGGCCCTGGGCGAACCCGTCGCCGTCGCAGTAGTAGGCGACGGGCGCGGTCACCGTCGGCATGCCGACGTTGGCGAGCGATCCGGTCGCCATCAGGTTGCCGAAGAACGATCCTTCCTGGCGCGGGAAGTTCGTGGTGTCGATGCCCCAGCCGATGCCGCTGGTCCCGTCGGCGCTGCGCGCGAAATCAGCGTCGAGCCAGATCGGGATGTGAATGCCCGCGGTGTTGATGTGCGCCATGAGGCAGGCCGACAGCCATTCCTGGCAGGGCCCGTCGTTGGCGATGCTGTTGTTCTTCCAGGCCGGGCAGAGACCGAGGCTGCCCGTGAAGGTGTAGCTGTTGCCGTACTGGTCTTGCTTGGTCAGCGAGTCGTTGCTCGCGAGCGCGCAGCGGACCATGTACGAGACGACTTTGCGGCCGCCGTCCGTCGTCATGTAGCCGTTCAGGGTGTTGATGCCGTTGCTGGTCGACATGCCGTTGGCGATGTTGACGCCGTTCCCCGTGTTGACGCCGTTGCTGGACGAGATGCCGTTGAACGTGGTGACGCCGTTGAGCGTGGTGATCCCGTTGAAGGACGTGACGCCGAAATCGGTGGACGACCCGACATCCTCGGCCTGCCCGGCGCACCCGGCGGCTCCGACCAGCGCCCCGATCGCGATCCCGATTCGAACCTTCTTGGCCGTGTCGCGCATTGTCGTCAGTCGTCTCCCGCTCAATGACCAGAGCAGTAATCAAGCCAACATAACCTCGGTTAATAGATAGCGATTTCAATTAGTTAGTTCTGCAAACGTTGGCAGCTCTGTTGCGCCGTCGACAACAAAGCTGCTCCGGATGCAACAGCCGGAGATGAGCCCCGCGAGGACGCGCGCTTCAGCGGGCGATCGCCGTCAGCTCGGCGACGATGTCGCGCGTCGCGCCCGCGCGGGCGAGCCCGCCCATCGCGGCCGCCATGTTCGCGCGGCGGGCGGGATCCCGCAGAACCCCGTCGACCAGATCGGCGAGCCGGGTCGCCGACGCCTCCGGCTGGGGCAGCAGGATCGCCGCACCGGCGCGCTCGAAGGCGAGCGCGTTCATCGTCTGGTGATCATCGGCCGCGGTCGGCAGCGGAACCAGGATCGCCGGCCGCCGCATGATCGCCAGCTCGGCCAGCGTCAGCGCGCCCGCCCGCGCGACGCAGAGGGCGGCCTTGCCGAGGACAGCCGGCATGTCGTCGATGTACGCGCGCACGTCGACGCGCCCTTCGTAGCCGAGCGCCGCGTAGTTGACCTGCATCTCGGCGAACTGGTCGGCGCCCGTCTGGTGGATGATGGGCGGGAGCCGCCCGCGCGCGTCGAGCACCCGCACCATCGCGGAGGCCAGCTCGTTGATCGCGCGCGAGCCCTGGCTGCCGCCCAGGATGACAATCGCGTTGCCGGCCTCTTCGGTGGCGGCGCCGGTGACGCGGTCCAGGAACGAACGGCGCACGGGGTTGCCGGTGAAGCGGACCTTGCCGCGGGCGAAGCGCGCGGCTGCGTCGTCGAACGCGACGAACACCCGGCGCACCAGCTTGCCGAGCACACGGTTCGTGAACCCGGGTTGGCTGTTCTGTTCCTGGATCGCCGTCGGGTAGCCGAGCAGCGCGGCGGCGAACACCAGCGGCCCCGACGCGTAACCGCCGACGCCCAGGACGACGTCGGGGCGGTGGCGGCGCAGGATGCGCGCCGATTCGATGAACGCGGCGGGCAGGCGGGCCAGGCCGCGCAGCAACCCGCGCAGACCCATTCGCTTGAGGCCGCTGACCTTCACCAGCTCGAGGGGGAAGCCCGCCGCCGGTACCAGCTTCGTCTCGAGGCCGCGCGCGGTCCCGACGAACACCGCTTCCCCTCCCGTCGCCGTCTTCACCTCTTCGGCGATCGCGATTCCGGGATACAGATGACCTCCGGTTCCTCCACCCGCCACCAGGATGCGCAGCGGCCGCGATTCAACCATCGGCACCTATCGCAGGCGCCGGCGGCTCGCGGAGGGGACGGTCGCCGACCTCGACGACGACGCGCGGGCCGGCGTCGACGCGCCGGTTCGAGCCCTTGAGCCCGCCGCGCCGCGCGCCCGGGAACACCCAGTCGCCCGGTTCCGGGTTGCGCGCCGAGATGTTCGCCAGCACCCCCGCCGCGAACAGGCTCATCACCAGGGACGTGCCGCCGTAACTGATGAACGGCAGCGGCAGGCCCTTCGTCGGCAGCGATCCGAGCACGACGCCGATGTTCACCAGCGCTTGCAGGCCGAACATCGTCGTGATGCCGAACGCCAGATAGCTGCCGAAGACGTCGCGCGCGCGGAAGGCGGTCCGGAAGCCGCGCCAGACCAGCACGCCGAAGAGGGCGATCACGAAAAGAACGCCGAGGAGGCCCAGCTCCTCGCCGACGATCGAAAGGATGAAGTCGGTGTGCGCCTCGGGAAGGAAGAACAGCTTCTGGCGCCCGTCGCCGAGGCCCAGGCCCGTGACGCCGCCCGACCCGACGCTGATCAGCGATTCGGTGATCTGGTAGCCGACGTCGCGCCGGAACGCCCACGGGTCGAGGAAGGCGAGCATGCGCCGCATGCGGAACGGGGTCGACACGATGAACTGCCAGCCGGCGGGCGCGGCGACCAGGACGGCCAGGATCAGGTAGCTGGTGCGCGTGCCGGCGACGAACAGCAGGCCGAGCGCGACGGCGCCGAAGATCGCGGCGGTGCCGAGGTCCGGCTGCTTGAGCAGGAGCACCATCATCACGCCCGTGACCAGCAGCGGCGGCAGAAAGCCGACCGAGAAGACGCGCACCTTCTCGGCCTTCCGCGCCAGCAGATAGGCGAGATAGACGCAGAGGGCGAGCTTCGCGAGCTCGCTCGGCTGGAACGACAGCGGGCCGGCGCGGAACCAGCGGATGGCGCCGCCCGCGCGCGACCCGATCTTGAGGACGACGGCCAGCAGCCCGAGGCTGACGAACAGCAACGGGTAGGCGAGCTTGCGGTAGATGGAATAATCGACGCGCGTCGCGAGCGACAGCGCGCCCAGCCCGAGGATCGCGTAGATCAGCTCGCGCTTGAGGAAGAAGTTCGCGTCGCCGTACTTCTTCGCGGCGAACACCGCGCCCGACGAGTAGACCATCACGATCCCGAAAGCGGCCAGCAGCAGCACCGCCCCGACGAGGATCCGGTCGACGCCGGTCTCGCTGGGGCGGACCGGGCGGGCGGGCGCGCCGTCGGCGCGCATCTTGGCGAGCCAGGTCGTGAACGACGCCCAGACCTCGAGCGCGCCGGCCTTGATGCGGTTGCGCGGGGCGGCTTCCTCGGCGGCGGCGCGTGCCTTCAGGGCGGCCGCGCCCGGGCTGGCGACGCGGCGGATCACGGCGCGCTTGATGGGGGGCTTCTCGCGGTTCACGCGGCGGGCTCCCGCGCGACGACGCGCGCCACGGCGGCCCGGAACACCTCCGCGCGGTGCGCGTAGTCGCGAAACATGTCGAAGCTCGAGCAGGCCGGCGACAGGACGACGGCGTCGCCGGGCTGCGCCAGCCGGCGCGCGGCCTCGACGGCGTCTTCCATGGTCGCGGCGCGTTCGACGGGCAGCAGGCCGGTCAGCGCCGCCTCCATCCTGTCGGCGGCTTCACCGATGAGGACGACGGCTCGCCCGACGCGCCCGAGCACGACCGCCATCGGCGCGTAGTCGCCGCCCTTGTCACGCCCGCCGGCGATCAGGACGATGCGCCGCGGGAACCCGTCCAGCGACGCAACGACAGCGCCGACGTTCGTCCCCTTCGAGTCATCGTAGTAGGCGATGCCTCCGGAGTCGGCGACCAGCTCCATCCGATGTGCGAGCGGCTGGAACGCGTGCAGCCCGATGTGAGCGTCCTCGTAGGTCGCACCGGCCAGCCGCGCGGCGAGCAGAGCGGCAAGCGTGTTCGCCTGATTGTGGCGTTGACCGGTCAGCCAGGTGAGATGAGCGCCGAAACGCTCGGGAGCCTGGTTCGGGAGCCGCAGCACGAGTGCGTTGCCGTCCATGTGTCCGCCCTCGGGCAGCGCGCGGGTAACGGAGAAGAAGAACCGACGGCTCGCGATCCGTTCACTGACTCGCATCGACAGCGGATCGTCGGCGTTGACGACCGCGAAGTCGTCGCCGGTCTGGGCCGCGAAGATTCGCGCCTTCGCCGCGGCATAGCCGTCCATGTCGGGGTAACGGTCGAGGTGATCGGCGGTGATGTTCAGCAGGACCGCGACGCGCGGGTGGAAGGTGTCGACGGTCTCGAGCTGGAAGCTGGACGCTTCCACGATGCAGACGCCGCCCGGCTCGGCGGCCGGCGTGCCGACCGCCTCCGCGAGCGGCTCGCCCAGGTTCCCGCCCACGAACGTCGGGCGGCCCGTGGCGCGCATCATCTCGCCGACCAGGGTGGTCGTCGTCGACTTACCGTTGGTGCCGGTGATCGCGATCAGCGTGCTCGACACGAAGCGCGACGCCAGCTCTATCTCGCCGGTGAGCGTGACGCCCGCGGCGCGCGCCGCCGCCAGCTCGGGAATCTCGGGCACGCCGGGCGACAGCACGATCAGATCCGCCGCCGTGAACGTCTCGCGCCGGTGGCCGCCGAGCTCGCGCGCGACGCCGGCCGGCAGCCCGGCCAGCCCCTCGCCGAGCGCGCCGGCGTCACGCTTGTCGGTCACGGTCACGCGCGCGCCGCGCGCGGCGCACAGCTGAGCGGCCGCTATCCCGGAACGCCCGAGACCGACCACGAGCACGCGTTTGCCGTTCAGATCCAAGTCGAGGCTCTCATCTCACCTTGAGGGTGGTGATGAGGCCTAGAATCGCGCAGGCGAACGACACGATCCAAAAACGCACCACAATTCTGGATTCGGGCCAGCCGAGCTTCTCGAAGTGGTGGTGAATCGGCGCCATCAAGAAGATTCGCTTCTTCGTCTTCTTGTAGTAGGCGACCTGGATGATGTCGCTGACCGCCTCGGCCACGAACACGCCGCCGATGATCGGCAGGGCCAGCTCGGTCTTGGTCGCCAGCCCGACGAACCCGAGGGCGCCGCCCAGGGCCAGGGCGCCGACGTCGCCCATGAACACCTGGGCCGGATGGGTGTTGAACCACAAAAAGCCAATGCCGGCCCCGCCCATCGCCCCGCAGAACACGGCCAGCTCGCCCGCCCCCGGGACGTGGGGCATGCCCAGGTATTCGGCGATGTTGAAGCCGCGCAGCGTCGTGCCGGCCGCGTACGCGAGCAGCAGGAACGTGAACGAGCAAATGATGACCGGGCCGGTCGCGAGGCCATCCAGTCCGTCGGTCAGGTTGACCGCGTTCGATTCCGCCATCAACACGAAGACGGCGAAGCCGATGTAGGCCGCGAGGGGCAGCGTCGTCCAGGCGACGGTGGCGGCGGACATGTGCTTGAAGTTCACGAGCGGCAGCGCGAGGCGCAGGCGCACGTCGGCCGGCAACGAATCGCCGTGATAGAGCCAGATCATCGCCACCAGCCCGATCGCCGCCTGACAGATCAGCTTGACCTTGCCGGGCAGCCCCTTCTTGTTCTTGCGCGACAGCTTCAGGTAGTCGTCGACGAAGCCGATCGCGCCGTACCCGACGGTGACCAGCAGCGCCAGCCAGACCAGCGTGCTGCGCAGGTCGCACCAGAGCACCGTGCCCGCCGCCAGCGCCATGATGATGAGGGCGCCGCCCATCGTGGGCGTCCCCTTCTTCGACGCGTGACTGGCCGGGCCGTCGTCGCGGATCAGCTCGCCGAGCTGGCGCTCGCGCGCCCGGCGGATGAACCAGGGCGCGACGATGAACGTGATCAGCAGCGACGTCAGCGTCGCCAGGCCGATGCGCGTCGACACGTAGCGGAAGACGTTGGCGCCGGGGACCTTCTCGCGCAGCGCATTGAACAGGTGGAACAGCATCGGACTTCTAGAGGCCTCCTTGCAGGGCGTCGACGACGCGCTCGAGGCGCATGCCGCGCGACGCCTTGACCAGAATCCAGTCGCCGGGCGCGGTCCAGGCCGCCACCACCGCGGCCGCCTCCTCCGGCGATTGCGCGACCCGCGCCCGCTCGGCGGTCAGGCCCGCGGTGCGCGCGCCGTCGGCGATCGCGCCCGCGAAGTCGCCCAGCGACACGACGCCTGCCAGCCGCACGCCCGCTTCCCGCCCCAGCGCGCGGTGCAGCTCTTCGGATTCGGAGCCGATCTCCAGCATGTCGCCGAGCACGGCGAACGCGCGGGCCCAGCCGCCCGCGCCGCCGACGGCGGCGACCACCGTCGCGATGGCGGCGCTCATCGACGCCGGGTTTGCGTTGTAGCAGTCGTCGAGGATGGTGCGGCCGCCGGCCGGCAGCATCGCCGATCGATGGGGCGGCAGCGCCACCCGCTCCAGCGCCGCGGCGGCCGCCAGCGGCGGGACGCCGGCCGCCTGCGCGACCGCGAGGGCCGCCGCGCCGTTGAGCGCGTTGTGCGCGCCGGCCAGCGGCAGGCGGACGATGACCGGTACGTCCCGGGACGCGTAGCGGACGACGGCGCCCCGGGTCCCTGCCGGCGCGACCTCCAGCACGCGCACGTCGCCGGCGGCGCGCCCGTCGAACGTCATACGCCGATCGGGCCGCACGTGCGCGGCCTGCGCGGTGATCAGCGGATCGCCGGCCGGTAGCACCGCCCCCGCGCCGTCAGGAAGGCCCGCGAACAGCTCGCCCTTGGCGCGCGCGATCGCCTCCAGCGACCCGAGCGTCTCGAGGTGCGCGCCCGCCACGTTGGTGATGACGCCGATCGCCGGGCGGGCGATCTCGGTCAGCCTGGCGATCTCGCCGGACGCGCGCATCGCCATCTCCAGCACCCACGCCGCCTCGTTCCCGGTCGCGGACAGGATGGCGAGCGGCATGCCGACGTCGGTGTTCAGGTTGCCGGCCGTGCGCATCACCTCACCGAGCGGCGAGAGCGCAGCCGCACAGAGCTCCTTGGTGGTCGTCTTTCCGTTCGATCCGGTGACCGCGACGACCAGCCCGCGGAACGTCGCGCGCGCGGCCCGCGCCAGCTCACCGAGCGCGCGCCGCGGATCGGCGACGGCGATGACGGTCAGGTCGGCGCAGCCCGCCGGCGTGCCCCGTCCGGCCGCGACCACCACGCCGGCGGCCCCGGCGGTCGCGGCGGCGCCCGCGAAGTCGAAGCCGTCCACGCGCGCGCCGGGGAGCGCGAAGAACAGCTGGCCCGGCTGCACGGAGCGGTTGTCGGTGGCGGCGCCCGCGAAGCCGTCGCCGCGCGTGCCCGTCTGGACGATCGTTCCGCCCATCGCCTGGGCCGCCCACGAGAACGCGCGGCGCGCCGCGGTCGTCGTTTCCGTCATGGCCGTCATGACGCCGCCGCCAGCGCGGCCGCCGCCTCCTCGCGATCGTCGAAGTGGTGCTTCGTCGTCCCGACGATCTGGTAGTCCTCGTGGCCCTTGCCCGCGATCAGCAAGACGTCGCCGGGCGCCGCCGCGCTGGCGGCCAGGCGGATCGCCGCGCGCCGGTCGACCTCGGCGTGGTGACCGCGCGCCGCGTACGCGAGCTCGGCGACCGCCAGCTTCGGCGAGGTCGTTCGCCGGACGCCGTCCAGGATCATGTCCACGATCGCGGCCGGGTCCTCGGTGCGCGGGTTGTCCGAGGTGGCGATGGCGATGTCCGCGTCGCGCGCCGCGATCTCCCCCATCATCGGCCGCTTGCCGCGATCGCGGTCGCCGCCGCAGCCGAACACGACGATGAGGCGCTTCTTCGCCACCGCCCGCATCGCCGCGATGGCGCGCTCGAGCCCGTCGGGCGTGTGCGCGTAGTCGACCACGCACAGCACGCCGCGCGCATTGGCGACCCGCTCGAGCCGGCCGGGGACGGCGACGTCCGCCGCGCCGCGCGCGATCGCATCGCCTGAAAGGCCGCGCGCCACCGCCATGCCGACGGCGATCGCCAGGTTCTCGAGGTTGTAATCGCCGACCAGCGGCGTCTCGATCTCGATCCGGCCGACCGGCGTCGAGAACGTCGCGCGCGTGCCGCCCGCGTCCAGCACGCTCCGCTCGACGACCACGTCCGCGCCGGTCTTCGGCGCGCGCGCGACACCCAGGCGGGCGGACGCCGCCGCCGCGCGCGCGCGCATCGCCAGCCCCGCCTCGTCGTCGACGAAGGTGACGGCCACGCCGCGCGCGCGATCGATCAGCTGCTCGAACAGGATCGCCTTCGCGTCCGCGTAGCGTTGCATGTCGCCGTGGTAATCCAGATGATCCTGCGTCAGGTTCGTCATGGCGGCCACGCGGAAGCTGCAGCCCGCGACGCGCCCCTGCTCGAGCGCGTGTGACGTCGCTTCTAACACGACGTCTGTGGCTCCTCCGGCGCGCATTTGATCGAACAGCTCATGCAACATGAGCGCCCCCGGCGTGGTGTTGGGCGCGGGCCGCGAGCCGCCGGGCACGCCCGGGCCGCGATACGAAACCGTCCCGACGACGCCGGGCGACAGCCCCGCCGCGCGCAGCATCGACTCGACGATATATGTAGTCGTCGTCTTGCCGTTGGTCCCCGTGACGGCGGACAGCTCGAGGTTCGCCGCCGCGCGGAAGCGATTGCGCGCGATGACACCCAGCGCGCGTCGGGCGCTCGGGACGACGACGACCGGCCCCGCGAACGACAGCTCGGCCGGCGGCTCGCCCTCGATCACCAGCGCGGCCGCGCCCTGCGCCACCGCGTTCGCGAGGAAACGGCGCCCGTCGACCGACGTTCCAGGGACGGCGACGAACAGGTCGCCGCGCCCCACCTTTCGCGAATCGTCCCGCACCTCCGAGATGGCGGCGCCCGCGTCGCCGCGCACGCGCGCGCCCTCGATCCCTTCCACGAGGCGCGCGAGCGTGAATGCCGCTGCCGTCATTCCCGGCGCCCGAACGCCACGCGGCAGACCACACCCCGCGGTGCCGGGCCGGGCGCGGGGCGCTGGCGAAGCGCCACGCCGGTCGCGCGCCCTTCCGGATCGTCGAAGGCCAGCTCGACGCCGCTCTTGCGCGCGGCGCGGATCGCCTGGCCCAGGCTCAGCCCCACGAAGTCCGGCACGACCACCCGCTCGGCGGCGGGCCGGTCCGTCCGGCCGCCCTCGGTGCCCGCGACCTCGTCCCATTTTTCGGCCAGCGCCGGATCGTCGCCGAGCGCGTCGTCGTCCAGCGGCAGGTCCGTCGCCGGCGCCTCTGCCGCCGTCTCATCTGCTTCCGCCACCGCCGGCACCGGCGCCGCCAGCGGCTTGCCGGCCGATTTCGCCCCGGCGCCCGCCTTCGCCGCGATCGGCGCGGTGGGCGGCACGTGCAGGTAGCGGAGCGACTGCTCCGCGATCTCCTTGAAGATCGGCGCCGCCACCGCGCCGCCCAGGTGCCCGCCCTGCGGCTCATCCAGGATCACCATGATCACGAGGCGCGGGTCCTCGGCCGGCACCACGCCGACGAACGACGACACCCACTTCGTGGGATCGTAGTGCCCGTTCGCGACCTTCTGCGCCGTGCCGGTCTTGCCCGCCACGGTGTAGCCGTCGATCGCGGCCTGCTTCGCGGTTCCGCCCTGTTCGGTCACGCCACGCATGATGGAAAGCATGGTCCGTGCCGCCGCGGGCGCCATCACCCGTCGCTCGGGCGCCGTGGTCGGGGTCTCGACGCTGCCGTCCGCGGCGACGGTGCGCGCGACGATTCGCGGCTGGCGGTAGATGCCGCCGCCCGCGATGGCCGACACGCCCGCGAGCATCTGCAGCGGCGTGACCGTCAACCCTTGACCGAACGAGACGTTGGCGAAGCCGATGTCGCCCCACTTCTCGACCGGGCGCACGACGCCGGCGCGCTCGCCGGGCAGGCCGACGCCGGTCGGCTTGCCGAACCCGAACCGCGCCAGCGCGTCCGCCAGCCCGTCGCGGCCGAGCTTGCGCGCGATCTTGGTGGCGCCGATGTTGCTGGAGAACTTGAACACCTCGGCGACGGTCAGCACGCCGTGCGGGTGCGTGTCGTGGATCGAATACTTGCCGACCATCATGCGGCCCATCAGGCAGTCGAAGCGGTCGTCCGGTTTGACCACGCCCGCGTCCAGCGCCGCCGCGATCGTGAACGTCTTCATCGTCGATCCCGGTTCGAACGCGTCGGTGATGGCGCGGTTGCGCGCGCCCGCGTCGGCCGCGCTCTGCGGATCGTTCGGGTTGTAGGTCGGCACCGACGTCATCGCCAGCAGCTCGCCCGTGCGCGGGTCCATCATCATCGCGATGGCCGCCTTGGCGTGATGTTCCTCGGCCCCGGCCGCCAGCGCGCGCTCGGTGATGAACGTGAGATAGCGATCGATCGTCAGCACGACGTCGCTGCCGGCGGTGCTGCCCGGCCCGTCGCCCGACCCGTCGCCCGACCCTTCGAGGGCGATGTCGCGGCCGAGCGCGTCGCGCATCCCCTGCACCGACGACGACGTCCCGCGCAGCTGCTTGTCCAGCGCCAGCTCGATCCCCTCGAGCCCATTCCCCTCCGAGCCGGCGTGGCCCATGATCGTCGCCGCCAGCGTCCGGTTGGGGTAGAAGCGCCGCGGCTCGCGCGTGAAGGCGATGCCGGGAAGCCCCAGGGCCTTGACGGCCACGACCTCGTCGGGCGTCACCTTGCGTTTCACCCACGCGAAGAAGCGCCGCTGGCCCAGCTTCTTCTCCAGCTCGGCGCGATCCAGGCCGAGCGCCCGCGCCAGCCGCCGGGCGGCGTCGCGGATGTCAGGGAGCTGGCGCGGGTTGCAGTAGATCGAATCGACGTCGGCGGTCGAAGCCAGCTCGGCGCCGTTGCGGTCGAGGATCCGCCCCCGCCGCGGCGGCAGCTCGATCTCGCGCAGGTATTGCTCCTCGGCCATCCCGCGCAGCCGGTCGGCGTCGCGCACCTGCAGCGTGTAGGCCCGCTTGCCGACGGCGATGAACAGGCACGCCAGCACGACGCCGCAGACGACGATGCGGACGCGGGTCCACCGGGTAATGGCGATGCCGCCGGTCATTTGTGTCCCCGGCTGGCCGATTTGGACGGCGGCGGTGCCGGCTCCGGCCGCCGGCCCAGCGACCCGCCCTCCAGCCGCACGACGTCCTCGGGCGCGGGCGGTCCCATCCCCAGCTTCGCCCGCGCGATGCCGATCACCCGGTCCGGATCCTTCAGCATACCGATCTCGATGTTGAGGCGGCGGCGCTGCTCCTCGAGCTGCGTGTTCGTGCGCCGCTCGCGGCCCAGGGCGTACGCGATCTGGATGCCGTGCATCCGCACGGCGACGTGCGCCAGCGCGCCCACCGTGCAGATCGCGAGCAGGAACGCCCACACGCCGGCGCCGCGCCGGTTACCGAGGTCCGGTTTGACGACTGCGCCCGGGTTCATCGCCTGATCACAGCCTCTCCGCGGCGCGCAGCCGCGCCGACCGTGCCCGCGGATTCCGGCGGCGCTCCTCGTCGCCCGGAACCACGACGTGCTTGGTCAGCAGGCGCAGGCGCGCCGGGCCCGCCGCGCCCCCGCGCCCCGCCAGCTCGCGCAGCCGCCGCTTGACGATCCGGTCCTCGAGCGAATGGAACGCGATCACCACCAGCCGCCCGCCCGGGCGCAGGCAGTCGGCGGCGACCGCCAGAAAGCGCTCCAGCTCGCCCAGCTCGTCGTTGACGGTGATGCGCAGCGCCTGGAACGTGCGGGTGGCGGGGTTCTTGCCGTGCTCGTGGCGCGGCAGCGCGCGCGCGACGATGGCCGCCAGCTTGCCCGTGGTCTCGACCGGTCCGGCGCGCCGCGCGTCGATGATGGCGCGCGCCACGCGCGCCGCGTGCCGCTCCTCGCCCTGGTCGCGGATGATGGCCGTCAGCTCCGCTTCATCGACCCGCCGGAGGAGCTCGGCCGCGGTCTCGCCCGTGGTCGGGTCCATTCGCATGTCCAGGGGGCCGTCATGACGGAACGAGAAGCCGCGCTCGGCCCGGTCCAGCTGCGGCGACGACACACCAAGATCGACCAGGAAGCCGTCGACCGGAATCATCTCCAGCCGTTCCAGCACCGCCTTCGCCTCCGAGAAGCGGGCGTGCACCAGCGTCACCCGATCGCCGAACGGCTGCAGCCGCTCGCCCGCGGTCGCGAGCGCTGCCGGATCCCGGTCCAGCGCGACCAGCCGACCGTCCGGCGACGAGCGTTCGAGCAGCGCCGCCGCGTGCCCGCCGGCGCCGACCGTCGCGTCGCAGTAGCGACCGCCAGGTTTTGGGGCCAGCCAGGTCATCGCCTCGTCGAGCAAGACCGGCAGGTGCGCGGCGCCGGCCCCGTGACGCGTATCGGCAAGAGGGTCGCGATCTGGCGCGCTCATGAGCGGGTTTTCATTGTTTGCCAAGCCGCCCGGGTGTCAAGTTTTGGCAGGCTAATATTCTTTTTGATTTCAATTAGATAAGTGGTCAGCGCGCGTCCCGCAGCCAAATTGCAGCTCGTCCAGAGATCGTGATGCGACTCACCGACGGAGAATGGGCCGTCAAGTCGGCTAACCCCGCTTGACTAAAGGGTTTGTCGCTGTATCATGTCGCGGCTGTTGTTCGGGAGTTGGACTAAGCCGGTTACCAACTAGGAGACGGGGATGGACGCCAAGTTTTTCGAGATCGACAACAGAATGGAAGCGCTCAGGGGCAAGACCGCCAGCTTCCCTGCGAAGATCCTGAAGGATTACCGAGAGCGCTTGGACGTTTCGTGGATATTTCACGACAACGCGCTCGAGGGCGTCGTTCTCTCGTTCGCCGAGCTCAAGGCCGCCATCGATCAGCGGATCATCAGCGACGTCACGCTGATCCCGATGTATGAGGAGGTCCGGAATCACAAAACCGCGGTCGATTTCGTCCGCGAAGCGAGCGTGGCGAAGAAGCCGCCGGCCGTCGATCTGGATCTGGTGCGCAAACTTTACGCGCTGTTGACGCCGGAAGAGGCGGCGAAGGGTTACCCGTACCGTCGGGAAAACCCCCTGCACCGCCTCTACTATCACGAGATCGCGGCGCCCGAGAAGATCACCTACCGGATGCGGAAGCTCGGCGAGTGGATGGAGTCGGACGAATTCGCCGACTTGCACCCGATCACCCGGGCCGTGAAGGCGCACTTCCGCGTGCTCAGCATCTACCCGTGGACGAAGAACTCGGGCAAGGTCGCGCGCCTGCTGATGAACTTCATCCTGATCAAGCACGGCTATCTGCCGGCCGTGATCCATTCGATCGAGCGCCAGCGCTACTACGAGGTGCTGCGGTTCGAGAACGACGGCCTGATGAACCTGGTCGTCGAGTCGCTCGAGAACAGCATCGAGACGACCGCCAAGTTCCTCGACGAGATCAACGGCCTCCGCGTCAAGCGCGCCAGCTAGACGACGGGCGGTACGGTTCGTCCGGGCGCCGGCCGACGATCCGACCCGCTGGCTGCGCCGGGCCTGCGCTTCCGCTCCTCACGTACCCAAGTACGCTCCGGTGCGGTTCTCGGCCCGGCTTCGCCATCGGGCCGGCTTGTCGGCCGCTTTTCGCCGAACGCCGCTAGCTAGAAGAAAAGAGAAACGCGCCGGGGAGCGGGGCTCCTCCGGCGCGTTCTGGTCCGCTAGGGGACTGGTCAGGGGCTGCGTGCCTCGAGGCACCGCCCAGTTCTGAATCCGGCGCGAGCCACGCCGAAGTTCGGGTCTACGTCCGGTGTTTTTGACGGCTCGGGACGTGCTGCTGCAGATATCTCGAAGATCCCGGGCGATCGTTTAGGCCATCACCGCGGGTCGAGAGGAGGCTTACCGGTCGGTCTCCTTTGTTCCGAACCGGGAAAGAGAGCGTAGAGACAGCGTACCTTGCGTTTGGGTGCGTTTACTCATGCGTTCTTCTCCTCCTTCTTGGG
>Ga0066903_100000575_pt1 | contig 23633 bp, 14 predicted proteins | sample PanSoiMetaGPlot1_FD_67491 | JGI IMG/M metagenome (GOLD analysis project Ga0066903, IMG submission 67491) | Tropical forest soil microbial communities from Panama analyzed to predict greenhouse gas emissions - Panama Soil - Plot 1 (version 2) | ecosystem: Environmental > Terrestrial > Soil >... | reverse complement strand
TTGAGGCTTTCTCGATCGACCCCTCAAGGGATGGCGCCAATCCCTATCGTGGTCGATCCGAAATGCGGCAAGCCTTCCGGAGACCAGCCTCCAACCTCCAGCCTCCGCAGCGCGCGCGTCAGCGCGCCTTGCGCGCGACGTCCTGCACCTGGTCCATCACGTGGAGCAGGTTGCCGCTCCAGATTTGGGCGATCTGCTTTTCGGTGTAGCCGCGGCGCACGAGCTCGAGGGTCACGTTGAACGTCTCGTCGGCGCCGTTCCAGCCGTCCACGCCGCCGCCGCCGTCGAAGTCGGACGAGATGCCGACGTGGTCGATGCCGATCTTCTTGACCGCGTAGTCGATGTGATCGACGAAGTCCTTCACCGTGGCGCGCGTGGGCGGCGGGAACTGCGCGTTCAGCGCGTCGAGCTTCGTCTGAAGACTCGCGCGTTGTTCGTCGCTGAGCGCCGCGAGCGCGCCCCCGCGTCCGCGTCCGCCGCCACCGCCGCGCGCCTGCGCCGGCGACGTCTGGACGGTTGCCGAGCCCAGGCCGCCGCTTCCCGTCGTCACCACGGTCACGTTCGTGGCGGCGTCCGCACGGCCGCGGCCGCCGGCACACGGATTCGGCGAGGCCACGATCCCCATATCGCTGCCCGGAGCACCCGGCGCACCTGCCGCACCCTGCGCACCTCCAGCACCCTGCGCACCCTGCGCACCCCGAGCACCCTGCGCACCCCGAGCACCCTGCGCACCCCTCGCACCCCGCGCACCCCCAGCACCCCCTCCCAGCGGCATCCCCGGCGGCAGATTGAATTCTTTGCGGAGCGCGTCGAGCGCCGCGCGCCGCTCCTTCGAGTCCGTCTTCACGTACGACGCGAAGGCGACCACCTGCACGACGCCGCCGTTCTTCTTCAAGGCCAGCAGCTGTTCATCATCAAGATTGCGGCTCACGTCCGCCAGCGCCCGCATCGCCGAGTGCGACGCGATGATCGGCGCGTTGGTCAGCTTCAGCGTCTGCATCATCGACTCCTTCGACGGATGCGAGACGTCGATCATGATGCCCACGCGGTTCAGCTCGGTGATCGCCTGCTTGCCGAGCGGCGACAGCCCGTTCCACTTCCAGCCTTCCACTTCGCCGGTGTTCGAGTCGGACAGCTGGCTGTGGCCGTTGTGGGCGAGCGACAGGTAGCGCGCGCCGCGGTCGTAGAACTCCTTGATGCGCCCGAGATCCTCGCCGAGCGGATACCCGTTCTCGACGCCGATGAACGCCACCTTCCGTCCCGACGCGTAGATCTTCCGCGCGTCGCCGGACGTCAGCGCGAGGCCGATCTTGTCGGGCGCGATCTGCTCGGTCAGGCGATGGATGGCGTCGAACTTCTCGATCGCCGATCGGTACGCGCGGTCGTACCCCGACGGCGTGAACGCGTCGTCGGCGGTGCTCTGGCCGACGTACACGACGAAGAACGAGGCGTCGAGGCCGCCCTTGATCATCTTGGGCAGGTTCACCTGGTTGCCCAGGTCCATCGTGTAGTTGCAGACGCTGGTGAAGTTCGTCGGGTTGATGTCGTTGTGCGTGTCGAGCGTCATCACCCGCTCGTGGATGCCCCGCGCCTTCGTCGTCAGCGCATCGTCCTGCGCCGCCAGCCCGGCCGTCGCCAAGCCAGCCGCGACGATTCCTGCCCACATCTGCCTCATGTCCCCCCCAATGAGCGCATCATACAGCCGCGCTCCCGGCTGCCAGCTTCCGGCTTCCGGCTTCATCCCTTTTCATGGTCGATCTGAATTGCCTCAAGCGTTCCGGAGACCAACCTCCAACCTCCAACCTCCAGCCTCCGCGCTAGAATCACCCTATGGCTCGCTATGTTCTTCGCGTCAACGGGAAGGACCGTGAGATCGACGCCGAGCCGGGCGACAGTCTCCTGTCCGTCCTCCGGTACGACTTCGGCCTGACCGGCAGCCGCTACGGGTGCGGCGAGGGGCAGTGCGGCGCGTGCACGGTGCTGCTCGACGGCGCCGGCGCCCGATCGTGCGTCACGCGCGTCGGCACCGTCGGCACCAAAGCGATCACGACGATCGAGGCACTTGCCACTGCCGGGTCGTCAGACGCGGCCGGACCTGTCAAGCTGCATCCCGTGCAGCAGGCGTTCCTCGACGTCGAAGCGTTCCAGTGCGGCTACTGCACGTCGGGGATGATCATGGCGGCCGTCGGGATGCTCAAGACGAACCCGAACCCGTCGGAGCAGGACATCGCGCGGATGATGGACCGGAACGTCTGCCGCTGCGGCACGAACCTGCGCATCGTCCAGGCCATCCGCCTCGCCGCCGAACGCATGCGCACGACGCCGACCGCCGCCGGAGGTGCGCGATGAACGCCGAACGCACGAACCCAGAACCCGCGAACCTCGAACCCCTGGAACCCGAGCGCTACGAATTATCCGAGCCGCGGCGCTACGTCTTCGAGCTCGAACGCCGCGAGTTCATGCGCCTGTTCGGCGGCGGCCTCGTCGTCATCGCGGCCGCGTCGGATCTGCTCGCGCAGGAATCCGGCCGCGGTGCAGGGCAGGGTGGACGCGGTCAGGGACGCGGCCAGGCCGCGCCGCCCGAGATCTCCGCGTGGGTCCACATCGACGAGAAGGGCAACGTCCGCGTCGCGACCGGCAAGGTCGAAATCGGCCAGAACATCCGCACGTCGCTCGCGCAAACCGTCGCCGACGAGCTGCGCGTCCCGATCGCGACCATCACGATGGTGATGGCCGATACCGACACGACGCCGTTCGATATGGGCACGTTCGGATCGTTGACGACGCCGCGCATGGCGCCGCAGCTGGCGCGGGCCGCGGCCGCGGCGCGCGAGATGCTGATCGATCGGGCCGCCGATCAGTGGAAGGTCGATCGCGCGTCGCTCTCCGCGCGCGACGGCAAGATCGTCGCGAAGGACGGACGCACGGCGCCGTACGGCGATCTCACGAAGGGGCAGGCGATCGCGGGGACGATCCCGGCGAACCCGTCACTCGACACGCCGGAACAGTGGCAGGTCCGCGGGAAGCCGATCAAGAAGGTGGACGGCCGCGACTTCGTGACCGGGCGTCACGAATACACGCCCGACATCAAGCGGCCGGGTCTCGTCTACGGCCGCGTGATTCGTCCTGACGGTTTCGGCGGCACGCTCGTCAGCGTCGACGATGCGAAGGCGAAGGCGATGGCGGGTGTGACGGTCGTGCGCGACGGCGACTTCCTCGGCGTGGTCGCGCCGACCGAACGTGCGGCGGCGCGCGCGGCGTCGGCCGTGCAAGCGTCGTGGAACGTGCCCGCCGGGCAGCCGTCTTCCGAGACCGTCTTCGACTACTTCAAGAAGAACCCCGAAGGCGCGCGTCAGTCTGCGCCGGCGGTCGACACGATCCAGATGCCGGCCGGCGTCGTCCGGACGTTCGAGGCGTCCTACCGCATTCCCTACATCGCGCACACGCCGCTCGAGCCGCGGACCGCGGTGGCGGAGTGGTCGCCGGATGGAAAGCTGACGGTGTGGACCGGCACGCAGCGGCCGTTCGGCGTCCGCTCGGAACTGGCCGAGGCGTTTCGCATGCCGGAGGATCGCGTCCGCGTGATCGTGCCCGACATGGGGTCGGGGTACGGCGGCAAGCACACGGGTGAGTGCGCGATCGAAACCGCGCGGCTCGCGAAGGCGGCCGGCACGCCGGTGAAGGTGGTGTGGACGCGCGCCGAGGAATTCGAATGGGCGTACTTCCGCCCGGCCGGCGTCATCGACATCAAGAGCGGCGTCGACGCGTCGGGACGGATCGTCGCCTGGGCGTTCGACAACTGGAACTCGGGCGCCTCCGGCCTTCAGTCGCCCTACGACATCGCGTTGAAGCCGGCGGTCTTCCATCCGACGAAGACGCCGCTCCGGCAGGGTTCGTATCGCGCGCTGGCCGCAACGGCCAACCATTACGCGCGCGAGATGCACATGGACGACATGGCGCGCGCGCTCGGCGTGGATCCGCTCGAGTTCCGGATGACGCATCTCGAGAGCGATCCGCGCATGCGCGCCGTGCTGACGGCGGTCGCGCAGAAGATCGGCTGGCCGAAGCCGTCCGCAGCCGGACGATCTTTGGGGATCGCCTGCGGCACCGAGAAGGCCGGATGGGTCGCGACGGCGGTCGAGGTGTCACCTGCCCCGAGGGCAGTCGAGGGGAAGCAGGCAGGGGGGTTCAAGGTCGAGCGCATCGTCATCGCGTTCGAGTGCGGCGCGATCGTCAATCCGGACGGGCTGAAGAACCAGGTGGAGGGGTCGATCGTCCAGGGCCTCGGCGGCGCGCTGTTCGAAGCCATCTCGTTCAAGGACGGCCGGGTGCTCAACGGAAGCATGGAGCAGTACCGCGTGCCGCGGTTCAGGGACGTGCCGCCGATCGAGACGATTCTGCTGGACCGGAAGGACATCCCGTCGGCCGGCGCCGGGGAATCGTCGCTGATCGCGCTGGCGCCGGCGATCGGGTCCGCGGTGCGGGGCCTGGGACCGGTCGCGCGGGAGTTGCCCGTCCGGCTCCTGTAGCGTCCGCCTTCAGGCGGACTCTGCGCCAGCCTGTGACGAAACGATGGCCGAGTCGGGAGGCGTGCCGCGAAGGCGGGTAAGCTAATCGCCCCTCTCGAACGTCATAGTCCGATAGAATCCGACCGTGCTCGAATCTTTGTTCCAATTCCTGTTCGAGTACCGGCCCACCGTCTTCCGTCAGGGTGATTTTCGATTCGCCCCGCCGGCCGGCGCGCCGGTGGCGGCGGCGATTGTCGTCGCGGCGGTGGCGATCGCGTTCGTCAGCTACCGCGTGCTGCGGACGCGGGTGCACTGGCGCGAGCGCGCGACGCTGGCGGCGCTGCGCCTCGCGGCGCTCGCCATCGTGCTCTTCTGTATCTTCCGTCCCGTCCTCGTCGTGAAGGCGGCCGTCGCCCAGCAGAACGTCGTCGGGGTCCTGATCGACGATTCGCGCAGCATGCAGCTGACCGACGAGCACGGCTCGCGCGCCGACCTCATCCGTCAGACGTTCGCGAATCCCGACAGTCCGATCATGAAGGCGCTGTCGGACCGCTTCCTGATCCGCACGTTCAAGTTCTCGTCGTCGACGGCGCGGCTCGGCGCGCCGGCCGATCTGACGTTCAACGGCACGCAGACGCGGCTCGCCAACGCGATCGAGAGCGCGCGGCAGGAGCTCGCGGGGCTTCCTGTGTCGGGTCTCGTGCTCGTCACCGACGGCGCCGACACGACCGACGCGACGGTGACCGACGCGCTGCTCGCGTCGAAGGCCGAAGCGCTGCCCGTGTTCACCGTCGGCGTCGGACAGGAGACGCTGACGAAGGACATCCAGGTCGGCCGCGTGTCGACGCCGCGTGTCGCGCTCAAGGGCACGTCGCTGCTCGTTGACGCGGTGCTGACGCAGACCGGCTATGCCGGACAGACCGTGACGCTCGACGTCGAGGACGGCGGACGCATCGTCGGATCGCAGCCGGTCAAGCTGCCCGCCGACGGCGATCCCGTGTCGGTGCGCGTGCGGTTCACCGTAACCGAGGCGGGGCCGCGCCTGTTCCGGCTGAAGGTCTCGCCGCAGCCGGGCGAAGTCGTCACGCAGAACAACCAGCGCGACGTGCAGATCGACGTCCGCGATCGCCGCGAGCGCATCCTCTATTACGAGGGGGAACCGCGGTTCGAGTTGAAGTTCGCGCGGCAGGCGATCAAGGACGATCCCAACCTCGAGCTCGTCACGCTCGTGCGGACCGCCGAGAACAAGCACTTCCGGTTCGACATCAAGTCGCCCGAAGAGCTCGTCGCCGGGTTTCCCAAGACGCGCGAGGAGCTGTTCGAGTACCGGGCGATCGTGCTCGGCAGCGTCGAGGCGAGCGCCTTCACGGCAGACCAGCTGCGCATGATCGCCGAGTTCGTCGACGTGCGCGGCGGCGGGCTGCTCGTGCTCGGCGGCAACCGGTCGTTCGCGGAAGGCGGCTATATCGGCACGCCCGTCGCGGAGGTGCTCCCCGTCACGCTGCAGAAGGCGAACGCCGGCTTCACGCACGTGAAGGTGCACCCCACACGCGCCGGGGAGGCGCACGCCGTCACGCAGCTCGGCGACACCGAGCAGGCGTCCGCCGAACGCTGGAAGACGATGCCGCCGCTGACGGCGGTGAACATGATCGACACGATCAAGCCCGGGGCGACCGTGCTGCTCTCGGGGCAGGACGATCGCCGCCGCGACCGCGTCGTGCTCGCGTTCCAGCGTTACGGCCGCGGCAAGTCGATCGCGTTTCCCGTGCAGGACTCGTGGCTCTGGCAGATGCACTCGACGATCCGCGTCGAGGATCAGACGCACGAGAATTTCTGGCGGCAGCTCCTGCGGTGGCTGGTCGACGGCGTGCCCGACGTCGTCGAGACGCGCCCGCTGACCGATCGCGTCGAGGCCGGCCAGCCCGTCACGCTGACGGCCGACGTCGTCGACCCGCGGTTCGTCGAGCTGAACGACGCGAACGTCGTCGCGCACGTGACGTCGCCGACGGGCAAGGTGACGGCGATCCCCCTGCAGTGGACCGGAGAGCGGAACGGCCAGTACCGCGCGACGATCCCGACGACGGAGAACGGCTGGTACGAAGCCAAGGTGGAAGCGACGCGCGACGGCAAGGCTGTCGGCGCCGGCGTCACGCACATGCGCGCTGCGCCGGACGACGCGGAGTATTTCGACGCCGCGATGCACGCACCGTTGCTGAAGCGCATCGCGCAGGACACGGGCGGACGGTTCTACCAGGCGGACAACGTCGCGTCGCTGCCCGAAGATCTCAAGTACTCGGGGCGCGGCGTCACCGCTGTCGAAGAACGCGAGCTGTGGCACATGCCGATCCTGCTGCTGGGGCTGGTGACCGTGCTGTGCGCGGAGTGGGGCCTGCGGCGGTACTGGAGGCTCGCTTGAGCGGGGGTGCACGGGTGCGCGGGGTGCGTGAGGTGCTCGGGGTGCGTGGGGTGCTCGGGGTGCGTGGGGTGCGTGAGGTGCTCGGGGTGCGTCGGGTGCTCGGGGTGCTCGCGGTGCTGCTCGTGTGCAGCGGGACGGCCTTCGCGCAGTCGACGCACCTGTTGATCGTGGTCGGGCTCCCGGGCGATCCGGAGCATGGCGAGCTCTTCAAGAAGTGGGGCACGACGCTTGCGAGCGCCGCCACCGACAAGCTCGGCGTGCCGAAGGACCACGTGATCCTGCTGACGGATCAGCAGGCAACGCGCGACGGCGTGGTGAAGGCGTTCGGAACGCTGACGACGGCGGCTGGCGAGGACGACACGGTCGCGATCGTGCTGTTCGGGTTCGGCACGTATGCGAACAAGGTGGCCAAGTTCAACCTCGTCGGGCCCGACATGACAGCCGAGGATTTCGCGCCGCTGCTCGCGAAGCTGAAGTCGAAACGCGTCGTGTTCGTGGACACGACGAGCGCCAGCGGGCCGTTCGTCGAGGCGCTGTCGGGCCCCGGACGCGTGATCGTGACGGCGACGCGGACGGGCGCCGAAGTCTATGCGACGCTCTTCGGCGGACCGTTCGTCGAGGCGCTCTCGCTCGAAGCCGCCGACGCCGATCGCGACGGGAAGGTGTCTATTCTGGAAGCCTTCGAGTACGCGCGGAAGTCGGTCGCGGCGTCGTATCAGCGGGAAGGACTCCTGCCGACGGAGCACTCGCTTCTCGACGACAATGGAGACAAGGAAGGCAGCCTCGAGCCGTCGCGCGAGGCGAAAGACGGGCGCAACGCCGCGGTGTTGAGCCTGGGCCAGTTGCACCAGCAGGCGCTGCCGGCCGACGAGAAGCTGCGGGCCCTGTATCTCGAACGGCAGGCGCTGGAGCGGCGGATCGACGCGTTGAAGCTGCTGAAGAGCGGCATGGACCCGGACAAATACGCGTCCGAGCTCGAGAAGCTGGCGACGGAGCTCGCGCTGAAGACGCGGCAGATTCGCGAAGCGGAAGGGAAGGGCAAATGAAGGCGGCCGTCATCGGTCTCGTCCTCGCGGCGGCCACGACGGCCGCGGTCGCCGGCGTGGCGCGATCGGAGCCCCAGCGGTTCGGCGGCCGGCAGAGCGAGGGGCCGCCGATCGAGTACCAGGGCAACACGCCGTACGACGGCCGCTTCATATTCGTCCGCCTGCGCTACAACTCCGGTTTCTCCGGATACGGGCGCCGCGGCGGCGGCCCGAAGTGGGCGCACGACTATCCGCGCGGCGAGGTGCACTTCGGGAAGATCCTGAAGGAGATCACCTACATGAACGCGCGGACCGACGGGTCGAACATCCTGGCGCTCGACGATCCGGAGCTGTTCAACTACCCGATCGCCTACATGGCCGAGCCCGGCGACTGGCTGCCGACCGACAAGGAAGCCGAGAGCTTCCGCGCGTACCTGAACAAGGGCGGCTTCGTCATCTTCGACGACTTCCGCGAGCGTGAAGGCGCGTGGATCAACCTGCAGGAGCAGATGCGCCGCGTGCTGCCCAGCGCGCGCTGGATCGAGATCGGCGACGGTTCGCAGCAGGTCTGGCACGCGTTCTTCGAAATCAAGAATCCGATGTCGCTCGAGCCGCATCCGACGTATGCCGGCTGGGGGCTTCATCCGACCTACTGGGGGATCTTCGAGGACAACAATCCGGCGAAGCGCCTGATCGCGATTGCCAACGTCGACGGCGACGTCAGCGAGTACTGGGAGTGGTCCGACACGGGCTTCGCGCCGGTCGATCTGAACAACGAGGCGTACAAGTACGGGATCAACTACTTCATTTACGGGATTCTTCACTGAGTTCGGAGTTCCGCCTGAAGCGAGACTCCCGTCGTTTCCGCCTGTAGGCGGAATCGTGGAAGGACGGAGGACACGTGGCTGTAGCGACCAACGGCGTCGATCTGGAATCGCCCGACGATGTTGCGCTCGCGGACCGGATGAAGACCGGCCGCGACCGCATCATCGCCGAGCTGCGGAAAGCGATCGTCGGCCAGGAGGACGTCGTCAACGAAGTGCTGCTGACGCTCTTCACGGGCGGCAACAGCCTCATCGTCGGCGTCCCCGGGCTCGCGAAGACGCTGCTCGTGCACACGCTGGCGCAGGTGCTCGCGCTGAAATTCTCGCGCATCCAGTTCACGCCCGACCTGATGCCGTCCGACATCACCGGCACGGATCTGATCCAGGAGGATCCGTCGACCGGGCGGCGGCAGATGGTGTTTTCCCCAGGGCCGATCTTCGCCAACATCGTCCTCGCCGACGAGATCAACCGCACGCCACCCAAGACGCAGTCGGCGCTGCTCGAGGCGATGCAGGAGCATCGCGTCACGATCCAGGGACGCACCTACCAGCTGGAGGAGCCGTTCTACGTCTTCGCGACGCAGAACCCGATCGAGCTCGAGGGCACGTATCCGCTGCCCGAGGCGCAGCTCGATCGCTTCATGTTTCACACGGTGATCGATCACCCGCCCGTCGACGAGGAGTTCGAGGTCGTGCGGACGACGACGTCGCTGCGCGACGTGGCGTTCGATCGCTCGGTCACGGGTCCGGATCTGATCGCGTTCCAGCGGCTCGTGCGCCGCGTGCCGGCGGCCGAGCCCGTGATGCGCTACGCGCTCGACATCGTCCGCGCGAGCCGGCCGAAGTCGCCGACCGCGCCCGACGCGGTGAAGAAGTGGGCGGCGTTCGGCGCCAGCGTCCGCGCGGCGCAGCATCTCGTGCTCGGCGGCAAGGCGCGCGCGCTGACGCAGGGCCGCTACCATGTGAGCTTCGAGGACGTGCGCGCGCTCGCGCATCCGGTCCTCCGTCACCGCGTGCTGACCAACTTCCACGCGCAGTCGGAAGGCGTGACGAGCGACGCGCTCATCGACAAGCTGCTCGAGGCGGTCGCGATGCCGCGGAGCGGCATGTGAGGTTTTCGACAGCAGCCACGAATTGAGTATGCGAAACGAACTCCAGGCGGGCGGACTGACGGGGGCGCGATTCGTCGACCCCGTGGTCCTCGCACGCGTGGGCAACCTCGAGCTGGTGTCGCGCGCGGTGGTGGACGGGTTCATCAACGGCCTGCACCGCTCGCCGTACTTCGGCGCGTCGGTCGACTTCGCCGAGCACCGCGGCTACACGCCCGGCGACGACATCCGCCGCGTGGACTGGAAGCTGTTCGGGCGCACCGACCGCTTCTACATCAAGGAGTACGAGGCCGACACCAACGCCAACTTCGCGGTGCTGCTCGACGTGTCGAAGTCGATGGGCTTCGGCAGCCGCGGCATCACGAAACTGGAGTACGGACAGATCCTCGCCGGCTGTCTGACCTACATGGTCCACCGCCAGCGCGATCGCGTCGGCTTCGCGGCGTTCGACCGCGAGGTCGTCGAATACGTGCCGCCGTCGGCCAAGCACATGGACACCACGCTGCACGTGCTCGACCGCCTGACGCCGCAGCGTCCGGGGGAGCTCGCGCCGCCGATGAAGCAGCTCGCCGAGCACTTCGGCCGCCGCGGCCTGCTCGTGCTCGTGTCGGATTTCTACGAGGAGCCGCAGGCCGTGCTCGACGCCGTGTCGCCGCTCCGGTTCCGCGGCCACGACATGATCGTCTTCCACGTGCTCGATCCGGCGGAGATCGAGTTCTCGTACGACCAGGCGTCGGCGTTCGAGGATCTCGAGAGCGGCGAACAGATCCCCGTCGTCCCCGAGGCGCTCGCCGAGCAGTACCGCGCGCTCATCCGCGAGCACTCCGAGGCGCTGCGCTCGAAGTTCTCGGAGCTGCGCATCGACTATGCGCTGCTCAACACGTCCACGCCGCTCGACCACGCGCTGTTCACCTATTTGTCGATGCGCGAGCAGTTGTTGAGGGCTCGCTGATCGACTGCAGACTGAAGAGTGAAGATTGCCCGATTGACGATTGAAGATTGACGATTGAGATTGATGATTGGACGATTGATGATTGGGGAATTGAGGATTGACGATTGGGGATTGGTGTGCCAATCAGTCGGAAGTGATTCATGGGCTTCGTAGCGCCTCTCGTCCTCGCGGCGCTCGGAGCCCTCGCCATCCCGGTATTCGTGCATCTCATTCAGCGCGAGCGGAAGCGCGTGGTCGAATTCCCGTCGCTCATGTTCCTGCGGCGCATTCCGTATCAGTCGGTCCGCCGGCGTCGGCTGCGCGACATCCTGCTGCTGATGGTCCGGCTCGCGGCGCTCACGCTCATCGTGCTGGCGTTCGCGCGCCCCTTCTTCCGGCGCGACTCGCTCTCGGCGGCGGCGCAGAACGGCGCGCGCGAGGCCGTGATTCTCGTCGACACGTCGTACAGCATGGGCTACGGCGACCGCTGGTCGCAGGCGCAGGCCGCCGCGCGCAACGCCGTCAACGGGCTCAACGCGGGCGACCGCGCGTCGCTCGTCTTCTTCTCGCAGGGAGCCGACGTCGCCGTGCGGTCCGCCGGCGACAAGGGGCGCCTCACGTCCGCGATTGCCGCCGGCAAGGTCGGTCCGGGCGCGACGCGTTTTGCGCCCGCGCTCAAGCTCGCCGGCAGCCTGCTCAGCGAATCGGCGCTTCCCCGGCGCGAGGTGTTTCTCATCAGCGATTTCCAGCGCCGCGGCTGGGAGCAGACGCCGGGCAGGGATGACGTGAAGCTGCCGGAGCGGACGACGCTGACCGCGGTCGACGTCGCATCGGGACCGACGGCGAACCTCTCGGCCACGCCCGTGTCGCTGCAGCGCACGCGCTTCGAGAATCACGATCGCGTCGCGGTCACCGCCGGCCTGGTCAACCACAGCGACAAGCCCGTGTCGAACGTCAACGTGACGCTCGACGTCGACGGCCAGACGATCCAGTCGCTGCCGGCAAGCGCCGCGCCGGGCGGATCGGGCAGCGTCACCTTCGCGCCGTTCACGGTCGCGTCGCGCAACATGCGCGCGACGGTGAAACTGCCCGACGACGCGCTGGCGCGCGACAACGTGTTTCACTTCGTCGTCTCGCCGTCGGAGCCCGTCCGCATTGTCGTCGTCGATCGGCCCGGCGCCGAGAGCGAGGCGCTCTACGTCGATCGCGCGCTGCCGATCGGCGAATCGCCGCGCGTCGAGCTGACGTCGCGGACGTCGACGACCTTCTCGGACGCCGACGCGCGCGCGGCCGCCGTCGTGGTGCTCAACGACGTGCAGGTGACCGACGACCTGGCCGATCGGCTGGGACGGTTCGTGTCGGCGGGCGGCGGGCTGTTCATCGCGGCCGGCCCGCACGCGACATGGCCGCAGCACGCGGCCGCCACGGTGCCGGCGCTCCCCGGCGACGTCGTCGATCGCACGACGTCCACGCCGTCGCGGCTGGGCGCGCTCGAGTACAGCCATCCTGTGTTCGAGCTCTTCCGCGCGCCGCGCACCGGTGATTTCTCGGCCGCGCGCTTTTACGGCTACCGCGCGACGCCGCCGCCGGCGGCCGGACAGCCGGCGGTGGGACAGGTGCTGGCGCGGTTCGACGACGGGACACCCGCGCTGCTCGAGCGGAAGGTGGGCGCCGGCCGCGTGCTCATGTGGACCTCCACGCTCGACCTCGGGTGGAACGACCTGCCGGTCAAACCGGTGTTCCTCCCATTCCTCCATACGGTCACGAAATATCTGGCAGACTACTCCGAAGCGCCTGCATCATTGACGGTAGGGCAGGTGATTCCGGCGCCCCGGCGCGGCGCGGGCCACGGAGGCTCGGTGTCCCGTGGCGGAACGGTCGCGGTGGCGCCATCGGGCGCGCGCGTGTCGGTCGAGACCGAGGACGGCGCGCTCGAGATCGGCGAGCAGGGGTTCTACGACGTCCGCACGCAGGGCGCCGGCGCCGACTCGGCGACGGTGCTGGCGGCCAACGTCGACCTGACGGAATCGGATCTGACGCCGCTCGATCCGCGCGAGCTCGTCGCGTCGGTGTCGGGACACGCCGACGGCCGGACCGCGAGCCTCAGCGAGGCGCGCCCGACGGACGAGGCGCAGGCGCAGGCCCAGCGGTTGTGGTGGTACTTGCTGGTGGCGGGAGGTTTGCTGCTGGCGGGTGAAACGCTGCTGTCGAATCGACTGTCGACGAACGCATCGAGGCTGTCATGATTGACGGGACTCGGCAACGCGAGCGAGCGGCAGCGAGTGAGCGTGTAAGGGGGACTCGGGGGGCGAAGCCCCCCGGACACAATCGAGGCTCTCATGACGCAGGATCCAAGCCGTTCTGAGCTGATCGCGATCGTCCATGACGTGCGCAAGCGCTGGCGAAGGAAGGTGGCGCTGCGCGGCGGCGCGATCGCGGCGGGGCTGGTCGCCGCGGCACTGGTGCTGTCGGCCGTCGTCCTGCAATGGCTGCGATTCACGCCGGAGTCGATTCTCGGCTTCCGCATCGGGCTCGCCGTCGTCGTGGCGCTCGTGTCGTGGGCGCTGCTGATCCGGCCGCAGATCCGGCGCGTGACCGACGAGCAGGTCGCGCTGTATCTCGAGGAGCACGAGCCGTCGCTGCAGGCGGCGATCATCAGCGCGATCGAGGCGGAACACTCCGGCGCCGCCGCGCAGTCGCCGGCGCTCGTGCGGAAGCTCGTGCAGGACGCGGTGGAGAAGTGCCGCGCGATTGAAGACGGCCGCCGCGTCGAACGCGCGCCGGTGAAGCGCTACTCGGGCGCGCTCGGCGGCGTGCTCGCGATCGCCGCCGCGATCTTCCTGCTCGGCCCGGCCTACATGCGCCACGCGCTGTCGGCGCTGCTCGTGATCTCGCGCAGCGTCGAGGCCGCCGCGCCGTACCGCATCGACGTGACGCCGGGCAACAACACGATCCCGCGCGGCGCCGACCAGGCGATTTCCGCGAAGCTGGTCGGGTTTCAGTCCGACCAGGCCGTGCTGATGATGCGCAAGTCGGCGACCGCCGCGTTCGAGCGCGTGCCGCTCATCCGCACCGAGGATCGCTACGAAGGGACGCTCTTCGACGTCGCGGCGCCGGTCGAGTACTTCGTCGAGGCCGTGGGCGTGCGCTCGCCGCTCTACACGCTCAAGGTCGCCGACATGCCGTACGTCCAGAAGCTCGAGCTGGAGTACCACTTCCCGGCCTACACGGGCCTCGCGCCGAGGAAGATCGAGGACGGCGGCGACGTCGCCGTGCTGCGCGGCACCGAGATCCGCGTCCGCGCGCTGACGACGATGAAGGCCGACGGCGGCGCGATCGTGATCGACGACAAGACGCAGGTGCCGATGACGGTGGCGCCCGACGGCGCGCTGCTCTCGGCGTTCACCGCCGACCACGACGGGTTCTATCGCATCGACCTCGGCGCGCCGGGCGGCGCGCACGTCGCCGGATCGCCGAAGTACTCGATCGACGTCCTCACGGATCAGCCCCCCGCGGTGTCGTTCGTCAAGCCGGGCCGCGACACGTCCGCGTCGCCGATCGAGGAAGTGTTCCTCGAGGCGAAAGCCGAAGACGACTACGGGATCCGCTCGATGGAGCTCGTCTACAGCGTCAACGGCGGCGCCGAGAAGACCGTGAAGCTGTTCGACAGCCAGAACCGGATGCCCACCGTGTCGGCGGGCCACACGCTCTACATGGAAGAGATGGGCGTGAAGCCGGGCGACTCGGTGTCGTACTACGCGCGCGCGTTCGACAACAACACGGTCGCCGGACCGCAGAAGGCGACGAGCGATCTGTACTTCGTCCGCATCCGTCCGCTGACGAAGGACTTCCGCAAGGCCGACTCGCAGGCCGGCGGCGGCGGCGGAGGCCAGCAGAACCAGGTCGGCAGCCTCTCGGAACAGGAGCGGCAGATCATCGCCGCGACGTTCAACCTGCAGCGCGATCGCAAGAAGAGCGGCGACACCAAGACGAAGGAAGGCGCCGTCGTCGCGGGGCTGATGCAGAAGCGCCTGCACGACCAGGTCAACGAGCTGCTGACCAACTTCGCCACGCGCGTCGGCAGTCAGGCGGAGCGGTTCAAGAAGATCACCGATTTCCTCAAGCAGTCGATGCCCGAGATGCAGACCGCCGAGGGCAAGCTGCAGGGAGGCCAGCCCGATCAGGCGCTGCCGGCGGAGCATCGCGCGCTCGAGGCGCTGCAGAAGGCCGAAGAGGAATACGAGCTCGAAGTCTCCACGCAGCAGCAGAAGGGCGGGGGCGGCGGAGGCGGGCAGCAGCGGATGGCCGAGGAGCTCGCGGATCTGTTCGAGCTCGAAGTCGACAAGATGGCCAACCAGTACGAGACCGCCCAGCGCGCCTCGCAGCAGCAGGCGGATCAGAAGATCGACGAGCTGGCCGAGAAGCTGAAGGAACTCGCACGGCGCCAGGAGCAGGAAGCCGAGCGGCAGCGGCGGCGCGCCGCGCAGGGCCAGGGGCAGGGCGGCGGCGACTCGCAGCGGCAGCTCGCCGAGCAGGTCGAAGAAGCCGCGCGGCAGCTCGAGAGACTCGCGCGTGAAGAGAACCGTCCGCAGCTCCAGCAGACCGCGCGTCAGCTTCAGCAGGCCGCCGATCGCATGCGTCAGGCAGCGGCCAACGGCGACCCGAACGCGGCGGCCGCCGCCGCGAGCGCGATGGAGCAGTTGAAGGACGCCGAGCGTCAGCTTCAGCAGTCGCAGTCGGACCGCACCGGGCGCGACGTCGAAGACGCGCTGCGCCAGGCCGAGGCCATGGCGCGCGAGCAGCAGCAGATCCAGGAAGACCTGTCGAAGCTCGATCAGCAGCAGGGTGACGCGCGCGCCGGCAAGGCGCAGCAGTTGAGCGAGCGCAAGACTCAGCTCGCCGGCAAGGTCGATCAGCTCGAGAAGCAGCTCGATCGCACCGCGGGCGACATGTTCAAGACCGAGCGCGACGCTTCGCGCAAGCTCACGGAAGCCGCCGACGGGATTCGTGACCGCCGCATTCGTGACAAGATCCGCTACTCCGACCAGCTGCTGCGCTCCGGCAACCCGACGTCGGAGGTGGCGGCGTTCGATCGCGACGTCCAGAACAACCTCGACGATCTGAAGAGGAAGATCGGCGAAGCGGCGTCGGCGGTCGGTAAGACGAAGGCCGACGCGAATTCGCAGGCGCTCGACAAGGCGCGGCAGCTGTCCGACGGCATGCAGTCGCTCGGCGAACGGATGCGCGGCCAGAACGGGCAGCAGGGCCAGAACGGCCAGCAGGCCGACCGCCAGCAGAATCAGCGCGGCCAGCAGAACGGCAAACAGAACGGCCAGCAGCAGGGACAGCAGAACGGTCAGCAGTCTCAGAACGGACAGCAAAACGGACAGCAGGGCCAGCAAGGCCAGCAAGGCCAGCAAGGCCAGCAAGGGCAGAACGGCCAGCAGGGGCAGAACGGCCAGCAGGGGCAGAACGGCCAGCAAGGCCAGAACGGCCAGCAGGGCCAGAACGGTCAGCAGGGGCAGAACGGTCAGCAGGGGCAGAACAACGGTCAGGGCGGACAGGGCGGCCGCAACGACGGCGGCCAGTCGATGAACGGCCGGGGCGGCGAGGGCGACACGACGCGCACCGGATCGTCCGGCCCCCCTGACGGCGTGACGACGGGCGACGCGCGTCCCGGCGGCCGCTTCTCCGGCGAGCAGATCCGCCAGTTCCGCAACGAAGTCCGCCAGCGCACGGCCGACGCCGAAGCGCTCCGCCGGCTCCTCGCGCAGCAGAAGATCGACACGAAGGAGATCGACGAGATCCTGAAGGGCCTCCGCAAGCTGGACGACGACGGCGCGTACGCCAACCCGGACGCCATCGCGCGCCTCGAGCAGTCGGTCACCGACAACATCAAGCGCTTCGAGTACACGCTGCGCCGCAAGCTCGACGCCAACGCGAATCAGGTCTTCCTGTCGGGCACCGACGATGTACCGGAGCAGTACCGCAAGCTCGTCGAGCAGTATTACCGTTCACTGTCGAAAGGCGGCAAGCAGTAGCGGCGGGGATCGGATCCTGAATCCCTGATCGCAAATCGTGAATCTCTTATCGCGGATCTGGAATCACTGATCGAAGATCCGTGATCAGGGATTCCGGATTCTCGATGAAGGATCCCGGATCAGGGACCAGGGACCAGGGATTCAGGATTCGAGACGCGGCCGGGAATCTGCTACAGTCTCTACGCCAGTCCTGCCTCTTCGGTCGAGCTACGCCATGAGCGACTGCACGGCCTACAGCCCACGCTCCGGCACGAAGGTCACGAAGGTCACGAACAACCATGTGGTGGTGGTGTTCTTTGTGTTCTTTGTGATCTTCGTGGCGGAGCGTGAGCCGTCGGACGTTTCAGCGGCCTCGACGCAGGCTCAGGCGCCCCAGACGCAGGCACCGCAGCCGCAGCCGCGCCCGGTCTTCCGCGCCGGCGCACATTACGTGCGCGTCGATGCGTATCCCACCGGCAAGGACGGCCGCATCGTCGAAGGCCTGACGAAGGACGACTTCGAGATCTTCGAAGACGGCAAACCCCAGACGATCGAGAACGCGGAGTTCGTCACGTTCGACACGTGGACGCCCGACGGCGAGCGCAGGGACCCGCGCACGCAGCAGGACGCGTACGATCTGCTGGCGGATCCCAGCTGGCGCGTCTTCGTCATCGTCATCGACCGGCAGGCGTACGGCATGCGGGGCCAGTACTACATGCGCGGGCCGCTGCACCAGTTCCTCGAGCGCAATCTCGGGCCGCGCGATCTCTTCGGGCTCCTGACGACCGACAACAAGTGGACGGATCTCGCGCTCGGCCAGAAGACGACCGTCGCCGACAAGGTCATCGACAGCGAGCGATGGCTGGACGCCGGCGACGCCTACGAGGACATGGACCTCGTCGCTCAATGCAATCTCCCGATGGCTCGCAAGCGCCTCGACGATACCTACTCGCTGCTCGAAGGGCTAGTGCGGCTGCTCTCTCTCATCCGGGAAGAGAAGAAGAGCGTCGTCTTCGTCGCGGACGGTCTCGCGACCCCGGGCATCGACAAGTCGTCTCAAAGCGCCGGCAACTCGCCCATTCCCGGCCTGCCCTACATCCCCGGGATCCCGAACAATCCCGGGCGCCCCATCACGCCGGGGCCGCGCGTGCGGCCGCCGACGTCGGGCGGGCCCGGCAGCTCCGGCGGCTCCGTGACAGGGGGACATGGCGATCGGATCGTGACGCCGTCGAGCGAGGTCAATTGCGCGGCCATGCGCCAGCGGCTGTCGAACATCGACTTCATGGAGCGGTTCACGACGCTGCTCCGCGACGCGCGCCGCGGGAATGTCGCGTTCTACCCGATCTCGCCCGCCGGGCTGCAGACGGTTCCGTTCCGGGACGTTCCGCATCCGACTGAAGGCGCCCTCAACTGGACCGCGTACCGCGCGATGAACGCGGGGCTCGACAACCTGCGGTCGCTCGCGAGCGAAACGGACGGCATCGCCGTCGTCAACACGAACGACCTGTCGGGCGGCATGCGGCAAATCGCCAACGACATCCAGTCGTACTACGTGCTCGGCTACTACACGACGAACACGACGTGGGACGGCGGGGTTCGACAGATCAAGGTGCGCCTCAAGCCCAAACGGATTACCATCCGCGCGCGCCGCCAGTATCGCGCGCCGACGCTTGGCGAGATCGCCGCGCTGACGTCGCCGTCCGCCGTGGCCGATCCGACGGCCGAGGAACGGGCGCTGGCGCCGCTGGCGCGCGTGCGTCCGAGCGCGCCGTTTCTGAGCTACGCCGCGCCCGCCGGTCCAGAGCTCGCGATTGTGCTCGAGCTGCCGCACGGCACCGGCGCTTGGGAGGCGGGCACCGACATCACCGTCATCGCGGAGACGGCCGACGAGGACGTCGTCGGCTCGACGCGCGAGACGCTGAAGGCGGCCGGCCACGTCGCGCTGCTGCACGTTCCGGTCGATGGCTCGAAGCCCGCGACGCGCGCGCTGGTCAAACTGCGAACTGACGGCATGATTTTCACGGAGAAGCTGACCGTGCCGCCGCCGACGATGCTCGTCGGCGATCCCATTCAGTACCGAAACGGCGCGATGACGGTGCTGCTGTCCTGCGCGCGCACGGATGCCGTCCGGCTGGAATGGCCCGTGCTCGCCACGATCGAGAACCTGCAGGCGAGGCTGCTCGATCGCAACGGGCGCCCGCTGGCGGTGCCTGTCTCGCTGGCCCAGCGGGAGCGCCGCCTGGTGGGTGACATGTCGCTCGCGCCGCTGGCGCACGGCGACTATCTCGTCGAACTCGTCGTGTCGTCCGGCGCCGCCCGCGAGCGCAAGCTCACGCCGATCCGCGTCCAGTGAGGGAGCCATGAGCGACCGAACGGCCCACGGGCCACTCTCCGGCACAAAGATCACGAAGATCACAAACATCACGAACAACCATGTGGTCTTCGTGATCTTTGTGTGCTTTGTGGTCTTTGTGGCGGAGCTTGCGCCGTGGCGCGTCTCGGGTCAGGCGCCGCAAGCCGGACAGCAGCCGCCGACGCAGGCGCAGCAGCGGCCGGTGTTCCGCGCAGGCACGCACTTCGTCCGCGTGGACGCCTATCCGGTGCAGGGCGGGAAGATCGTCGAAGGGCTGAAGGCGGAGGATTTCGAGATCCTCGAGGACGGCAAGCCGCAGACGATCGAGAGCTTCGATTTCATCCGGTTCGACACGTTCACCCCGGAGGCGGAGCGCCGCAATCCCTCGTCGCAGCGCGAGGGGTTCGAGATGGCGGCGGACCCGCGCTACCGCGTATTCGTCATCCTCGTCGACATGGGGTTCAGCAGCGGCATCGGCGTGATCGAGCCGATCAACGACATGGGCCGGATCCAGGGCCCGCTCGCGCACTTCATCGATCGGGTGATCGGCGTCCACGATCTGTTCGGCCTGCTGTCGTCGAGGAACACCGTCAAGGATCTCGTGCTCGGGCAGAAAACGACGGTGACGATCGAGCAGGTCCACGTTCTGTGGCGCGCATCGGAGGTCGACCGCGACCCGGTCGAGCGCTTCGATCAGAAATATGATCCCGATTGCCTGCAGTGCCGGGCGCCACGCCCGGGGGAAAAGGACCAGCGCGACTGCGGGCTCCTCCGAAGGATCCTCCGGGATCGCTATCATGCCGATCAGACCTACACACTGCTGGGCGAGCTCATCGCCACGCTCGGCGCCATCCGTGAAGAACGCAAGAACCTCGTCTTCGTTTCCGACAAGCTGGCGCGCTGGCGCGGGGACCAGGACCTGTTCGACCGGCTGTCGCCGGGCCTGCCGAAGGCCGGCATCGACAACGGCCGCCTCGGCTACGGCGATCCGCGCAGGACGGCGGTGACCGACTACTCGTGCGCCGCCGACGTGAACCGGTTGCCGCTGATGGATTTCGAGAACCGGTTCCAGCAGGTGCTGACCGCGGCGAAGCGGGCGAACGTCGCGTTCTACAACATCACGCCGTCCGGCCTGCAGGCGCCGTGGAACTACGGCGATCAGAAGATCCTCGAGGCGACCAACGACGACCTGCGATTGCTGTCGCGTGAGACCGGCGGCATCGCGGTCGTCGACAGCAACGATCTGGAAACCGGCATGCGGCGGATCGCCGACGACCTGCAGGCCTATTACGTCCTCGGCTACTACACGACGAACACGAAGTTCGACGGCGGGGTCCGGAAGATCACGGTGAAGACGAAGACGGACGGCCAGACGATCCGCGCGCGTCGCGAGTACCGCGCGCCGACGCAGGCCGAGATCGCCGCGCTGGCGAACGCGCCGCCCGCGCCGCCCGCCCAGACGGGGCCGCCCGCTGTGATTGGCGAGCCGATCGCGTATCGTGTGAGCCGCGGGCAGGCGCCAGAGAAGACGTCGCGGCTCGAGTTCGAGCGCGCGGATCGGCTGCGTGTCGAGTGGCCCGTGCTCGCACCGCTCGAGCGGCGCGAGGCCCGGATGCTGGACAGCGCGGGGAAGCCGCTGGCGTTCGATCTGCCGGTGTCGGAGGCGCCCGAGCGCAAGACCGTCGTCGTCGAACTGCCGCTCGCCCCGTTCACGCGGGGCACGTACGCGATCGAACTGACCGCCGGTTCCGGAGCTGCGACCGAGCGCCGCCGGCTGACATTCCTGATGAAGTGAGGAACTATGAGCGACTACACGCCCGACGACTCACGCTCCGGCACAAAGACCACAAAGGCCACAAAGATCACGAACAACCATTTTGTTTTGGTGATCTTTGTGTTCTTTGGGATCTTCGTGGCGGAGCGTGGGCCGTCGGCCGTTGCCGCGAAGCAGGGTCAGCCGGCGCAGCCTCAGACGCAGGCGCAGCAGCGGCCGGTCTTCCGCGGGGGCGCGCATTTCGTCCGCGTCGACGTGTATCCCTCCCAGGACGGGAAGATCGTCGAAGGGCTGACGCCCGAGGACTTCGAGGTCCTCGAGGACGGCAAGCCGCAGGCGATCGAGAGCTTCGACTACATCAAGTTCGACACGTTCACGCCGGACGCCGAGCGCCGCGATCCGACGTCGCAGCGCGCCGGGTTCGATCTCGCCGCCGACCCGCGTTACCGCGTGTTCGTCGTGTTCGTGGCGATGTCGCTGAGCAATTCGCCGGGCGCGGTCGTGGAGAACAACAATCTCGACGCGATCCAGCAGCCGCTCGTCAACTTCCTGCAGCGGACCGTCGGTCCGCACGATCTGTTCGGCTTCCTGACGTCGCGCAATTCGGCGAAGGACCTCGTGCTGGGCCAGCAGACGATCGTGACGGTCGAGCAGATCAAGGATCTCTGGCGGGCCAGTTTCATCGACCGCGACGAAGCGGACCTCCTGCTGGACAACTGCGACTGCGGCCCGAACGTCCCGATGGATCAATGCGAGGGCATCAAGGCCATGCTCAAGAGGCGTTACCGCGCTGACGCGACCTACACGGTGCTCACCGACCTGGTCCGCCAGCTGGGATCGCTGAGGCAGGAGCGCAAGAACCTCGTTCTGGCGACGAACCTGCTGCCGCGCTGGCGCGAAGACCACACGGCTCTCAACCAGCGCGGGCCGCAGGTGCCGAGGACCGGCATCGCGAACGGCCGCATCACGACCGACGAGCACGCGGCGAACACCTATTCGAACAGCGGCAGCGGCGGGGCGTGCGTGGCGGAGTTTCAGCGCCTCTCCATGATCGATTTCGAGCCCCGCTACTGGCAGCTCCTGAACGACGCGCGCCGCGAGAACGTCGCCTTCTACACCATCACGCCTGGAGGATTGCAGGCGCCGCCCCGGCTCTCGGATCAGCGCGCGGTGCAGGCCGGGTACGAGGATCTGAGGGCACTGGCGCAGAACACGGACGGCGTCGCCGTCACCGACACCAACGACCTGAACGGCGGCATGCGACGGATCGCCGACGACCTGGCGGCCTACTACCTGCTCGGCTACTACTCGACGAACACGAAGTTCGACGGGGCGGTGCGGAAGATCACGGTGCGGACGAAGTCGAACGGCAAGGCCGTCCGCGCACGCCGCGAGTATCGCGCGCCCACTGAAGCGGAGATCGCCGCACTGTCGGCCCCGCGTCCGGCCGCGCCGGCGCCGGTCGACACCGGTCCACCGGCCGTGATCGGCGAGCCGATCGCGTATCGCGTGAGCCGGACCCAGCCGCTCGAGAAGGTCGGACTGCTCGAGTTCGTGCGCACCGATCGCATGCGCGTCGAGTGGCCCGTGCTCGCCGCGCTCGATCGCCGGGAGGCGCGGATGCTGGACAGCGCGGGGAAGCCGCTGGCGTTCGATCTGCCGGTGTCGGAGGCGCCCGAGCGCAAGACCGTCGTCGTCGAACTGCCGCTCGCGCCGTTCACGCGCGGCGTGTACTCGATCGAGCTGACCGCCGGCGCAGGCGGCAAGACCGAAAAGCGCAAGCTCACCTTCATGATGAAGTGAGAAGCAATGAGCGACCGCACGAGCCCACGGCGCGTCACAAAGGCCACGAAGGTCACAAAGATCACAAAGGAATATGTGGTTTTCGTGATCTTCGTGGTCTTTGTGGTCTTTGTGTCGGAGCGTGAGCCGTCGGCCGTCGCCGCGCAGCAGGCTCAGGCGCCACCGACGCAGGCGTCCGCACCCGCCGCGTCCGCCGCCAACGGCACGCCGCGCGAAGCGGCGCTCACGATCCTCGAGCGCGCGAACCGGCCGTTCGTGCCGTACGTCGCGGCAGCGGGGAAGAACCTGACCGTCGTCGCGGAGCTGTCGCCAGCTTCGATTCAGGCGGGACGCTGGAAGGACGGCGCCGACGTGAACGTGCAGGCGATCGGCGCGAACGGCGAGCCGATCGCCACCGCGAAAGGCCGCATCGAGGTCGGCGGCTACAGCGTCGCGATTCCGCTGACGGTCGGCGGCGAGTGGCCGTCGCGCGTGACGATTGCGCTGCGTGCCAACGGGGAACGGCCGATGGACGACTGGGTGAAGCTGGAACCGTCTCACGGCACGCTGGTCGGCGAGCCCGTCGCCTACCGTGCCGCCTCGCGCATCGCGCCGCGACCGGTCGCCGGCTTCGAGTTCGCGCGCAACGAGCGCATCCGCGCCGAGTGGCCCGTCCTCGCGCCGCTCGACCGCCGCGAGCTCCGGCTCCTCGACCGCAACGGCAAGCCCCTCCCGGTCGAGCTGCCGCTTTCCGAAGACCCCGCGACAAAGGCCATCGTTCTCGACATGTCCCTGTCAGGCCTCCCCAAGGGGGACTACCTTATTGAGCTCACGGCCGCGTCTGGTGCGACAATCGAGCACGGGCTCCTCGCGATACGGATGAAGCCATGA
>Ga0066903_100000574_pt1 | contig 23670 bp, 19 predicted proteins | sample PanSoiMetaGPlot1_FD_67491 | JGI IMG/M metagenome (GOLD analysis project Ga0066903, IMG submission 67491) | Tropical forest soil microbial communities from Panama analyzed to predict greenhouse gas emissions - Panama Soil - Plot 1 (version 2) | ecosystem: Environmental > Terrestrial > Soil >... | reverse complement strand
TCACCCGATGGGATACGTCAAAGCCCGCACTCACCGGCCGAGGGCTCTGGCTGCTTCCGAATGCCCTCGAGGAAACCGGCGCGCACGACCCGGTGCTGGTGCAGGCGGATGCGCTCCACGGTCAGTTCGGCCCGAAGATCGGACCGGCTCACTGGATCGCGTTCGATACACTGGACGGATCGGCGCGACAGGTGTTCGTGCGAACGATGCCTGATCAACCGGCCAGAACGTGGCAGGTCTCGCAGGCGAACGGCAACACGTCGCGATGGCGGGCGGACGGTCGCGAGCTCTACTTCGTCAGCAGCGGATCGATCGTCGCGGCCGACATCGCCGCGGGTCCGTCATTCCGATCGGGGACGCTTCGGCCGTTGTTCGCAGCCCCCGTGCCGTTGGGCCTCGCGGCATCGCAGTACGCGCACGGCTGGGATGTGACGCCCGATGGTCAGCGTTTTCTGACGACGGCCGCCGCACCAGACGGCCCGGCGCGCGCAATCACGGTCGTCATGAACTGGCAGTCGGCGCTGAAACCGTAACGCTGGGCGAGGGCAGATGGATCCCGTCCTGATGCAGCAGCGCGTGATACACCGGCACCGGTTGAAATCGTCTGGCGATCACGAAGCTGAGGAGATTGGCGACCATGAGCGGCACGAGGATCTGATAATCCTGCGTGATCTCGAAGATCATGAACACCGACGTCATCGGCGCGCGAATGATGCCCGCAAACAGCGTCCCCATGCCGACGAGCGCGTATGCGCCCGCATCGCCCGTTGCAATGGGAGCAAAGCGGTGCACGATCGTCCCCACTGCCCCGCCGGCCATCGCCCCGATATACAGGCTCGGCGCAAAGATGCCCCCGGCGTTTCCGGATGCGTATGAAACGATGGTCGCACCAAGTTTCAACAGGCACAGGATCGCCATCGTTCGCAGCAGCAGGCCTCCATTCAGCGCCTGGTCGACATACTCGTAGCCCACACCCATGATCGCCGGCGAATACAGAAGGATTCCTCCGATGATCAGGCCGCCGATCGCCGGCTGGACAATCCTGGTTTTGGCCGGCATGCGCTGAAAGAGGTGGCGCATCGTCAGCAGCCCCTGGCAGAACACGAGTGACAGCGCGCCGCCGATGACGCCGAGGCCCGCATACACCAACAGCTCCATGGGGTGGACGAGTCGATACGTCGGCACGTGAAAGAGCGGCTCGTTCCCGAGGATCGACCGCTCGACAACAACCGCGGCGACCGAGGCGACCACAGTCGATCCCAGGAGTGACGCGTTCATGTCACCGATGATCTCCTCGAGGGCGAACAGCACAGCGGCGACCGGCGTATTGAAGGCTGCGGCGAGCGCTCCCGCGGCCCCGACCGGCACCAGGTCGCGGACCCTCGATGGCGACAGCCCCAGCCAGCGCCCGGCCACCGAGGCGATTCCTGCCCCGATCTGGACCGAGGGCCCCTCGCGACCCATCGAATGGCCCGATCCGATGCACAGCACACCTGTCAGGAATTTTCCGAGTGGGACATGCCCCGGAATGACGCCGTCGGCCAGATGATACGCCGCCTCCGTCTGCGGAACGCCGCTTCCGCGGACATCCGGGAAGACCTTCGCGAGCAGAGCTCCCGTGACCACGCTGACGAGCGGCGGGATGACGAACAGCCGCAGCGCTGACGGCGACAGCCCGAACAGGCGATGGCTGACCTGATCGATCGCCACCGAGAACAGCACCGCGGACAGGCCGGCGATGATCCCGATGACAATGGTCAGGATCAGAAATAGCTGATTCTCCCGCAGCCGCAGCTGCTGCGAGCGCGGCGTCTCCTTCATTTCGATTCGGTCGCGTGGCTTCGCGCGATCAACGCCAGCGCCTGATCGGGGGCGCCGAGTGGCGGGCACGTGTTCGACATGTATCGCTCGATGCGGCCCAAGAGATCGACGCCACCTTCGATGACATCCTGATCGACGACTGCGGGTGACTGCAATCGTTCGCGCAGCCTGGCGGCTTCCTGCTGCAGCGCCGCAGCCTGATTGCCCTCGCCTGGCGCGACCGCGACACCGCGGCAGGCCTCCAGCCGCTGGCCGACGTGGTCGAGCGACGCAGAGAGGCGCCGGCGCCGCTCCTCCGACCCGATTTGCCTGGCGAGCGGATCGCTCGAGCGCACGAGATCAACGATCTCCCTCGCCCGCGCGGCCGCCTCGTCCGGTCGATCGGCGCCCATGGCCATGAGCTCGGCTTGGGCCTGGCCTCCCTGATCGCGCTGCAACAGAAACCCTACCAGTTCGAGCCGTACGTCACGACGGTCCCGAACCGCCTCCGCGGGCCACGGCGCGTACAGCGCGTTGTGGTAGAAGCGGAGCGCCTCGGTGACGTCCTGCCGGTGCGCAGCGAGACGCGCGAGCGCAAGGTTGACTTCGACGTCGTCCGGCGAGGCTTCTCGAAGCGTGGACAGCGCAGCGCGCGCCGCTTCGGCATCGCCGTTCCGCTCCAGCGCCGTCGCCAGCGCCAACGTGTATTTCCTCTCGAAGCGATCGCGCACCGACGCCCGCCGAAACGATGCGATCGCGTCCTCAACGCGACCGGCGCTGATCAGCTGTTGGCCCCGGGCGTACCAGGCTTCGGCGTCGCGAACGGTCATCTCCCGATTGTTTGCGGCGACCGCGCGCGTGATGAAGAAGGCGGCAACGGCGACGAGCATCAACACGGCGATCTGGAGAATTTCCCGATGAATCAGGGAGGCGCGGCCAGGACGGCCGCCGTCGACGGGACGCGTCATGCTCCTGTCAGCATGACACTTATTCCAGGGTCAGCGCAGCTTGCGGGTACAGCGGCTCAGCCGTGCTGATCCACACGGTCTCAATCGGGCACGTAGGCGATCAGCATGCTCCGCAGCGCGCCGTAGGTGAACTCGGAAGGGTCTCCGAATTGCGCTGCGTACTCCTTGAGCGGATTGCGCACCACAGCGTCTTCAGGCCCCAGCCCCATGTTCAGATAGTCGATCATGGTCGTGAACAGCTTCTGATACATGTCGCGCTGGCGCACGATGTCGTTCCCCGTCATCAGTCGGCCGCTGGCGGGGACGACGCGTGTGTCGGGCTTGACGAGATCTGCCAGCCGTTCGAGTGCGCGGACCCGGCCGCCCAGCCACGCGCCGTTCCGGTAGTCGAGCAGCGGCCACTCTTCGGCCGACGCAACGCCACCCACAGCAAGCAGGTTCAGCGTCGGCACGTGCACGTAGAGATCGCCGTCGGTGTGGGCGGCCGGCATGTAGCCGTAGGCGATCTGCCCCTTCGACTCGCTTCGCTCGCTCAGAGCAAGCCCCGGCCACTCCAGCGAGCCGTCGCCCCGCGTCGTCTTGTTCGGCCTCGCGGCCTGAGGCAGCGGAGGCACGCGGCCCTTGATGCCGATCGCTGAGTACACCGTCCTGCTCAGGAGCCGCTGCGTCTTCTCGTGGGCGAAGATCACGCCGCCGGCGCGGCCGACGGCCTCGTTGGCGCCTGTCTGATCCGGATGCCAGTGCGTGTCGATCAGCGTGTGGATGCGGCTGGTGCCGGTCGCACTTCTGACCGCCGCAAGCAGGGCATCGGCATTGGCCGCGCGCCCGCCGTCGATCATCAATGCGCCGTCCGGACCCGGTATCGCGATGACGTTGCACCCGGCGCCCTGAAACAGCGTCGCGCCGCCGAGGTCGATGGTAGAAATCCGTGCAGCCGCCTGTTGCCCCGCCTTCGCCAGGGCTTCGGCGGGCAAGGCACGTCCAGCGGCACATGCACCGCCGAGCGCGACGCCGATCTGAAGAAAGCGTCTACGGTCCACTGATGGGCGCGTGTTTGTAAACCGGATCATGGACGCTCGACTCGCCGAGCGGGAAGATGTCCGCCCAGATGCCCTGCGGCGGTCCCAGCACCGGCCACTCGGGACTGCGAGCCAGCATTTTCGTCGCGCCGAGTTCGCGCAGCAGCTGCGCCTCTTCCTTGAACACGGGCGTCTGCAGCGCCATGAAGGGCATGAAACCCCGCGACTGTGTGTAGTCCAGCGCCGTCAGCCCGTCCTGATCAACCGCATTCATGTCGATGCCGAAGGAGGCGAGCAGCTTGATCACGTCCTTCTGCCGCTTCCGCACGGCGTAGTGCAGCGCCGTTCCGCCCCGAATCTCCTCCTGGTGGACGATCAGCGCGACGACGTTCACGTCGGTTCCGGCTTTCTGCAGGATCTTGATCAGGTCGATCGCCTGGCGTTCCGTGGCGCGGCCGGCGATCACGGCGTGAATCGGCGTTTGCCGATCCGCCATGCAGAGCGTGGCATCGGCCTTGTGTGCCAGCAGGAGCTTGACGACCTCGAGATCGGCATTGGCGGCCGCGCGAATGAGCGCCGTGGAGCCTCGCGTAAACGTTGTCGCCCCACCGCTGCGCACGTCCCCCACGCCCCCGCCGCGCACGTGCGCCGGCTTGAAGAACAGCTGCATGTTCGGATCGGCGCCATGCTCGAGCAGCAGGGTGACGATGTCCAGGCCCTTTGTCGTGTTGATGGGATCGATCGACGCGCGGCCGCCATCGATCCGGTTGCGCTGGTCCACCGCCATGATGAGCGGCGCTTCGCCGAAGATGTCCCACTGGTTGACGTCAGCGCCCGCGACGATCAGTTGCTTCGCGAGGTCCCAGTTGGCGTTCATGATCGCCAGGAGCAGTGGCGAGACGCCGTCGGGATCGGGCAGGTCGATGTCGGCCTTGTTCTTCAGCAGGACGTCCACGCACGCGACGCAATTCTCGCGCGCTGCATAGAGCAGCGGCGTCAATCCACCGCTGTCCAGGTTCTTGGGGCGTCCCTCCGCCGTGACGTGACGCTGGTAGTCGCGATCGATGGAGCGGGCATTCACGTTGGCGCCTTTGGCGATGAGCGCCTGCATCATCTCCGGGTGCCGGCGCGCCGAGGCCCACATCAACGCCGTCTGTCCGCCCCACTTTTCGCGGGCGTCCACGGTGGCGCCCGCCTTGAGCAGCGCGTCCGCCGCCGCCACGTTGCCCGTTCGCGCAACCGCCATGAGCGCCGTCTGACCCTCGGGATTCGGCGAGTCGGCGTTGGCCCCGGCTTCGAGCAGCAACTTCAGGATGGTCGCGTCGCCGACTTCGGAGGCCAGCGTCATCGGCGTGGCGCCGTAGTCGTTGGCGATCGAGACGTCCGCGCCGGCGCGGATCAGCCGCCTGACCTCCGCAACGTCGCCCTTGTAGACCGCCCACTGCAAAGGCGTGCTGCCATCGTCACCGCGGCGGTTGACGTCCTCCGCACGTCGAGCGGCCTGCCCCGAGCGAGGTCGAGGGGTTTGCGCAGTGACCAACGCGCCAAACAGCACCGCTACCAGCGTCGCGACGATGGTTTTCATACGTCGGTGAGCACGCCGGTGTTGTCCGCGAACTTCTCGTACTCCTGGGCCGGCACACCCGCGCGATGCAGCATGGTGACCAGGATGTTCGCGTGCGGCGAGTCCTGCGGGAAGTGGAGGTGCTGGTTGCCTTTGACGCCGCCGCCGCGGCCGATCAACGCCTGCGGCAGCGGATCGTTGTTGTGCGCGTCGCTGTTCGCCATGTTGCTGCCGAACAGGATGATCGACTGATCGAGCACGTTGCCGTCGCCCTCGCGCATCTCCTGCAGGCGCTTGACGAACTTCGCGAACACCGCGGTGTGGTAGTTCTGGATCTTGCGGAGGTTGGCGATGCGGTCCGGAAACCCGCCCCAGTGAGAGGTCGGATGAAACGCCTCGTGGACGTCCAGGTTCGGGTACGTCCGCATGCTCGCTTCCTCGACCATCTTCATCGTCGTCACGCGCGTGCGATTCGTCTGGAAGGACAGCGCGATCATCTCGAACTGAATGCCGAGAAGCTCGCCGAAATCTTCGGGAGGGCCGAGCGGCGCGCCGGGGATATCGTCGCGCAGCGACCGCGCGCTGGCCTCGAGCCTCTGCACGCGGCCTTCGATCTCGCGGACCGAGTCGAGATAATCGCTCACCCGGGCACGGTCGCCAGCATCGAGCCTGCGATTCAGGCTGGCCGTGGCGTCGCGGACGTAATCGAGCAGGCTGCCGGTGGTGCTCAGAATGGCCTCGCGCTCCTCGCTCGTATCGCCCTGCCCGAACATCGCGTAGAACGCCTTCCGCGGATTGCTCTCCATCGGCAGCGGCTGCCCCGGCGTCCGGAACGAGATCATGCCGCCCGCCTCGCCGCACAATTCGAGCGACGGCAGCGAGGTGTTCTTGCCCAGATGGCGGGCGGCGATCTGGTCCACCGTCACGCCGACGCCCGTCTTCGCATTGCGCTGGCGCGGACTGATGCAGTTCAGCCAGGTTTCCTCGATGATGCCGTGCGGGCTCGAGCTCTCCCCGCCCTTGTTGCGCAGGCCGCTGACGACGGTCACGTACTCGCGGTGCGGTTCGAGCGGCTTGAGGATGAACGGAAAATCGAAATCGCGCCCCGTCTGCTTCGGCTGCCACTCGTCCTGCAGCGCGCCGTGAGGGAAGTACACGAAGCCGAGTCGCGGGCCGGACGCCGCGGCCGTCTGCGCCAGCGCCGTTGCAGCCGGCATCATGGCATCGAGCAGCGGGAGCGCGATGGTCGCGCCGGCGCCCTTGAGCACGGTGCGCCGCGACAGACGCTTCTTGAACACGAACATGTGAGGTCCTCCAGACCTTATTGGCTTGACGCGACTTTCGGGATCGCGGTGCCGTGCTCGGCTTCCCGCTCTCGGAACGCGTCGCTCGCCACCACGCCCAGGACGATCGACTTGAAGCTGTAATTGTCCGACGCCGCCTGGCGCACGATGCGACGAACCGTGGGCATGTCGCGATAGTCGAGGCTTCGACCCAGGGCGTACGTCAGCAGGTTTTCGGTGAGCGCCTGCACGAACTGATGATCCGGCCGCCCGACCAGCGCGCGGCGGAGATCGTCAGGCCCGTTGATGGCCGTGCCGTCCGGCAGCTGGCCCGCCGCGTCAATTGGCGTCAGCGTATCCGGATCGTTGGCGCGGAACTGCCCCACCGCGTTGAAGTTTTCGAGCGCGAGGCCCAGCGGATCCATGACCCCGTGGCACGCGAAGCATGTCGGGTTCGCGCGATGCTGTTCGAGCCGCGCTCGCAGGGTTTTCGCCGGCTCACCCCGCTTGTTCTCCGGCAGCGTCGGGACTTCCTTCGGCGGCTCGGGCGGCGGCGTGCCCAGCAGGCGATCCAGGATCCACGCGCCACGAAGAACGGGCGACGTGCGATTCGGATAGGCGGTCAGCATCAGGATGGCGCCCTTGCCCAGCAGACCATGGCGCGCCTCGTCGGCCAGCGTCACGCGACGGAAGTGGCTGCCCTTGACCGTCTCGATGCCGTACAGCTCCGCGAGTCGCTCGTTGAGGAACGTGTGATCGGCGGTCAGCAGATCCATCACGCTGCCCCCCGCGTTGGCGGGCGGACGCAGAACGCTGTCGATGAACAGGCGCAGTTCCTGCTTGAAGAGGTCGCGAGGATCGAGCAGGCCGCTGGCGTGCGGGAACTGTCCGCGATCCGGCGTGATCTCGTCCAGCTTGGCGACGTGGAGCCACTGGAACGCGAAGTCGTCGCTCAGCGACTCGGCCCGAGGATCCGCCAGCATCCGCGTGACCTGCGCGACCAGCACGTCGGGCTTGCTCAAGCGAGAGGCGGTGGCGAGCTTCAGCAGTTCGTCGTCCGGCAGGCTGCTCCACAAAAAGAACGACAGACGCGACGCCAGCTCGAGATCGGTCAGGGCGTAAATGCCGGGGGCGTCGCCAAATTCCGCACGGTAGAGGAAATGGGGACTCGCCAGGATGGCGCTGAGGGCGTCGCGCACGCCCGCTTCGAACCCTCCCGCCGCCTGTCCCGACTTGTAGAACGCCATCAGCGGCGCGACGTCCTCGTCTGTGACCGGCCGGCGGAACGCATGCCGCGCCAGGTTCTCGACGATCTTCCGCGGACAACCCGGCTCTTCTTCCCGGCAGATGAAAATCTTCGCGCGGCTGGCCGACTGGCTCATGCCGGTGACCGTGAGCGGCCCGCGGATCTGGAGCGCATGCGCGGCCTGGATGCGCTCCTGGCCGCCCTCGACGGCGATCGTGCGGATGCGCTCGTCGCTTTCGGCGAAGCTGCGCTGGACGAACGTCACCGCCAGCTTGTGCTGGCCGGCCGTCGCGTGAAAGTGAATCTTCCGGAGGCGTCCGTTGATCTCCTCGACCGCGGGATCGAGCCGCTGGTCGATCGCCTTGTGGTCCTTCTCGCCGCCAATCGTGGTGCGATAGAACTCCTTGCCGTCGAGGAGCACGATCACCGTGTTCTCGAATTCCATGCGCGGCACTTCGCGCGCCAGCGCCATGTCGCCGATCGTCAGCTCGTAGTCCCCGTCGGCCGGGAAGTTGTGCTCGACGACGAAGCCGCCGCGCGTGCCGAAGGGCATGCCCTCGAGACGATGCTGCTGGCGGCCCGTGCCGGGCGCGCCGCGCGGCGGCAGGGAAATCACCATGTTCGCGACGTCGCCGTAGGTGGTCGTCTCGGCGGGCGCCTTGCGGTTGCCGATCGCATCGAGGGCCACTTCGCGCGCCGCAAAGATGTACTGGTCGACGAAGTTGGGCGACACCTGCAAGGCAGCGGCGTCGTTGTCGAAATGGCCCTTGAGGTTGTCGTCGGGCAGCAGCGCTTTCGCGTTGATATCGAGGCCGATCAGGTCGCGGATGGCGTTGGCGTACTCGCGGCGATTGAGGCGGCGCAGCGGCACACGTCCCGGCGCCGGATCGGTCGCCGCGGTGTCGATCTGCTTCTCGAGCCACGAGACGAACGTGGCCGCCGACTCCTTGTCAGGGCGCCGCGCGCCGGCCGGCGGCATCAGACCGCCACGCAGCTTGCGAATCACCTTCTCGGCAATCTCGGCGTTCTGATGAACGTCGTCCAGGTTCAGCTGTGACAACGCCAGCCCGCCCGCCTTCATCCGGTCGCTGTGGCAGCCAAGGCAGTACTGGCTGACGAGCGCACGCTGTGGAGACTGTGTGGCGGCGGCAGGTTGCGGGGCCGCGGCCGCGGGTTCAGGCGCCGTCGTTGGGGGAGCCTGCCCATGCGACCGCAGCGTGCCGGCGAACACGAGGACCAGCAGGACGACACACGTCGCGATTCCATGGTTGGCGGTCCGTCGTGTCATTTATATATAGTCGCCGAAAACGCCCTGGAGTCTACCCGCCAACGCACAGCCGGGCAAGAATCGCCTAAATCCTTAGCCTCGTTGAGCTTTGGGCATTGCAAGACGGCACATTTCGAGGCGGTACAGATGGGCCGGGCGGAGTGGTCGTCCGGAGGCCTGCGCTCGGACGCGCATCGGCGTGCAGCGCCCAATCAATCGACCTTGACGCGTCGCCTGAACTGCTGATTCTCCCCACAGATGAATTCGATGATTTCATCGTCGGGTGAGATCTGCTGGTTGACGCGGACCGTGAACGGTCTGGTGTAGGCCTTCGGATCGTCGAGCGTGATGTCGATTTCGAGCCGGCCGTACGTCGGACGGCGGATGCGCTCGGTGAAGCGCGCCTGCTCGGTGTACGGGCTGCCGCGCACGTCGAGCCATCCGTCGTACGCGCTGGTCTCAGCCCCTCTCAAGTTATTCGTTTCGACAACAAGCGTGTCGCCGTCCCACTTGCCGACCGAGTAGCCGTACCAGAACGGCTGCACGGTGCCTGGGGGCGGCAGCGCGCGGCCGTCGGTGTAGATGTAGCGAAGCCCGTAATTGGCTTCGTACATGATGGCGATCACGCTGGCGCTCTGGATGATCTTGCGCGGCTGGCCGTGCATGTGGAACTGCGTCATGCCCATCGGCAGGCAATTGGCGTCGGGGTTGTCTTTCATGTCCGACGCCATCCGCTGCTTCTTCAGCTCGGCGCCCCACGGTGTCAACGGCAGCCCGCCTGGAATGTTCGCGCTGATTTCCCAGAAGGCGCCGATCGGAGGCGCATTCGGATCCACAGGCGGGGCGGGTGCTTGAGCGCGAGGCGGGCGGTCGCGGAACAGGGATCGGAGTTCCGGCGGATCGAAGGCGCCTTCGCCCCTGACGCGCACCCAGTTGCCGGATAGGTCAGGCTTGCCGTCGGCCGTGCGAGGCGTCTGGGCGTCCATGCGGACCGCGCCCTTCTCGTCTCGTGGCACGCCGGACGGCTGGTATTTCGGCCACTGCGCGGCCAGCGACACCGAGCACATCGCGACGAAAACAACCACCCGGCCAAGGCTGCGCATGTGGTTCTCCTCAACTACTCCTGGCGATGAGCGGAGTATAGAACCGACTCGGTCGCCCCGACAGCGCGAAGTCCGGCGAATTCCCGGGCGACGAACGCCAGATTGACCAGCGCCTGCAGGCCAATCGACGCCGCCGACACGACCCAGAGGGTCTGCAGAGAAGAATCCGGCGACCGAGACAGCACGACGGCCGGCACGACGAACGCGATCAGCCGGATCACGGCGCTAAGGAACGGCCGAAGCGTGCGGCCGAGGCCCTGAAAGACGCTCACGACGGCGAAGATGACCGCGGTGGCGACGAAGGTGAGCGCGAGAATCCGCAAATAGCCGACGCCGACGACGATCACGGCCTCGTCGCTGGTGAAGAACCGCACCAGCGGATCGGCGAACGCGCGCACGACGAGCATCATCGCCAACATGAAAACGACGCCGGCGGCGGCCGCCACGGCGAAGGCCGATCGGATGCGCGCGATGTTCCGCGCGCCGTAGTTCTGGCCGACGATCGGCGCGTTCGCCATCGCGACGGCGACAGCCGGAAGGATCAGCGACTGGCCGATGCGCGCGCCCACGGCGAACCCGCCCTGAGCGGCCGCGCCGAACGGCTTCAGCAGCGAGTACACGATCAGCAGGTAGATACCGAGGACACCCAGTTCGGCGCCGGACGGAGCGCCGATGGCGATGACTTCGCGCCAGACTGCCGGCGAGGGCTTCCAGTGCCGGACCTGCACGCGCAGGTCGGTGTGAATCGCGAGGATATAGATCGTCAGCATCAGCGATCCGATCGCGACCGCGGCGAGCGTGGCGATCGCGGCGCCGGGCACACCAAGCGGCCGGCCGGTACCCCAGCCGAGGATCAGCACGGGCGCGAGTACGAGGTTCAGGACGACACTCACCGCGAGAATCAGGACGGTCGGCTTGACCATCCCGCTGCCGCGCAGCGCCGCGCCCGCGGAGATGAGCGGAAACTGGAGCGCCAGTGCCGGCACGAACCAGAGGAGATACTGGCGCGCGTAGGTTCGCGTCAGGGCGTCCGCGGCGAGCCAATCGACGTACGGACCGGCGAGCAGGAGGCCGGCGACGAGGAACATCGCGCCGCACGCGATGGCCAGCGACAGCGTCTGGTTGAAGACAACGATCGCGCGGTCGCGGTCGCCGGCGCCGACAGCGCGCGACGCCAGCGCCGTCGTACCGACGCCGAGCGACTGCGACAACGCCAGGACGATCAGCATGACATTCGCCGCCAGGCCGACCGCGGCGATCGCGTCGCGGCCGATGCGGCCGATCCAGTACAGGTCGGCAAGGAAGTACAGGCTCTGACAGATCATGCTGCCCATGAGAAACAGCGTCATGGACAGCAGGTGCCCGAGAATCGATCCGCGGGTCAGATCGCGCATAGGATGGCGCTCGAATGAGCGTGTGGCATGCGATCGCCTATGTGAACCTTCTTGGTCTGGCGGCCGATCATCTCGTCACGAGCCTGTTCGGCCTGTTCTTCCCCGAGCGCGCCGTCGCGCTGTACCAGCGGATGTTCGGCGCCACGCTCGCGTTGACGCCGGAGATCCGGTTCGTCCTGAAGCCATGGAGCGCGCTCGGCACCTTCGCGGCGGCCGCGGGCATTTTGCCGATTGTCGATCCCGAACGCTACCGCGGCGTGTTGTATGCGCTGCTGCTGCTGCTGGCGCTGCGCCTGTATATCCGCGTCGCGCACGCGACCTCGGCGAACCGGCCGTTTGGAATCTCGCGGCGGCGGAACGCGTGGCATGTCTACCTGATCGTGCAAGCGGCCGCGATCATCGCGGCGCAGCTCGTCTGGTGGTGACGCGGATCCGCACCGGCGCGGCCGGACGCAGCGTCACGCTGGCCGTCAGGCGCGGCGTTGCCTCGGACACGAGCGACAGCCGCCAGCGGCCGACGAATTCGGCGAGCGCCAGGGTGCCTTCCATCCACGCGAAGCCTTCGCCGATGCACTGGCGGCTGCCGGCGCCGAACGGAAAGTACGCGTGCTTCGGAACGGTCGATTCGAGGAACCGCTCGGGCACAAACCGCAACGGGTCGGCGAAGAACCGCGCGTCGCGCTGGACGACCCACTGCGACACGAAGATCACGTCGCCCGGCGCGACCGGGTGTCCGCCGATCGTCGAGGCCGTCTTCAGCGTGCGCGCGAGGATCCAGACTGGTGGATAGAGACGCATCGACTCCGCCAGCACGGCGCGCGTGTAGGACAGTCGCTCGAAGCGATCGGCGGGCGGACACGCGCGGGCACCCTCGGCTTCAGCCGCGATCCGATCCGCGGCAGCAGCATGCGTCGCAACGAGCAACAGCGCGAACGTCAGCGCGTTGGCGACGGTCTCGTGGCCGGCGAGCAGAAAGGTGACGCACTCGTCGCGCACCTGCCGCCGCCACGCCGCACCGCTGCCCGTCTGGAGCAGCCAGCCGGCGATCCCGCAGGTGTCGGCGCCGTTGGCGCCCTCCGCCTCGCGCACGATCCGATCGATGACATCGTCGAGATCCGCCATGGCGCCGCGGAAGCGCCGCATCGGCGGCAGAGGCAGCCGCAGCAGGCGATCGGACCACGGCAGAAACACCGCGTCCATCAACATCGGCAGCGACGTGTTCACCGCCTCGGCAATCCGCCGTCCATCATTTTTTAGGTTCGTCCCGAACAGCGACCGGCCGACGATGTCGAGCGAGAGCTGCAGCATGGCGGCGCGGACGTCGATCGGTTCGTCGTCTCGCCAGTCGTCCGCGGCCGCACGGGCCGCCGCGTCGATCGTCTGCGCGTACTCCGCAATCCGATCGCGATGGAACAACGGCTGCAGCTTCCGCCGCTGCTCGGCATGCAACGGATCGTCAGCGGTGAGCAGCCCAGTGCCCATCAGCGTCCGTGCGCGCTGCATCACCGGACCGCGCGCGTGGTCGACGCCGTGCGTCACCAGCAGCTCGCGCACCAGATCGGGATGGTTCACCTGATAGGCGGCGCCGCGACCGAGGCGAAACGACACGAGGTCGCCGTAGCGGCGTGCGTTGTCGGACACGAACCCGAGCGGATCGCGGCGGAACCGGACGATCTCGCGGAGGCCGAACGGCGAGCGCGGGCCGTCAGGCGCGACGCCCACTCCATCCCTCACCGGCGATGAACCGCCGCGCGACGCACCAGACGAGCGAGCGCTCGTTCAGCGCCGGATCGACCTCGGCGGCCCGGGCGCGGTGGAGATCCGGCAGCCGGCTCCAGTGCACGCCGGGAAAGTCGTGATGGACGGTGTGATAGCCGTTGTTCAGCAGGAACCAGTTGATGGCGCGCCCGGTGATGTTGCGCGAGTGATTGTGCGACGACGCCGGATCGCAGCCCTGGTGCTGGACGAGGTTGATGGTCACGAGGAACCACTGGCCGAACAGCCACGGCCCTGCGAACACCGTCAGCAGCATGCGCCAGTCGAGGAGGGCCAGCGCGGCGACGAAGAGCGCCAGGACCGCGCGCTCGAGGATGGCCTGCCGATACAGGCGCGGCCGCGTCGCGCGCCAGTCTGCGAGATCGGCGGGGCGTCGTCGCCACATCTCAAACGCAGACGCGAAGAAGAACGCCGTGAGGTTCATCCAGTTGCGGCGGAACCGCACGAGCGAGCAGCGGACGAAATCGCCCGCCTGCTGGTTGTCGCCGTGGTGCAGGCGGTTGTGGGCGGTGATCACTCCGCTCGTCGTCATGCCGGTCAACACCGTCAGCCACAGCGCGAACGCCTCGTTCCAGCGGTGCGTGCTGAACGTACGGCAGTGGTTGTGATTGTGCTTGGCGACGAGCGGCACGAGGACGAACACATAGGTGGCGGCGAGGGCCGCCGGATGCGTCACGACTCTCAGGTACTGCAGCGCGAAGAGCGCCGTCAGGATCGCCAGCAGCCCGATGGTGCGCCGGTCGGCCGCGTACCTCATAATAGCGCCGCCTCGATGTGCGGCGTACGCGCATCGATGGCGCCGACGGCCGCCTCGCCCTCCGCGAACGACACGCAGAACAGCCTCGCCTGAAACGGCGTGAGGGTGTAATCCCGCTGCACGAGCGGCAGAAACGGATCGCGCTCGTGAAGCGCGATCATCAGATACACGCGATCGCGTCCGGCCTGATCCTCGTAGGCCGCTCGCAGCAGCGCTCGAAAGACCCCCGGATCGTTTTCGTCGATCGCGATGAAGGCCACGCATGCGTAGCGCAGGTATTCACCGGCGCGAGCGTAGCGCGGGCCGCCGGTCACACGCCGGATGGCGTTGACGATCGGCCGCGCGGCGCCGAGGTGCGGCGCATAGCGCACGATGCGCGTCTGCTTGAACGCTCGCTGGTCCCATACACCGACGACGCCCACGACGCGGCCGCAGCGGAAGGCGACGCGAAAATCGGCGACGGCGAAACCTTTCCACCGGCCGCCCGGCTCGAAGTCGCGCGCCGTGTGCACAGGCGCAAACTGCCGCCGTGCGTTGTTCCGGTTCAGGCAGTCGACGATGTCGTCGAGAAGACCGGCGCGGCCTGGACGGATCTCGAGCGCCGCGTCCCGAGCCGCCCGGCCCCCGGCCGGGCGCCAGAATCCGGCGCCGACGTTAATCGCCGGGCAGTGCACGACGCCGAAGTCGTGATAGCGCGGCAGCCCCGCGCGGCCCGTGGCAATCGTGTCGAGCGCCACCCGGTTGCTGGCGAAGATGACAGTCGTGTAGAACTCGACGCGGCCGTCGGCGTGCATCCGGCGCAGCAGCCGGTACCCGCGCGCGACGAGCGTGCCGTTGCGGTACGGCGGCTCGAGACGCAGGTCCGCGAGATACCCGATGTCGCGGGGACGGCCGTTGACGAACGCCGACGCGATCGAGCGTGTGCCAAGGCCGATGACCGCGCCGCTTCCGGTGTCGCGGCCGACGCCCACCTGCACGTCGCCGTGGATGCTGCACGCGTCGAAGAAGTCGGGCTCGCGCTCGAACGTCACGGTGACGTCGCCGGGAATGACGAGCCGGCCGACGAGCGCCCGCAGCGCCGGATCGTCGGCGCGGGTCGCGGGACCGACCTCGACGCGTGCGGCGCTCATGTGTCGAGCCTTGAATGAGGCGACGTGAACGCCCGCTCCCAATCGCGGCCGCGGTCGAGGGCAGCGAGCTTCGCCGTTCCCGCACGCCGATTGAGCCGCTCGCAGTGGCGGAGGTACCGCGCGTGCGCGTCGCCGTTGACGCGGACGACGGCGGCCGCGCGGAGCTGGCCGAGCTGACGGCAATAGTCGTAGTGCGGGTTCGCGCGCAGCAGACAATCGAGACGCGCCGCGTCGGCGCGCACGGCGTCCGTGAACAGCACGTAGCCGCTGCGATCGTCGGCCGGCGCCAGCATCGCAAACGACGCCGCCGGTGCGAGCTCGTCGATGACGCCGCGAACGAACCCGGGGTGCAGCTTCTCGCCGCGCAGATCGCACACGCCGTCGTCACGCCCGACGAATTCGAGCACGGGAAGCGCGCCGACTTCGGTCGCGCGCACGCGGTCGCCGATCCGGTAGCGCCAGAGGCCCCCGCCGGTCGTGACGACCGGGAGATACTCGCGACCCTGTTCGAGCTCGTGGACCAGGCGCGTGCGTCCAGTGTCGGCGTCGACGAACTCGAGGAAGTGCCCCGTGATGGCCGGCACGGCGCCGCCGAACCGCGCCAGCGGAATCGTGATCACGCCTTCGGTGGCCAGCAGCCCTTTGCCCTGAATCGCCACCCCGGGAAACCTCCGCCGGACGTCGTCCAGCACGGCGCGCGCTTCGGCGGACGTCCAGCAGCTGATCAAACGCAGGCGCGGCCAGAGTGCCAGTGGTTGAACCGCACCGGCACCCAGCATCGCCTGAAGCCGCGCCGCCTGTTCCCTTTCGCCTCGGGCGCGGCTCGCCGCGAGATCGCGCGCGAGCTCGTCGCCGCGCGTCTCGAGCAGATCGCACAGCACCAGGAGCAGGCTCGGATTCCACACCGACATCAGCGTCAGCGCGCGCGCCTTGAGCAGGTGCCGAAGCGTCAGATACAGCGCCTCGTCTATGTCGCCGCAGCGCGACACCTTCTGCGGAACCGCGAGCAGGCGACCGACGAGCCACGCCGACACCGATCCGAAGTACTCGGCGTCGGAATCGAATCCAACCGGCACGCCGCCCTCGGTCCGCCGCGGCAACCGCGCCACCGGCGTCACCGCCCAGTACGCCGGTCCATCGGCGAGCGCGCGATCGCCGTCATGGAGATCGCACAGCCACGGCGCGAGCGCGCGATGGAACTCGCGCCGCAGGGCTGCCGTGTACGGAATGAGCTTCGCGGCGCCGGACGATCCGCTCGTGCGTTCAAACATCACGACCGGCTCGGACGTCAGCACGCCAGCCTGGCCGCGCGCGGCACGCTCAATCCAGGGCGTCAGATCGTCGTAGCCACGGACCGGCACCGAGTTGCGAAACTGCTCGGCCGATCGGATCGCGCGAAAGCCATACGCCCGGCCGAAGCTGCAGTCGCGGTTCGCCTGCAACAACCGCGCGAGCAGGCGCCGCTGCGCCGTTTCCGGATCCCGCATCGCTCGCTCGAACGCCCGCGCGGCCGGCCGAAGCGTCATGAGCCAGGCGCGGTGCACGATCGACGTCGTCACCATGCGGCCTGCCCTTCGAACAGCCGCCGGCCGAACGCGTTCAGGTTGTCGGGCGAGATTTCGGCGAGGCACGCGAGCTCCTCGCCTTCTGCGTAGCGGGGATTGCGCGACAGGAAGAAACGCACGTGCTCGTCGCGCTGCCGGTGCAGCGGCACGGACGCGAGCTCGCCGGTCAGCTGTCCCTGCGAGCGTGGGAACACGATCAGCCCGGTCGCCGGATCGTAATCGCCGGCGAACTTCGCCGACGCAATCGCATCGAGCACGTGCTGTTCGAACGCCGGCGTCGCCGTGCCGGCGCACGGATAGAACGTCCGGAAGAACAGCGGCAAGTACAGATACGTCCGGAAGCCCTTCGAGATGAGAAACCAGTAGAGCGGCGTGTCCGGCTCCTCGGCCAGCACGCGGCCGGCGTAGCGCGACCAGCCGCGGCACAACTCCTGTTCGCCCCAGTGCGATCGGTCGATCACCGTGTCGCCGGAAAACAGCGCCCGGATCCGGCGGCCGCCTGCGCGCGCCGACAGCACCTGCTGCGTCGAGAAGCCGGAGATGACGCCCTCGGCGTCCTCGAGCAGCACGACCGCGTCCTTCTCGGCCAGGTCCGACTCGAACCGCTCGCGCGACACCTCGTCGTAGTGGCGCGCGAAGATCTCGAACATCGCGTCGCGCTGCCGGGCCGAGAGCGCCGGCGGCGCGACAATCGTCGACGACAGCCGCGGCTGCTTGCCCGCCGAAGCGCCGGCCGCACGCGAAGAGCCCGGCGCGAAGGCGCGGTCAGAAGCGGATGCGGATCTCACGTTCGGTTTCCCGCGGCTGATGGGCCATCTCTGGATGCGCCGCGCGGCGCCGCATCGCCTGGATGCGCAGCCCCAGCAGATCGGTCTCGACGTGCCGGAACTGTGGTCCACCGAAGTGGCGGATCTGTGCCGACTGCACGCGCATGACGTCGACGTCCTGCCGGATGATCTTCCGGCACATCGGCTCGAACGCCAGCCGCACGAGCCCGCCGATCCGGCCGAACCGGAGGCTGATCACGGTGTACACCTCGGTCTCGTGATCGCCGATCGGCGTGCACTGCGACGTGATGATGAAGTGGTGATCCGGACCGAAGTCGTAGTCGACGCGGCTGATGTTCGGCATGATGAAGCGGTCGGTATGCCGCAGCCGCTTCGCCCTCGGCGCAAAGACACGGAACGCCAGGCTCTTGTTGACCGGCTCCTCCTGGAATTCGACTTCGACCTCATCGTCAAGCTCGCGGGTGATCGCGCGCACCTCACGCGTGTCTTTCGTACGGAACCAGCCGCTGTGGACGTACACCGTGTGCGGGCAGTCCAGGAAGTTCTCCAGGCAGTTCTCGACGGAGCCGTCGAACCGCGTCCGCATCCGGAACGTCGTCCAGCCGCGCTCGCCGCAGTGCGGAAAGTGAAACGGCGCGGCCGCTGGCGTCGCCCGGCCCGGATGGATCCACACGTAGCCGTCGCTCTCATGCGTGGCGAACGCGCGCACGCAGAGCCGCGGCAGCCGCGCGTCCGCGCCCAGCGACGGCACGTGGACGCAGGCGCCGCCGCCGTCGTAGCGCCACCCGTGATACGAGCACTCGAGGCGTCCGTCGACGACGGTGCCGTGCGAGAGCGCCATGTTGCGATGCGCGCATCGATCCTCGAGGGCGTGCGCGCGTCCGGCCTCGTCGCGGAAGAGCACGATCCGTTCGCCCATCAGCACGCGCGCCATCGGGCGGCGCCGGAGCTCGGACGCGGGCGCGGCGATGTACCAGAAATCACTCAGAGACATGGGAGCCACCGCCGTCATAAACGTAGCGAATCTTGTGGTATTGGTCGGGCGTCAGGCCGCGATAGATCACGGTTTCCGCGCCGTACCACTGCACTTCCAGATCGACCGGGCCGTCGTAATCCCCGAGGCCATAGAGCAGACGCTTGTCGTTCTGCGCCGAGAAGCCGTTGGCGATCTGCACCTCGCGCAGCTGACGGGGACACGCGACGGCGGCGCACGTGACAAACACCCGCGTCCCGATGGCTTCGGTGCTGACGCGCCGGCCATCGCCGGCGATTGACAGGCCGATCCAGTGAGGGCGTGGTCCGGACTCCGCCAGCACATTCCGATACAGCGTGAACGGCGCGAACTGATGCGTCATGGCCACGTCGAGCACGCCGCGGTTGTCGAAGTCGGCCAGCGCGATGCCGCGTGAGATGCCGACGCGGGTCAGCCCGACGGCGTCGGCGGCGTCGACGTACTGCACGCGTGTTTCCGCGCCGCGCGACACGTACACCTTGTCGCGCTGCCGCCCGAAGATTTCGTAGCCGCGCAAGTCCGGCCAGCGGTCGACGTACGAGTGCTCCCACGGCGGCGACAACATCACCTTCTCCGCCGCGTACCAATAGTTCCGCGGCGGCGACGGATGCTCGTCGTCCGGGCTCGTGTCGACCATGCCGTTGGCCTGCACGATGTCGAGCCAGCCGTCGAGGTTCAGGTCGCCGATCGCCGCGCCCCAGCCGAAGCCGCCCTCGTTCAGCACGCCGCGGTTGGTCGCCTCATCGTGGAGGTCCGGCACGAAGCTGCCGTCGCGATGCGTCGTCTTCCACAGGAGGCTGCCTTCGGCCTGCAGCGGCACGTGCACGTTCGACACGTAGATGTCGAGCTCGCCGCGATTGTCGAGATCGGCGATCGACGCGTTCATGCCCTTGTAGGTGTCGCGGCCGATCGATCCGAACGTCGAGCCGCTGAGGCGGATGAAGCCGCGGCCGCGATCGTTGAGATAGAGATCGTCGGGGCCGAAATCGTTGGCGACGTAGAGATCGGTGTACCCGTCGCCGTTCACGTCGCCGCTGGCGACCGCCAGGCTGAAGTGCCGCTCCGGCATGCCCGGCACTCGCGCAAATCGATCGCGATCGTTGTGATAGAGCACATTCAGCCCGCCATTCGACGCGTTGTTCCAGCTCTCGTGCATGAAGTGGAACATGCGGCGATCGCCCGGATACTCCGGTGCCGGCAGACGGAAGATGTTCAGCGGTGTGGGCCGCGGATAGCCGTCGAGGAACGCGGTCAGGCTGTTCGCCACGTAGAGATCGAGACGGCCGTCGCGGTCGTAATCGAGGAACGTTGCCGCCACCGACGTCGAGTGCTCGCCGATCCCCATCTCGCTCGTGACGTCGACGAACTCGGCGCGGCCTGTGACCGGCAGCATGTTCTTCAGGAGCCGGCTGCCGCGATAGGCGCCGGTGAGGAACAGCGACTGCGCACCGCTGTTGTCGTAGTCGACAAACAGCGCCCCGCCGAAGAAGCCCTCCCGCTCGGGGTGCATCGACACATCGCGCAGGGCCGGCACGTCCACGCGCTCGAAGCGGTAGCCGCCCAGGTTGTGGTACAGGGCGTTGCGATCCTGCGGACGCGCCAGCGGATTCGTGATGAACAGATCCGGCAGGCCGTCGTTGTCGTAGTCGCCCACCGCCACGGCGTCGCCGATCGACATCACCCATTTGGCGAAATGGGCCACGCGCGGATCGACTCGACGGATGATGTCGCTCATCTCCGAGTGGATGCCGGTCACCGATTCCGGCACTTCGACGAGCCTGAAGCCCGGATTCGCGATCCGGAGCGCCGGGTGAATCACGGTGGCGTAGACGGTCCGCCCGAGGAGCGCGAGGCTGGCGATCGTGGCGAGACGAACGATGTACGGCCGTGAGACGGCCGTTCGCAGATGTGTGACGCCATCCGCCACTATCGCGCGCGCGTGCAGCCAGACGAGTCGCGCGGCCGAGAAGATGAACAGCGCGTACACGAGCGTGTAGAGCGATTGCCACTTGTGCAGCAGCAGATCGAGGAAGACCAGCACAAACGATCGAGCGATCTGTGCCCACGTGCCGCTCGGTGACGTCTTCGGGTCCGTCATCATGTAGAACGTGAACAGATAGAACGTCGGCGCCGTCAGCGCGCCGACGACGAGCACCTCGGGCTCGACGTGCCAGCGGAGGACGTACCCGCGGACCGCAACCTGCAGCGCGTAGAAGACGAGGAACGAGACGATCAGCGGCGTCCGACCGATCCGCACGACGAAGAGCGCCACCGCGGCGGTGATGAGAAACACGGCCACCGCCGGCGAGCCGCCCCATTGATAGGCGGGCGACGTGGAATAGAGGTCGCCACCGACGAGCAGCGCCGACGCGACGCCGAAGAGCGAAGGGTTGAAGACGTGCCGGCCGCGGAACGTGAACACGTACTTCGACGCGATGGTGAAGAACGCCGGCAGGAACAGAAGATAAAAGTTGTGCGCGTAGTTCAGGATGATGCCGATCGACACCATGCTGATGTACGCGCTCAAGGGCACAATCAGCCGCCGCTCGCAGAAGAGCCAGTGGAAGCCGACCTCGAGCCCGCAGCCAACCATGACCGTCAGCACGAGCTGCAGCGGGCTGCGATTGAACCCCAGGACCGTCGAGCCGACGATCGCATACGCGGTGAGCAGCAGCGCGAAGGGCACGCGCGGATCGCGCCACCACATCACGGTCGCCGCCCGCACGCGCAGAAGCGCCGGGGCGGGCTCGATCGCCAGGACGGCGGGGAGAGGCTGCGTGGGGTGCATCCCGCCTACGCGGACGCTTCCCTGGGCTTCAGGTAAATCAGCCCGCCGTTCAGCGCGAGCACGACGATCGCCGTGACGATCGTCCGGTCCATGCCGATACCGAAGGCGGCCTGCAGGTCGGACGCGAACACCAGACGCTCGAGTATGCGCAGCGCGCCAAGGGCCGCGGCGACGTAGACGAGCGGCCCGAAGCGGACCGGATCCCTGGCGATGGCCAGCAGCATCAGCCCGAACGCCAGGACGTACGCCCCGAGGAATTTCGCGAGATAGCTGAATTGCGGATCGACGTGTACCTGCGCGTGCCACAGCAGGTACGCGCCGCGCGCCGCCACCTCGCCCGACCAGATGCCGAGCAGACCCATCACGACGTGGTACACGCCCATGAAACCCGCGAGTGCGCGAAGCGAAGTGTGTTTAGTCATAGGAGGTGCGCACATTCTGCCGATCGGGATCGGCGGTGTCCAGACCGATGAAGCACACGGCGTCGACCGCGAAGTAGGCGCGCGCCCCCCGCGGCACCTTCACGAGGCCGCCCGTCAGCGAGCCGAGGAAATCCTGGTCGTACGGCAGGCCCAGGCGCGCCGCGACGCCGGCCGGCGGCACGTACGTCCCGAAGAGCCGATCCCACACCATCGTGAAGTTCCCGTAGTTGCCCTGAATGTCGGCGGCGTGATGCACGAGATGCTCGCGCGGCGTGACGATGGCCAGCGCGCGGAAGACGCGATCGACCACGTCGTACCGGCGCAAAAAGGAAGAATGGCTGGCGCAGGCAATGAACGCGAACACGAGCACCAGCGGCAGCGCGAGCTGTTCGAACGCGCCGACGAGCGCCGGCGCGCCCGTCAGCCGCACGATGACGAAGAGCACCGCCGCCGACGCGGCGTTGATCAGGAAATTGGGAATCGCGACGAACGGCCGCGCGGCGATCCCTGGCATCAGGTTCGAGACCACCGTCGGCAGGTGGTGGTTTTCGTGGATCGCAAACAGCCGGCCGTGCAGCACGAAGCGATGCACGAGATAGTCGAAGAGCGTGCCGAGCACATAGGACGCCAGGAACAACACGATCGCGGCCGGCCACGACACCTCCGCCGGTTCGGAGTCCTGCACCCCGCCCGTCCATCGGGCCATCGTCGTCAGGAGCGTGTGGAAGTCGGGGACGGCACTCGAGAGCGCGAGCTGCACCGCGAAGTACAGCAGCGCCATGCCGAGCACGAAAGCGGAGAGGCGAAGGAGCTGCGCGGGCGACCGGCGGCGTTCGACATACGCCGTCCACCCGTCGGCCAGGAGGAACACGCTTTGAACGCAGACGAGCAGCGTGACGAACACACGGATGTTGGTCACGGGCGGTCACTATACCCTCAAACGCGAATGCGCAAACGCGTCGTAAAACGGCTCAACCCGCCACCCGAGGTATAAGTTCGTACCATGACGACCAGCGACATCCGCTTCGACGATGGAGCGGCCTACGAACGCTACATGGGGACGTGGAGCCGGCGTGTCGGCGACGCGTTCCTCGACTGGCTTGGGCCGCAACCAGGTCTGCGTTGGCTGGATGTCGGCTGCGGCAACGGCGCCTTCACGACGCTCATCATCGAGCGATGTGCACCTTCGTCTGTGCTGGGCATCGACCCGTCGGCAGCGCAGCTGGACTACGCGCGCAAGCGGTTCCCCACCGCCACGGTGCAGTTTCGTCAAGGCGACGCGATGGCGTTGCCGTTGTCCGACGACACGTTCGACGCCGCCGTAATGCCGCTCGTGATCTTCTTCGTTCCCGAACCGCCGAAAGGCGTGGCCGAAATGGCCCGGGTGGTCCGATCCGGTGGCATCGTCTCGGCGTATGCGTGGGACATGGCCGGCGGCGGTTTTCCGTACGCAGCGTTGCAGACCGAGATGCGCGCGCTCGGCTTCCCCGTTCCTCAGCCGCCCAGCCCTGACGCGTCGCGAATGGACGCGCTGTTCGACCTGTGGGCGGGTGCCGGCCTGATGACGGTCGACACGCTTGAGATCGAGGTCCATCGGAGCTTCACCAATTTCGACGACTACTGGAGGACCATCCTCGGGGCGCCGAGCGCCGGACGACAGCTCGCGGGGATGCCGGCCGAGGAGCTCGCGCGTCTGAAGGCGCTCATGCGCGAACGCCTGCCCGGCGATGCCGCCGGGCGCATCACGTACGGCGCTCGCGCGAACGCGGTCAGAGGGCGAGTTCCCTG
>Ga0066903_100000571_pt1 | contig 23742 bp, 19 predicted proteins | sample PanSoiMetaGPlot1_FD_67491 | JGI IMG/M metagenome (GOLD analysis project Ga0066903, IMG submission 67491) | Tropical forest soil microbial communities from Panama analyzed to predict greenhouse gas emissions - Panama Soil - Plot 1 (version 2) | ecosystem: Environmental > Terrestrial > Soil >... | reverse complement strand
CTTCGCCACGCGCGAGTTGACGTAGCCATCGCTGATGTAGATGTTGCCGCGTGAATCCCACGCGACGTCGGTGGGCTGCCGGAACATCCCGTCCACGTGCGGCAGCGGCGGGTTGACGTTTTCCCAGGGCCTGGCGTCGGCGTCGGCCGCCTCCTTCCGTCGTCCGAACACCCAGACGACGCGGCCGGCCTGATCGAACTTGATCACCATGTCCGAGCCCTTGTCGATGGCCCAGATGTTGTCGTCCTTGTCGATGCGGACGCTGTGCGCCTCGGACCAGGCATACAGGCCCTTGCCGATCTCACGAATGAACTCGCCTTTGGGACCGAACTCGAAGAGCTGCGCCGCGGCGGCCCCGTACGCGGGTCCGTTCGCGCTGTTCGACCGCGTGAAGACGAACACGTGGCCCCTGGAATCGACGGCGACGCCCGGGACCTCCCCGAAATTCATCCCGACGGGAAGCTTCAGGAAGTTGGGGACAGATTCGAACCGAATCTCCGGCACGGGCGACTGTGCGCGCAGCGCCGCCGGAACGAGGATCAGCAGCAGGACGAGCGTGTGCCTCATCGAGCCCTCCAGCTCTCCGGAACGTCACGGATTATACGAGGGCGCCCGTGGCGAGCCGATGGTTCAGGCCCAGTCAGCCGCCGGCACGATGCCCTCGAGCCCGCCGTTGTCGAGAAACGCGCCGAGGTTTGCGACGAATCGCGCTGTGATTGCCTGCCGGAACCGGTGGATGTTCCCGGCGACATGAGGGGTGACGATCAGATTCGGACATCCATGGAGCGGATGATCCGAGGGCGGCGGCTCCTGTGACAGCACGTCGAGCCCGGCGCCGCCAATCGTGCCACCGTGCAACGCGTCGGCGAGGGCGTGCTCGTCAATCAAGCGGCCGCGTGCGACGTTGATGACGAGCGCTGTCCTCTTCATCGCAGCCAGCTCGTCGCGGCCGATCAGACGTTCGGTACGCGGCGTCAGCGGCACGGCCAACACCACGATGTCGGCGAGCGGCAGCGCCGCCGCCAGATTATCGAACGCAACCTCCTGGTCGCACAGGCCGGCCGTGCGTCCTGGGCGCCGAGTCACCCCCACGACCCGCGCGCCGCGCGCGCGGCAGATTCGTGCGGCGGCCGTGCCGTACGCACCCAATCCGACGACGACCACCGTGTGCGTCCGTGGATCGCGGCCGAGCGCCGTCATGAGAGCCAGCGCGTGCTGTGCCATACCGTTTGCCGCGATGCCGCGCGACGTCGTGAGCTGAAATGGCGGCGGTCCCTGCATGTCCGCCGAGTCGACGCCGGCGACCAGGGTGTGAACCCACCGCAGCTCCCGGCCGACACCGTCGGGCAGATCGCCGAGGCTGGGAACGCAGCAGACCTGTGCGCGGTGCAGGGCCGCGCCGAACGCCAGATCGCATCGTGTATAGAGGACTTCTACGCGATCGGCCCAGCGACGGCGAGGCGCGTCCAGCGCCTCGCGCCAATGCCGCTCCTCGAATCCGCGGCACGTCTGAACGAGCACGCGAAGGCCGCCGCCGCGCTGCCACGGCGATCCGCGCAGCGTGTGGATCGCGCGGAATCCCAGCTGTTTGACGACGCGGCGCAGTGCCGGTCCGCGGCCATGCATCCGGGGGCCTGTCACGGGATTCAGGCCACGCGTGTCTGCGGTGCGTTGGGCGTGGCCCTATCGACGGGCGGCACTGTGACGGCACGCTCGCGCCAGTGGAAACGTTCGTGAAGGATCTCGCGGCCCTCCGCGACGAGGTGCCACACCCCGGGGAGCGGATCGCGCCACGACAGAATCAGCGGGGAAGTCCGACGCCAGGAGGCAATCCACTGTCGCAGGCTGAGCGCGTGCCGGCGCCACAACGATCGGCAGCTCCGAAGGTCTTTCGTGATGAAGGTGCCCGTCTTGCCCACGGCATACGAGCTCACGCCCGTCAGGGGCAGTCCCAGCGCGTCTCGGTAGGCCATCGTGCAGACGTCGACGCCGCAGGCCGCGGCAAACTCGACGAACCACCACGGCCGCGCGTTGATTTCGATGATCTTGAATTCGCCGTCGCGGCTGTCGTACTTGAATTCGGCGCTGAAGATGCCGCGGAGTGGCAGGCAGCTCGCCAGCCGTTCAATGGCCTCGACGGCCGGGCGGATCTCGTCGAGCGGAATGCTCACCGCGCTGGTGGTGTTGCCGAGCGGTTCGGGATGCATCCGGATGCGGCGCCGCGCGAACAGTCCGCAGATGCGCCCGGTCCGATCGACGAACCCGTCGAGAAAGTAGTGGCTGCACGGCGGACCGGGGATGTACTCCTGCAGCACGAGATCGAAGCCTGCCCGCGACACGTCGTCGAACCGCCTCATGGCGTCGGCCCGGCTGTCGACGGCAAATCCTTTCACGCCGAAATGACTGGCGAACGCCTGCGAGTGGCGCGGTTTGAGGAACATGCCCGCGCAATACGCTTCGTCGAGCGCCGACAGGTCCGCGCCCGTCGCGATCATCGCGGTCCGAGGGTGCGGAATGTGGCAGCGTCGCATCGCCGCGGCGAAGTGGCCCTTGTCCGTCAACAGGCGCACGTTGTCGTGCGCGACGGTCGATGGAAAACGACGAGCGAGTCGGCCGTCCAGCGCGCCGACCACGTCCACCCACGTGTCGGAGCACGGAAAGAGCAACGCGCGCTCGAATGGCAGCCGCGCGAGCGTGGCCGTGAGCGACGCGATGCCCGCGGGTCGCTCGACGCGGAATACGCCGCGGCAGAAGCGAGAGGTTGTCGCAAAGTCGCGGCGATCCGACAGGCAGTACACCGGAATACCCGACCGACCGAGGAGGCGAATCACGCCCAGAGCTGTGACGCCTGATCCGAGGACAAGTGCAGGAACGGCTTCGGTGCGTGTCGCGGTATCTTTGCGCATTCCATATCCCCCAAGGCGCGTTCGGTTGACTGCCGAGGGATATACCAAGCGCCATACCAGCAAGGTATGACGTCCGATGAACAACAAGCCGCGACTTTGACGGATCGTCGAGGACCCGCGTCGGGGAAGTCCACGACTCAGATGATTTTGGACTCCTCAGAAAAAGGGACTACGTTTTCTTCATGCGCGAGAATGGTCCCACGATGAACAGCCTCGAGCTCCGTACGCAACTCGGTGAGATCGATATCTACCTCTTCGACCAGATCCTGAGGGGGCGCTTCGACCGGAGGCGCCGTCTGCTCGATGCGGGCTGCGGAGACGGCCGCAATCTCGTGTACTTCCTGCGCCAGGGGTTCGCCTGCCGGGGCGTCGATCGCGATCGGCAAGCGGTTGATGCCGTCCGCCGCCTGGCAGCGGATCTCGCACCGTCGCTTCCGCCGGACTGCTTTCAGACCGGAGAGGTCGACCAGCTCCCCTGGCCCGACAGCGCGGTCGACGCCGTCGTGTGCAGCGCGGTCCTGCACTTTGCGGAAGACGAGGATCACTTCGGCCGAATGCTGCTCGACATGTGGCGCGTGCTCGCGCCCGGCGGCCTGTTCTTCGCGCGGCTTGCCTCGAGCATTGGCCTCGAGGCCCGTCTCGATCGCACGCGCGGCCGCGTGCGCCTCCCGGACGGATCGGATCGGTTCGTCGTCGACGAAGCGCTGCTCGTGGACTGGAGCGGCCGCCTGGACGCGCGGCCGCTCGATCCGATCAAGACGACCAACGTTCAGCACCAACGTTGTATGACGACGTGGTGTCTGGAGAAGACGCGGTAGCTCGAGGCTTCAGCGCGGGGGCAGCAGCGGCTTCCGCTCGGCTGGCAGCTGCTGATCGACAGCGTTGAGCATGATGCCGGCCATCACGTAGTCGCCGATGATGGCCGTGATCTCCACGGCGCCCCGGCGGCCGAAGAGCTCCGCCGTCTTCGCCCACAGCTCCGAGCTCACCTTGTGATCGCGCAGCATTGCGCGACCCAGCCGGATGACCGTCGCGTCTTTGTCCGAGAGTCCGGTCACGTCCTTGTTGAACTTCACGACGTCGATGACCGATTGCTCGAGGCCGGCGCGAACCGCAGCCGGCTCGTGGCCCGACCACTCGTACTGCTGGTCGACCTCACGCGCGCCGATGAGCGCGCACAGCTCGAAGAAGCGGCTGCCGACGACCGTGGCTCGCAGGCTCTGGTTAAGCGCCTGGATCGCCCGGGCCGCCTTCGGACTGTAGATCGACACGGCGGCCGGCCCGCTTTTCGGCAGGTTGCCGCTCGGGCCGGCAATCTCGTCCCAGGCCTGTTTGCCTTCATCGTCGAGCGCGCTCCGCTGCAGCGGCGGGAGCCGCGACAGCGATTCGGGGTGGATGTCCGACGCCAGCTTCTGCTGACCGCCCACGATGGCCGCCAAAATGATGAACCAGAGCGCGAGGGTCAGCGATCGCGTACGCATGAAATGTGTCCCCTACATCTGAATCTTGAAGATGCGCTCCGCGTTGCGATGACACACCTTCTCTCGCTCGTCGTCGGTGAGCGGCGCCGAGTCGATCCACTTCACCGCCGGAGCAGTCGGCTGATACGGATGGTCGATGGCCCACATGACGTTGTCGAGGCCGATCTTGTCGATGGCGTAACGGAGCGCCAGCGAGTCCTCGACGCCGCTCGTCGTGATGGCGAAGTTCTTGGCGAAGTACTCGCTTGGCAGCAACTTCTGAGGGCTTCGACCGCGGTTCGGGTTTCCCATGTAGTCGAGGCGCCAGAGCCAGAAGGGCACGGCCTCTCCCATGTGACCGATCACGATCTTCAGGTTCGGGAATCGATCGAGCGCGCCGCTGAAAATCAGACGGACCGCATGCGTGCCCGTCTCGATGCCATAGCCCCACACAGCCGACTCGAGGCGGTAATCGCGGAATGGCGCGGCCATGCCGTCCGACGGCGCGCGCGGATGAATATAGAGCGGCGCGCCGAGGGCCTCGGCCGCCTCGAGAATCGGCCAGTACTTCGGCAGATCGAGATACTCGTTGTTGGTGTGCGAGTTGACGATGAAGCCGTTCATCTTCAGCGTCTTGATCGCGCGCTCCATCTCGAGCGCGGCGCGCCTGGGATCCTGCGGCGCGAACGACGCGAGCGCGGCAAAGCGCTTCGGATGCTTGCGGACGGCCTCGGCCAGTCGATCGTTGGCGAGCGCGGCCAGCGAGACCGCCGTGTCCGTGTCGAACAGCTGCACGCCCGGCGCCGTCTGCGACAGCAGGTGCATGTCGACGTTGTGCTGGTCCATCAGCGCCAGCCGGCCTGCGTCGAAATCGAGCAGCTGCGGCAGCAGAGGACTCGGTGCGCTCGCAGGCGCGTTGTAGATGCCGTTCATCAGCTTGAAGTCGAGGGTGTCCCAGGTGCTGCGTCCGAGCTGCGCGTACCGCTCGAAGATTTCGGGGATGCAGCACGCTTCCTCGGTCGCGATTTTCCGCACACGGCGGTTGCTTGGGCCGCGCGTGGACTGTGCCGCATCGGCATCGGCTGCCGTGAGGCCCGCCGCGGCTGCGGCCGCCATGCCTGTGAGGATGTCGCGTCGATCGATGCTCATGACAGGTTCACTTCTTGATGGAGGGATGCACGTACCCGGCCTGCAGCACGTGTTCGGAGGGCCGGAAGCTCAGATAGTCCACGTGATCGGTGATGCCGGTCCAGCCGTGCGGCACGCCGGCCGGAATGATGATGATGTCGCCTGTCTTGACGGCCCGCTTCACGACATCGTCGCCGGCGATCAGGCCGCTGCACGATGGTCCATTCAGCTCGCGCGTCACGGCGCTCTCGGGCGCCGACCGCGTGCCGTTGACGATTCGTCCGCCGGTGATCAGCGTGCCGCCGCCCGACACGATCAGGTAGCCCTCGGTCTGCGAATCGTGTGAGATGCCACCCGGTACCGCACCGGCGGGTGGCGTCGCCGCCTGCTCGCCGCATGGCGCCGCTGCGGGCGCGTTCGCACGTCCGCCGCCTGCGTTGCCTGCTCCTGCCGCACCAGCCTGGGCGCCCGCGCCACGCGCGCCGGCAGCCGGAGCCACCCGGTGGATGATGCCGACGGCGAAATTCTCGTTGCCGATGTCGACGACGCGAATCGTGCGATCGACGCCGGGCGTCGCGTTGACGGCTTTCACTTCTTCATCGGTGATGTAGGTGGCCGCGTTCGGCTTCGAGGGTGCGCCGGTCGCGGCCTGAGGGGCGGCGTGCACAACGGGCCGCCGCACGTCGGTATCCCAACCGGATCCCGACGCAGCCGGCATGATCTTCATGAACGCCTCGACGGCGTGAATCTGGCCGCCGAATACCTTGAACGCCTCCCACACCATCAGTCCGTTGCCTTCGCCGTATCTGTCGGCGCGGCCGAAGTTGATACGCAGGAGCGTGATGCCCAGCTCTTCGTCGACCGCGAGCACACGATAGCTGAGGCCGTCGTGCTTGGAGATGGCCGCGCCCTTGATGTCTTCGCACGAGGGTGGCTGGAACGTGCAGCCCTTGCCGGCCATCAGGCGCCCGTTCTCGAACCGGTACGCGTCGGGCGCGAAGGGCGCATCGACCGCGACGAAGCTGCCGATCTCGAGGCCGGCTGGGTAGAACTCTGCGAGCCGGATGGCTTCGGAGCGCGACGCGCGTTTGCCAGGGTCCACGGGCGCCGTCATTGCCGCGTTGGTCGACTTCAGCGCGTCGATCGCGAAGATGGCGCCTTCTTTCAGGTTCCTCGTCACCTGCGTTTCGATTTCGGCGATCGCCCGGTTGGCGATCTTCAGCCTGAGCGCGAGCATGACGGGCGAGCCGGCTTCCTCGACGACAACCTGCGAAGCGGCCACGCCCTGCGCGACGTCGAGGATGTCCAGGCGATACGGGCGAATCTTCGAGGCGCCCTTCCACAGGCCGTCGCCTAGTTTCATGTCGACGGTGTCCTCGGTGAATCGCGCGTTGGGCGCGAGCGCCAGCGCCGCCGGCGTGTGCGCGACCATGGCGTCGAGATACCGCGTGATGAACCCGCGCAGGCACTCGCGATCGCAGGCCAGGGCCGCGGCGACCGCTTTGTCGCCGCCCGCGCGCACCTTGCCGCCCTGGGCGGACGCCATCATCGCGACCAGCGCTTCGGTGACTTTCGGCTCCAGCCCCTCGGTGTGTCCCTTGTCCATCCGCAGGACGTCGGCGACCACCTTGCCGCTCTTGCAGTTCGTGTAGAGGAACACCTCCGACGTCCCGGGCCTGGCCTCGCGGCCCCAACTCGCGCCGCGTCCCGGCGCCGCGCCCGTCACGTAGCCTTTGACGGTATCGACGATGTCCGCGCGGCGGACGCGCCGGCCGCAGGAGTACTTCTCGGCCCACGGCGATGTCTCGGGCAGCGCCGTGATCTCCTTCTCGCCTGACGTGAAGATGTACGAGAAGTCGCACGACGGCGGCGACGCCGCGCCGGGACGAGGCGCCCCGGGGCTCCCTCCGCTGAGCGCCGCGGGCGGTCCGCTGGGACCAAAGAAGTCCGGCGCAATCGCCGCAGGCCCGATGCGGCCCCCGGACAGGCTGAGCCAGCCGTCCACCTTGTCCTTGAAGAAGTCGGTGCAGACCAGGCGATTCGAGGTCATGCCGCCCTGCGAGTGGCCAGCGAGCCAGAACGACTTCACGTTCTTCCGCCCGACTTCGCCGAGCACATAGGTGACCAGGTTCTGCAGGTACGCATCGTCGGCCGCCGCGGTCCACATGCGAGCCGGCGGCGCTCCCGTCGTGATCGACTGCGAGTTGGCCGCGGTGGGCGTGGCGATGACCAGGCGGTATTTCTCCTTGTAGTCCATTGCGGGGAAGTAGTGGCGCTGCCAGTTGCCGATCGATCCGGCGCCGTGCAGGCTCAGGATGAACACCACCGGATCGTTCGGCTTCAGATCGCAGGGGTAGTCGAGGAAGAACTTGCGCCCGCTCACCGGTTCGGTGGCGTTGCCCTGATTGCGCAGCAGCTCTCCCGCGCATTGATCGCCGCCGCAGTGCAGCGGCGGCGGCGTTTCGCACGCGACACCGGCGAGCGTGCGGCCCGTCGCGGCCTGGAGACCAGTCACACGACCGCTTGTGGTGACGAGCAGCGCTGCGACCGCCAGCCATCCAGCCAAACCAGCCATCTTTTTCATAAGGCTCTCCGCTCAGGTATGCGGATTATCGATCTGCTGATCGAATCGATGGTCGCGTCTTGTCGGGCGCCTGCGTTTTTGACTGCTTTTTGCGACTCAAACAGAACGGGCCGGACCCCGAAGGGGAGTCCGGCCCGTGGCAGTTGCGAGACGAGCGGGAAGGCGTCAGGCCCAGCCGTACCCCGCCGCGTTGAGCGGTACCGATCGCAGCCGCACGCCCGTGGCCGCGAAGATGGCGTTGGTGATCGCCGGGATGGCCGGCGGCAGCGCCGGCTCGCCGAGACCCGTCGGGTCGAAGTTGGTCTCCAGGAACTTCACTTCGATCGACGCCGGAATGTGCGACATGCGCGTCGGCTGGTACACGTTGAAGTTCTTCTGCACCACACGACCTTTGTCGATGGTGATGTTCCACGACATCATGTGGCTCATCGCCTCGACGAACGCGCCCTGCACCAGGTTCACCGACTCGCTCGGGTTGACGATCTGCCGGCCGATGTCGATGGCCGCCCACGCCTTGCTGATGTTGACCTTCTTCTCGGCGTCCACCGCCACTTCGACGACGTAGGCGACGTAGCCCGAATGGGCAAACTGGAACGCGACGCCCTTGGCCGTGCCCTTCGGCAGCTTGCCGCGGTTGTTCCAGTCGGCCATGTCGCGCACGGCTTCGAGCACGCCGCGCGCGCGCGACGCGTTGAACTCCTGCGGCGGCGGATCGCCAGAGGGTGACGCCAGCAGATCGAGCCGGTACTGCAGCGGATCCTTGCCGGCGGCGACGGCGATCTCGTCGATGAACGACTGCATCACGAACGAGACGCCGTTGGTGCCCGGCGCGCGGAGCGCGCCCGTGGGGATGTTGAACGGCGTGATCGGGGCCGAGTGCACCGCGAAGTTCGCAACGAACCCTCGTGGGAACTCGTTCGCCGGCACGACCGACGCGGTGCTGGCGACGAAATCGCGGAACGCGACGAGCTTGCCCGACGCGTCGAGCCCCGCCTTGAAGTAATGGAAGCCGCCGGGCCGGTACTGGTCGTGCCCGAGGTCGTCCTCGCGCGTCCAGAGCAGCTTGACCGGCACGCTCGGCAGGCCGGCCTTCGCGCGCTCGTCCGTCACGACGCGCGCGATCTTGCCGACCTCGACGTCGTAGTCGCTCGTCAGGCGCCGGCCGAAGCCACCGCCCCCGCGCACCAGGTGGAACGTCACCTTGCTCGGCTCGATGCCGGCGCCAAGCGCCGGGTTCGCCGCAGCCGGAATCTGGCTGCACGACCAGATTTCCAGCGTGCCGTCCGACTTGTAATGCGCAAGCGAATTCTGCGGCTCGAGCGGCGCATGCGAAAGCAGGCCGAACTCGTAGTCCGCCTCCACGACCTTGGCCGCGTTCCGGAACGCCGCTTCGGCGTCGCCGATGGCCGCGGCGCCGCGACCGCCGCCCGCCGGCGGCTGCGAGGCCTGAGAGGAGAGCTGCTTGGCCTGTGCCGCGTAGCCGGCGCTGCTCTGCGACGCAACCGGACCTTCGTCCCACGTGACCTTCAGCGTCTTGCGCGCGTTGTTCGCGAGCCACCAGTTGTCGGCGACGATCGCGACGCCTGAGGCGAGCGCGTTGTTGCCCTGTCCCGCCGCGTCGACGACGAATGCGTGCTTGATGCCCGGCAGCCGCTTCACTTCGTCGAGGTTGGCGCTCATCGCTTTGCCGCCGAACACCGGACACTTCTCGAACACGGCGAAGAGCGTGCCCTGGGGTTCAAGGTCGATGCTGAATGAGGGCTTGCCGGTCACGATCGCGGCGTTGTCGATGCCCTTGATCGGCTTGCCGATGATCTTGAAGTCCTTCGGATTCTTGTACGCGGCCTTGACCGCGTCGGCTGTTGGCGGCGTCATCGAGGCCACGCGCGAGGCGAGCGACGCGTAGGTGGCCGTGCGCTTCGACGCTGCGTGCGTCACGACACCGCTGCCCGTCGTCAGCTCGCTGGCCGGGACGCTCCACATCTGCGCCGCCGCGGTGACCATCATCAGCCGTCCGCCTGCGCCGACTTGCCGCATCGGATCGTAGTTGGTCGGCATGGCGCGGCTGCCGCCTTCGAACTGCGGACCGTACTTCGGATTCAGATCCGCCTGCTGGATCTTCACCTGGCTCCAGTCGACGTCGAACTCGTCGGCGATGATCTGCGGCAGCGCCGTGCGGATACCCTGCCCGGTCTCGGGGTTCTTCGCGAGGATCGTGAACGTGTTGTCCGGGTGGACCGTAATGTAATCGGTCGGCGCGAGCGACCACGGGATTGCCGGGCCGCGGCCCCGGCCTTCCTGCGCGAGGATTTCCGGCGCGTACATCCCGATCACCACACCGCCGCCGGCGAGCGCCGTCACCTGAAGGAAAGAGCGACGATCCATCTGCGTCGAGTCAATTTTCTTCATGGTTATGCCCTCCGCCCGCCGTTGGCCGCGAGGTGAATCGCTTCCTTGATGCGCAAGTAGGTGCCACAGCGGCAGACGTTGCCGTTCATCGCGGTCTCGATCTGCTGATCGTTCGGCTTGGCGATGCGCGTGAGGAGCGCCGCCGCGCTCATGAGTTGACCCGCCTGACAGTAGCCGCACTGCGGGACGTCGAGCTCCAGCCACGCTTTCTGCAGCGGATGCGATCCGTCGCGTGACAGACCTTCGATGGTGGTCACCTTCTTCGCGCCCACCGCGGAAACCTGCGTCTGGCACGACCGCACGGGCGCGCCGTCGAGTTGCACGGTGCAGGCGCCGCACTGGCCGATGCCGCAGCCGAATTTCGTGCCTTTCAGGTGAAGGCTGTCACGCAGGACCCAGAGCAACGGCATTTCGGCCGGGACGTCCACGGTCTGCGTCTGTCCGTTGACGACCAACGAGTACGCCATAACACTTCCTCCCGTATGGGCAGTAATTGACGATGACGACGAGTGAACGATTGTCTGACCCTTGTGCCGCCGGGATCAAGAGCCTCGTGGGGGGCCTTACGGCCTGGCGGCAGTCAGCAAGAAATTGTCAAGCGAGCCCATGTCGTCCCCGGTGACGAATTCCCCCCGAATGCTGAGGCGCGTGGGGGCCGCCAGAACCAGCTCGATTTGGGCCTGGGTCGCACGGGCGTTCCAGTTCCAGGTCCAGCCTTCCGTGGCCGACAGCCGGACCGAGAAATCGGTCCAGTCGGTGCCCGGGGCCGTTGAAAACCGGTAGCTGAGACGTCCCGCCGGGCCCAATATCACGATATCGTCGGCAAACAGGCTGATTATCGTGCCCGATTGTTTCAAGCTGTAGCTGATGGTGCCGTTAACTGCCCTGGGCAGCTGCCGCAGCACCGTGTCAGGCGCCTGAAAGTACCACGTTTCGCCCAGGGCCTCGTCCACGCCGGTGATGCAACCGCCGGGATGGCCGCCCGTGCGGCTGAACATGGGCTCGACCGGCCCCGTGTCGGCGCCGACCACCCACCCCTGCGCCGAGTCCGTGAAGTCGTGGCGGATCAGGGGCGCCGGATGTGCCCCGGCATGACACGCCAGCGCGGCCATCGCGAGCGCCCAGGCCGCCGTCGCCCGGGCCCGCCGACACCGTGCCGCGCCGTACATCATTCGCGTCGAGTATAGCGGCCAGCGACTATCTCACCGGGACGCGCTGCTGCAGCTCAGTAAACCAGTTGACGACGACGTTGATGCGCTGCGCGTCGGGCACGCCGGACGGCGGCTGCCCGGCGTTCACGACGCCGAGGAGACGACCATCGGGCATGACGTCGTAGTTCCTGATCGATGCGGGCCCGTTTTCGTTGCCTTTCCTCGGCAGCTGCACAGGGTTGTTGGCCACCGTGAAGCTCGGTTGCGTACTGATCGAGACAACCAGCGGCAGCCCCTGGGCAGGAATGTACATGATCTCTTTTCCGTCCCGCGACCACACCGGATGGTGCGCGTTGCCTCTGGAAATCTGATACTTCGCGCCAGTCGCCGGAAAGGGCTGGACGAGCACGGCATTGGCCCCGGAGCGTCCCGACTGGTACGCAACCCATTTTCCATCCGGAGAAAACACGGCATCAATCGGCAGGACTGATCGAATGTCCCCGAACGACGCGACCTTCCTGTCCTTGACCGTCACCACCCACGAGGACACGTCATCGCCCTTCGACTCGCTGAACAGAATCCGATCGCCGTCTGGCGACCACGAATCGGGCACGTGTGAGGCGTCACGTTCGGGTTTGGTGAGCCGCTCGGCCTTTCCCGTACCATCGGCGCGCTGAGTGAAGATCGCGAGGTCGCCGTCGCGATCGGATTGAAACGCGATGCGTTCGCTGTCTGGTGACCAGATCGGAAAGCGATTCCGCCCACCGAAGGTGAGCTTGTTCGGCGACGTTGCGCCAGAGAGGTCGCAGATCCAGATGACAAACTGCTTGTCTTCGAGCGCTCCGACGGCGATTCGCTTGCCGTTGGGAGACACGCGCGGCGCTTCGTACTGTCCCGGCGTCAGCTTCAGTGGTTCGATCTTGCCGCTTCGATCGATGATGGCGATGTCGCGCGAAGCTAGCGTGAGCGACGCCGGTCCGGGCACATACGCCATCGTACCGGTTCTCGACACGCTGAATTGTGCGGAGCCGCCGACGCCGACGGCGCCTCGTCGGATGCCTTCCACGACAGGAACCGCCTCGCCGATCGTCTCGAGCTTCTGGAGATCGAATGGCACGGCAAAGAGCACGCCGCCCAGGGCATACACGAGGTGACCCGTCAGGAGGTACTGGGCGTTGTTGCCGTTCTTGACCAGGATCTTCTCCTGCCCGGACTTCAACGATCGCACGACCACTTGCGCATCGGAGTCGGTGGTGAAATCGGTGCTGCCACGCGTGTACAACAGCACATCACCGCCGGGCAGTATCTGCGGATACGTGGCGGCCTCGCCGGCCTTCACGCTGACCAGTCCTTCAAGCGTGCCGCCATTCGACGGCAGGCGCATGATGCCTCCACCGCCTTCGCCCACGAGAATGCGGTCGCCGTCCCATGCCATCCCGAATGGGTTCAACGCGATCGACGCGAGCGTGACCGGCGTGCCTCCGTTGCTCGGGATCTTCCTGAACGCCGCGACTGTTGGACCAGCAGCCAAGAAGACAATCGATCGGCCGTCGGAGGAGAAGACCGGATTCAACACGGGACCCTGTGGATTGTCAGAGCCCGGCACAGGCGTCGCCTCGAGTTCCCGCAAGGCTTTCCGGTACAGACGTTGGTTCGCGGCGTACACGATCTCCGTTCCGTCGGGCGACACGTCGACAATATGGCGATCCGCAGGGCCGAACTGCTGGCCCTCAGGCAGCGCGTAGGTGAACCGCACGACGGCGGGCGTCGGCGCCGCAGACCTGACGTTCAGCATCGTCAGACCGATGACCGCCGCGCCCGCGAGTGCGCTGGCGACGAGCGGTAGCGTGCGGCGCCACAACGGACGACGCACCGCCGGTGATCGATCGCTGGTCGACGCGCCCATGGGCGCTTCCGGATTGGCGGTCGTCTCCTCGATCGCCACACGCGCCTCGCCGATATCGCGCAGGCGCCGTTTGACATCCCGATCGAGACAACGTCGCACGAGATCGCTGATCGCCGGCGGCGTGCCGGGAGGCAGCCGGGCGACGTCGATCGGTGCGCGCAGCACGTCGGCCAGCGTGTGCGAGATCGTCTCGCCGGCGAACAGGCTTGCGCCGGTCAGCATTTCCCACAGGACGACGCCGAACGACCAGATGTCGGCGCGCTTGTCGACAGGTTTGCCGCTCGCCTGTTCGGGCGACATGTACGCCGCCGTGCCGAGAATGAGTCCGGCGAAAGTCGCTTGCATCGACAGCGTCGGCGAGTTCGTCACCGCGGCGACGCGGCCGGATCCTGCCGTGTCGGGCTCCAGCAACTTGGCGAGGCCGAAGTCGAGCACCTTCACGCGGCCTTCGTGCGTGACCTTCACATTTGCGGGCTTCAGATCGCGATGAACGATCCCCTGCTCGTGCGCGGCTTCGAGGGCCTCGGCGATTTGTCTAGCCGCTGGGAGAGCCTCGTCGAGCGGCACGGGTCCTTGCGCGATGCGGTCAGCGAGCGTCGGACCGTCGACAAGTTCGAGCACGAGGGCCCGCGTGGTGTCCGATTCTTCGAGTCCGTAGATCGCGGCGATATTCGGATGATTGAGCGCGGCGAGGAGCTGCGCCTCGCGCTGAAACCGCGCGAGCCGATCGGGGTCGGCCGCGAACGCGTCCGGCAGGATCTTCAGGGCGACGTCGCGACCGAGCTTCGTGTCGCGCGCGCGGTAGACTTCCCCCATCCCGCCCGCACCGATGGCGGAAAGAATCTCGTAAGCGCCAAGCCGACTGCCGGCTGAAAGACCCATCGCCTCGAATTCGCGCCTATTCTATGGCCATGCGCAACAAACAGTGGATTCTGGCGAGCCGTCCGAGCGGCCGTGCCACCGAGTCGAATTTCGAGCTGAAAGAAGGACAAGTGCCGGCACTGAAGGACGGGGAGGTCCTCGTCAAGGTGACGCACTTGTCGCTCGATCCGTACATGCGCGGCCGCATGGACGACGCCAAGTCGTACGCCGCGCCTCAGGCACTCGGCGCCGTCATGGTCGGCGGCACGGTTGGCGAGGTCGTCGATTCGAAGAGCCCCGACTTCCATTCTGGCGATCACGTCGTCGGCATGGGCGGGTGGCAGGAATACTTCGCCAGCGACGGCCGCGGCCTTCGGAAAATCGACGTCAGCCGCATCCCCGCGTCGGCGTATCTCGGCGTCGTGGGCATGCCCGGCGTGACCGCGTGGTACGGGCTCAACCGCATCGGTCAGCCGAAGGCCGGCGAGACCGTCGTCGTGTCAGCGGCGAGCGGCGCCGTCGGCAGCGTCGTGGGGCAGCTGGCGAAGATCGGTGGATGCCGCGCTGTTGGATTCGCCGGTGGCCGCGAGAAGTGCGAGTACGTCACCAGCGAGCTGGGATTCGACGCGTGCGTCGACTACAAGGATCCGCACGCGCGCGAGGCCTTCGCCGCCGCCACGCCGAACGGCGTCGACGTGGTGTTCGAAAACGTCGGCGGCGCCGTCTTCGACCTGTCGCTCGCGCGGATGAACACATCCGGTCGCATCGCGCTCTGCGGGCTCATCGCCGGCTACAACGGCGAAGACATCGCCCTGCGCCACGTGCGGTCCATTTTGGTCAACAGGCTGACGGTGAAAGGCTTCATCATCTCGGATCATTTGGACGCCTGGCCGGCGGCGCTCGGAGAGCTGGGCCCGCTCGTCGCGTCGGGGCGGTTGAAGTACCGCGAAAGCGTGGCGAGGGGCATCGAGCGCGCGCCCGCAGCGTTCATCGGCCTCCTCTCGGGCCGGAATTTCGGGAAGCAGCTTGTCGCGCTATGAGAATCGATGACGTGCTCAAAACGACCGCGCTCGCCGGCGTCCTTCTCGCCGGCGCAGTGGTGGGACGGGCGCAGTGGTTGAACCATCCGGACCCCGGCGTGCCGCGCCTGCGGGACGGCACCGTCGATCTGTCCGCGAAGGCGCCGCGGACACGAGACGGCCGCCCAGACCTCTCCGGCGTGTGGCAGACCGAGCTTGAAACCGCCGAGGAAATCGCTCGTCGATCGAAGGACGAATCGGCGAACGCGCTGATCGTGCCCGGCGACGACCCGCGGACTTTTTCCAGGTATTTCTTTAACGTCCTCGCCGACTTCACCGCCGAAAATGCGCCGATGCGACAGGCGACGCGCGAATACATGCAGAAGGTCGGGGAGCGAAAAGCCGGCAATCCGTCAGGTTTCTGCCTGCCTCACGGGCTCCCGCAGTCCGATCTCATGAGCTACGCGCCATTCAAGATCATTCAGACGCCGAACGTCATTGCCGTCCTGTACGAGCTGGACAACAACTTCCGACAGATCTACCTGGACGGGCGCGCCGTTCCGAAGGATCCGCAGCCGACGTGGGGCGGCTATTCAGTGGGCCGATGGGACGGCGACACGCTCGTGGTCGACGCGGCGGGATTCACCGATCGAACGCGGCTCGACGTGGCGGGCCATCCGCACAGCGAGGCCCTCCACATCCAAGAGCGCGTTCATCGGCGAGACTTCGGCCATCTCGACGTGACGATCACGATCGATGATCCGGTGATGTATACGAAGCCGTTCACCGTGAAGGCGACCGAGATCCTGCTGCCTGACAGCGACGTCCTGGAGACCGTCTGCATCGAGAACGAGAAGGATCAGGCACACCTGAAGTAGCGGTCAACGTCCGCCGCGCCCAGGCCCGAACTGCGGCTCCCATCCTGTCGGCTTGTCGTCAGGCAGGTTGAACAGCACGGCGTGGACCTCCTGGATCTTGCCCGACTTCACCGCAAAAAATTCCGCGACGATCCGATCGTTGGTTGTCGCGACGCTCTGGCTCTTCATGCCGTCCTTGAGTCCGAAGCGGACGATCGACAGCACGATGCCGCGCTCGGCGTCGACGACAGGGTAGCGGCGGTCCCAGAGATTGCGCCCGACGAAGCGACCGTCGTCGAATCCCTGTGCCGCCGATACGTAAGCGCCGTCGCGCACCATGCCGGTTGTCTGCAGGCCGTTCTCGAACCGCTTGGTGTCGGGCAGCAGGCTCGCGGGGTGATAGTCCTTGGTGCCATTGGTCTGGAAGGCGCGCCAATAGCTCTCCGCGGCAGCGATGAGCGCGTAGTAGGAATCCTGGTCCGCTTCGCGAATGGTGAGCTTCAAGGCTGGCGACACCTCGGTGAGTCGATCGGGATCCCACAGCCTGTCCGCCTCGCCCTTGTTCGCCCTGATCGTTTCGACTTCCGTGATCCGCCCGTCGAGCACCTTCAACCGCACCACGTACATCGTCTTGCTGCGGTCGGCGTTGAGGACGACGGCTTCGCTCGCCGCGTCGCCGAGCTGCGTGTTGACGATGTCCCACCGGTAGACGATGCGATCGGCGCTTTCCCACAGGGCCTGCTCGAGCTTCATCACCGCGCCGTTGAGCGTGACTTTGGCGTTTGGCGCGAGCGGTACTGAGCCGGCCTTGTTGGCGGTGAGCGCATTGAAGTACGTGTCGAGGAAGCCGGTCAAACACGCACGGTCGCACGCGGTCTTCGCGTGCACGGTCGGGAGAGCCGCCGCCGCGGCAACGATCAGCACGCCCGCGATCGTGATGCGCTTCACAGTGAACCTCCTCTTGTCGTGATGGCGCGGCGATTGTACCCAGAGCCGGCGTTTGGTGGAATAATGCGCGTCCGGAGGGCGACTTGATGATCAGATATCGATGGTGCGTGCTGACCCTGGCGATGCTCGCCGCCGCGGTTGGCGCGACGCGCACCCACGCCGCCAGCGATTGCGATCGGGCCTGTCTCAAAACGGCGCTCGACCAGTACCTCGCGGCCGTGATCAAGCACGACCCGAGCGCGGCGCCGATGGCCGTCGGCTTCAGGCAGACCGAAAACGCCATCAACACGCGTCCGCCGACCGGCGTCTGGAAAACGGTGACCGGCCTCGGCAAGGTGCAGCGCCGCTATCTCGACGCCTCCGCAGGACAGGCGGCGTTTTACGGCATCGTGACAGAAGGCTCGACCGAGGCGATCGTGACCACTCGCATCCGCGTCGAGGATCGCAAGATCACCGAAGCCGAGTGGTACATCGCCAGGCCTGGCGATCCGGGACTCAATGGGCCGGCGCAGGCGGGCCGCGGGCCCGCGAACCTGTTCAATCCCGAATATCTCACCGCCAACCCGCCGCCTGAGCGTGTCGTGCCGAAGGCGCAGCGTCTGTCGCGCGAATCGCTCGTCGCGGTCGTCAACAGCTACTTCGACGGCATCACCTCACACGACGGCTCGGTGGTGCTGGCGCATCCGGGCTGCAATCGCGTCGAGAACGGGACGCTCGTGACCGGCCGGCGCGGACGAGGGGCGGGCGCGGCGCCGCCGCCATCAGGACCGCTGGCTCCTGCTCCCGCCGAAAGCGATTGCGTCGCCGGATTCGCGAACTTCAGCGCGCAGATGGTCAGAGCGCGCCGCTTCCCCGTGGTCGACGAAGAAGCGGGCATCGTGCTGGCGATGGCCGTCTTCGTGCGGAAGCCGGGATCGCCGACCCCGCGCAACGTGTTCAGCGAGTGGTTCGTGATCGACGAAGGGAAGATTCGCAACATCTGGACGGCGATGTTCTATCCGCCGGCCGATCTCGCGGTGCCCAACTGGCCGCCCTACGACGGCAACTGGCCGCTGCCGGCCGGCGTCGTCCCGGGTCCCGCGCCGGCGCGGCCGTGAGATGACGGATGCAGGGCCGACCTTCGGGTCCGCCGGAAATATTTCAGCGGTTCAGCGGGTTTACTGAGTGTGCCCGGCCGCTTCTACGAGCTGTGGTTCGCCGCGCGCTATCTGCACGTGGCGTCGATCGCAGTACTCGCCGGAGGGGCCACCCTGGCCGCCATGGTCTTCGCGCTGGGCGCGGATGCTGACATGGAACGAGGGCTGGCGGTCGGGCTCGCGTACGAGCGGATCTTCTGGATCGTAGTCGGCCTGACGGCGCTCACCGGCGTCAGCAATCTGGGCCTCAAAGGCGAGGGCCTCCTGGATGCCTCGACGCAGTGGGGCGCGGCGCTCACCTTCAAACTGTCCGCCGTCCTCGCCTTTCTCACGCTCTCCATCGTCAGGACGCAGATCGCTCTGGATTTGGCCCACGAGCACGCCGCGCGCCGCGCGCGGATCATGCTCGCCTCGTTCTACGGCGTCAGCGCGGCTGCCATGCTGACGATCGCATGGGTGGGGCTGGGGCTGGCTCATGGCCGCTACTGACGCGCGCGTGGATCTGCGCGCGTGGAGCGTCGCGACGTTCCGCACCATCACGTTCGTGCTGATCCTCGTGCTGGTCCTTCACCTGCGCGGAACGCTGCGCGCGCGCCTCGCGTTGCTCGACACCCTCAACGGCGCTGGCGCGTTCGTGATCCTGTGGGCGACGACAGTGTGGGCCACGCGCTTCGAACGCCGTTGTCTGCAGCGCGCGCAAGTCGACCCTCGCCGCGACGCGTCGCCGCTCGAGGCGACGATTGTGGCCGGTGCGGTCAACGGAGCAGCATTCTTCCTGGTCGTGGCCACGCTGCTGGCGCTGCGTTCGCTGATTGGGTATGGCTACGTCTCGCCGCTCGCGGCGTTTCTGATCTTCTCGATTGTCGGCAGCCTGGTCGCTCTCGTGGTGGGCGGGTTCGTCGGGCTCGCGTACGGCCTCGTCGAAGGAGGCCTCGCTCGCCTCACCGCGCGGGTCGCGAGCTTCGCGTCGGCGTGACGCCGACGCGAAGTGACACTGGATCGGGAAGCTCGAACACCCAGACCGAGGCGCGGATTACCCCACGCGATACGCCGTGCGGGCGGCATCTGCGTACGGCACCGGCGCAACGGTTGCGCGAATTTCGAGCTGCTGATGCCGTTCGACAGTCGGCTTGGACGAGCCGCCGCCTTCTTCGCCCCACACGAACGTGACGGGCGTTCCGGGCTCGCTGTGCTCGACGTCCACGATCGCCAGCGTGAGCATCGCGCCCTCGTTGGCGCTGTATCCGCACCACGTCGACACGCCGATGACCTTGCCGTCCTTGACCACCTTGTCGTACGGCAGCGTGGCATACACCGCCGACGGGAAATCGAAGTACTTCGTGCGCTTGCCCTGCTGGAACATCGTCGCGACGCCCCGCGTGACGTCGTCGCCGTTCAGGACAAGCGTCACCTTGCGCCGCCGCGGCTTCGGCGCGATCTTCTCGAGGGCTTCGCGTCCGATGAAATCGTGGTCGAATTTCACGATTGATCCGTACCCGAGGTCGTACGGCGTCAGGTAGTAGTCGCGGATGTCGTTCGAGTAGAAGCTGCCGCCGAGCGACGCGATGGCTTCGTAGCTGTTGGCCGGCAGCCACTGCCGGTATGGCTTCGTCTGCTCTCCGCTGTAGATAGCCGGCATCGGCGAGGGAATCCATCCGGACTCGAGCGTGTTGCTCGAGTAGGTCCGCGCGCCGGACTGCTTGAGACCGAATTCCTGGCCGGCCTCGATGATGGCGGCCTTCACCGCCTCGCCGTCGTCCCACGGTCCGAACAGCTCGAAGCCGGGCTGCCCGACCATGCCGTGACGCAGCGCGCGAACGTGGCGCCCCGCGATGCGGAATTCCGCCATGTGGAAGAACTTCACGTTCGGAACCGGGGCGCCGGTGACCTTCTCCATCAACTTCAACGCATTGGGGCCCTGCACCTGGAACCGGTAGGCCTTGCGGACGATCGGGCCGGGTCGGGCGACCGTTCGCTCGTCACGCTCGATCTTGACGTCGTACTTGCCGGTCTCGCAGTGGTACTGGACCCAGTTGTGAACCGACGGACGGCCCACGAGGCTGAAGCGATTCTGCTCGAGGTGAAAGAGCACCACGTCGCCGATGACGTGGCCGTCGTAGTTGCAGGGCACGAACTGCTTGGCCTTGTTCGGGCCGAAGTCCTTGAAGCTGTTGATGCCGAGCATGGTCAGCACCTTCAGCGCGTCCGGACCCTCCATGTACATGTCAGTCATGTGATAGGACTGATTGAACAGGATGCACGTCTCCCGCCACGCGCGCTGCTCGTCGCGCCAGTTCGAGAACTCGGGCGGAACGACGGGGTAGATGTAGGGTCCGGTCTGCGATTCGCGCAGCAACTTCACGGGACTGCCGATGGCCTGCAGCAGATCCTCGAGGCTCTTCTGGCTCATTCAGGTCTCCTTCATCAGTGCTCGTGGGGCCTACCCCACTCGGTCGCGCTGCGGCGGATAACGTCGTCAGGGACTCGCGATGCTCGCGCGGGGCGCAGGCGCAATCCCCAGCACGCAGGCAACCCTTAATGATACCGAACCCGTCGGAGCTGCTATAGCAGAAGTGACCCGGATCAACGGCCGCCCGTGCGCTTTGCCTTGAGGGCGTCGAGCCTCTGCTGCACGCGCGCATTGGGGAGCGAGGTGACGAGCTGCTGCAACGTGGCAATCGCGCCGTCGGGCTGTCCCGCGGCCTCGAGGGCGTCGGCGGTCAGCATGGCGTGCCGGATCCGCATGAACCGGTTGCTTGACGGTGGCGTGATGGCCTGCAGCGCCTTGATCGCCGAGGCCGGATCCTTGCGATCGACGAGCAGCGAGTCCGCGTTCGCCAATTGCACGTCGACGTCGGTCGGAAACCGCTTTGCCGCCATCTCGAACAACGCGGCGGCTTCCTGCGGGCGCCCCGCCTTCCGCTCGACCAGGGCCTGCTGATAGAGGCCCGCTCGGAGCAGGTGGCCCACGTCCTGCGCATCGCCGCTGCGTGTGCCGACGCCGCCCGCGTAGGCGTAGACGATGTCGCCGCCGTGCTCGCCGGCTTCGTAGAGCGCGCCCAGGCCGATGAGGCCGACGATGGTCGACGCCATGAGCGCATAGCGTCCTTTCGGCGAGTTGCGCAGGAGCAGTGCCACGGCCTCAATGGCCACGACAACGATGAAAATGTTGCGCGCGCGTTCGCCCCATTCCTCGTGCTGCTGCACGGCGGGCCGAAGTCCCGGCATCTGCTCAATGGGGCCGTGCGCGGCGGTGCCACTGTAGGCCGCGGCGACGGCCGCGATGGTGCCGAGCGCGATCAGCAGGAGTGCCGTGTAATCGATGAAAGCAGGCCTCCCCAACAGGGAGACGCCTCGCAGGATCACGCCGACGACGAGCAGCGCGATCGCGAAGTGGACGATTTCCGGATGAAGAGAGCCCATGTGCGGGAATTGTAGCGTCTGCGCCCGCTCGTCACCGTTTGATCAACGGATACCAGTGCCGCTTCCGCGATTCAGGCAGATCCGACGCAGGCGGCGGATCATCCATCACCACCGTGGGAAAGAGCTTCGTCTTGAAGCCCTCGAAGTCGCGCGCCCATTCCTTGTGGTTGTAGACACACACCGGCAGGCAGATCGAACAGTAGTTGTGCTTCGCGAAGTACGGAAAGCATCGTCCCGTGTCGACAACGTACCGATCGTGGCCGAGATGGTCGGGCCCGGCGGCAGGGCTGCGCTGGTCGGGAATTGCGTCGGCGGGGCAATACTTGCGGCATGCCAGGCACGTGTCGCAGAAGGCTCCGATACCCGCGTCGATCGGATGATCGATGGCGAGGGCGACGGTTGTCGCCACGCTGCCCATGCGGAAGAGCGGGCCCAGCGTGGGATGGATGATGGATCCGTGCCGTCCCAGCTCGCCGAATCCCGCCTTGAGGCCGATGGGAATGTGGAGGAGATCGCTGTCGCCGATCGGGTGCTCGACGGTGCACGGATAGCCGATCGAACGGATGTAGGCCGCCAGCCGAATGACCGTCTCGCCAAGCGTGAAGTAGACGCGCAGGCACTCGATGGCCGACTCGCGAGACGGGACGACCTGGAACTCGCGCCATCGCATGCGCTGCCCGACGGCGATTGCATGCGTGTGCTCGACGGTTCGCCCCTGGTAGATGTCAGTCGGCTCGATCTCGCAGACGCCGGAGATGTCGGCGCCGAACTCGCTCGCTTTCGCCTTGAGGTGCGCGGCTGCTTCGGCCGGCGACGCGAATCTCACGCATTCAGGCGCCACCTCGCCGGTGAAACGCGGCTGCTGCTCGTCGTAGATCTGCCGCAGATACTCGGAGACCTCGTCGATGCGAATGGTCCGTCCGCCGGCGGCGGCGTACCACTCTTCCCAGGCAAAGGCGGGCGGCGAGGCGGACGGGTGCGCGTCCATCGATGACGATTGTAGGGCTCGCGGCTTGGAGGCTGGGGGAAGCGCGGGGGCCGAACGGGCCGCGCGGGGCGGCAGGCCCCGCGCGGTGTCTGGAAAGAAACCCTAGAGATCGAGACGGCCGGTACTGGGCCCGAGCTTGTCGATGTCCACGCCGGCCAGATGCGCCATGGCCAGCAGCAGGTTGGCCGTGGGCTCGTCCTTCTTCGCGACGACGTGGCGGTTGCCCTTGAGGGCGCCGCACGCGCTGCCGACGACCACGGCCGGCGGATTGCTGCGGTCGTGCGCATTGCCGTTGCTCATGCCGCTGCCCCAGTAGAGCAGCGAGTGATCGAGCAGCGTGCCGTCGCCGTCCTTCGTGTTCTTCAGCTTCTCGAGGAACTCGCCGAACTTGACGATCTGATAGGTGCCGATCTTCGCGTACTTCGCCAGCTTCTCCGCGTCGTTGCCGTGGTGCGAGATGCTGTGATGCGTCTCGGGGATGCCGATGTGCGCGTAGCCGCGGTCGCTCGCTTCGTGGCCGACCATGAACGTGAACACCCGGCTGATGTCGCCCTGAAACGCCAGGTGCATCAGGTTGTAGGTGATCGTCATGTGGTCGTCGAAGGCTTCCGGCATGCCGACGGGCGCTTCGGGATTGCCTGTGATGGTCCCGAGGCGGCTCTCCATGCGATCGAGCTGCTGCTCCACCTCGCGGATGTTGTGCAGGTATTCGTCGAGGATCGCGCGGTCCGGCGCGCCGAGCGACCGGCGGAGCTTCGCCGTTTCCTGCAGCACCGAGTCGAGCAGCGTCTGCTTTTCCTTGAGGCGCGCGGCGCGCTGCTCGGTCGATCCCGTCTCGCCGAACATCCGCTCGAAGGTGACGCGCGGGTTGATGCCGATGGGCAGCGGGTTCTCGTCGTCGCGCCACGAGAGGGCGTTGAAGAACGTGCAGGGGAACCCGTCGCACGCGCCGACGGCCGTGCCCAT
>Ga0066903_100000570_pt1 | contig 23747 bp, 33 predicted proteins | sample PanSoiMetaGPlot1_FD_67491 | JGI IMG/M metagenome (GOLD analysis project Ga0066903, IMG submission 67491) | Tropical forest soil microbial communities from Panama analyzed to predict greenhouse gas emissions - Panama Soil - Plot 1 (version 2) | ecosystem: Environmental > Terrestrial > Soil >... | reverse complement strand
CACAATGGTGAAGTCACTGAAATACTGGGTGGCGTCGATGCCAGATGTCGGATTGGTGACGTGGCAAATACCAGCGGAGAACGCCGCGCTAGGACCGCCAATGCGGATGAATGTCGCCTGCCGGCCAGCACCACGGAACGGTTGGCCATTCGTGGTGAAGTTGAGTTGCGAGGTGACGCGATAATCGCCGGCTGGCAGCAGGACCGGCAAGCCGGTGCTGATCGCGGACTGGATGGCCGCGGTGTCATCAGTCACACCATCGCCAGCGGCACCGAAGTCGATGACATTAGCGACGTTGGCTAGAATGTATTTTCTGAGCGCCGGCGCGGTAAACCGACCTGATCCGGCATGCTCGCCGACGAACGAACTGTCATCGGTGACGCCCCCACTGAGGAGCGGCATATCAACAATCCGGACGCCGCCGATGGTCGTGGACATGGCCGCTCCTATGCGAGCACGTTGGTATTGTCGTCCTCGAGGACGGGGATGTAGTCATCGGTCAGCAGGTAGGACCCGGCGCCATCATTGACCGGCGAGCCGAACTGCGCCCGGCGGACGTGCAGGATGCCGCCGCACAGGAGTTCGGAGCCCGCCGCGGCATCCCAGTTGAGCTGCAGGCCGTAGGCGACCCGGCGTGGCCAGGAACTCAGCGTGCCAACCGGCACCACGAGATCGAACGTGCCTGGCAGGGTCGTCGAGATCGTGCCCGTCCCGGACCACAGGAGGGTGCCACAGGCCGGCGTCGGCAAACCGTAGTCCCAGGACGTCGGATCATCGCTGACCGGCCACACGGCCATCCTAAGCCCGGGACCGCCTATGCCGCCGGTCAGGGTCAGCGCTTCGGCGGACGGATCGTCGCACTCGACGATGGAGACCTGGAGCCACAGGGCGTCGGCGGCGCCGAGCACGAAGTCGCGGCGCGGGATGTGGTTGGGCGGCCGGTTGTAGGGCACCGTGATGGCGAGCGTGCGCCCGCTGCCGCTGGCTGGCGTTACGTCGAAGTCGGGATCGATCATTCCTCGGCGACTCCGCCGGGCACCCGCATCGGGATGTGCTCCGGCAGCGGCTCATGCCGCACCGGCAGCATAACGGTGAAGTCAGGATCTCGGGGCATTACCGACCGCGCTCACGCTGTCAGTTGGCACCTCGCCGTTCGGCTGGTGCGGCCCGATACGGGCGCCAGCGCTGCTGTCAGTATGCATCGCTATGATCCCCATTTGCTGGTGGCATACGTAAGCAGATTGGTCCGATCGGTATCCGACGCCAGCACGTTCCAGATCCTCAGCTCGTGAATCCAGCCATCTAGGAAGCTATCGGTCGGCAGATCATTGCTCGCGCCAATCATGCTCTGCTCAACCCAGGTCACCGTAAACGTGCCGCTCACCACTGCCGAAACTTCCGTCTGAGCGTTGACCGCCAGCTTGATGCTAGTGCCGTCCCAGCGAGAGACTGCCTTGATGATGCTATTTGCTGATACATTGGTCGCCGCCGCAATGTTGTTGAACGCGGAATTAGCATTGCGCGAGGCGCGGACAGTCCCTGCAGTAAGCTGATGAATGCGAACACGGTTGAGCGCCGTTACCTGTGCGTGGCTGCCAGCGAAGGCTTCTTGCGACGCCGCCGTGGGCAGCGTGGCCGGCGTGAACACGCATAGGATAACATATCCGGCGGAGGTCCGCATGGTATTGCCCATGGTGCCGCCGGACTGCAACAAGAACTGCTGCAGCGAACCGGTAAACCGCAACCCCGGCATATTGTTCTTGCTCGCCGCGACCAGTTGAGGTGCCAACCCGGCCGTGGTCTGGCCAAATGTGTTGCCGTTTCCGGTCGTGTCAGCCAGCGCCACAACTGTGTCGCCGATGCCAGCCTGCTGGGTCATCGCCGCATTGGTGTATGCCATGCCGCGCGGAGCGTAGGCATCGAACGCGAAGATAGGATTGCTCAACGTTGGCAGCGTGGGAGGCGATGCCAGTTGCACCAGGAACGCATTCGATACGCCAATGCTGGTGGTGAAGACATGATCGCGCAGCCGTAGCCTGTATAGGCCATACGCTCCCGGGGACGTGACGTTGAATGAGAAGTTGCCGCCGGCGATCGTGGCGCCGGCAGCCGTCCAGGTGATGCCGTCAAATGAATAATCGAGCGTGGATAAGCCGGCCGAGTAGGTGCCGCTGACCGCCATCGGGGTCGATGGCGCAACGTCCGCAAGTGTCGTGGTGATCGTGATCGTGATCGTCGGCGCGGGAATGTTAATGGCTGCGCCGGTATCCCAAAGCTGACGGCCCTGCGTCAGTCCATCACTGTCGGTTACATTGTCATAGATACCGTGACTGACCAGGGTTGCCGTATCTGGCGGATACCGATACCAGACATCAAGTGCCTGCGGCTCGGCTGGTGCGTTTGCCAGCAGCAATGTGATCTGCGCCGGATTGGTGAGCGTGATCGGCGTAGTAGCATCAAGCGCCAATGCGCCCGACGTGCTTCCGGCCGGGAATACCTGGAACTGATCGGCCGGCGTGCCGACGCTGACCCAGGCCGTGCCGCCGTTGGTCTGCGCCACTGCCAGCACAATGCTTTTGCTGCCGAATGCGCGCGTGCCTCCGGTAATGACCGGCCCTTTATCGCCGTGCGTCAGCAAGCCCCATTGTTGGGCAATCGCCCGATAGAAGTGGCGTGCATAGCCGATGTTCCCGGCCTGCGATGGATGGACCAGATCGGTCCATAACGTGGCGTCGTAACCGTCCACATAAGCCGTGAGCGGCGTCGCGCCGGCATATTGCTTTGCGGTGTTACGCACCATCTCGATCGCCGCTGGTCCATTACCGTAGTTGCCGATGCCTGGGATGGTCGCGATGATCGATTGATAGTTTGCGTGTGGGAATGCCGCGTCCACGTTGTTTTCAAGCAGCTGCAGTTGCGAATAATAGTTGGTTGCCGTGTTGCCGTTCTTGGTTTCGTAATGACCCTGATCCCAAATGAAGGTGCCGAAATTACCGCCGGCCAGCGTCAACACATTGACCAGCTTGGTCCAATGGCCAGGGTTCGGGCCAGCATAGCTAGGTAGCCAGCTATCAATGCCAGTGCCGCCCACTGCATAGCCGATCATGGCGCACGGCACTCCGGCGAGCGCAATCAGACGGTTGCAGAGTTCGGCGGCAAAGGTGGACGGATATGTGCCGCCGCCCGGCGCCAGGAACTGTGTCGGCGGATAGAATTGATCCGGCCCATCGGCCACCGGCGGGTAGGCGCCGGTATTGCTAGCAAATGATCCAAATACGAAGTTCCACGGGCTGACGGTAAGACCATTGCCAGCGACAGTAGATGGATCGCCAGATGCGACATTGGTGATAAAATCCTCTGCCAGCGACTGACCGGCAAAACCGATTAGTTCGCCGATCATCACACCAGTCGTGGTGGAGACGATGGAGGCGTCGTCACCGTTGGCGCGAAGGTCAACCAGATACTTATAGAGCCCAGCCGGAGCGCTGAGCGCAACGACTTGGCTACCGGAAGCGATTGGGGGGACGCTGTTCGACCACGGCTGTAGCACGGTCCCGGGATTGGCGGCGTCACGCAGTTGATGCTCCAGCAAGGTGATCGGCTGCGTCGGGTTGATGGTCAGCAGAATGCTACCGGCGCCCTTGCCATACGCGCCGCCCGTTCTGGTCGCGCGTTGAAAAATCTGATTGAGATAGGGTGCCGTAAGGTTGATCGTGCCGAGATACACGCTGCTGATAGCCTGCGCAATGGCGCGAGCGGCGATGTCATCAAGGGCGACATTGCCGTGCAGCGTTGTCGTGCCGGCAGTTACACTCAGAGCGGGCAACGTCAATGGCCCGGTCATCGTGCCGCCGGTGAGCGGCAGCGTCGGCACCCATGCGGGCGTCGATCCGCCGCGGCCGTAGATCTGCCCGTCTGTAGGCGCCTCCGGGGTCGGTCCAGGCGGCCCGACGGGGCCTGGTGGGCCCGGTTCGCCCTGGGGTCCGATCCAGCGCTCGGGATCCGGCGGCCCAGTGTCAGTGCCTGGATAATCCGAATATTTTATCTTATACATACGGAATGACCAAAGCTCTGCCCTCTCGCGATCTCATTCATCTGTTATTGCGCTACGAAGTTGATACCGGCGACCTGATTTGGTTTCCGCGTCCGCGCGAGATGTTCAAGTCCAGCAGCCAGTTTCTGAACTGGAATGGCCGATATCCTGGGACGATTGCTGGTTATGTCAGACCGACTATGAACCGTGGTCCTGGATATCTGCACATCGGAATCAATGGAACGATCTGCGGCGAACCGGTTCCTCCAATCATCGATCACAAAGACCATGACAGACTGAACAACCGGATCGGCAACCTGAGAGCGGCAACCATGACTCAAAACAAAGCAAACACTGTTGTGCGCAGGGACAGCGTAAGCGGGCTGAAGGGGATCAAACTCAGCCGCTCCGGCAAGCGTTACGGCGCGCGCATCACTCATAGAGGACTATCGGTCTACCTAGGCTCGTTCCAGACCATCGAAGACGCAAAACATGCATATCAGGAGGCCGCCGACAGGCTGTTCGGTGAATTTGCAAGATGGGACCAACGCTAGAAGTACGCGGTTTGCACTCTTTGTCCGGAGGATGGCAAGGCGACATACCGGTATATCGCAGCGCGCGCCAAGGCAGCGTCAGCGGGGTCTGTCTGCTTCTCGAACTTTGGGGCCAGAAAGTCGGCTGCGAGTATCTCATAGGATGGGCCGACATGGTCCGGTACATCTTGACTTGACCATCTCGCAATGCCCCTCGCGACCAGGTCTAAGTGCACCGCCATCACCGCTTCGACGGCAATATCGTGTCCGCTCATCTCCATCACGCCGCGACGCACACGCGCCTCAAGCAATTGGACCACTTGCGGATCGGCCTGCTTGCCGAAGCTCGATGCCGCCTGCATCGCCGCCAGCTTGGTGTATTCCTCGACGAACGCCCGCGGCACCGCGTCGGCGCCCCACCAGACCAGTCCCTGGGCATCGAGCGCGGCATGCACCGAGGCCACTTTGTCCAGTGCCAGGGCTTGGTCGCTGACGCTCGGGACCTCGTCGGCGGCGATGACGCCCAGCTCGGTCAGTGCCAGCGTGGCGATGGTGGCCACCGACACCATCTCGGTCAGCACCGGGCTATCGTCGAGCGGCACGATGCTGACGCCGAGACGGCGCAGGGCGCGCTCCGCGATCGTTGAGACGGAGACGGCCATGGAACGCGCCCCTTACGGCTAGTGGTGGGCTGAGGCTTGTGCTGCCGGAGCCGCGCCTCCTCCATTGGCCCCCAGTCCGGCCGCGAGGCTCGAGGTGCGCGTGGCCTTACCAGAGGCTGCCGGAGCGGACTGTGGATCCGCCGCCGCCTTCTTCTTCGCCTCCTCCTCCTTGGCCTTCATCTGCTCGGGGCTCGGCGGTGGCCCGCTTGGGGCCACCGGATCGAGGCCGAGCGCCACGAGTGCCGCATCCCTGGCGTCGGTGTTCTCCTGGATGGAGGCACCAGCGCCGCCGCGGGCACCCTTCGAGGCGTCCTCGTTGAAGTCGAGGATCACCTGCGCGCCGATGGAACCAGCCGCCTGCGCCTCTTTGGTGGCGGCGGCGGCCTTGTCCGTTGCGGCCTTATCGGCGGCCGGTGCCGGCGCAGATGCCGGCGCCGGATGGGCCTGTGCCTGCGCGTTGCCGTGTGGCTCTTGTGCCATACTGTGTCCTCCTATGCGTCGGCCGGCGTCGCGACGAAGACGGTGACGATGCCGTTGTCGACCGGCTTCACCTCGTCGGTCGTCGGATCGGTGCCGAACCGCAGCTTGCCGATGCCGCGGATTTCCTGGATGCCGACACCGTGCATGTAGCCATAGTCGCGGGTGTTGGTGGTGCTGGTGGTCCGCTGCGCATAGGCGATACCGAGCGCCTGCGCGCCGCACAGGTAGCAGGCACCGACGTCTGCCCCGGTTGCACCGACGCCGGTCAGGATCGGCAGTTCCGGGATCTCCCGGATGATCACCCCGTCGTAGAGGATATCACCGGCGGTGAAGAGCGGATTATCGCTGCCCCGGTTCCAGGCATACTGCAGCGAGTTGATGATGGTGGTGTCCTTCATCAGGTCGCGGAACGCCAGCGACGGGACGAACAGGACATACCATTCCTCGTCGTTGTTGATGCGCAGCGGCCTGATCGCGGGCACAGCCGTGCGGGCCATGCGCTTGGCCAGGGTGACGATCGCGGCGCTCAGGATGTCGGCGGGGTTCGCGATCGTGGCCAGCGCGGTTGCCATGACGTTGGACGAGCCGTTGCTCTTGAGGTGGCCGTAGAGCACGCGGTTGAGCGGTGCGGCCCAGTTGTTGGTCGTCCAGGTGTTGCGCTGTGCCGCGGTTGCCGCGCCATACGACACCTGCAGGTAGGCGTCGCCGGTGATCGCACCGAGGCTGCTGATGATGTCGTTGCGCAGCTTGGCGGCGCTCCAGTTGAGCAGCACGGTGCGCGCGGCATTGCGCAGATCGATGACCGACTTCTGGATATCCCAGTCCGACACCGCGACGGCGTGACGGAAGGCGGAGACGGTCAGCTTCAGCGACCGGGCGTTGAGGAGTTCCTCGTTGCCCTCCAAAATGGTATTTCCGGTGACGCCCGCCCCTACTAAGTTGCGAACCATGGGGAACATCACACTATCCCCATTTTTCCTTGTAAGATCGGTCTGTAATTGTATCATGGCGTTCTCAGTAGTCCCAAAATAAACTGAGAACTGATTCCTTCTAATGTACTCAACCCAGAACTCAGAATCCCAGATTATTGGTGTTAAGTTTGGTCTCGCAGGCGTAACGTTCATGTCTGCCAACGCCAGGGCACTCCTTGCTAAGCATTACAGGGTTCTTGGAGTGTCCGTTTCGACGACCCGGAGCATGGTCGAGACGCCCGCTTCAACGACCCGGCGACGGTCGAAACGCTCTTGTCCCAGGCGACGGGTCCAACTATAGCGGTTGCGGGATCAGAGAGCCGTTGGAGGGCTCCCTGGTCCCTAACCACAGCCCTCACGGAGCGAGGACGATGGCTGAGAGCAGAATAAATGACCCGCTGACACCAGCGGAAGTCAGACGCCTACTCGATTACGATCCAGTCACTGGTGTCCTAATTTGGCGACATCGCGAGGATGTCTTGCCGAGGGTCAACAAGCGATTCGTTGGCAAGCCCGCCGGCTGCCCCGACGGCCAATACGGCTACATCTCGGTGAGATTGCGTGATCGGCTGTACCAAGCTCACCGGCTGATATGGTTCTACGTCACGGGACAGTGGCCGACCGCTGTCATTGACCATATCGACGGCAATCCTGCCAATAACGCATGGGACAATCTCAGAGAAGCGACCAGAGCTGAAAACAATCGAAACCGGATGCGACGAAGACATGGACTCAAGGGCGTAACTATAGAACAAAGAACCGGTCGATGGATGGCCCAAATCATGCTGGGCAAGAAGAACCATTATCTTGGCACGTTCGACACTGAAGAGGCCGCTCACGCTGCGTATATCGAAGCCTCCAAGCGTCTCCACGGCAAATTCGCTCGCCTCGACTAGCTACCAGCGAGCAGTGCCGCCCTTGCGCTGCTGCACTGCGGCTAGCACGTCGGCATCCGATGGTGGTCCGCTGAATGCCGGCTCCGAGCGCGACGCCACGCTGCGCACATTGGCCAGCGACGGCGGCAGATTGGCAGCAGGCGAAGCAGGAGTTGTCCGGAGGGAGGAAACCTCTTGTTCCCACTTCGCCCGCTCCTCGGCAACGATCTTGGCGCGGTAGGCATCAGGGTCGTTGCCAATGTCGCGATGCATGCGCCACGTATCCATCTGGCGCGTCAGCCAGCCATAGGGATGCGGCTGGGAATACAGCTTGTGCCACAGCGACGGGTCAGCCTCGGCGGCGGTGCGGAAGTCGGCGACATAGGCATCCAGTTTCTCGTCGCCGAGCCGTTCACGCGCCATGGCTTCGCTGGTGTTGAGACGCTCATTGAGCATCTGCTTCTGGTTCTGCTGCACCATGTAGGCGAGGAAGCCGCCGGGGTCCTGATTGAAGTCCGGCGGTGGGGTGAATTGCGGCTGTGGCGCGGCTGGCGCTGGTGGCGGTGGTTGCCGCTGCTTCTGCGCCTCCTCCAACTGACGCCGCAGGGCCGCGAGCTCGCCGTCCGCCCGGGCAAACTTCTCCTTCCACTGAGTGCGGCGGTGCCGCTCGCGATCGAGCGCCTGGCGCGGCACGAAGCCGTTGGACTCCTCGACCTGCTCGGGCTCGTCGTCGTCGCCCTCCGTAGCGGCCTTGGGAGCCTCCTGGGCGGCCTCGGCCTTCGGCTCGGGGGTAGATGGCGGCTCGGGTTCCGGCGCCGCCTGTGGGGCCTCCTGGGCCCGCTGCTGGGCGTCCTGCTGGACCTCGGCCAGCATCGCCTCAAGCTGCTCATTCTCTTTCGGCATGGGGTGTCCTAGGGGGCTGATGGCCCGGGTTGTGGAATCGGCGTGCGAGCCAGCCGGTTGGTGGTCACCGCGGTCTGCATCGTCTGATGCATGGTCTGCGGGATCTTCGCTGCGGTTAGCGCCGTATTCGCTTGCGTGTTCGCTGTCTGCGCCCGCTTGTGTTGCAAATCCGCCACCTGATGCGCGAATGCCATATCCGGCGCCATCTGCTCGGGATCCGGCGACTGCATTGAGGCGCCTGGCGGATTGTCCGGTGCGACCCACGACTGTCCAGCCGGCGGCGCGGTGAACGCCGCGTGCATCTCGTGGACCTTGGAGATGGCATTCACCTGTCGCTCGCCGGCCAGCGCCTGATTGGCCGCCGCCTGGGACTGATCTTTTGCGGTGGCCGCGTCCAGCTTGGCGCCCTGCTTCTGCGCCGCCGCGGCCGCGACCTGCTGCTGCTGCTGCTGGTGCTCCTGCATCCGCTTCAGCAGGTCGTCCTTGTTGCGCAGTGAGCTCGCGGCAATCAGCACATCGCCCGGAATGAGCCCCGGCTGCATGCTGGCCAGCTGGATCAGGCTCTGGAACGTCTCGGCCTGCAGCGTCGGCACATCCTGGCCCTCGGCCACCGTGATATCCACGTCCAGGTCGGTGATGTCGCCCTCGATCCTGATCACCTGCTGCAGCCGCGGATCACCCGGCATGATCTGCATGTTTTGCATCACCATGGCGCGGTTGGCCGGCGGCATCTTCGCCAGCTCGTCCATCAGCCGCACCGGCACGTTGATGCCGACCCAGCGCGTCGCCTGCAGGTCGTCGGTCACCCGGACCCATTTCGGCGCCGTCCAGAACTCCCGGCACGCCATCCACGTCATCTCGTAGACCCGGCGCGCCCACATTCGGAGACTGTCGGCCAGCGGCTCGTTCTGCACCGCACCACCGGCCTGCTGGGCCAGGATCGCCCGCCCGCTGAGCTCCCGCGGATCGGTGCCCGACATCGCCGCATTCGGCCCCGCCAGCTGCATCTCCTGCGTCGCATGCTGCAGCAACTGCCACTGCCCGCTCGCCAGGTCATTGCCGCGCTGCACCTCGAACTTCAGCCCCGGCATCACCTCGACGTAGCCGTCAGGCCTCGCCACCTCGCTTCGCGCCTTATCGACATCGGTGACCGCGCCCTGCTCGGCGACGACCTGCGCCACTGATAGGAGGTGCAATGCTTTGCTGCGCCGCTTATTGATTTCGTCTTGCAGTGAGATCAGGTCACGGACCGCGCCATAGCGGTTGTTGTCCTGGTCGACATAGGCGCTTTGCAGAATGAGCGGACAGCCGCTCCTGCCGCGGCGGTCCTTGAACGGTGAGCGCCACGGATCGGTCAGGTAGCCGATGCGGGTGAACGTCGCGCCCCACCACGCACCCGCCTCCTGCCAGTAGCACTGCACCACGCGTGTGCGCCGACGCCGCGTATCAAGCCACGCCACATCATACGGCCGGTCCTGATACTGTCCCGTGGCATCGCCCTGGGCGAAGGTGTCGTCGATGAGCTCGGCCCGATCAGGATACATCTCGGTGAGCTGATCCCGATCCATCCAGATCACGATGCCGAGGTAACGTGCATCAAGAAAATCCGGTGAGCGGCTGTGCGGGTCCCACCAGATGCGATCCCACGGCACTTGCGTGTAGGTGACGTTGGCACCACCGCGCCCGTCGTCCTCGAGGCTGATCTCGAGGCCACCGGCACCCTCGACCAGCATGTTCTCGAACACCGCGCTGCGCAGCACCTGGAAGTCATTGTCGTCAGCGACATAGCGCAGCGCCTGCGTCGCGGCATCGGCGCGATCGTCCTCGGCCGGTGTGCGCGGAAACGCCTTCGGGTCGGTGCGGGCGCGTCGCTCCATACCGCCGAGCAGGTCGATTTTGTTCCGGATTTTGTTGATGACGATGGCTGGCTGGCCGCGTTCCTTCAGTTTTTCGAGTTCAGTCGGCGTCCACTGATCGCCGCAGAGATAGGCACGATCACGTTCCGCCAGGGCGCGGGCTTCCATGCCTGAGCGCTCGGCCTCCTCGAACCACTGGATGAGGCGCTTGTGTTGTTCGTCGAGATCGCGCGGGAAGTCCTGCTCGCCCGCATCGAGGTCGCGGACAGCCACCGGCCATTCGCCGCCCTGGTCTCTGCTGACGATGGTCAGTGACGCGCTCATGGATCGCTGCTGTCAGCCACCCTTGGCGCGGCTCGTCTTGCGTGCTTCGCTGAGCGCGATCGCGACCGCCTGGCGCTGGCTTTTCACCACGGGGCCTTTCGGCGAGCCGCTGTGCAATGAGCCTTTGCCCCACTCGTGAAAAACTTGCGCAGCTTTCGCCTTGCCCTTCGGGCCTATGCCTGCGGTCGATTTTGCCATGGTCGCATTCCAGCTAAGTTGTTGATGTAACAGGGCGCACGCCGTATTACGCGCCGATCTCGGCGACTTCGGTTCGCTACTCGGGGGCTTTGCTTCGTTGCGCGGCGCAATTGGCTCAAAACCGTCGAGTCTGTTTCGTCATATGACGCGACGTGGCAGACTTACGCCCGTCTCAGAGCACTATGCGCCCAAGGTTCCGCCCGGGGTTCCGGTCTGATACCGCCGCTCGTTGGCCCGCGCCGCCTCCATGCAGTCGCTGAACCAGCCGGTGAGCTCGCGCAACTGATCGTCCCGGCCACCTGACCGGGCCAGCGGTGCACGCTGCAGGAACGCCTCGGCCCACTTCGCTGGATCGGCACCGACCGCGTGCTTGAACTCGCCACCCGACATTGCGGTGTAATCCGATGGGTCATCCAGCGCCATCAGTTCTGCCTGGCTTTCTTCAGTCTGGTCAGTTTGCGATGATCGTTCATGATCTGCTTGGCTGTGAGCTGCGGGAGTTCTCCGTGCCGGGCGCGGGCAAGCTCAATGAGCACCGCTACAACGGCATTAACCTGCTCCGTGGTGGCTTTCTTCGGATCATCGCACCCTAATGCTTTCAGTAAGCTAGCGGCGAGCGCGAGCGTCTCGTTGTAAGCCGCTAGCATCAGGTCATCATCTGGCACCATCACACCACTTTCCATGCCTGCGCGTCCTGGCTTTCCCGCGCCCGGCGGAATGCCGCATCCCACGTATCGCGCACCGCCGGCTTCGCCGCATCCCGCACGAATGGCCGCGACATGCACGCATAGCGGCACTCGTCAGCCGCGTGGTCCTCCATGTCGGTATTGGATGACAGAATGCCGTTGGCATAGAATAGATGCGCGTCATCCACCGTCAGATTGTAGACCGGCGTTCTTACGGCGGAGCGCCCAACCGCAACGATACGAACAGGTCCGCACGCGCTTGGTGTTATGCGGCTTGCTGTGGAACTCGGTGCCGCAAAACTCGCACGTAGTATTCGGCACAGCCGCCTGACAGGCAGCAGAGCAGAAGCGCTTGAGAGGATGTCGAGTCTTAAAAGCACGCCCACAATGTCCGCACGCGCATGCACGGACTGGCGTGTTCTTTCGCATCTTGATGGCATTGGCGCGAAGCGTCCGCTGGCCCTCAGCAGATGCGCGCCACTCCGCCAGCCGCTCCCCAAGGTCTCCAGCAAGGCGCTCCTTGGCGTGCATGCTATGGTGGACCTTGGACGGGAGGCATTCCAAGTTGCTGATGTCGTTGTTGTCGTGGTCGCCGTCCCTGTGGTGGACGTGCCAACCGTTTGGAATGCTATTGCCGGCATCGAGCCAAATCTGCCGATGGAGGCTAGTCTTGCCGCGACCGACCTCAGTCCCGTTCGGATTATAGTAAAGACGGCCCTCGTAGCGCGTATAGACAATACCGTTGTAGACAACCCGCTTTGCCATGTGTTCCTCTCAATCAGAACATCATAGCATTCCAGGTCTGCCAGCGGAACAAGTCCCTTGCCCCTGACGTAGACTTTATGGTGCGGCGTGCCCTCCAAAGAGCGCCCGTCTGCTAGCGTTATCTTGACCGTCTCCGAGGCGCCCGAGAGATACGAACGCAGCACCGCGCGAGGCCCTATCGGCGTATCCACCAAGTCGCCTGTCGCAATGGTCTCAATAGGCTTCGCCCCGGATGGCGTGGCAACCATCGTCCCTGCTACCCAGCAGTCGATGTCCTCCGGCCGCGCATCGTCGTGCTGCAGCGCCGGCAATGTGCGGATGAGATCGCGGCACGTCGAGAACATCAGCAGCATCGGCCGCTCATCAGCATCGCCGACCAGCCGTGACCGCACTTGGTCCCAACCACCCATAGCACCGCGCTGCGGCACGCGTTTGTTGTCCGCTGGCCGAAACACCACGCCGCGGCCAATCATCCGCATGGCGATCGACGGGCCGCCATCCTCGGCGAACATCGCCGGATCAGCCACACCGGTGAGCGGCGCCGGGTCGTCCTCCTCACGCAGCTTGATCCCATCAGCCACCGCCTCGGCGGTCAGCTTCAGCCCCACATTCGGCTCGCCGTGCCGCATGCCATACCACTCGCGATAGCGGACGATGGCGCCGCGCGCGATGTCGGGCAGCGAGCCGTCGGACACGGCCCACCAGCCACAACTGAATGGCCGCGCCGAGCCCCAGTCGAATGAGCGAAACCGCGGCCAATGCTCCGGCAGTTCGCGCGGTGGGATGACATGGCGATCGAGGCTGAACTCAGGAAAAAAGGCGCCACTCACAACGGACCAGTCGCCCTCGAGCCATGCCCGCACGAGCTCGGGCGAGCCACTGGCCTTGAGCCGTTGAACGTAGTCGGCGCCAAGGTATTTGTTATCGGCCACACGCGACGGGATGTAGATGCGTTCGAGGCCGCCGTCATCCTTCAGCACTTTCCAGCCGAGCGGTGCGGGATCGATGTAGCGGCTGCGCAGCCATTGGTGGCCAGGGCCGCCGGGGTTTCCGGTGAGGCGCATGCCGACTGGCACGCCGACACCGGAGCGCAGCGTCGCCATCAGCTTCATGATCGGCGCCGGAGAGGGAAAGTTGCCAGCCTCCTCTACGTATATACGAGTGTATGACGCGCCCTGGTAGATCTCGGCGTCGCTGTCGCGCTCGAGGTATGCGTAAGTGATGCGTGCGCCGTTCGGGAACGTGAATCGGCGCGGGTTGTAGGTCGCGCGGGCACTGATCTTGCCGTAGATGTCGCGCGCTCGCTCGAACGTCTCGTCAAGTTCCACGCGGGTTCTGCGCACCATTAGACCGATGGCACTGGCGCCGTATTCGGCTGCGTGCATAACCCACTCGCCAAGCACTGCATCTGTTTTTCCACCCCCTCGAGCACCACCGAAGAAGCACTCGAAGATCGGGCAGCAGCAGAATGCTGATTGTGGCCCGGTTTGGGGCTGCCACGCGGTCTGAATTTCGGGCGAGGCGGTGAGTGTCAGAACCATTCAGTCGATAGTCTCGTCTGCAACTTCTGCGTCGATAACGGCCGGCGCGTGCAGTTTCAGCCAATCACTGGCGCTTTCGACCGGCGATGGGCCACGGATGACGAACTGCACGGGATGGTCTGGATCGCTGGTGAGTTGCGTAGGCAGCACTTTACCGATGAGCGTCATAAACGACGATGGGTTCTCGATCGCTTGCCGAGCGAGATATCGCTGTCCTCCGACCTCCTGTAGCGCGCCGATAATCATTGCGCGGATTTGGGCCGTGTCTTTATTGGGAACACCCTTCCGCCGTCCTTGGCCGCTTGTGCTACTTTTTGGCACAGATCACCCCATTTTGCGCTTATTCTCATGCCGCGACACACTTAGCGCACCCTTGAGATTGCCCCCATGGGCTGTTTTGCGCGTGCCCTGCGCGGTGCAGGTTGGGCAGCGTGGTGGCTCGGCGAGGGTGAGCGGTGCGGCGAACCAGAGGCTGCAGGTGAGGCACTTTCGCTTGCACATGCCCGGTGGCGGCGACCAGTCAGTGGCGTTGGTGGAGCGCATGATCAGCGTTTGCCGACGCACGACGTTCATTTGGCAGGGTTCATCCCTTGGGTGATGCAGGCCTGAAGTAGCGGCAGCAGCAGCTTTTCGCGGCCTTCCACTTGCCGGTCTTCCAATGCATAGCGGTTGGTTTGTTCTTGATTGAGGAACCACAGCAGGCCGGTGATGAAGGCGGTGTTGAGCAGCACGAGGACGAGGAATTGGGCGGGCAGCGAGGTGATGAGACGATCGGAGACGTTGGCAACCGCGCCGACGAGAGTGTGCTGGTCGGCATCGGTCACGCGGGGGCTGTCAGGCGCGACCGGCGCCGCGCGACACGGGAATGGTCACCGGATCGCCGACCGGGGTGATCGTGCCACTGACGGCTTCGCCGGCGACCACAGAGACATCGAACAGGGTGATGATGTTGCGCACGCCCTCGCCGAGATCGGCGTCGGCGGTGGCGCTGATCTGCGCTTGGCCGAGTGTGCCCATGCTGAGCACGATCGCTGACGTGCCATCGCTCGCCTGCGTTGAGACCGCGGCGATCGAAGCGTCGGATGTGTCCCAGGCGATCGCGCCGTCGACGGTGGCGGGATTGCCGCTCTTGTCGACGTAGCTGATGGCGACAGCGATTTCCATGCCGTTGGGCAGATTGTATGCCATGTCACCCACTCCTGTGACTGAGATTGCGCCCATCCTGGAGGTCACCAGGGCCTGGATGGGCGGCGGCGCTGGTGGTGGCGGCGGTTGGAGGATGACGCTGAGCGGTGTGGCGAAGCCGATGTTGAGGTTGACGTTCAGGTCTCTCGGTTGATGGTGTTCGGACAACCGGCCCTCCTGCTGCCAGGGCCATCGCCACGCCATTCACTCGCTCGACTTGCGGATGCTGATCACGGCCTCGGCGCCTGGGCATTCGCGATCGAGGAGACGGACGACGACGGGGGATTGTCCGGCGGCGAGGAGGCGGGAGGCGAGTTGGCGTGTTTTGATGTTGGCGGCGAGGCCGTTTTCGAGGAAGTCGGCGGTGTCGGAGAGCAGCTGTTCGACCGCGTCCATGGGGCGATCCTATCGCAGGGGGGGCTGCGGTTGTGTGGCGTTTTGGGGTCGCCACGGGCGGGGTGAAGCTGGCATGGCTGCCGGGGAGTCGGAGCGTCGCGGGGAGGCGACTGTGCTCGACCTAGCAGAATGCTGCCCGAAATCCCGACTGGGCGCAACATTCTATCGGTGGGGTTGGGTGTTGCCGAAAAGACACGGCCCATGCGGGCGCTAGGAAGCGCGCTGAGGCCGGTCTGGGTGCGTTGGCTGTTCGGGTAAGGGGTCGGTTGCCCGACGGCCTGTAGCGGTTTCCCAGGCCCGGGAAAGGGCATGTATCGCGGCCACCGTCCAGTCGCGGACGGTCTCCGGGTCCCGGCGCAGGTAACGCGCCGTCTCCGCCCACGGCAGATCGTGCACCAGGCAGGCGAGCAGCAGCCGGGCCCGCAGCCCCCCGACTAGCGCCTCGACCACCCGCAGCCGCGTCACCGCGTCGAGCAGCGACACCACCCGGTTGTCGGGCGACGACCCGCCGGCGATCCGCAGCGTGCCTGGCTCGACGGTGGCGAGCTCGCGGGCCACCGCCCAGGTCCGGCGGTAGGCGTCGGCGGCCTGCCACTCCTCCGCCGTGATGCGGTCGGCAGCGAGCAGCGCATCGAGCCGGGTGCGGACCTGCCAACCCTGGCGGAAGGCAGTGGCGTCGACCTGCGGGGGGTCGACGTCGTGGTGGCGGCGGAACTCGGGCGAGGGTTGGACGCCGGGGTGCGGTGCCGGTGGCGGCGGCTTGGGCGGCCGGGTTCGCGGCTTAGTGCGGGACACGCTTCCTCCCGTTCGGCAGCGGGTTGAGCTGGTCGAGCACGCCCGGCGAGAGATGGCTGGCGCGGACGAAGGTCGCCGCTTCGTCCGTCGGCTGCGCTGACGCGGTCGCGCTGCGGATTGCGGCGAGGACCTCCTGCACCCGCTCGTGCACCAGGGCGCGTTCCTCGGCAGTCGCAGACGGCGGCAGTTCGGGGGCGGGCTGCGGTCCGAACCGCGGCGGTGGTAGCGCTGGCGGTGCCGGGCGGTGCGCACGCCACCACGCCGACAGCACCGCAGCGAGCTCGGGGTATATGGGAAAGCCTTTCATGCACTGGCGCGCGACGTCGTGCAGGCTTTCGCTGGTGAAGGCAGCATCGGGGAAGTCGTGCAGGAGCATCGGCACGTAAGCCGCCAGTCGCATTTCGGCTTCCTGCCTAGTGATGCTTATGGCGGTGAGCACGCCCAGCGATTGGCACCACTCGCGCACCACGCGGATGTGCGTCTGCTGCTTCGGCATAGTCGATGGCCTCCTGCATGTCGTCTGCGGCACTGTCGGCGAAGCCGTTGCGCGATTGCTGGCGCGGGTTTGTGCCGAGCGCTCTGGGGTTGCTGCCATCGCCACGCGGATTGGTGCCATGCGCTCGGGGATTGGTGCCATCAGCCCGGCTGCCGGGACAGAGCGGCTTCCCTTCCCCATCATCATTCCCACGCCCCGCGCGCCCCCCCACCGCGTCAGCGGGGTGGGGGTAGGGGGGGGGACTCTTATCCCTAGAGTCTAATCCCTCTGCGGGACGATTCCCCCACTGGTTCCCCACAGGTTCCGAACTTTCGCTAGCTAATCCGCTGAAATTCCTAAGAGAAATCGGCAATGGGTGGATATTTCTAGGTCGTTTCGGACGTTGGAAAATTACAAAGTTCCGGACGACGCCGTAGCGCTTGCCGTCAATTTCGAAGCCCCGAATGAGGTTCGCCCGTTCCAACTCGTGAAGCAGCGGAACGATGCTTACCGGTTCCGCCGGAAAGATCCGCAGCCGGAGGCCAATCGGCTTCCATTCGAAGACGCCACCATCATCGCACTGGTTCCACAGTCCAATGAACAGCAGCCGCGCATCCCGCGAGACCGATACCACCGCTTCATCGGTCCAGAAGCCTGGATGGATGCTGCGGATGCGCGGCACTAGAACGGCCTGCCTATGCTTTCGAGCCAACCGTCGAAATCGGCCTCAAACTCATCTATCGTCGTAATGCGTTTCGCGTGGATTTCCATCCGATCTAGATCAGCGCCGCACAAGTGCACATGCTCTAGGTAATCAATACAATTGTATCTGCGCGCACCGGTTCGATTACGAATAATTCCTTGGATGTAGAGTAGCCGAGACAGGTAGGGTTTATCCTTTTCCTCACGGACTATTCTCGCCATCCCAGGCACGCGACGAAATGCCTTGTCCCAGCTTTCGTCCCAGACGTTGCCCTCGCTGATCCAACGCAAATGAATTTCAAAGGATCGATCAATAGCTTCAAGAACTTCAGCGACGGTGTAGCGCCGTAACCATCTAGCGATGGTCGCCTCGCCATTTTCGTTCGGACGTATCTGCGCGCGTTCTTGTATACGATCACAGATTTGATCAACCGTGCTGCGCTCGACATCACGTAGATTATCGCGCCATTCCAACATCATCTCGATCTGTTGCCGACGTTCCTCCAGGTCCGCCAACGTGGATCGCTGCCGCTCGATCTCGACGTTATCGCCTAGCTGGCGCGCGCCCTTGCCACCGTTGCACTCGCGGCAGCTCGTGACGAGGTTCATTAAATCGGTGTCGCCACCCGCCGCTAAGGGCTTGATGTGGTCGGCGTTGAGAACGACGTCAGGAGCCTGACGTCCGCAGTATTGGCATGTGAACTTATCGCGCTTGAAGACTTCAAAACGGAGTTGCCGTGAGATTATCTGTGGCATGTCGCCCCCCGGCCATTCAGTAGAATTTCGCCCACCGCAGCTTGCTCATGGCACCGCGCCACCAGGCCACGAGCGCAAGGTGACGGCGCAGATCACGTGGGGAACCGGACGGATCGCTCCGCCCGGCCTCCTGTCAGATCACCACACGAACCTTGAGCCAAAAGCCCCAGGCGCGTAGGGTGATGGACAGGACGAGCCGATGTCTCCGCATCGGTCCGTCCCCCGGCAATGGCGGGGTGCGCAACCCGCCCCACCGTTCGGGCGCCCTCCGGCTCACTCCGGGGGGCGCTTCGGTTATCGGGCCAAGCGCATTGATCGTCGATCCTCGAGTAGAGCTCATCGCTCACAGTGTAGTCCTCCGGTGTCGTGGAATGCGCCATTCGTCGAGGCAGACGAGAACGTCCTCAGCGCACATCGCAATGCCAACGCGGGCGCCTGCGATGGTGATGGCAATTGCGACCGACTGCTGTTCTGGCGTCAGCGCTCCGTCGATCGCCTTCAGCTCGATGCAGTGGATCAGGCCGCGATAGATGAACCAGAGATCGGCGAGGCCCGCGATGATGCCGCGCCCGACACGCACCCCCGGCACCTCACCGGCATAGTTGGCGTGATCGACGGCGAACCACACGACGCCATGCTTGGAGACCTTGCCCGGTGGCGCGATCTCGATCGTCAGCAGCTTGGCGACCTGCGCCTGCAGCGGATGTTCGCGGATGACCGGCGCGTAAAGGCGGAACGGGCGCGGTTTGCCGGCGCTGGCGGCCATAGCAGCCTCAGAGCCCAGACGTGATGGGCTCTTCCTTGCGAGGACCGAACCGCTTGATCGTATCGGCCTCAAGCGCCATTCGGTGCTTGTTTGCGGCCTTTGAAATTTGGCTGAGACGATCGACGTTGAACCACGCATCGTCTTCTTCGAGATGATCGCGCAGAATGTATTCCGCCTCGTGCCAAGACCCATCTGACTTGCGGCGCGGACGGCGGGGATAGCGGTCCTGCAGCGTGTCGTCGAACAGGTCGATCTGTCCGTCGAGGAACAGCTTTGCGCGAGCTTCCGGATCGAACTTGCCGCGGAGACGTTCGCGGGCAAGCTGCAGCACATGCTGATAACAGCCATACCAGCCCGAATTGTGTGTCGCGTAATCGAACCGGATGATCGTCATCACCCCGGTCGCGATTGAGTCGGGAGCAATCGTGATCGAGGTCCCGTGCGCGTCGATCATGCGGCTTACTGCGTCGGTTAAAGCGTCACGATCGCGTTTGCTCATTTGATCCCCCCCAGCCAAGCGGCGACGAGCGGCGCCAGTCGCCGCGTCGTTTCCTGCATGTGATCAAGTCCGGTCGCGATGAAGCTGAGATCCCGCCCCAGCAGCTTGCGGCGCTCGAAGTCGAGTAGCGTGCCCCACAGCCACAGCGCATCGTCGTCGACCTGCTCCATGTGAACCGGCTCGCGATGGCGCGCCTCGTGACGCGAGATCAATCCGCTTGTGGTGGGCTTCCACATCGGATCAGCGAGGTCCGCCTCGAACTCGCTCTCAGGAACGGCCGCAAGACGCTGCCACTGTGACGACTGGTCGCGCGAAACGCCCAATTCAGAAAGTGTCGGGTCGGTCGACACTTTCTCCGGTCGACCTCTGCCAGTGCGGTCCAGTTGCGCCGCCATGAGCTCCCCACACTTGCGTTCGGCGCGGAGCCTGATCTCGCACGCTTGTCGTTCGGCTTCAGTATTCCTGGCTTGTCGAGCGTAGTGTTCCAAGGCGAGCGCCTTGTCGCGAATGTCCTTCACCTCATCGACTTCGTAAGCCGCAGCGATCGCCTGGCACATCGCATCGTATCGGACGAGCGCGGTTGACGGTCCTTCCGCCACGGCGCGGCTCAGGAGCCGCTTACAGGTGTGACGGCCTCGTGCAGATCGGCCGTGTCGAAATCGGCGAGCGTCACCATGCCGCCTGTGATGTTGTAGATTCGATGGCGTAGCAGCCGGCTTGGAAACGTCTCCCCGGTCAGCCAGCGTCCGACGGTCGTGTGTGAAACCCCCAGCAACCGCGCGAATGCGATGTTGGTCAGCCCTTGCTCGCGGAGCCACGGTTCGAGCTGCATGGTTGACTTTGTGCATATAATGCACAAACATGTCAACTATGCTGTGCACGCTGAGCCGTGGACCTTTGTGCGGAAACGGGCAGCCTCCCCTCATGGTGAGACCGCCCCCTCCACCTGTGCACGCCTACCTTCGCGCTTGGCGCGAACACCGTGACCTGACCCTGGAACAAGTCGCCGAGGCCTTCAATAAAAGTCACACAACTATAAGCCGATGGGAGGCGGGCAAGGTGACGATAAAAGAAGCGGACTTGGCGAAACTCGCAGCTCTCTACAATGCCACTGCCGGCCAACTGCGGGCGCCAGTCGACGAAGCGAAGCTGGTCTCAAGACTTGACCAGCTGCAGGAAGTAGTCTGGGAAATGGACGACGCCGACTTTGCGGATTTCATGATCGTCGCTCGCCGCTTTCGCAAGCAGCGTCCCGACTAGCGCCGAAATCCCGTCGCTCTTTTTTGCATTCCGGGCACACCCGGCGTGATCGCCTGAAATACCTCTGTGCATTTTATGCACTTTCTTGTTGACAGTCTTGTGCAGATCATGCACATATCTCCGCACCAACAAAAGCCAAATCTCGCGGAGGTCCTAATGGGCGCCGGCCCGATCTCGCAAAAGCTACGCTTCCTCGAACACTATCTCCGCCGGCGCCACCTCGCCGGCCCCGTCACGGCCGATCTCGCCCACGCGGCCGACGTCATCGCCGCCCTGCTGCCTACCATCGAGGCGCTGGAAAATCGCCCGGTCCCCGCGCACTACCGCGAGCCGCCCCTGCGGCTAGTCCAAGGCGGCCGGCCATGAGCGACCGAGCGATGCCGTCGGCTGTCCAGCTTCAGGCGGCCATGAGCGCGGCCATGCAGCTGATCGCCGAACTGCCCGACGACGAACAGCTCCGCCACGACACCATTGAGGGGGAGACCTCAGCGTTCGAGTGCCTCGACGCCTATGCCGTGGCCGCACTCGCCGACGCAGCGTTGATCAAGCAGGCCAAGGACCGCGTCCGCCGCCTCGAGGAACGCGTCGAGCGCCGCCGGCAGATCGTCATGGCCATCCTGCAGGGCTTGCAACTCCGCAAGATCGAGCGGCCCCTCGTCACCGCCAGCCTCGGTCAGCGGACCGCGGTCGTCGAGGTGCCGACCAACGAGCCGCTGCCGCAGATGTTCATCCGCACCGCGCGCGATCTGGTGCTGATCGGCAAGACGCTGCGCCAGGGCGGCACGGTGCCGGGCTACGTCCTGCAGGACAAGCCGGATCTGACCCTTACCTTGAGAGGGGGCTGAGGTGAGCAGCACCGCGCTCATTCCCGCCGGCAGTTCGTCGCTGACGTTCGCCGAAGTCGAGCGCCTCGGCGAGAACATCGCCAGATCAGGCCTGTTCGGGATCAAGACCAAAGAGCAGGCCGTGGCGCTCATGATGATTGCCCATGCCGAGGGCCGACACCCGGCTCTCGCTGCCCGCGATTACGATATCATCCAGGGCAGGCCAGCGAAAAAGTCCGAAGCCATGCTGCGCGACTTCCTCGAGGCCGGCGGCAAGGTGCAATGGCACGCCCTGACAGACGATATCGCTGACGCCACGTTCAGCCACCCGCAGGGGGGCACCGCCCGCATCAGCTGGAACATGGAACGGGCGGTCAGGGCAGGCCTCGGCAGAAAGGACAACTATCGCGCCTATCCGCGGCAGATGCTGCGCAGCCGGACTGTCAGCGAGGGCGTCCGCACGGTATGGCCCGGCGCCACCTCGGGGCTCTACGTGCCGGAGGAAGTCGCGACCATCGAGGGCGTCGCCGAACCGTCCACAGAAGCCACCACGCGGCGCGAGCAGATCAACGCCGACGTGCCGTTGACCGCCCAGCCGCAGGCGCAGCAGCTCGACCAGCAGGCGGACCGCGCCTATGGCGCCACTGCGGGCGCTGCGAAGCCGCCTGGCGGCCTCGACGAGCCGCGCGGGGCAGTATGGCTGAAGAACCTCGACGCCCTCCTGGCGCAAGCACAGGCCCGGCAGGAGGTCGTTGATCTGCGGGGCGATCCGCGCGTCTCCCGCGTCCTCGAAGGGCGGGAAACCCCGGATAATATCAAACGCCGGATCGAGGCGTTGTTCGGCACAGCATTCGCGCGGTTTCCGGTGAACGGCGAAGGGCGCGCCGCCGCTGACCCGCCGGCCGATTGGAATGACCCGATCAGCGAACTGCTCGCTGAGGTCGCGGCGATGGACCTCATCGCCCTGAACGGCCTGCCGACCAACGCGGCGTGGCGGGCCCGCGCACGCGAAGCGGCAAGCTTCCCGCCCGACGAGGCCCGGTTGAATGAGGCGATCGCCGAGCGACGCGCGGCGCTGCAGCCATGAGAGTCGACGAACTGCCGCCGACCGAAGTCGAGATGCTGCTGTCGGCGGACTCCGTCGGCAGGCAACTGGACATGGCGGCCGACACGATCAAACGCTGGGCGCGCCAGGGCAAGTTCCTGGCGCCGATTTATCTCGGGGGAGAACCGCGCTGGCGGCTGGCGGATGTCAACGCCTGGATCATGGCTCAGATCGAGAAGCGCGATGACTGAACCGTTCCGCACCAGGCTGAGCGAAGCAATCGCCGAAGTCGAGCGCGAGTTGAACCTGCGGCGCGTGTTTTATCCGCAGCGCGTTCGGTCCGGGCGCATGAGCAAGATCGCAATGCGTATTCAACTCGATCGGATGCAGGCAGCACGCGATTTCCTGCAGGAACTGCGGAGGCTGAAAGGGAGTGAGTATGAAGGGTCTATCGAAGTTGCCCAAGGCGCAGTGGACGGAGAACGATCGGCGTGACGGGTTGACGGTGCGGCAGGGCAACGGCGGCTGGATCATCGGGACAGCGGACGGGAAGTTTTGTGCCGCGTGTCCGTGCTGCGGCGCTCTGCTGGCGACGGAGCACCAGGCGCGGGCGGCTGCTGACTTCCTCTACCCGATGGCATCGGAATGAACCGCTGCCCGCTCGGCCAGCAACGCCTCGCTCCGCGCCGCCTCGCCGCACCGCGCACCGCTTCGCTACGCCCCGCGGCGCCGCACGTCGCCGCGCACCTCGGCGCCACGCATCGCAACGCAACGCATGAAAAGGAACCACGATGAAAACCTGCAAATGTTACTTCGAAGGCATCCCCGGATCGCCCTACAGCCAGTCCGCTCAGCACGACGAACCGAAGCTCGATCGCGAGTCGCCTGACGATTACGATCAGCGCACCTGGCGCAGCAAATGCACCACCAACGCGCAAGGCCAGGTCTGCGTCCCCGCCATGGCGCTGAAGCAGTGCATTGACCTTGCCGCGCAGAAGCTCGGCGAAAAGGTGCCCGGCCGGCGCGGGGCAACCTACAAGTCGTTCTTTACCTCCGGCTTCATCTGCAATGGTGATATGCCGATCGCCAATGGCAAGGCGCTGACGCCGAAGGATGCGGCGCAGGTCAAGATCAATGCGAACGCTGACGGCGTGCGCGGTTCCGGCAAGCGGGTGAAGCGCCGGTTTCCGTCGTTCGACAAATGGAGCGGCGTTGCG
>Ga0066903_100000569_pt1 | contig 23753 bp, 15 predicted proteins | sample PanSoiMetaGPlot1_FD_67491 | JGI IMG/M metagenome (GOLD analysis project Ga0066903, IMG submission 67491) | Tropical forest soil microbial communities from Panama analyzed to predict greenhouse gas emissions - Panama Soil - Plot 1 (version 2) | ecosystem: Environmental > Terrestrial > Soil >... | reverse complement strand
CGGCGTCGGCACGCAGATGTTCAGTGTGTCCAACTGAGCAACGACGTCGAAATCCGTAGACGCTCGGAGTCGGTTCGCGGCGCGTAGCTCGCTGACGTGACGCGATGGAACGTCGTCGATGTAGGACCGGCCGGCGTTGATGACGCTGACTTTCTCAGAGTCGAGGTCGATACCTGTCGTCGTGAAACCGGCACGACTGAGTTCGACGGCGAGCGGCAAGCCAACGTATCCCAGACCAATTACACCGGCGCGTGCTCGACGAGTACGGATCGAGTCAAATAGCGTCGTCGCGATAGGCGAGCGCATTCTAGGCAAGCGGGGCTCCTCGATTCATCCAGTCCTGCAAGATGGCGGCCCGTCTGCGAGGCGGTTGCGCAAAGACGCGACGCCGTCTACGTGGCCCGGAGACGTCGTGAACCGCGGGTCGGGGCAGATCAAAATCACTCGCGAAGAAGACTTGCCAAGACCCAGACATGGCTTGCGCAAAAAAAGCGCGCAGATTTCTTCAGGTGGCGCTCAGCACGGATGGCGTACGCATTGCTATCAACGCACCCGACTGAATTCGCTCACATCATCATGAAGTTGGCTGTTGTTGTCACAACGATTGTCGTAGCCATCGCGGGCGTTGCTAGATCGTTACTTGGGCCTTTCCCATCCTCAGAATCATTGTGGCTGGCAGTCTGGGGAATCGCGCTTGTCGCCTTGAGCGTCGGCGCGCGGCACGAGCGGCGATTCAGAGGAACAACGGAGCAACGGGTCGAAGGGATTCGCGCTTCGTCGCCGGTGGCGCGACCAGCGAACCGTTCGCTGGTGCGCTCTTCCTGATTCGGAGGCCGCCAGGCGCAAGTCGGAACGTCAGGAGACAGGCAGATCCAAGTCTCTGCCACAGGTGTCTTCTGCTCGCAGCGACGATCTTCGCTCGAGGCACCTCCACCAGCAGGCGTTCAGAAGCCAGCATCGCGCTCGCTCGGTGGCGATCGCTCGGAGAGTACGGCCGCGCAGTACATCACAGCCCGCTCGCGCTCGGCGAGAAGCTCGAATTAGCCCTGTATCTGGCGCGAACGGCGGTTTGGCATCACAGGAGCGGCCTCATTCTGAGGACTTAAGTCTGCACCGCTGACGACTTAAGGTGCCCGAACCCGCCATCGCCATCTTAAGTGACTGCTGAGGGGGCACTTAGCGCCTGTCAGCGCTGACGCCACTTCTGGCTGCAACCTTGAAGGGAGTACGCCCGTTCACATGAAGCGCGTGCTCATCGTCGCGTATTATTTTCCTCCTGTCGCCGCGAGCGGTTCCCTTCGTCCACTGGCGTTCTGCAGACACCTCGAATCGTTCGGCTGGGCTCCCCGCGTCGTGTCTACCGACTCGGCCTCGCTCAACCCGCCTCTCGGATCCGACGAAGGTCTGCTTGCGAACGTGCCGTCTCACGTCAAGATCGATCGCGTACCACACAGGGACCGACTGCAATTCGCCATTGAGGCTCGGAACGCATTGTTCCGCTCGAGCCGGCAGCGCCCCGGCGACAGCGAACAAATGGAGGTCGCGGCCACGACGAGCTGGATAAGGCAGAGGCGGGAGCTCCTGCTCGCCCATCTGTTCGGATTTCCCGACCAGCAGGCTTCATGGGTGCGGCCCGCCGTCCGGCATGCCGTCAGCGCGTCGTCACGCGAACCGGTCGATGTCGTGCTTGCGACGGGCAAACCATGGACGGGCCTCTTGGTCGGGCAGCGGATCGCCGGGCGGCTCGGCGTTCCGTTCATCGCCGACTTCCGCGATCCTTGGACCCGCAACCCTTACGGCGAATGGCACGAGCCGTCGCTCCTTGCGCGAGCGCGCAGGCTCGAGCGCCATCTCGTCGCCAAGGCGTCGTGCGTCATCGCCAACACCGAAGAATTGCGCCACCAGTTCGAGAGAGACTACCCGGACATGCACGAGAAATTCGTCACCATCACGAACGGCTTCGAAGATTGGATGACGGATGGCGACAACATCGCGCCGAAATCGGCCGACATCGAACGCCGTGTATCCGGCCTGGACATGTGGCACTTCGGTTCGGTGTACGGCAAGCGCGATCCGCTGTCCCTACTTGCCGCAGTAAGGACGCTGCACGAACAGGGTGTTGTCACGCCGCGCACATTCCGGCTCCGATTTGTCGGCGAATGGTCGGTGACCAATCCAGTCACCAACTCGCTCGCCGGCCAGCTGGAGCAGAACGGGTTGATGGTGCGCGTGGCTCCAATCTCGCACGAAGAGAGCCTGCGGCAAATGCGCGCGAGCCCAATCCTCCTGGCGATCCAGCCGTCTTCGCCGCTGCAGATTCCCGGGAAGCTGTACGAATACATCGCCGCAGGCCGTCCCTTGCTGGTGGTCGGGGGGGAGGGGGCCACGGCGGCCCTGGTCGAGAAGCACCACCTCGGCCGGCACTGTCCCGATCGCGTACCGGATTTGATGCAGCTTCTGAGTGAGCTGCTCGAGCGCGATAGTCTCCGCGCACCCGACCCGTCGACGCGATCCGCGTTTCACTACCACGAGCTGACCAGGAAGCTTGCGACAAGGCTGGATGAGGCGGTCGCCGACCCGCGCGATCGCGCGTGCGCTTAAACAGGAACGAGGAAACAGACCGTGTGCGGCATTGCAGGCATCTTCAATCACCTCACGTCCGCTCCCGTCGCACCGGAGACGGTTCTGCGCATGACGCGACTCCTGGCGCATCGTGGGCCCGACGGCGAGGGTGTCTACGTCGACGGAGCGATCGGCCTCGGCCACCGCCGTTTGAGCATCATCGATCTGTCAGAGCGCGGCCGCAATCCGATGGTCACGGCAGATGGACGCTACATGATCGTCTACAACGGCGAGGTGTACAACTACGTCGAGCTCCGTAACGAGTTGAGAGCCGCCGGCGAGACGTTCCGCACTGACACAGATACTGAGGTGATCCTGGCGCTGTACGCGCGCTCGGGTCAGAAATGTCTCGATCGTTTGAATGGCATGTTCGCATTCGCCATTTGGGACACGGTGGAGCGTCGATTGTTTCTCGCTCGGGACCGGGTGGGCATCAAGCCGCTCTATTACGTTGAAACGCCAGACGGCCTGGCCTTCGCGTCCGAAGCCAAATCGCTGTTTCTCTGTCCGGGCGTCGCGTGTGAAGCCGACGTCAGCGCGATTCCTCGCTACCTGACCTTCGGTTACTCAGCTGGCGAGCAGACGCTGTTCAAAGGCGTGCGCAAGCTTCCTCCAGGCTGGGCGATGACGGTGGATGCACGCGGTGTGCAACGCCGGCAGTTCTGGGACGTGACATTCCAACCGTCGGCTGGCCGCTCGGCCAACGCCACCGCTGCCGAGCTGCGCGAGTTGCTGCTCGACGCCGTGCGCATCCACATGCGCAGCGACGTCCCGGTCGGCGTGTTCCTGAGCGGCGGGCTCGACTCCAGCGCCACCGTCGCCCTGCTGGCCCATCAGGGGTTGGGTCGGCTGAAGACGTTCTCGGTCGCGTATCGGGAAGGCGAGCCATACGACGAAACGCGACACGCGCGGTTGGTAGCCGATCGATTCGAAACCGATCATCGCGAGCTCTACGTGGATCCGTCCGAGTTCGGCACATTCATTCCGGACTACGTCTGGCACATGGATGAACCGGTGACCGAAGCCGCGGCGATCTCGCTCTATTTCGTCGCGAGATTGCTGCGCGAGCATGTCACCGTTGCCCTCTCGGGCGAAGGTGCCGACGAGTTGTTCGCCGGATACCGCATTTACAGCTATATGGCGGCGATCGATCGGTACCGTCGGCTCCCGCACTGGACGAGAAGGGGACTGGTCGAGCCGCTGCTGAACCGCGTGGGCTCTGAGAAGATTCGGAAGTACGTTCGTCTGAGCGGCAAGCCGCTCGCCGAGCGCTATCTCGGTGTGCATCTGTACGAGCCGATGGAGGATCTCTACTCAAGAGAGCTCCTGGAGCTCACAAAAGCAGCCGCCAACCCGTCGCCGCTCGCCTCTCTTTACGACCGGATGAAGAATCACGATCCGCTGTCGCAGATGCTTTATGTCGATTTCAAGGCCTGGCTGGTCGACGATCTGCTCGTCAAGGCGGACAAGATGACGATGGCCAATTCGGTCGAGCTGCGCGTGCCGTTTCTCGATCATCGGGTCGTGGAGTACGCAGCGACGATTCCGTCCTCGATGAAGCAGCGCGGAGCGAGCGTGAAATGGATCTTGAAACGCGCGATGAGGGGACTCGTCCCGGCTGAAATCATCGCGCGGGAAAAGGTCGGGTTTCCAACGCCGGTGGCGCAGATGTTCCGAGGAAGACTCTCGGAATACGTCCACGACGTGCTGCTTTCAGCCCGTTGTCTGAGCCGCGGGTATTTCGACCCGAGGGCGGTCCGTGCGCTGGTGGACGACCACAGAACCGGCCGAGCGAACGTTCACGAGGCGCTGTGGCGCCTCATCGTCCTCGAGGAGTGGCACCGCTCGTTCCCTGACGCTGTCAGTGCATCGTCGGGCTCGCGTTTCGAGACGGCGCTCGGAGCTGCGGTCTGATGTCGATGACTGCACGGGTGCCAATCCGGGTGCTCCACGTGTTGCCACAGCTTCAACTCGGCGGCATGGAGCAGGGTGTGGTCAAGCTGCTCAATGGCTTGTCGCCGTATCACGTGGTCAGCAGCGTCTGCAGCTTCGAAAGCGGTGTCGACTGCGTCCGAGGCCTCATCGATCCTCGCGTGCCGGTCGAGATGCTCGGGCGTCGTCGCGGCAACGATCCAACTCTCGTGTGGCGCCTCGCGCGGCTCGTTCGCCAATGGCGACCCGATGTCGTGCATTCGCACAGCTGGGGCACGCTGTGCGAGGGCTTTGTCGCCGCCCGTGCGGCCCGCGTGCCGTATTTCGTCCACGGGGAGCACGGAACGATGGACTTGCGTTCCAGGAATCTTCTCGTACAGCGGTGGGTGTGGCGACACGCTGACGGCGTGATGGCCGTGTCGAGCCGCCTCGCCGATCGCATGGCGCGCCTGACCGGTTTCCCGCGCGAGTGCGTCACGGTCATTCGCAACGGCGCGGACATGACGCGATTTGGCACGATCGGTCGGTCCGAGGCGCGCCGACGGCTCGGGGTCGCCGACTCGGCGTTCGTCGCCGGCACCATCGGGCGGCTCGTGCCTGTGAAAGATCATGAGACGCTGCTCGGCGCGCTCGCCCGGCTCAAACAGATAGGCCGTGTTCCATTCACCCTCGTCGCCGGCGACGGACCGCTGCACGCGTCGTTGTTGGAACGCGTGCGGGCGCTCGACCTCGATTCGTCGGTCCGCTTCCTCGGCAACCGAACCGACGTCGAGTGCGTCCTCGCCGCGCTGGACGTCTTCGTGTTGACCTCGGAGTCCGAGGGCTTTCCGAATACCATCCTCGAAGCCATGGCCTCGGGACTGCCGGTCGTCGCCACGCACGTCGGTGGCGTCGATGAGTTGGTGGACGACGGCCGCACCGGTCTGCTGGCGCCCTCGAAAGATTGCGCGGCTGTCGCAGATGCCATCGCGAGGCTGGGCGATGACGTCACCCTGCGGCGCCGAATGGGCGAGACCGGACGGATCAAAGCGTCGTCCGAGTTCGGTCTGCAGCGAATGCTCGACGACTACGAGCGGTTTTACGTCGGCCTCGTCAACCATTCCAGGGCTTCCGGGCCTTCCAGCCGCAGCGCCCCAAAGGCGATCGACGGCGAGAGAACATAGCGATGTGTGGCATTGCCGGTCGAGTGAACCTCCTGTCGGGAGCACCCGTCGACCCGAAGAGCATCGAGGCGATGTGCCGATTGATCGCGCATCGCGGTCCGGATGGACACGGGGTGCTCTCTCTCGGGGATGCGGGATTCGGTCATCGCCGCCTCGCGATCATCGACCTTTCAGACGCCGCAGCGCAGCCTATGGTCAGCGATGACGGGCGATACTGGCTGGTCTTCAACGGCGAGATCTACAACTTTCGCGAAGTCCGCCGCGATCTCGAGGCGCGCGGCGTACGATTTCGAACCGAGTCCGACACCGAGGTTCTGCTGGCCAGCTACCGGACGTTCGGGGTCGATTGCCTCCGCCGGCTCAGAGGCATGTTCGCGTTCGCCGTGTGGGATACGCAGGATCGATCGCTCTTTCTCGCGCGGGACAGGGTCGGCAAGAAGCCCCTCTTCTACCGCGTGGACGACCATGGGCTCGCGTTCGCGTCCGAACCGAAGGCCTTCCTGGCCGACGTCGGTTTCGAGGCGCGCCCGAATTGGAACGCGGTTGTCCCCTACCTCGCGTACGGGTACGTGCCTGCGCCGTCGTCGGCCTTCGAAGGCGTTCACAAGCTGCCGCCGGCGCACTACGCTGTGTTCAAAGACGAACGGCTCTACGTCGCGCGCTACTGGCAGCTGCGGCATTCGCCGAAGTCGAACCTCACCGAAGACGAGGCTGCCGAGCGTCTGACGGAGCTGTTGAGCGACGCGGTGCGCCTGAGGCTGATCAGCGACGTGCCGCTGGGAGCGTTTCTGAGCGGCGGGGTCGACTCTAGCCTGATCGTCGCTCTGATGGCTCGATTGGGGGCTGGACAGGTCAAGACATTCTCGATTGGCTTCGACGAAAGCGAGTTCGACGAACTGCATTACGCACGGCGCATCGCTGCGAGGTATGACACCGCGCATCAGGAGTTCGTCGTACGGCCTGACGCGGTGTCGATCATCCCGAAGCTGGTCTGGCACTACGGCGAGCCATTTGCGGACTCCTCGGCCATCCCGACGTATTACCTGGCCGAACTGACGCGCCGGCATGTGACTGTGGCACTGACCGGCGACGCGGGTGACGAAAGCTTCGCAGGTTATACGCGTTATCTACCGGCACCCAAAGCCGAACTCTACGCGCGCACGCCTGGTCCGGTTCGACGCATGCTCGCGGGCATCGGCCGGGCAGCGCCCACGCCCGCAATGTCAGCGTCTCTCGCCGCACGCGCGATCCGATGGGCTCAGGTGATGGAAGGTCCTCGCGAGCGTCGTTACGCTGAATCAATGATGTGTCTCGACGGCGCGCTACGTCGCCGTCTCTGCACCGAGGACTTTCTCTCCCGAGTGCAGGCCGCCGCCGATCCGGCCGACCTGGTAATGGACGCGTATGAAGCATCCGACGCGCAGCATTTCACAGATGCGACGATGTACGTGGATGTCGAAACGTATCTGCCCGGTGACATCCTGGTGAAGGTCGACATCGCCACGATGGCCCACGGTCTCGAAGCGCGTTCGCCATTCCTGGATCACGAGGTCATGGAGTTCGCGGCCACGCTTCCTGTCGAGCTGAAACTTCGAGGCCATGAGAAGAAGTATCTTCTCCGGCGCGCCGCTCGCCCTCTCGTCCCCGACCTGCTCCTGGACCGTCCCAAAAAGGGTTTCAGCGTGCCGCTGGCGGGCTGGTTCCGTGAGGAGCTGCGCGATATGGCGTTCGACGTACTTCTCAGCCGCGCCGCGGGCGACCGCGGCATCTTTTCGCCACAGATGGTCGAAGGCTTGCTCCGCGATCACGCGGCGGGAACCTACGAATGGCACGTGCCGATCTGGACGATGCTGATGCTGGAGTTGTGGTTCGAGACGTTCGTTGACGCCCGCGACCGCATTTTGCAAGGCCGTTACGAATTCGCCTGAGAAGGTTCTACACCAGGGAATCGAGTAATCTTCACTACAAGACCGTAGCTCATTCGGCCACTTTTCCATCCGCAGAAATCATTAAGCTCCTAAAAACAGGGTGCTTACGCTTGAAGCGACATGGGGTATGTTCCTTGCAGCGAGGGAGGAAACTCATTTTTGGTAATTGTGCGCATCCCGGCCGCCCACCGTGGCCACCGGGAGGGAAGGCGATGATGCGGAAAAGCTGGCTACACTTCTGGGTCGGGAGCACAGGACTGGTGGTAAGCATGCTGGCGCTTACACAGACGGTGTCGGTCCAGTCGCCGATTGTTCTAGAGGACTTCAGCACGCTCCGGCAGAACTTCGATACGCCTCCCGATCCGCTCTGGTCGCCGTACCTCGATCCGGCCGCGCCCAACCAGACTGGCGGCATCGTCGCGGGACCGATGTACCAACTGAATGTCCCAGTCAACAATGTGCCCTACTTTCAATTCCTTCCCTATCCCTATGACCGCCCGTCTGGATTTGCGAAATGGTGGATCAAGAGTGGCACGTGGGACACGAACGTGAATCGGCTTGTGTTCTGGATGAGGAGCACAATCAGGGCACAGCGCAATACGGACGGCAGCACGAACCTTGAAATTGGCACCTATACCAAAGCACCGGATACCGACCCCTCCAACCAAGGCGCCCACTACTATCATCAGGTCGACTTCAATGTGTACCCCAATCGTTGGGTCAAGTTTGTCCTCAATCGCGAACCTCAGCACGAGGTCGGTGACTCTGGAGACACCACTTATCCGGAAAACCCGACGGCGCCAGGATGGAACTATTACGACGGCTTGACGCGTTTCTATGTCGGCTATACCTACCAGAGTCCCTCCGTGTGGGGCAACTCGACATATTGGTTCAAGGATGTCGAGTTTTCGACCGTGTCGGGCGAGCCAGACACGCTGGTCGCGACCGTCACGGCCCAATATACGGGCGGCAGGTATGAGCTCACATGGGCCGGGCCGAAGAACCAGGTGCAAGCGTACGACGTGCGCTATAGCACTTCGTCCATGAAAGGGCCGGGATTCTTGAGCGGCACCAACGGCGGGACGGTGCAGAACACTGGTAACACCTACACGGGGGTTTTTTGGGCGTCACCGGCAATGGGGGAGGCTGCGCAGATGTACCTGGCGATCAGACCCCAGGGCGGCTCAGCGTTCACCGAAATCTCGCTTCCGGCGCAGGGCGGTGGCACGGGTACCCTCCCCCCCGCTGCGCCCTCAAACCTCAGAATCAGCGGATCCTGATCGCTCTCGCTCGGAACCACCTGCGTGGGCGGCTCCCTCGAGCGCCCACGCCTGGCCGTCCTGTTCGCTCCCGCGTGCGAAGCTATCCAATGCGCCGCTTGCTGGAGCGCTGGTCCGCTCCTCGCAGCGCGGACCGCATAGAAGTATCTGCTGCGTCGCGCCGCGCGGCAGCTGGTTCCGGCCTCGCTTCTCGATCGTCCAAAGAAAGGTTTCAGCGCTCCGCTCGCCCGCTGGTTCCGAGGTGAGTTGCGGGGGATTGCGTTCGATCACGCGGCAGTCTAATTTCGGCTGCTCGCGTGTGGCTCGGAGCATTATGCCGTGTCCCCTCTCGATCCTGTGACAGCCGTACGGCGGTCCAACACCCGAATGTCCCTGAAACCCATTCCGGTAAACCAGTCCACAACCTCTTGCGGCGTGTGCACGTGAGCGTAGGTCGGCGACAGATTGTCGAAATCCGACAGTACCCTGATCCAGAAGGGCCGGCCTTTGGCGGGCACCGTACCGTCAATGAGCCGGTTGAACCGCCACCCGCCCGGGAGCGCGCGAATCCACGAGAACCCGACCTGATTGACGATGCACAGTGCGTACAGCAGGCGGTGATCCATGTGAGCCGTCACTCGACGCATCCGATTCGTGCTGTATTTGTCCTCGGGAGGATAGACCCAGATCGAGACGCGACCACCTGGCCTGGCGAAGGGAGTAATGGCTTCGAAAGCCCGACTCGTATCTGGAGTATGGTGCAGGACACCAATCGAATACACCTGGTCAAACCAATTCCTCGAGAAAGGCAGCTTGAATAGATCGGCCTGAACAATGTCGACGCCTGGTCTGAGGCCGACGAAGTCTTGGGCCAGGTCGACCGAGTGCGTACTCAGGTCAACGCCTACAACGCGACCCCCTTTTGAATTGACCACATCCAGGAATCGACCGTAACCACACCCTATTTCGAGCGTAACGCCGGCCGCGAGCAGGCGGTCGGTCAACCCAGTCGTCCGTTCGAAAAGCGCGTAACCCGATCGGTCGCTACGATAGTACTTAAAATGACGCCGAACGTAGAGGCGTTGCCGGCTGAAGGTATCGGCGTACTTCTCGGAGTCCACGAATCGCGGCACGAACCGCTGAATGGGAAAAGTGTGTCCGCTCGCGCATGTCAAAGTGCCGGCTTTAACCTGGCCGGCGTCCTCCTCCGCAATCACCAACGTGAACGTGGTCGCGCAATCAGGACAACGAAGGCATTGGACAAGATCGTGTTTCATGGCAGCTAACAATCGGTTGAGTGCGCAGGGTCCTTATGCGACCGAACGCGTAAATCCCGCTCGGGTAGCAACCGCAAGCTCGAAGCCGTGGTAACAGAGAATTCTCAGACCCAGCGGAAGACGGATTTGCCGGCCGGTCCAGTCAAACAGGAGGCCGTTGCCGAGAATGTACAAGGAGTACATTATGTCCTGTTATGAGCGCGCTCGCGGATCGGCGCCAGTCGTGAGCCTTCAGCTCTGTTCGGCCCCACCCGGTTCTTGGCTCGATTTCGGCGGCCTGTCTGCGAGCCAACGCCGCATCCGGGCTCGGCCGCGCCTGGCAAGCTCAAGAAACCCGGAGAGTTCTGCCTCGAATGTGATGGAGCTCACCTCGGAGTCATCCAGGAAGCGGTGGATGCCAAACCGCGGCGTCTCAGGGTAGTTCAATCCCGGTTCACAGGTTGTCGCGCTTTTCACTCCCAATTCCGCCAGCCACGGCCATTGAGACGAGGAATACTTGCCGCTCGGGTAGCAGAAATGGTCGAACGAACCGCCGCCGAGCAATGTGCTCAACGCGCGCCGGTTGTCCAGAACTTCGGTTCGAGCTATCTGCTTGTCCAGGGGAAAGCGGTGCCGGTGCGTGTGGAGTTGTACGTCGATCCCAAACCCGGCCAGTTCTCGAAGCTCGGGGCCCGTCATCAGCGACAAAATCCTCATACGGCGGATGTGGTCGTAGTCGACGTCGAGAAGGCTGCCGAGCTCTCGACAGATATCCTGTCGCTCGTTCTCGGTGCATCGATTCTCGCCGAAATCAATGACCGCCTCAGCCGCTTGGTTCCGCGCCGCGCTGCACTTCAGGTCGACGCTGGTGCCGGGCAGCCAGTCCCTCGCCGTCCCGTCGAGTCGATCGACCTTGGTGCGCTCGAACATGTAACGCACGACCAGCCGGAAGATCGGGGCTTCGCGCTCGGCATAGTAGGTGGTGACGTACACCGTCGCCGGAAATCTAAACCGTCTCAGGATGGCCGCAGCTGCAGCCGACACCGCATAGAAGCCGTCGTCGATCGTAATCGCCACCGCGGACGGAGGAAGTTCGCGCCGTGTCAACTTGTCGAGTGCTTCACCAAGCGGCAGAACCGGATAGCCGCGCTTCGCGAGGATCTCCATCCTTCGCGCAAAATCGGGTAGGCGAATGAAGAGGCGCGGCCGGAAGAGTGTCTCGTCCGAAAGCTCGAACCCATGGTAGGCCAGCACGCGCAGACCGTCGCTCGTGAGCCAGCGTGCAAGCGCGAACAGACCGAACGAACGACCGATGTGGAGCGCTGCGTGCTTGAGGATGTCACGCATCCGGGCAGATTCGCTTCGTGGCCGTCATCAGGAAGAACGGCTCGGTGGAAGACGTGATGCTGTGGAAGCCTCGGGCGCGCAAAGCGCGAGCCATTCCCGCCACCGTCTGAAAGGACTCACAGCGCTGTCGATTGGCAGGGAACCGGAACTGACGCCCGGCACACTGAAACAGCACTCCGTTCATGAGCACATAACAGAGATACGCGACGTCCCTGAATTTACCGCCACTCAAACTTCGGGCGAGCCGCTTCACGGGCATGTCGACCGGGTGCAGCGTGAGCCACACATGACCGCCAGGCGCCAGGACGCGCTGGACTTCATCCAGAGCGTGCGGGAGGTGCATATACGGCAGCGCGACTCGTGAAATGATCACATCGAACATGCCGTCGCGGAACGGCAGCTGTTCTCCCGAGGCAAGGGCGAACTGAATGCGCGGCGCCAGCTGCCGCCCCAGCATGAGCGCAGCCAGATCGACGTCGATGCCCCAGGCGCGAACGTGTTCCGGCAGATGACACGCGACGAGCGTCTGCCCTGCACCACAGCCGATATCGAGGATTGAGTCGAATCGGTCTGGAAGGTTCGGAAGAACACGACGCTTGTCGTCGGCCGACAAGGCGATAGCAAGTTCCTCTCTGTGATATTGGAGGCTGTTGTCTGCCGGACGGTCCTTGGGTGTCATTTTTGCAACGCCGCTCGAACGCGATCTGACGTTATTATGTCGATAGGTGGCCCTCAATCTCCAGCCAGCTCACGTGACATGAGCAATACCGCGATTGTCTTCGTCGTCGTGTACGTCGTGGGGTTGGCTCTGGCGTTCAAACACCCCATCTGGGGCCTGACCACGTACATGTGGGCGTTCTACGACAATCCTCAATCCCACTGGTGGTACCGCCAGTTGCCCCCCGACTTTCGGTGGTCGCTGGTCGCGGCAGGCGTCACGTTCATCGCGTTCGTCATCCACAGCTCAAGTCAGGAAGCGACCGGCACCCGTGCAAAACCCGACGGTCCGGCGAATGCAGGTGAGGCCCCCTCCCTCGGCCCGGGTTTCTGGCTGCTGGCCCTCATGGCAGTCTGGATGTGGGTGCAGTCTGCGTGGGCCATCAACCTCGACACCCATCTTGAAGGCTGCATGCTGTTCACGAAGTACTTGTTGCTCTACTTCGTGATCGTGCGACTGATTCGCACCGAGGCCTATCTGGAGCTCCTGTCATGGGTTCACGTCGCTGGCTGCTTCCTGTGGGGTTGGATTCTGTACACGAGCAACCTGTCCTTCCGGGCGGAGGTGGTCCTCGGTCCTGGCGTGGAAGATTCGAATACGTCCGGTTTCCACCTCGTCACAGGCCTCGCGTTTGGCGGGTTCATGCTCCTGGGCTTCAAGGACAAGCGTCGACTGCTGCTGCTCGGCATGCTGCCGTTCATCATGAACGGCATCATCTTGACATCCAGTCGTGGTGCGGTCGTCGCGATGGCCGCCGCTGGAATCAGCGCGCTGATCTTTGCACCACGCGCCAAGCGGCTGACGGTCTGGGCAGGCGCCGCACTGGGGATCGTCCTCTTTCTGAGGCTGGCAGGCAGCGATCTCTTCTGGCAGCGCATGAACACGATTCAGGTCACCGGTGATGAGACCGACATGGAAGAAAGCGCCTATTCGCGCCTCGAGATCGCCGCAGCGAACTGGCAGATGTTTCTCGATCACCCGTTCGGTGCGGGCTATCGCGGCAACGTCGAGCTGAGCCCGCGCTACATTGATAGGAAGTGGCTCACCGAGGGACGCCGCGCGGCGCACAACACGTTTCTCGCCGTGCTCGTCGACATGGGCGCCCCAGGATTTTTATTGTTACTGACCTTGCTCGGTTGGTCGCTGGCGAGGCTGGTTGCGCTGAAGCGCCTGGACAAGAAGGGCCTGTCACCAGCGTTGGGAACCTATCGCGGCGCGATTGCGGCGGGGCTCGTTGCCTATATCGTCGCGGGCCAGTTCGGCAACTTTGTGACCGCAGAGGTCAGCATCTGGCTCCTGGCGATGACCGCGGTCTTGGACTCACTGAGTACTGCGGCTGTCCTGCCGCTCACGGTCTCCAGCCGCTCGACGGGCGTCTCAGACTCGCGTGCGGCAGTGCCGGCACTGAGAGGGCTCGGGGCTTACAGCCAGCGATCGGCCCATTTGTTGAGAACGACCAACGACCAGATGCGACGCTGATCGAGGTTGCTCCCAGCCGTCGCGCGTTCGAGCATGTCGTGGCGTACCGGCCGCGGCAGGATCGAGGCGCTGAAGGCGTCGTTCCGCCCCATTTCACGTTCGACACGGTCTTTGTACACCGTCTGCACCCACTCGTAGACCGGCATTGAAAAGCCGCGTTTCTTGCGGATCGCCAGTCCCGGAGGCAGCAGTCCGGCAAACGCCTTCTTCAGTGCGATTTTCCGATTGGGCTCGGAGCCAGTCGGCCTCACCTTTGAGTCGAGACCGAGGCTGGCGCAGTGCCGGGCGAAGTCGACATCGAGATACGGGCACCGAAGCTCAATCGAGTGCGCCATCGTGGTGCGATCAGCCTTGTGTAACAGATCGTCTGGCAGCCACCACTCGATCATCCCGCCCAGATACAGATGCAGCCCGTCCCATGTCTGTCGATCCAAGTAGTAGCCCTGCAAAGGCCGTATCAGGTCGGCCTGCGCGATGCCGTCGGCGCAGGCGGTTCGAATGAACTCGAGCGGAAACACGTTCGTAATCGCAGCGCCCGTCCGCGCGAGATAGTCGGCTGCCGATCCCGTCAGCGTTTCCAGCCTGTGACGAATGCCTGCAGGAAAGGGGAGGGTCAACATGGCCCGAGCCACGGGCGACAGAATCCTGAATCGCTCGTGCCGCTCGAACATGCCACACATCGTGTCCAGGCCGGCATACCCGGCAAGCAGCTCGTCCGAACCTTCGCCGGAAAGCACCACAACCACTTTTCGGCTCGCGTGCTGCGACAGGTGGTACAGCGGAACCGTGGTGGGATCCGCGAGCGGTTCGTCCACTGCGTAGATCACCGGGTCGAGCGACTCCCAGAACGTCTCCGGAGTGAGCAGCACTTCATGATGATCGGTCCCGAAGTGGTTGGCCACCATTCGCCCGGTCTCCAGCTCGTTGTCCCAGAAGTCCTGGAAGCCGACGGTGAAAGTGCGGATGTCGCGATGGCCGTTGAAGTGCATGCACGCGACGAGGGCCGACGAGTCCAGGCCGCCGCTCAGAAACACGCCGAGCGGTCGCTCCGACATGAGGTGTCGCTCCACAGAGGCCATCAACGCCGCCCGCGTCAACGAGCCGTCGGGATCCTCCTGCTGGCCGATCGCTTCCGGTGACAAATCGAGTTGGAAATACCGCCGATGGCGGATCGTGCCGTCGGCGCCGATGACGCACAAGCTGCCGGGCATGAGCTTCTGCACATCCTCGAAGATCGTACGAGGCGCGGGCACGTATCGAAAGTGCAGGAAGGCCGCCAGGGCCGCAGGCGCGATGGTCTTCTTGAAACCGGGCAGTGCCGTCAACGACTTCAGCTCCGACGCGAATGCCCAGCCCGCGGGTCCACGCCAGATATAGAGCGGTTTCTGACCGAACGGGTCGCGCGCCACGATCACTCGGTCGTTCTCGATGTCGGCGATCGCGACGCTGAACATCCCGTTCAGCTTTTCAAAACACGCCTCGCCGTGTTCTTCGTACAAATGGAGGATCACCTCCACGTCGGACTTGGTGCGAAAGCGATGGCCGGCCCGCTCGAGGTCGCAGCGCAGGGACATGTAGTTGTAGATCTCGCCGTTGCAGACCATCGCAAGCGTTCCGGACTCGTTGTAGATGGGCTGCCACCCTCCCGCGACGTCGATGATCGCCAGTCGTGTCATGCCGATGCCTATCGGGCCGCGGATGCACGTTCCCGACCCATCTGGCCCACGATGATGCAACAACGACAGCATCCGCTCGACGTCGTGTGCCTCGACGCATCCATCATCCGTCCGAACAACGCCAACGATGCCACACATAGGACGTGTTATCTGGCTGGCAGCCCTACCACGCCGTCGCCCCCGGCTCGCGCGCCGCCACGGCAAGCTCCGTCGCCGACGCCCCTGACGTGTCGCTCTGCCACAGACCGGCCAGCGCGCCGCGCAACTTGTGAATGCGCGAGCGGTACAGCAGGAGAATCGCGGCCGAGTATGTCGCAGCACCACCGCTCACGGCAACCGCCAGCCGCACCGCAGCGGGCATGCCGTCCGTGAGATGCCGAATCAGGTAAACGACGGCGAGCATCAGCATCGAACAGCCAAGTGCCGGCCAGACGGTCCGCACGTACTCCCGCACGGTGCCGCCGACCGCGACCAGCGTCGCGCGCCACAGCGGCACGAGCAGCGCCGGAAACACGATGACCCACATCGCGGCGATTCCCGTCGCGCCGCCCAGGTTCGCCCCCACGACGAACGAGGCCGGGAGGATCGCCAGGATCAGCAGGTTCATTGACATGGCCAGCCGACTCCTGCCGGCGGCGTTCAGAATGTGCGAAAACAACGTCGTCGGACCCTGAACAGCGGCGTAGCAGCACAGCAGGCGCAGCGGCATGGTAGCGTGCACCCATTTGCCGCCGAGCACCGCCGAAATGAAATCGTCTGCCACCGCCGCGAGCCCCAGGCATGCTGGAGTGATCAGGATGGTGACGACCTCCGTGATGGACGTGAAGTAGCGCTTCACCAGCGTCGGTTCGTACTTGACCCGCGAGAAGAGCGGCGGCATGACGCGCGTGAACACCGAGACGACTTTTTCCGTCGGGGCGCATGCAATCGTCCACGCGCAATTGTAGAAGCCGACCGCCTCCGCGCCCAGGATGCGACCCGCGACCGTGAAATCGGCGTTGGAGTAACCCCACCACGCCAGGCGGGCCACAATCACATCCACCCCAAAGCTCAGCGCCGACCGCAGCTCGCGCACGCGTGGCCGTGCGATCGGCTGCGGCTGCCAGGCGAGCACCATCGCCGTGGACACGATCGAGCTGATCACGACGCCAAATACCAACGCCCAGTACGCGTAACCCGCCAGCGCGAACACCACCGTCACCGACGGAACCACGATCGCCTTCACGAGATCGAGTGCAGCAAGCCGTTTGAACTGCATGTCCCGGGCGAGGAGGGCGGCGGGTACCGTTCGTGCCGAATCGATGAGAAACGTCGTCGCGAGCACGAGGATCACCGGCGCCAGCGCAGGCACACGGAAAAAGGCGCCAAACGGATACGCCGCAAGACCCGCAAGACCCACGCCGACCGCGCCGAGCAGGAGCGAGAATCCGTGAAGCTGCGCGGTGTGATCCGGGTCGAGCTCGCGCAGATACACGAGCACCGATCCGAGCCCGAATTCGGCCGCCATGCCGGTGATCTGGGTGAAGAGCGTCGCCAGGCCGAAGATGCCGTAATCGGTCGGCGTCAGCAGGCGCATCACCAGGATGGTCAACATCCAGCTGACCATTTGCGCCAAGCCCTTCACGCCGCCGGTCCATGCTAGACCTGTCGCGATAAGCTTGTCGAGATCCCTGAGGTCGGTCGAATTCTTCGGCATCTAGCAAGAACACAGCAAGAAGGTAATCGGGGGAGACGTCGGAGCGGCAACCGGCACTATACCACCGCGTTCGATCGCGCCGTCCATTCAGGCCGTCCCGACCGTGGCAAAACGCCCGATTCGCTCGCACAAGCGACGGCGGCTCAGCATGAACCGATGCTTGGCGAAGAGGTAGATCAAACCCTTGACATGGCTGAGCGTCATCGGACGGATGCCACGCGAGATTTCCTGTGCGTCATGGACTGCGTGCACCGTAGCATCGTACATGACCCGATATCCCGCTTTCCACACCCGCACGCAGTAGTCGACGTCCTCGGGCGAGTAGAAAATTCGTTCATCGAGCGGGCCCACCTCACCGACGACATCGCGTCGCATGAGCCAGAACGCCGAGATCACGTAGTCGACCGGGTGGATCCCGGTCGGAGGCGCCATCAGGTTCATCCTGCGTTCCATCGTTTTCAGCGCGACGAAGCGCTGCACCTTGCGAATCACGGTGGGAAACTCGTCGGCCGACAGCTGCAGCTGGCCGTTCGAATCGATCAGACGGGGCGCAATGAGCCCCACGCGATCGTCGGCGCGCAGGCGCACAATCAGCGCGTCCACGGTGCCGGCCGGTACAAAGACGTCCGAATCGACAATGGCGACGTACTCGCCTTTCACGCGCCGCAGCGCCAGGTTCCGCGAAACCGTGGTGCCGTAATTGCTGTCGAGAAAAAGAACGTTCAGGATGTCTGGGAACTCCGACTGCAACGCGCGAAGCAGGCCGGGGCTGTCATCGGTCGAACCGTTGTCGACGACCCAGATCTCGTCGCCCCGGCCTCCCGGGGACTGGGCGACGAGCGATCGCACACACCGATCGATCACGCGCGCCGAATTGCGCGACAGCACCACGAACGACACGCGCCGCCGATCGCCTTCACGATACGACATCGGACCTCAGCAGCCAGTGATCTTTCATCAGCAGAAATCGTCCAGCCACGAGCGCGTCAATCGCCGACGAATACGTCGTGCGCACAGCGTCTCTCGGCGAGCAGGCGATCGGCTCATGGGGACCGGCGAGCGGCAGGTTGATGAGGCCGGGGACTCCCGTTCGGGCGCGGTGCACGGCCAGAAGATCCGATAGCGGCGGAGCTGTCGAGTGCGACAGCGTGTGGACCGTAACGGCCCCATCGTCGACCGCCGCCCGAAGCGCGTCGCGGAATTCCTGCTTCACGCCTGCTCGCATCAGCATGAACGGCGACGGCACCGGCGAACTGAGACATTCGTCGGCCGCGCTCTGGGACATCGTGACGGCCAGCGGCTCGGTTGATCCGTGCCGGAGATAGACGGTCAGGTTTTCGCGGGCGTAGCGGGTGGAAGGATCGCAGACCACGCAGCGGCCGCCGAGCGGCCGTGGACCGAAGTCCGACGCACCTTGAAACCAGCCAACCGTCTTGCCCCGTTGAAGCAGCGATGAGATCCTGTGGAGCAAACGCTGCCAGTCAGGTTCGTACACATAGTCGAGCCGGCAGTTCTCGAGCGCTTTCTTGATGTCCTCTTCCGAATACTCGGGTCCGAGCGAGAGACCGACGATCGACCGCCGAGGACAGTTCGACCCCGCCAATGCGGCACCCAGCGCCAGACCGACCGGCTCGGGTACAGGCGCGATGTCCATTGCCGTAGCCAAGGCCGACTGCGCGAGCGCATTGAGCCGCGCCGCAGCAAACAAGCTGCCAGACACGCCGACCCGATCCGCGTGGTAGCCCTCGCAGAGCCGGCGCCCAAGGTCCGCCACGAGCTGGACTACGCCTCGACAAAACCCTTCGGCGAGCGCTCGGCGACGCTCCTGGACGAACACATTGGGCGACTCGGTCCACGAGAGCTGGTCATCTTCGGCCGCTGCTGCTTCAACGATCCGTTCGAGCGCAAGACGATCGACCGAGATGCCAAAGGGCGCCTTCCAACCGATCGTCCGCGCAATCGCCTCGCTGAAGTCCGACCCGCTCCAGCGGCCGATCGTTTCAAGCGCTGCGAACGGGTCGCGCGCGTCGCTCCCCAGCGCTCGCGCCACGCGCCGGGCGGCGCACGTCAACTGGTCGAGCCCGGTGATCTCGCCGATCAGGGTCAGCTCACCGCCGCGCAGCAGAAAGGCGCCGCTCGCTCCGGCGACCACGGGCTCGACGATCAGAAGAACGGACGGCTGCGCCTCGGACGTGGCCGCAAGCTGCGCAGCGTGCGCGTGCAGCACGGGCACACGGGTCGCCGTACTGTCAGCGAGACCAGCGGCAAGACCGCGTTCTGCCTTGTCGCGAGGTCGAAGTGGGAGCGGCTGCGCCCCACGCGATCCTTCGCGACCAGGCGGTCCCACGATCGCCACGGTCGAGATCTCACCCGGCTCGAGCCCCGATCGATCGAGGCAGGCCCTGACAGCAGCCCACGGGAACCCTCCGGTCTGGCGATAGCCAATCCGTGGCACCCGGACGAGACTTTCCTCGGCAGTCGCCGCCACGATGCGACCGTCAACCGCGATTGCCGCCGCGGCATCGCGGTGCCGTCCAGAGATGGCCAGCACGTTCATGCCGCCGCCATGTATCTAATGGCGCGCAGCTGGATGACGAACAAGAAAGCTCCCGATGGCCAGATAGTCCAGATTGCCCTGCATGAACGCCCGGACCGCGTCGTCCGGCGTGCAGACGATCGGCTCCTCGTGCATGTTGAAGCTCGTGTTGATGAGCGACGGGATGCCGGTCAAACGGCGGTACTCCGTCAGAATCCAGTGGAAGCTCGGATTCGACGTGGGCGTCACGAGCTGCGGTCTTGCCGTGCCGTCGACGTGGACCGCTGCCGGACAATTCTTCTTCATCCAGTCGGTGCAGTCGAAGGTGATGGTCATGAACTGCGCGGCGTGCTCCGCGCCGTCGACGTTCTTGTAGCACTCATGCCGGCTGTCGTACAGCGTGGCCGGGGCAAACGGCATGAATTCGGTGCGGCCGAGCCGCTGATTCAGCCATTGATTCACCTCCGGCTCTTTCGCGTGATAGAGAATCGATCGGTTCCCTAGCGCGCGCGGCCCATATTCCATCCGCCCGTTGAAGCGCGCGACCACCCGGCCGGCAGCGATCAGCTGGGCGATTTTGGGCTCGATCGGCGCGTACCGATCGAACGGCAATTGCGCTCGGCCGAGCGCGTCAGCGATATCCTCGTCGTCGAAGCACGGACCCCAGAACACGTCGGCCAGAGGCTCTCTGAGCCGGTCGTGACCTTCACACTCGAGGAATGCGCCGCCCGTACCACACCCGCCGTCACCCATGTTGGGGTGAACGAAGATGCCTTCGACTCCGGGAATCTCCATCAGGCGCTGATTCAGCTTGACGTTCGCGACCACTCCGCCGGACAGCACCAGGTTGGTGAGACCCGTTTGCCGCAGGTAATGCGCCACGTACTTGACAGCGACGACTTCGAGCACGCGCTGATAGGCGGCGGCAATGTCGATCTTCGGGAATTGAGTCGAGAGCATGCGCACGAAATACTGATTGCTGCTTTCGAGGATCCTGAAATTGCCCTCCTGGATGTCGAAGCGTCCGAGCAAGACGTCGGTCAGCACCCGCGGGTCTCCGTACGCCGCCAGCCCCACGATCTTGCCTTCGTGCCGGCTCGGCTTGAACCCGAGGCCTGACGTCACCGATTCGTAGAACGCGCCGAGCGAGTGAGGGTAGTCCAGATTGTGAAGGCGCCTGAGCCGACCATTCTTTCCCTCGCTCACACTTCCGGCGAGGCCTGATCCATAGCCGTCCAGCGTCACGACGAGCGCTTCATCGAAGCCGCTCCTGTAGTAGGCGTTAGCCGCGTGGCTTCGATGATGCTCGACACGCTTCAGCCGATTTCCGAGGCCGAGCTCGTCGAGCGCCGACTCGAGCTCCTCCTGCCACTGTCGATGAAACGCTGACGAATCGCGTCCCCAGCTCTCCGAGCTCCGTTTCGCAACGTTTCTCGAGACGACGCTCTCGCTGGCGAGAATGCGATACGCGAGCGTCTTCGCGAGCCCTTTGTCCATCTTCTCGTTCGGTTCGCGGAGTCCTGGGATGCTGCCGCGGCGCCCGGGAACCCGACCGAGAGCCTCTTTGATCGCGTCGCTGGTTCGGGAAGTTGGCGACTCGTCCAGGTATTGCCGTTCGGCGCTGAGGCCGCGCTCGAACAACCGCGTTTCCTCTTCCCACGAGAAGAAGGGATACACGACCGTGTCGATATCCTCAGGCCCGAGTCCAGTGGCATCGAAACCGCTCTGCAGCGCCCTCCAGGGGAACCCGCTCTGCAGTTTGACCCGTGTAAACCTCTCTTCCCCAGCTGCGAAGAGGACCACGCCGTCGTCGACGAGCGTCACCGTCGAATCCTTGTCGAGCGGTGACAATCCAAGAACCTTCACGAGCAAGCTCCCGTCATACGTGAGTCGCCGACCACGAGGCGCTGCAGTTCGACCCACGCCCTGAAATCATCGGGGGTGCTCGACACGCCGTCGAGCTCGCCGAGAAAGAAGTCCAGATAACGTTCGATCCGCGTCATCAGCTCCTCGACCTCCCGCATCGTCCGGGCGTACGGTGTGTGCCCGGGTTCGAGCGAGGAGCTGTGAAGCGTCAGCGAAAACGTCCGGACGCCGCTCGCGGCCAAGACGAGCGTGAGCTGTCGAAGCTCATGAGCGGGATGTCCTTCCGGTGAGAGTCGAACCTTGTTCACGACGCGCGCGCGCGCAAGCAGGCCAACGAGGTGCAGCCGGCTCAAGCTTGATCGGGACGCCAGATCATGCAGCCTGGGCCCGACGCCCCCGGCCACGCCGGCATAGCCCGCCGTGCAGGGCAGCTCCAGAAGGCGGCTATCGGCGCCGAAGAAGAACGGCCGTACCGAGAAGCTGACGAAGGACGGTCCGCCGTCCGCGCCGTAGTCCATGTGCGGGCTGATGCTGAGATCGACGTCGATCCCCAACAGCGGGAGGGCGACAACGGTCGAGCGTCCGAAGCCGTATCGTCCGGCCTTGTAGCCCTTCGGCCGCACGCCGATGTGCGCCTCGATCTCGTCGAGCAGTCTCTGAATCTTGTCGCGCTCCAGCACCGGCGGCAGATTGCAGCCGTAACTGTTGCGCGGGGTCACCTCTTCGGCGAACGGGGGGTTGACCCACGGATGAAGGTGCGCCGCGATGGCGCAGGCGCCGGCGTCAGCGAACTCCTTGATCGGCAGGTATCCGTCAGGCTGGCTCGCCACAGGGTAATCGATGGCGTACGTCGGCACGACGCCGAAACGCTCGAACAGCCGCTGCAGACGACCCAGCCGGCGAATCGAACGCACGGAGGTGTTGGTTCGAGAGAACGGCGCGGCCCAGTCGAACTCTTCTTCGGTGTCGACGACCACGAACAGAGTTGGCCTCAGGTCAACGGGCAGCGTCAGCAGCCTGGCGTACAGATCCGGGTCGTCGGGCGCGAGGCCGCGCTCTTCGCATGCTTCACTCATTGCTGCCGGCTCACCTTGCCCCTATCATATGAACGCCACACGATGACCTCGGCCATCTCAGATCCGATCCGGAGTCCTTCACGATTCGACACTCTCGCCGTGGGTAGTCTGTACCGCTGGGTGCCCGCAGCCCTGGTGCTGATCGTGCACGCCGCCCTTGCGTGGCTCGCTCGCGCACCGGGCATTCGAACGGGCGAGGACGACGCCATTTACGTGCTGCTCGGACGGGCGCTGCGCGGTTTTCAGTACCGCGAGCTGTTCCGCGTCGACGCGCCGATCCACACGATGTACCCACCCGGTTACCCCGCGCTCCTCGCGGTATGGTCCGCGCTCGGCGGCGAAGGGTTCAATTGGCTCGTCGCGCTCAATATCGTATGTTCAGTCGGTGCGCTGGCCTTCACGTTCGCCGCCGTTCGAAGACTCACCGACCAGTACGTCGCTCTTACCTGCCTCGGCGCCCTCGCGTTCAACCCCTCGTTGATTGACGCCGCCGGCAAGATTGCGTCGGAAGCGCCGTTCACCTTCTTCTCAGCGGTGGTCATGTGGGCCCTCTGCCGCAAGAGTCCCGGTCCCGCGCTGCTGGTTCTCGCGGGCGCGGCAAGCATCGCGGCCGCGCTCACTCGAAGCGTCGGCGTCACGCTCATCCTGGCCGTCGGACTGTACTGGTTGCTGCAGCGGCGGTTCCGCGCCGTTGCGCTGCTTGCGGTCGCGGCCGCGCTCACAGTTGGCCTGTGGCTGTCGTCGACGGTGGCGGCCCCGGAACAGGCGCCCGGAAACTCGTACATCGCCGACGCGACCGTTCGCCCGCGGAACAGCACGTTCGTCAAGACTGTATTCGATCGCGCCTTGAGCAAGCTGTCGTACACGAAAGATGTGTACTGGCTGCTTCCCATGCCGACAATCGAAGGAACGTCAATCGACAACATCATCGGTGTTCCCATCGTCGCCGCTGGTCTGCTCGGCGGCGCTGCCTGGCTGCTCCTCAACTGGCCTGCGGCACTGATCTATCTCATCACCTACAGCGGCCTGCTCATCCTCTGGCCGTGGCGGATCGACCGCTTTCTCGTCCCGTTGCTCCCGTGGATCGTTCCAGCAGTACTCATCGGCCTTGGTCGAGTCGCCGGCCTCGTGCGGCCACGATGGGATGGGCCGGTCCTCGGCATCGCGGCAACGGGTCTGCTGATCACCGGGGCCGTCTC
>Ga0066903_100000568_pt1 | contig 23796 bp, 16 predicted proteins | sample PanSoiMetaGPlot1_FD_67491 | JGI IMG/M metagenome (GOLD analysis project Ga0066903, IMG submission 67491) | Tropical forest soil microbial communities from Panama analyzed to predict greenhouse gas emissions - Panama Soil - Plot 1 (version 2) | ecosystem: Environmental > Terrestrial > Soil >... | reverse complement strand
ATCGAACGGGATCTCGAAGCGCTCCATGACGGGAAGCACATGGGGCGAGGCGGCCAGATAGCAGCGCAGCATGCGCTCATGGGCGTCGCGAAACTGCCGCGGATCCTCGCCGAACAGGTGCTTGGCGTAGTGGTAGTAGATCGCCGCACGGAGAAATCCTTCGCCCGCCGTCACCCAGCGGTTCTGCGCGGCCGCCTCGTTCGCCAGCTCCTCGTGCCGATGGGCTTCATCGCACCAGATGCGGCACCAGTCAGCCCAGCGGTCGATCCGGGCGACCAGCCGCTGAAGATCGCTGGCATCGACTCCGGTGGCGATGTAGCGGGGCGTGAAGTGCGAGAAGATGAGATCGACTTGCGGGTCGGATGCCATCAGAGGTCTCCTGCAGGATCAAATCGGCAATGGCGGTCGATCGGTCGTTTCATGTCTTTCCCATAGCCGCGCATTCTGCTGAATTCTCGAAGTCAATGCGGCATGCCCTACCACGCGCGGAGCCGTCATGTCCGATCTTCGCCTGAGCCTTGCGATCAGCGATTATGTGCATATCCAGGACCTCGTGACCGGATCGGTTCGACCGACCGGCATCGAGCTCACCGTGCTGCGCATGCCGTTCGAGGCGGCCGCGTTCCGGTTCGGCGCCAATCTCGAATTCGACATCGCCGAGTTCTCCCTGGCGGGGTATTGCGCGCGCCTCTCGCGGCCGGATCCGCCGCCGATGATTGCGCTCCCGGTGTTCACGTCGCGCGTGTTCCGGCACAGCTCGATCTACATCAACGAAGCTTCGGGCATCAAAAATGCACGCGACCTGATCGGCCGGACCGTCGGGATACCGCAATGGTCGCAGACCGCAACCGTCTATGTCCGCGGCTTCCTGATGCATGACGCTCAGGTGCCGCTTGAGAAGATCCGCTGGGTCCAGGCTGGCGTCGACCAGGCCGGACGCGAGGATCCGGTGCAATCGAGGCTGCCGCCCGGCGTGATGGTGGAGGCGAGACGCGACAGCACGCTCTCCGCGATGCTGGTTTCGCGTGAGATCGATGCGGCCATCACCGCGCGCCCGCCCCATTGCTTTCTCGATCGCACGCACGGAATTCGACGACTCTTCGTCGACTACCGCGAGGAAGAGCAGCGCTATTTTGAGCGCACGCGCATTTTTCCCATCATGCATGTCGTCGCGATGCGCCGGTCGGTGTACGAAGCCAACCCATGGATCGCACGCAACCTGTTCGATGCCTTCGAGCAGTCGAAGCGCGCGGCGCTGGCGCGGCTCGCCAATATCCAGACGTCCTATGTCCCGACCGCGTGGGCGCCGGAAGACATGGACCGTGTTCACAAGCGGCTGTTCGCCGACGGCGATCCATGGCCCTACGGCATCGAGCCGAACCGGCCTACGCTGGAGCCATTTCTCGGCTATTGCCAGGAGCAAGGCGTGACCCAGCGGCAGCTCCGCGTCGAAGAGCTGTTTCCCAAGGAGCTGGCCTTCGAGATGCGCATCTGACGCAAGCGCGCAGGATGACGGCTTGCGCACGCTCAATGCATGGTGCGTCTCAATTGCCGGGCAGGAATTTTTCCGTCACCAGGCTCTGCATGTCGGGCTTGCTGCGCAGCGTGCCGGTGTCCACGAATGATTGGCCCAGCACGTCCAGCGCCTTCGGGTTGAAGCGGCCCGTGGTGTTGAAGGCCGGCATCAGCAGATCGTAGACGCGTCCCATGGTGTGCGGCGGGAAATTGATGGCGCGGCTCGCGATCGCGATGGTCTCGTCGCGATGGTCGCGCATGTAGGCGAGCGTCTCGAACCAGCCTTGAAGAAACGCGCGCATCACGTCGGGCTGCTTGTCCAAAAATTCGCGGCGGGCGTACATCACGTGGATGTGGAAATCTTTGATCAGATTGCCGAAGTTGACGACGATGCGCCCGACGCCTTCCTCTTCCAGGCGAAACGCGGTGCTCGGCTCCGACACGAAGCCGTCGGTCTCGCGCGTCTTCAGCGCAGCCGTCTGCGCCGCCATCCCGCCGAGACCGACCGTGCGGATCCCGTCTTTGCCCCATCCCTGGAGACGGGAGAGCTCGCGCACGAGCCATTCGGACAGCGAGCCTGCGCTTGAAACGCTGACCAGCCTGCCCTTGAGATCATCGACCGTGCGGACCGGGCCGTCCTTGAGCGACACGATGTTGCCGACGAACGGCGCGTCGGCCATGGCGGCGACGGCGAGCACGGGCGCGCCCTTGGCGATGAAGGCGAGCTCCGGTCCGGAGGCGAGCCCGATGTCGACGCCGTTGGCCGCGAGGCCCTGCTGCAGGCGGGCGCTGCCGGTGAAGTTGACGATCTCGATCGCGAGCCCGTGCTTCTTGAAGATCCCCGTCTCGGCGCCGACGTCGGCGGGAATGAAGGTGAAATTCTCCGCTTGCGCCTTGCCCACCCGGAGCGTTGTCTCGGCGTGCGCAGGACTCGCCGGTATCGCGCCGGCGAGCGCCGCCAGGATGGAGAGCGTTAAGGCAAGTCGCGATGACGATCGCACTATAGAGTTGGACATGAGCGGCTCTTCCCTCGCGCCGTCCTGGGTTCACCGGATGCGCGGCATCCGCGACACGGCGTCACGCCTCAATACTGCAGACGATAGAGACTCCTGTAAATCGGTTGCGCGCGCGTGCCGATGTCGCCGACATCAATGAGATTCACGGCCGCGCGCCGATGACGTGCATCGTCCCGGCTCTTTTTTTCATTACAACAATTAAAAAACATCGATGTTGTCGACGTTTCTTGACTATGGCACACGAGCCGACCGTGTGACCAAGCGAAAGGATCTGACGAACTTCGACAAACACAACGCGCGACGACGCTTCGTCACGCGCTCGAGGTTCTGACCATCCAAGGGGCATGAAGGAGGGTATGGTGGACAAGGTCATCAAGGCGTCGATCGTCGTCGGACTTTTGCTCGGCGTGGCCGTCCCGGGCGCGGCGCTCGCGGACGGGTTCAAAAACTGCACCAAGGTCGCCAAGACGGCGTGGAAGCCGGCGAGCGAGGCCGAGGCAGCCGCGCGCACCGCCGGCTATGAGGTCCGCAAGTCCAAGATCGAAGGCAGCTGTTACGAGGTCTACGGCGTGAAGGAGGGGAAGCTGTTCGAGCTGTTCTACAGCCCCGAAGACCTCAGCTTGAAGCACACCAAGGCGAAGTGAGCGCGCAGGCGACGGCGGAATCCGGCGGGCCCACATCGCCTCCATCCGCCGGCGGCGAGCCGGCCACGGTCGCGGTGTGGGATCTGCCGCTGCGCGTCACGCACTGGGGCCTCGCCGTCTCGGTGCCGCTTGCCTGGCTCACCGCCAACGTTTTCGATACGGTTCACGAGATTGCCGGGTACACGGCGCTCGGCTTGGTCGTCGTGCGGGTCGCCTGGGGATTCCTCGGACCGCGCCGCGCGCGCTTCGCCGCCTTCCTGCCGCGCGCCGCCACTGTGCTGCGCTATCTGTGGCGCCTCACGCGCGGACACACCGGTCGCTACCTCGGCCACAATCCCGCCGGCGCGGCAATGGCGGTTGCGCTGCTGCTGCTCACGGCGGTCTCCTGCGTCAGCGGCTGGATGCAGATCACCGTGCGCTGGTTCGGGGTCGACTGGGTGGAGCAGCTGCACACCTGGTCGTCACACGCCGTGCTGGTGCTCGTCGTGGTGCATGTGCTCGGCGTCCTCATGATGTCTGCGCTTCAGCGCGAGAATCTGGTCGGGGCGATGATCACCGGCCGTAAGCGCGCGGTCGCGCCGCGGTCACTTTCAGATCGCAGCCAACCCTTGCGTGTTCCGCGGGCGTCCGGCAGTCAACCCGACCGATACCGCAGCTGATTACCATTGGCGCGAGAAGCCGGCTCGGCGTCGGACCCCGTTGTTTGTCGGCGAGAAATTGGTGTTAGCATGCCCCGGCCACTGCCGAACGCCCAACTTGGCAGGCCTGAGGGAGGACCAATGACCCCGATCACACGACGCTCGCTCATGCTCGGCACCCTGGCGGTGCCGTTCGCGCGCTCCGCTCTCGCCCAGACCGGCGCCGGCAACGTCACGCGGATCACCGTTCCCTTCCCGCCCGGCGGCACGGTCGATCCGATCGCGCGAATGGTGCAGCCTGGTCTGCAGCAGCGGCTCGGCAGCACGATCATCATCGAGAACAAGCCGGGCGCTTCCGGCAGCATCGGTGCCGCGGTCGTCGCAAAATCGCCGCCCGATGGCAGCAACTGGCTGTTCGTGTTCGACACCCATGCGATCAACCCGTTCCTGCAGAACCTTTCCTTCGACACCGAGAAGGATCTCGAGCCTGTACTGCTGATCGGCACGGCGCCGAACGTCGTCGCAACGCACCCGGAACGTCCGTTCAAGACGTTCGCGGACGTCATTGCCGCGGCAAAAGCCAAGCCGGAGGGCATCACCTATGGCTCGATCGGCAGCGGCAGCCTGGGTCATCTGACCATGGTGCTGCTGTCGCAGCGCGCGGGCGTCAAGATGGTGCATGTGCCCTATCGCGGCGGCGGCCCGCTCATGAACGACGCGCTGGCCGGCCATATCGACGTGGCGATCGGCAGCGCCGCGCTGGTCACGCCGCAAGTCAGCGGCGGCAAGCTGCGCGCGCTGGCGCAGACCAGCGCGAAGCGCGTCCCCGGGTTGGCGGACGTTCCGACCGTCATCGAGAGCGGGTTTGCCGGTTTCGAGTCCTATGCCTGGTGGGGCTCGTTCACCGCCGGGCGCACCCCCCGCGAGGTCGTCGAGCGCTTCAGCAATGCGCTGGCGGAGACATTGCGCGAGCCCGAGATCAAGAAGCGCATCGAGGCCATGCAGATCACGCTGGAGATCGGCGGCCCGGACGTGCAGCGCAAGTTCCTGGCGGAGCAGATGAAGCTCTGGGGTCCGGTGGTCAAGGAGCACAACATCAAATCCGACAGCTGACGATCTGATAGCGGTCGCAAGCGAAGATCGAGGCGCAATCGAGCACGCTCTCCGGCCGCAGCAAGAACCAGGGCCTGAACGAGAAAGAGAACACGGGCGACATTGTTGCTCCTTGCTCCCCCTGCGCGTCAGCCGCGGCGCTGCAGCAGCATCACCCCGTTCCAGAAGGTGGGATGCCCGTTCCACGCGGTGCGCTGATCGAGCAGCACCTCGTACCGGTTGGCGCTCCCGGAGATGAAGTCCAGCGTGCCGGCGCGCGGCTCGGGCCAGTTGGTGTCGTCGACCAGGACGTAGCAGTCTTCGGTGAAGTAGGGCTCGGCCAATCGCAACCCCTCGAGCTGGTGCTCGTAGCCGTGGTCGCCGTCATAGTAGTAGAATCCGATCGGACCGTGGTGCTCCCGCGCGAAATACTCTCGGTAATCCAGCTCGAAGAACGAGTGCCGGTCGCTCTTCAATCTGTCGAAGCGCTCCAGAAACCCTTCCCGGGCGCCTTTGAACTGGGAGAAGTTGTCGACGCCGATGACGCGGCTCCCCGGATTACCCAGCATGCCGGCGAGCAGCGTGTAGCCCTGCCATACGCCGATGTTGAGGTATGCGGCCCCGGTCGGCAGCCCGCGCACCGCGCGTTGGATGATCGTCGCGATGGGGAAGGTGGACATGCGCGGCAGCTCCGTGAGCGGCGCCAGCACCTTGCGGTAGTCCTGGTCCTGTTCGGGAAGCACCGTCTGAAGGGCATCGAACTGCAGCAGGAGGTCGCGAGCCCCCATCAGCTTCTCCAGTGAATCGATGGTGAAATTGACCCGCAGGTTCTCCATCGGCTGGAGGTTCTTGAAGCGTATGTTGCGGGCGAACTGGCCGACGTCCATGGGGGTCGCCTCTCGATCCAGGGGGGCGGGTCGACAGAGATCATCGCGCCGGACGGTGCGGCCGACGGCAAGGACATGTTCCACAAGATCGCCAGCGATGCGCAAGCCGTCGGTGGCGGCGATCGCCTGCTGCAGCCGCCGGGCCGCGCCGCGGTAAGACGGCTGACTGAGCACGGTCTCGATCGCCGCACGCAGGCGAGCAGGCTCGCACAGGGTTGCCGGTACCGCAACGCCGGCGCCGCTCCACTCGATGCGGGCCGCCATGTCGAACTGGTCGTGCGCGATCGGGACCGCCACCATGGGGACGCCGCCGGCCAGGCACTCGAGCGTCGAATTCACGCCCGCATGCGTGACCATCAGAGCAGCCCGCTCGAGCAGCGCAAGCTGCGGCGCGTAGGCGACGACGATGGCGTTGCGCGGGAGCTTGTCCGGCAGCTCGGTCGGCTCCTCGGCGCTCCCCAGCGAGACGACCACCTGGACGCCCAGCATGGCGGTCGCCTCGAGCACCGCGGCGCGCAGACCGGGATAGCGGTTCTGCGCCGTGCCGAAGCTCGCATAGACGAGCGGCTTGCCGTCCAGCGCGTCCCACGGGAAATCGACAGTCGGCCGCGCGTCGTGGCGCACCCATGGGGCGGTGAAGTGCAAGTGGGGGGCGACGCGTTCGACGTCGGGTTGCAGCACGCGCGGCATCTGCGCGATCTGCGCGAGCGTTGACCACAGCGTGCCGTCCCGCAGGCGACCGAGCCCGGCAGCCGACCGGTATGTTTCGACGATCTCTTCCAGTGGCCGGATCGCCTCGGTCATGTCCCGGTGGAACGCGTCCTCGCGCGAGGGCGTGTCCGCCTCGCCGAGGTAGCGCCGCCGCCACGGCTCATCACTCCAGGCCGCAACCCGGGACGGCAGGCCGGGCCCCAGCGAGCACCACATCGTGACGAAGGGCAGGCCGATATGGGCGCACAGCGACGCCGCCGCATAGTCCAGGTGGTCCACCAGCGCGAGGTCGAGCCGGGCGCCCGTTACGATCGGGCGCCCGTGCGCGAACGCCGTCGCGGCGCACGCGGCCAGCAGCCGCGAGGCGATGCGCGTGGCCTCCAGCCCGGCGACCTCGCTCAGGGGGCGCGTCAGCTCGGCAAGCGATGCGCCGTCGTCGCCGACCCGGCCGAGCGAGGTGAAATCATGCCCCCGCGCGCGCACCAGCTCGGCTGCTTCGCCGATCCCGAAGAACATGACGGCGTGACCGCGTCCGGCCAGCTCATGCGCCAAAGCGCACAACGGGTTGATGTGACCGGTCAGAGGCGTCGAGAAGATGCCGATCCGCGCCATGCTCGCCTTGCCTCTGCGGCGGGCTCCGCCGTGTCGCTGCGGCCCGGCTCAGGCGGGGAGCCAGGTGTGCAGCCAGCTGTCATTGCGCCGCTGAAAATCCTCGAGCAGGTCCGGCCGTTCGTCCACGAGCCATGCCACCGCCCGCGCCTGCGGCACGGCGTGCCGCGCAAGCGCGCGCAGCGGCGCCTGCTGCGCCCGCCAGCTGGCGCGGGCCTCGACCGGCTGCACCGCGCGCGCCTCGACCTTCTGGCCGACCATGAGCGTGTCGAAGCTGTGGTCGTCGGTGAAGAAATCGGGCGGCAGGACTTTGTAGAACAGCGACGAGCGGTACGACAGCGGTGCGCGCTCGCGGAACAGGGCGATGCGTTCCTCGGCGCCGGAGGTGTCCGCCTCGGCGTTGGCGGCGCGCCAGAACGGCGTATCGAGCCGGCGGTTGAAGCGGTAGTGGATGCCGAGAAACCAGCGCAGCGCGTCCCACTGGTCGCCGATCTTGCGATCGAGCGTGCGCTTGATCGCCTCGTCATGGATGGAAGCGGGCCAGTGCGTCGTCAGCGTCTCGAGCGAAAGCACGATCATGTGCAGCGCGGTCGACTCGAGCGGCTCCACGAACCCGTAGGAATTGCCGATGGCGATCACGTTGCCGCGGAACAGCTGGCGATGACGGCCGGAGACGAAGCGGATGACCTTCGGCTCGGTCATGCCCGGGTTCTTGGCGCGCATCTCGGCGATCGCCTGCTCGTCGCTGCAGAACGCCGAGGAGAACACGTAGCCGCGATGGTCCTCGCCCTGGAACGGGATGCTCCAGCACCAGCCGCTGTCGTAGGTCTCGGCCAGCGTGTAGGGTCGGATCGTCCCACCGTTGTCCACGTCGCCCGTGATCGCGCGGTCGGTGAACAGCGTGGCGCCATAATCGATGAACGGCGTCTTCAGCGCCTTGCCGAGGAGCAGCGAGCGGAACCCCGAGCAGTCGACGTACAGGTCGAAGCTTGCGTGCTGCTCGCCGTCGAGCACCAGCCCGGTCAGGCGCTCACCGCTCGCATCGACCATGGCGTCGGTGACCTGCGCGTCGCGGTAGATCACGCCCGCGCGCCGTGCTTCCTCGGCCAGGTAGGCCACGAAACGGCGGTTGTCGAGGTGGTACGCCCAGCGCACCGTGTGGATGAGCGAGGAGAGCGCTCCGCCGTCGGCTTCGAACACCGGTGCGCGGTCGGAGGCCATCAGCATTGCCCCCAGCGACTGGTAATCGAGGTGCCCCTCGTAGAGCATCGATTCGAGCAGCCGGCCGCGCTGGAACGGGAACGGAAACGCGTACGGCGGCGGCGCGCCCCAGGCGAACTTGATGCCGAGCTTCCAGGTCGGCTGCACGCGCCGCCAGAAGTCGAGCACCGGGCGGTTGAGAAAGCGCGGCGCATGCAGGAACTTGACCATCTCCGGCGTGGTCGCCTCGCCCACCCCGATCACCGGGATGCGGCTGCTTTCGATCAGCGTCACCTCGAGCTCGGGCCGGCTGCGCCGCAACGCCAGCGCCGTGAGATAGCCGGCGGTGCCGCCGCCGACGATGCCGACGGTGCGATAGGGTCGCTCGCCGTCCGGCAGCGGCTGCTGCGGCGTCGCCGGCCACACCTGGCCGATGGCCACCGCCGCGCGCCGCACGACCAGCAGATCGGCCTCGCGCAGAGGCTGCGGCAGCGGCTCGTGGCCGCACGCGGGCGCTTTCCCGCAGCGCGGGCAGTCGCCGCGCGGCAGGAGGCGCAGCCCTTCGCCGTCCTGGTGCGCGCGGAGGATGCGAATGCGTGCGGCCAGCGGAAAGGAAGGCGGCTTGCCCGACGCCGCGACGGCTTCGTCGGCAGCGCAGCGGGCGGCGCGCGCCAGCAACGCCGCGTCGATCATGCGGTCGTCGGCGACCGTCAGCGCTCGCAGCCGGTCGATCTCTGCCGGTGCGGCGCCCGGGCGTAGCGCGAGCTGCGCGCAGACGATGCAGGGGCCCGCCGCCGATCCCACCGTCGGCCCGATGGCGATCTCGCCGCCGCCGAGCGCCGTGACGAAGCAGACCGGCGTGCCGGCGCGCGTCGCGGCCTCGTCGAACTCGAACAACGTGCTCAACGGCACGTCCTCGATCGCACAGATGGCCAGCGCTGGCATGCCGGTTGCGCTCGCCTGGAATTGTGTTCCGCGATCGACCCGGCACCCTTGCTCCCCGATGGTCTCGGCACAGGCGGCGGCGAGCGCACCGTCGCCGACGACAACCACGGACGACATTGCGGCGTGCGGCTCCGGCGTCCGCTCCGCTGGAGATTGCAGGCACCCGACCGCGCGCAGCGCCTCCAGCGCACTGGCGACCTGTCCGGCCGTCCACGCCGGCGCCAGCGACCGGACGACCCCCGCCTGATCCAGATGTCCATCGAGCAGGGGAACGAGCGAATCCATGAACTCGGGCGGGATGCCGTCGATCTGGAATGCCTCGCGGCCCAGCCAGATGGTCATCTTCCCGGGCCCGGAAGCCAGCACTTGAACGTCGCCGCGCATCCGCAACGCAGTTGGTGTATTGTCCCCTTTGATCATCGACCAGGAGTGCCCATGCGGATCACGGCCTGCGGTCATGCTACACTATACATCGAGACCGGCGACCAGCGGATCTTCGTCGATCCGGTGTTCGAATCCGAGCTGGTCGATGGCGCGGTGCAATTCAGTCCGGCGCGGACATTCGACCAGGCAAGACTGCCGGTGCCCACCGCCCTGGTGATCACCCACGGTCATTTCGATCACTTCGTCCCAGCGTCGCTTCGCCGCTTCGACACCGGGCTCCCAATCTACACCAGCGAGGATGTGGAGTTGATCGCCGCGCTGCGCGAGCTCGGCTTCGCGCGCATCACCGCGCTGCGCCCGTTCGAGGAGCTCTGCATCGGCGACCTGCGCGTGTGTCCGACGCCCTCGGGACACGGCGAGCCCGAAGTGGGACTGCTGTTCGCCGACGATAGCGGCACCTTCTGGCACATGGCCGACGGCGAGGTCACCCCGCGCATCGGCCGGCGCCTGCTGCATCGCTACGGTTCGGTCGACGTCATCTCGGCCAAGTATCAGCCGGTGGTGCGCGCCAGCATGGGCTACCTGCGCAACCGGGGCGCGGCCTTCGATAAGGAGGAGGTGATCAACTGGCTCGAGACCGCGTGCCGGTGTGAGCCCAGGCTGGTCTTCCCCTACGCGTCGGGCCTGTGCTTCGGCGGGCGCCATGCCTGGTTCAACCGTTACGCGCTGCCGCTGTCGCCGGACGAGACCGTCGCGTTGCTACGCCGGCGCCTGGGCGAGGCTCGCGCCGCGGTCGTGGCTCCCGGCGACGTGGTCACGCTCGCCGGGCCGGGCCGCGTCGGCGTCGAGCAGCAGGCCTCGCCATTCGTTGCCGCTATCGCGGCGGCGCCGATCGCCTGGGAGCCGGTCGACGTCGCCACGCTCGACGGCCTCGGCGACGCCGCCGCGCGCGCCGCCCTCCGCGTTGAGCTCGAGAAGCAGTTGCGCGGCGACTGGCTGCGCTGGCTGCGCGCCGAAGCCGGCAACCGCGACAGCCTGTGGTCCGCGTACGTCGACAACCAGGTGGTCTGGCAACTGGTGGTGCATGCCGGCGGCGGCGAGCGCCTGTGCTACCACGTTGATCTGCGCGACGTCGGCGCGATCGAGACGCGGGCCGGGCTGTCGGGCGACGCCAACGCGTTCACCCATCTGGGCGGCGCGACGCTCGCCGAGGTGCTGGCCGGGCGCACCACTGCCGCGCTGTTCTGGCTCGCCGGCCAGGCGCGCAGCTTCGAGAAGATCATCGTGGTGCGCGACGGGCGGCTGCACGCGCCGGCCGGTCGGCGCACGCCGCAGAACGAGATGGCCGACCCGCTCACCTATTACCTGCGTCACGCCGCCGACGGCTCGATCCCGGCGCTGCACGCCGACCATGACGAACGGGCCGGGCGGGAGGCGCAACGCGACGCGGTCGGGCAGCTGTTGCGGGCGGGCGAGCTCGACCGCCGCGACGTCGCCCAGCTCGCGGTCACGCTTGCGCAACTCGCCTTGGGCGAGGGCGGCGGCGACATCGATCCGAGCGCGGTGCAAGCCGAATCGGACGGCTTCCGCGCCCGCGTCGGGCTCGTCGACGAGGACGAGACACGGCGCTGGCTGGACGATGCCTCTCTCGACGTCGAGCGCTATTCGCGGCTCTTGGCCGGCATCGTGGCGGCGCGGGCGCGCGCGGTCCAACCGGAAAGAATGCAGGAGGGCGAACGCTGGGCGGCGGCGCTCGCGCTGCTCGAATGACCTGCGAGCTCGACCTCGCCGCCTGCCGCCGAATGTTCGATGGCGGGGCGTGGAGCGAACGCAATCACCCCATTCGCAGCGATGGCCGCGAGCCGCTCCTGTCGATCGACGACCTGTACCGCGCCTGCCTGCAGGCTGCCCGCCAGGTCGACGCGCGGGCGGCTCGCGAGCGCGCCGGTACCGAAGCGGGACGCCACACGGCGAGCGCCGGCGCGGGCGAGGTGTGGTTCAACGTCGAGCTTGAGGATCAACTCTATAACCGGCAGCAGGAGCCGACCCGACCCGAGCAGATGCCGCAACCCGCTGACGGCGGGCTTCTCGGCTACGCCGAGCGCATGTCGTGCACGCTCGGCGGCAAGGGTTTTTGCCTGCGCGTGACCGACCTCCACTGTTTCGACGTGGGCGTGTTCCGCAAGCTGTGCCGCTACCTTGCGCCGCTGATCGCCCACCTGCGCGACGACCCGGTGCCGCGGCTGGCGCGCACCATCCTGTTCATCGGAAACTACGCCTACACGCCGTTCGGATCGCACATGGACCCCGATCCACAGTTCCAGTACGTCGTTCATGGACGGCGCGCCGCACACGTCTGGACGCCCGCGTGCTGGAAGCGCGAGCCGCGCGACTCGCTGCAGGCGTGGCGCTACTTCGAGGAGGCCGAGACGTTCGAGCTCGACACCGGCGATGCTATCTATTGGCCCGCCGGCCATTATCACGTGTTCGAATCGCGCGGGCTCTCGATGGCGGTCACCTTTGCGTTCCCCCAGGTCGACGCGCCGGCGGGCGCCGAGGAGCGGGAGGGCCTGGCGAGCAAGCATGGCTTCTACAACTGTCCGCCGCCGATCGATCCGCCGCCGCTCGGACCGGGCGACCGGCTGCGCGGCCAGCCCGACCTGCCGGTGGGGCTGCTGGCGGCCGGGCGGGGCGCCAACGAGCGGGTGATCGCCTGCAACGGACACCTGCTGCGCCTGCCGGCGCTGATCGACTACACGCCGATCGTCGCCCGCATCAACAGCGGCGAGCCGTTCGCCTGCGACGAGGTGGTGGCTGAGCTGCGCCCGCAGATACCGCCCTCCGTGGGCGTCGCGGCCGACCGGGCGGCGCTGGAAATTCTCGGCGCGTTCGTCGCCATCCACGCGCTGGATCGCATTTAGAGAGCATTTTCCGGAAAAGTGGACACCGGTTTTCCGCAAGAAAATGCGACCAAGCGTTAGAGCATGATTCCGAAAAAGCCTGCCCCGGACTTGATCCGGGCTGGGAACTTTCAGAACGGCCACTTCTGGCTGGCGCCGGCGCTGATCGCATAATCGCCGCCCGCGGCGAGTGACAGCGCCTCCCCCGGCCGCAGCACGATCGCGCTGGTCGTGCTCGAGGCGATCGGCCCCTCCGGCGAAGCCGAGCGCTGGCGCGCCGCCGCCACCACGCCTTCGGGCGGCGGGTCGACGAACGGGTTGTCGTGCCCGTGGCCATCGAGCCGCGGCCCGAGGCCCATCTCCCAGTGCCACGGTGCGCCGCCCGCCGCGTAGGGGATCGTCAGCCGCGCGCCGGCGATTTCCGCCGTGTCGATCAGCTCGTGCGCGTCGTTCATGATCGCCTGCCGCGCGGCCCACAGCGCTGGCGGCACGAACAAGAGATAGCGCGAGACCGACGAGAACAGATAGTGGATCGGGTAGAGGCCGAACCCGCGGTGGCCGCCGAGCAGCACGTCGGGCGCCCCGTGGCGCTGACGCAGGTCGAGCGCCAAGTCGCGGACGTCGCCGTCGGCGTCCCGACCGGAATCCACGGCGAAGTAGAACGTGTGCCCGCCGCCATCGCGCATGAGGTAGGTGGCGCCCTGGTTGCGCGCCTCCGGGTGCAGCCGCGGTCCGACCGTCGGCTGCTCGCCGTAGAACGGCAGGACGTCGACGCGGGTCGCGCCAAGCTCGACCCGGTCGCCCGGCGAAATCGGCTTGACGGCCCGGAAGCCGAGCTCGCGCAGGCGCGCCGCCATGTCGATCGCGAGCAGCGACTCGCGCGCCACCGCCGGCACGTGGATCGGCGCGTCGGCCCCGAATCCCAGGAGCGACGCCGGATCGTAGTGGTCCGGGTGGCTGTGGGTGATGAAGATCGCCGCGACCGGCATCAGGTCGACCGGCGTCAGCGGCTGATAGGTCGACGGATAGCGCTCGCTGCGCGGAAACAGGAACGGATCGATCAGTGCCGCGTCTCTCCGCCCCACGCGCGCCGCCGCGTGACCGATGAACAGAAGGTCGCCGTCGGCGGGCGCCAAGCGCTCGGGCGGCGCCTCGTCCACCAGCGTCAGCCGGTCGAGCGCGGCATAGAGGTCGGCGACCTTCGGCGTGCGCGGTGCCGGCTCGCCCGCCACGAAGCCGCCGATCCAGCCGGCGAGGTCGCCCATCACGCCGGGGTCGAGTTGCACCTGCTCGACGACTCGGCCGTCCGGTCCGCTGACCGACAGCCCGACCGGCCGCACGCGCTTCGGGTCGGGATAGAGGCACGCCTCACGCAGCACGCCCGGTTTTTCGTAAAGCGCTCCAAGCGCGCCGTCGGCGTCGAACAAGGCTCCGAGCAGCTCGCGGGACCCGCGTACGGTCGCGGCCATTCCGTGGTCGCGCCGGTGCTCGGCCACGCGGCTGGCGCGCTGGCGGATCTCGCGGTCGCAGCGTCCCGAAACGGCGCTGCCGAACGGCGTCTCGTCGGCATAGATGAGATCGAACCGCGCGCCGGGATGGTAATGCCGCTTCCTCATCGCCCTGTCCGCGCCGTTTCGGTCATTCCAGGCGCTCCACCCAGCGCGCGAGCATCTGCGGCTGCGACATCAGCACCTCGATCGAGGCCGCGTGCGGCAGCGCGCGGGCAACCACCCGGTCGACCGAGGCGGAGATCTTGAGCCAGTTGTCGCGATCAATCTCCGGCTCGAGATAGGTGGTCGGCAGCCGCTGGCCCATGAACAGGAGGTCGTGCCGGTAGACCCCGAAGGTCGATGCGTCGAGCTCGCGGAACCGCTGCGGCGTCCCGCCGATCGGTGCCCGCTCGCAGAACGTGTCGATCACGTCCTGAATGCCGGAGACGTCGGCTTCGGCGCGGTTGGCGTGCCAGAATGGCGTGTCGAGCCGGCGGTTGTAGCGGTAGTGCGCGCCGAGGAAATAGCGCAGATAGTCCCACACCGCGCCGATCCGCTTGTTGACCAGCGGCTGGAAGCAGTGCAGGCCGCGCTCGGCCGGAAACGAGGTCAGGAGCTCGAGGATCTGCACGATGATCATGTGGATCGCGGTCGATTGCAGCGGCTCGACGAACGCATAGCTGTTGCCGATCGCGACGACGTTGCCTTTCCAGAACTCGGCGTGGCGGCCGGAGCGGAAGTTGACGGTCCAGTAGTCGCCCATCCCCGGGTTCTTGCGCCGCATCTCGTCGACCGCCGCCTGCTCGCTGCAGAACGGCGAGGCATAGACATAGCCGCGGTGGTCGGATTCCGGCATCGGGATGCCCCAGCACCAGCCGCAGTCCATGGTCTCGGCGCGGGTGTAGACGTCGATGCTGGGCGGGTCGTCGGGGTGCGGCACGTCGGCCACGATGGCGCGGTCCGTGAACAGGCTCGACGCGTACGAGGTGAACGGCGAGCCGAGCGCGCGCCCGATCAGCAGGGAGCGGAACCCGCTGCAGTCCACGAACAGGTCGTAGGCGAGGCGCTCGCCGTCCTCGGTCTGGAGGAACTCCACGTCGCGCCCGCCGTCGCCGCCCTTCACGTCGGCGATCAGCGCGTCCTTGTGCCGGATGCCGGCCGCCAGCGCCCGCCGGTGCAGGTAGGCGACGAAGCGCCGGTTGTCGAGGTGATAGGCGAAGGGGATTTCCGACAGCAGCGAGTGATAGCGGCCGTCGTGCAGCTTGAGGACCGGAGTGCGGTTCTCGCTCATCATCCGCGAGCCGGCGCAGTTGCGGTTGATGTCGCTCTCGTGCGCTAGCGACTCGAGCAGCCGGCCGAACTGGAACGGCGAGTTGAAGTAGTAGTCGCCCGGCAGGCCCCATTCGAAACGAATGCCGAGCTTCCAGGTGGGCTGCACCTCGCGGAAGAACTCGACCACGTCCAGCCCGAGCGTCTTGTGCAGGAAGTGCGGCAACAGGGCGGTGGTCGCTTCGCCGACGCCGATGATCTTCACCTTGCTCGATTCGATCAGCGTGATGTCGAGTTCCGGCCGCTGCTTCCTGAGCGCCAGCGCGGTGAGATAGCCGGCGGTGCCGCCGCCGACGATGCCGACGGTGCGCAGGCGGGTGGGCTTGAGCGCGGTCCGCTCGACCAGGTTCGCGCGCTCGCTCGCGCGAACGTCGGCCGCGACTGCCGCCATCTCCGGCGCCGCCGGGCGGGCGCCGGCGTCGACGGCTGCGAGATTACGGCGGTACATCTCGCGCACGTGCAGCACGGCTTCGGCCGACTCGCCGGTGATCTCGTCGAAAGCCTGCCGCAGGCAGGCCTCGACGGCGGCGGCGCGCGCGGCCGGGTCGGGATAGGGACGGCTCGCCGCGTCGTCCAGCGCGCGCACCAGCTGCGGACGCTCCTCGCGCAAGCGCGCGGCATCGCGCAGCAGCGAAGCCACCGTCTGCGCCGTCGTGGTCGGCATCGGCATCGCGGCAGCGATGCGGCGCGTTGTCGCGTCGCGTCCGAGCCGATAGGTGACCGACATCCCCGTGTCGACGTACTCGACGTAGTGCCAGGCCAGCATCGGAATGAGGATCGTCTCGCCGGGCTCGAGCACGCACTCCCAGGCGTTGACGTAGCGCAGGAACGCCTGCTTGTCGGCTTCGGAAAACCGCTCGAGGAACACGCGCCCGTTGGCGTCCCGCGCCCGGATGCGCGCGAGCGCGTCGTTGGTGGCGGCGTCGAGCGAAAGGTAGGCGTCGAGCTTCCGGTTCTCACGCGGGTCGATGATCACCACGCGCTTCCTGCCGAACACCTGGTACAGCAGCGTGTCGCGCTGGTCGTCGTCGAAATGCAGGTGCGTGAAGTTGCCGGCGCCGGCCAGGAAGGTGGTGCTGACCACGTCGTCCGGGGCGCGAATCGCGCAGTAGGCGGGCGCCGGCAGCTTCTCGCGCACCACGTCCGGCGTGGCGTATTCGACGCAGACGTCGGTCGTACCCGGATCCCGCTCGAGCTCCGCCAGGTAATCGGCAAGCCGCATCCGCCGGCGCGTGCCGGGCCGGCCGGTGCGAAGAAACTCGATGTAGTTGGGCTGGATCTCGATCGGCACGTCGGCGAGCTCCGCCCGCGCGTCGGCGAGCGTGCGCACGCGAGCGAGCGGCGCGTCGTCGAACAGTCCGACCAGGATCGCCGGGTGGCCGCGCTGCAGATAGTCGCGCTGCAGGCGTTCCGGGTCGGGCGGAGCGATGCGGTCGATGGTGCTCACGGCGTGTGTGCGATGCCCGCGTTCGGAGCGCGCTGCCGCGGCCCGTTCGATCGGCGGCAGGGCGACGCGATGGCGGAAACTCCACGTTTCGGATGATGGCCCGAGTGCGCGCCGGCGTGCAAGCCTGCCGGGCTGCCGAAGCAGATGATCGCCGCCGAGAGCGACGCGCGCGCGCCGACCGTGGCAGCAGCCGTCGGTCGGCGCAGACACCTCCAGCCGCGACGCGATCCGTGCCGCCGGCTTTACGTTGATGACTTGGGCGCAGCTACCAGCAGCACATGCCGTAGTCGGCTACGTGGATTCCCGGGTTGACCAGCGGTGCCGAGATGCGCGCGATGTTGACGTTTAACTGGGACGCGCCGGCGAACTGAGCGAAGTTCGCGACACCGCCGGCGACCGCAGCGAGATCGGCGTCGGTCACCTGGCCCGACTTCATGAACTTCGCCTGCGACGCCATCATGACCTTGCCGACGTCGTCGGCGTCGAACTTGAAGCCGTTCGCCGAGCCGAGCTTGACGGCGGTTGCGACGAAGCTTTTCGGGTCGTTGCCGATGCTGTTCAGTTGCTTGTCCAGATCGGGCTTGGTCGGGAGCCACTCCTCGTAGAACTTCACGAATTGCTCGTGTGACATCGTCGCCTCCCAATTTTCCAAAAAGCGCGCGTGAAATATTACAGCAATATACTACCACGTCGAGGCGCTGGCCGGCAAGACAACTTACCGGCAGGTGGCCAGCAGGTGGTGGGCCCAGTCTGATTGGCCCACTACCGGCCAGCAGGATATCTGCGACCTGACGGACGCCGAGCCGGACCATGTGTTCGGCGGCGCGCGCACCAAAACGTTGGTGAATCGCTTTTTGATTACGTCACGACGCTTTGGACAAGAGTGATTTGTCCGACGGCGTGCCAATGTGGTGATGGCGTCCGACCTGAGCGGTCACCAGAGCTGGTGCGGTCGCGGCCCGCCAGCTTCTGCTGATGCTGAGATAGACCGAAAGCGAAACGGGCCGGACATTTGAAAATTGGTGCCGCAAGAGGGATTCGAACCCCCGACCCCATCATTACGAATGATGTGCTCTACCGGCTGAGCTATTGCGGCGGCCTGTCGCTGAAATAACCGGCGCGGGACCGATGCGCAAGCGAAGCGATGAGTTCTTTCTGCTCCAGCGCAGCGGGGGCCGCGCTGCCTACCAGAAGGACAGCTTCCGCCGGCCGTTGCCTGGGCTAGGCGCGGCCTCGGGCGGGCCGGGATCGTCAGGTGCATGCACCAACGGGATGATCGGCCGGGCCCCGGGCGGCCGGCGCTCGGGAGCGAGCGGCGCCTGGTCAGGCTCGATTGCGGTGTCCGGCTGCGCTTCCGCCTCGGCTACAGACTCAGGGCCGTTGCGGCCGAGCCGCGGCGGTGTGTCCGCCGAATCGTCGCGCGCCACGGCGGGAAGCGACGGCGCCGAAGCCGGTACAGCGGGCAGGTCGGGCGGAGCGGCGCGCGGCGCTTCGATCAGCGCGCCACGGCCACCGAGATCGGCGCCGGGCACGCCCCATTCGAACGCGTCGAGCCGGCCGCTGACCGGCGAGACCGGCAACCACTGGTCGGACACGTAGCCGTCGCCGATCCAGGCGCCGTCGCGCGGCGCACGCAGCGCGCGCGCCATCCATTCACGCGCGCGGCCGACGTCGCCTGCCTGCATCTCTTCGAGCTCGGCCATCAGCATGGCGGCGCGCTGGGTCGGCGCTGCCGCCAAGGGGCCGAGCGCCGCGCGCGCGGTTGAAAATTCCTGCGCGTCGAGCGCGGCACGCGCGACCGCGAAGGCGGATTCCACGTGATGCGGACGCTGGCGCGTGAGCGTCTCGACGCGCGCGAGCCGCTCGCGCGCCGCATCGCCTGGCCGCAGATGCGCACATACCTCGGCGAGGTCGGGATGCGGCTGCGCGCGCCATCCGGCTTCCAGCACCTTCATGGCTTTGCGCGGGTCACCGCCTTCGGCGAGGAGACGCGCGGCGAGCGCGGAGGCCGGCACCAGGTCGGGCGCGAGCTTTGCGGCTTCGAGCGCGAGCGCTTTTGCGGTTTGCGGATCGGGCTCCGCAAGAGCGCGCGCCGTCACCAGCACGGCGCGCTGCCGCCGGTACGACTGCTTGTCGACCTGGCCGCCCTGCCGCATGCGGTCGAGTGCGGCCAATGCGCCTGCCCAATCGGCGGTCGAGCAGCGATGCTGCAGCACCGCCTGGCCGGCCCACGGCACCGCCGGCGCCTCGTGCGCTGCCTGCTCCGCATATTGGCGGGCCGCCGCTGGATCGTTGCGGCGCTGCGCCTCCACGAACAGGCCGCGCAGGCCGAGCAGTTTTGTGTCGGGCCGTGCCGCCATGGCCCGGAACGCGCGCTCGGCGCCGGCACGGTCGCCGGCGAGCTGCGCGGTCTGGGCGCTGAGCAATAGCGCAAGCGGCTCGTGCGCGGCGAGACGATCGGCTTCGGCCGCGAACCTGCGTGCCGCGCGCGTGTCGCCGGCGCCGATCGCGATCAGCCCGCGTGAGATCGCGCGCGAGGCCCGCCCGCGGCGGCGCTCACGCAGGGCGCGCGCCGCGAGATGGGGCGAACGCAGCGCCAGGCGAAGGAGCGACCAGGCGAAAATCGCGAGCACGGCCAGCAATGCAATCGCGGCTGCTCCCACCATGACCGACGTCTCGATACGGCGATTGAGCCACAGGATGGTGATTTCGCCGGGGCGATCGGCGAGCCACGCGGCGCCGGCGGCAAGCAGCGCGACGAAGATCAGGAACAGGACGACGCGGATCATGCGCGGCTCACTTGGGTTGCTGTCCGAGCGCCGCAAAGGCATCGCGCGCCAGACGCTCGCTCGCTGCCACCGCCTGCTCGCGCATCTCGGCCTTCTTGCTCCACGCTTCCGCGGGCACGCGCGCGTCAGGCGGCAGCTTGGCGAGATCGGCGTGCGCGCCGGCGATGTCGTTGCGCGCGATGTCGGCGTCGAGGCGCGCCAGCACAGTATCGGGGTCGCTGCCGGCCGCGGCATTGATCGGCCGGATGCGCACGAGCCGCTCGGCGCTCGCCTGCAGCCGCGCGACGAAGCCGCCGCCGGCTGCCGGCGCGGGCGGGGCGACGCGCGTCCGCACTGCCGGCATGATGCTCGCGAGCTCGCGCGCGAGCGCGGCTGCATCGGGCACGCCGGTCGCGGCGAACGGCTCGAGCGGGGCCAGTGCGCCCGCATCCGCGACCAGCGGTTTGACCGCCGCGAGCTCGGCGGCGAACGGAGCGCCGCGCGCCACGACGTCGCGCAGCGCCGCCGTGACCACCGCAAACCGCATCGCGCGTTCCGCTTCCTGGCCGACGCGCGTTTGCGCCGCCTCCTGGGTTGCGGCGGCGGCCTGACGGTCCGCCTGCTGCGCGGTCGCGGCGGCCTGATCGACCCCCTTGCCGAGGTCGCCCACCCGCTCGGCAAGCGCTTTCACGGCGGTTTCCGCCATGCCCACCCGCTCGGCGAGCGCACTCTCGCCCTTGGCTCGCGCACTCGTCTCATCACTCAGCGATTTCAGCGCAGCCTCCAGCGCGGCAATGCGTTCACTGAGCTTCGGATCCGCAGCTCCAGCCGCAGCCGGTGCAGGCGCTGCTTCGAGTTTTGCGATGCGAGCCTCCACGGCGTCGAGGCGACGCGTCAGATCGGTGGTCGCGGCGGTGTCCGGGCGTTGCGCCTGCTCGGCGGCTGCAACCCGCCGCGAGAGATCGTCAAGGCGCTGCGACAATTGCTCGACCGCCGCCACCCTTGCGGCGAGATCGGCGACCTGGCGCGGATCGGCCGACACGGGGGGCGGGCGTTCGCTCAGCGTGCGGACCTGGTTCTCGAGATTTGCGATGCGCGAAGCGAGCGGCGCGCCGGCGTCTTCCCGCGGCGATAGCGCCAGCCACAACCCGAGGAGAATAATGGCGAGCACCGCAGCCGCGCCGCCAATGACCGGCCAGGACCACGGGTGGCTTCGTGCGGCTGCCGGCTCACTCTCGTCGCGCGGTGGCGGGGTGTACGGCGGTGCCCCGGCACCCCAAAACGGCGGCAGCGCCGATCTGTCAGGACGTAGTGGATCTCCATCCCCCGCGTCGTCGGAAGCTGCGGGCGGGGAAGGGCCGCTCTGAGCCTGCGCCAAGTCCGGCGGGCTCGGATCGACCCGTTCAGGCTCGGGCTGCGGACGGGACGCCGAAGCATCCCCTGGTACCGCCTTTTCTTGCGCGCCGGGGGAAGGGGTTGGTTCCGGGCTTTCCTGACGGGTCGAAGGCGCTTCCGCAGCGGTCTCGCTGGGAACCGGGGCGCTCGGCGGCCTGGCGCTGTCGCCCTGCATCACGTCGGGCGGAGCAGGTTCCCCCGCCTGAGGCTCCACTTCGGTCGCCTCGAGGTCGATGGTCGGTGGTGAAGGGCGCTTGCGTCGCCCGCCTGCGCCGCCCGGTGGCAACGGCCTCGTGCTCGCCATTAACGTTCTCCGCACTCCGGCCCTCGCCCAAGCCTGTTCAGGCACATAATGCGAACCGGCGGCGGGGGCAACGCGACCCGAGGGCTGCCACCCCGGCCCGCCCGTGTTGACACCCTCGTCTATCAATCAATGCTTAACAGCTCGATGAGCGCGGCCTCGTCCGGCCGCTGTGCGATCTTGACGCGGCCCGCCCCGGCGGCCTGGAGCGGGGCCGCGACTTCGCTTGAGAGGCAATAGTGGCGCTGCGCGAGTGCCACCTCGAGCCGATCGGTGCAGCGCGCTGCGGTGAGAAACGTCTGCGCGCTGCGACGCGAATAGTGCAGGATGCCGTCGAGCCGCTCGGTCAGCGCAGCGCGCAGCTCCGCCGGCAGCTGCGGGTTCGCCACGGCCCGGTAGATCACCACGGTCTCGACGGTGAGGCCGTGCTCCGCAAGGGCGCCGGCAATGTCGCCTGAACGATCAGCGGCCGCCAGGTAGAGCAGCGGCCGGTCGGTGCCCGCGCACCTGCTCCCGACAAGCCGCACCAGCTCGGGCCATCCGCCATCCGCCGACGCTGCTTCGGCAAAGCCGATCTCGCGCGCAGCCTCTGCGCTGCGCGCCCCGACCGTGAACAGCGGAAGCCCGAGGAGCTCGCTGCGTCGCGGATGGGACGCAAGCGCGCGCGCCGCATTGGCGCTGGTCATGATGACGGCGCCGAATGGACCTGCGCCGAACTCAGCCCCCACCTCGTGCGCGATGCGCAGCAGCGGCACCAGCGTCGCCGTGTGCCCTGCACGGCGCAGGCGCTCGGCGGTGCGTTCCGCGTCGCTGTCGGGGCGGGTCACCAGCAGGTGCATGGTCAGCCGTGCAGGAAGAAATCGGCCGGCGCGCGGTCCTTGAGCTCCCGGCCGGCATCGGCGCCGAGCGCCGCCGCATCGGCGAACGCACCATTGCGGCGCGTCTCCAAGGCTTCGCTGCCGTCCGGCCGCAAGATCAGCCCGTGAAAGGAAAAGCTGTCGTCGCGCACAACGCCGTGGCCGGCAATCGGCGTGCGGCATGAGCCGTCGAGCACCGCCAGGAAGGCGCGCTCGGCGGCGAGCGCGTGGCCTGTCGCCGCGTCGACGATCGGTGCGATCAAACCGCGGGTGGTCGTATCGTCGGCGCGTGCGCAGATCGCAATCGCGCCCTGCCCGACCGCAGGTGGGAACGCCTCGAGATCCAACAGCGAGGTCGCGGCATCCGCGTGACCAAGCCGGTTCAAGCCGGCGAGCGCGAGCAACGTGGCGTCGACCACGCCGTCGTCGAGCTTGCGCAGGCGCGTCTCCACGTTGCCGCGGAACAGCGTCACCTTGAGATCGCGCCGCTGGCGCAGCACCATGGCTTGGCGCCTGAGCGAGGCCGTGCCGACCACGGCGCCGGGCGCAAGCTCCTGCAGCGTGCGCGCCTTGCGGCTGATGAAGACGTCGCGCGCATCCTCGCGCGGCAAAAATCCGGCAATGACGAGCTCAAGCGGCAGCACCGTCGGCAGGTCCTTTGCGGAGTGCACCGCAAGATCGATCGCACCCTCAATCAACGCGGAATCGATTTCCTTGGTGAACAGACCCTTGCCGCCGATGTCGGTGAGCGGGCGATCCTGGATGGCATCGCCGGAGGTGCGGATGACGGTGAGCGCGATGGCCTCGGGGTCAAGCCCATGCGCTGCCGCGAGCCGTGCGCGCGTCTCGCGCGCCTGTGCCAGCGCCAGCGGCGAGCCGCGCGTGCCGATACGCAACGCCGTCACCGGTTGCGCCATGAGACCTCGCAGTCTTGAGCGGCCACAATTTGACCCAGCAAGATCATAGGGATGCAGAGCGTGTGGCGGTAGCCTATAGTGAATGCGCGGTCTCTGATCGTCATGCCCGGGCTTGGCCCGGGCATCCACGTCTTACGCACGAGCCGTTTTGAAGACGTGGATGGCCGGGACAAACCCGGCCATGACGAAAAGGGCAAGCCGAAACTGGGAGCTGAAGCAGCCGCATGCTGGTTCTCGGCATCGAGACGACGTGCGACGAGAGCGCCGCCGCGGTGGTGCGGCGCAACGACGACGGCACCGGAGAGATCATCTCCAACGTGGTGCTGTCGCAGTCGGCGCATGCCGAATACGGCGGCGTGGTTCCCGAGATCGCGGCGCGCGCGCATGTCGAAGTGATCGACATGGTCGTCGCCAAGGCCATGGTCGAGGCGGAAGTCGCCTTCAAGCATCTCGACGGCATCGCGGCGGCGGCCGGGCCCGGTCTCATCGGCGGCGTCATCGTCGGGCTGACCACCGCCAAGGCGATCGCGCTGGTCGCCGAGAAACCGTTGCTGGCGGTCAACCATCTGGAGGCGCACGCGCTGACCGCGCGGCTCACCGACCAGACCGCGTTTCCGTATTGCCTGTTCCTTGCCTCCGGCGGCCACACGCAGATCGTGGCCGTGCTCGGCGTCGGCGAGTACGTGCGGCTCGGCACCACGCTCGACGACGCCCTGGGGGAAGCCTTCGACAAGACCGCAAAGCTGTTGGG